>Ga0196962_10000064_pt1 | contig 81237 bp, 39 predicted proteins | sample S3v_20metaG_FD_183186 | JGI IMG/M metagenome (GOLD analysis project Ga0196962, IMG submission 183186) | Soil microbial communities from Anza Borrego desert, Southern California, United States - S3+v_20 | ecosystem: Environmental > Terrestrial > Soil > Desert | place: USA: California | collected...
AGCAAGGGTGCCTAAAGATGTGATCTTCTGTTCAAGCAAGGATTGCGACGTGTCTTTTTCGTCAGCCATGATTCGATATCTTACCAGTTACCTCTAAGGAAGCAGCCTAACGCCCGGCATCACCCGCCGCCCCAAGAGATTGAAAGTATATGACAACAGTCGTGTCGGCGGTCGGGTGCATGCCGTTGTTGGGCGGCGCTTTCGGAGTAAAAGACACTTCGCGCACCTTTACTCTTGATTCAAAGACGGCGGCAGCAACTCAATCCCTACGGCAGAATAACGTGCAAGCATATTTCCGCCAAATGACCAATCCGACGGCATCGCGCTACGTAACTTTGCGACGTTGAGTTTACGGTCTTCTTCTTTTGTTACGAGAGCGGCCCGACAATGAGCTGTGAATACCGCACGAATAGCTGCTCTGTCATCGGTTTCAAGACTCAACACTCTCTCCGCAAGCAAACTAAGCGGGATAGTATGTTCGTGAGTGAGCCGCTTACCCAACTCTTTCGGATATTGAGCAAAAACAAAGGCAGCATCGGCTGAATGAGGCAGATAGCGAATGTCGTATTTTATGGCATCAGGTACGACCATGCCTGTCGCCGAATCAACTGCGTCGGCAGTCCAACGCCAACCTGCCAGCTTAATCAGATAAACGGCAAGCCGCCGCATACTCGGAGTTCTGTTCGCAAGGTGATACGCCTGAACTAAAAGCGTAACCAACTCCTCCCGATGTTCATCAGCGAGAGGCTTCCAACTTCGTTTCTTTGCCATGAGTTTTTAAAGGACGTAACAATTTGCGAAGCAGCCCAACGCTAAGTAGGCGTACTACAAGCTGCCGGCAAAGACGCCCATTCGGGCGCATCTGTTTTTATCCCGGCGTATAGTCCGCCATCAATTACGCCTGTTTGGGCGTCTAATCCGGCCGCGACCTTCACTTTTCTCTTGCTTTCGGGCGCCCTCGGGCGTATTTTGCCCTCATAATCCCGCCAGATTATACGCCCCGTCCGGGGCGTCACCTCTTACTCCGAGGAGCGTCAGCTATGTCCCGACTGCTCGACCAAGTGCGCGAGGCGGTACGCACGCGCCACTACAGCATCCGCACGGAGGAAGCTTACATCCGCTGGGTACGCCAGTACATCCTTTTCTGCGGCAAGCGCCACCCGTCCGAGTTAGGGGCCGCGGAGGTCTCCGCCTTCATCTCCCACCTGGCGGTCGAGCGCAAAGTAGCCGCCTCGACCCAGACCCAGGCGCTCTCGGCCCTGCTCTTCCTCTACCGCGAGGTGTTGGCGCTGCCGATCTGCTGGGTGGATGACGTCGAGCGGGCGAAGAGGCCGAAGCGCCTGCCGGTCGTCTTCACCCGCGAGGAGGCCCGTGCGGTGCTCGGCCACTTGCGGGAGGAGGCGTGGCTGATGGCCTCGCTCCTCTACGGGTCGGGGCTGCGGCTGATGGAGTGCGTCCGCCTCCGCGTCAAAGACCTCGACCTCTCACGCCTTCAGATAACGGTGCGCGACGGCAAGGGCGGCAAGGACCGCGTCACCCTGCTCCCGGCCTCCCTGGTCGAGCCGCTGAACAGGCAGTTGGGGAGGGCTCGGGCGCTCCACGAGTTGGACCTGCGCGAGGGGTTCGGCCACGTCCACCTCCCCTACGCCCTGGCCAGGAAATACCCGAACGCGAACCGCGAGTGGTGCTGGCAGTACGTCTTCCCGGCCCGTCATCGTTCGACCGACCCACGCACGGGGCGCGAGCAGCGGCATCATATCGCCGAGACGGCGCTGCAGAAGGCGTTGAAGCGTGCGATCGTGGCGGCCAAGGTCGCCAAGCCGGGGAGCTGCCACACCTTCCGCCACTCCTTCGCCACCCACCTGATCGAGGCGGGCTACGACATCCGCACCGTGCAGGAGCTTCTGGGGCACGCCAGCGTCGAGACCACACAGATCTACACCCATGTGCTGAACAAGGGCGGGCGCGGCGTCAGGAGTCCGCTCGACCCGGAGTAGAGGCGGGCACCCGGCATGCTATCACTTACCGCCGTTGTCCCGACCCGGTTTCATCCTGCCTGCGACCCGGGCGCCGTGCCTATCCTTCTTGACGGTGATTCTCTGGACGTAGAGGCGTGTGGTCGCCTGGTTCTCATGATCCAGCGCCTCCTGCGCCTCTAAGAAGCTGCCGGTCTCCTCCTCCACGATGCGCGCGTAGGTGTGGCGGAACGGACGCACAGGAGGATGATGGCAGGCTCGAAGTGGCGCCACTTGAACGGGGACTTGTTATGCTTCAAGAGAATGATTCCGGCTTCCGCGCCATCCGCGTCGAGGGCGGCTTGTCGAAGTCGGGCGTGCGGTAGTTCGTGTGAGGCCGTAACGGCGGCGCGTCCGAGTGCACCACCTCCGAGGGGTGCTTCATGCCGGCGAACTGGAAGAACTCCCGCCTTGCACGGCCCGCGTCAGCCAGCTAACGGTTCGTCACATTTCGGTTCCGGCCCGGCGTGCGGGTGGTTACACTCCGCCACTCATCAGCGGCCCTCGCCCACTCAACACCACCCGCGAAGTGACCAGCTACTCGCCGCGGTCGAAAGAGGACAGGGCCGCCGGTGTGACCTGGCAGGGATTCGACAGGGCCGTCCGCCCACGCTGCGGCGTCAGCTAGCGCCGGCCCTTCAGGGATAACGTCAGCGACATCGGCACGCCTGAAGTCCACACGCCCACCCCGAAGAACCCTGACCGACGCAGCTCAGGAAGGGACTTTCCGACACTGCAAACCCTGTCCCCGACTTACAGCGCGTAGGGCACGAGTCTGAGCTCGGACGGGGCGAACTCGTGTCCCGCAGCCGCGCGGCGCTTCGGCCGCCGCGGCCCGCCCGTGGTCTGCCCGCGAAGAGAAACCGCTACAGGAGTCGAATAAACCCGATGGCACGCACCAGCCCCCGAAACGGAATGAAGTCCTCGGCGAAGGGCCGCCCGAGACGCGTCTTCACCTTGCGCGGTTGGGTCTGCCTGTTCCTGGCCGCCGCGGCCGTGCTGGCCGCCACGGCTTCGGCGAGGCAGCAACAGCAGTCCGCGACTCAGGGCGGGGCCGCCGGCTCGCGGCAGTCCGGGGTGGGCCCGAAGCGGCAGACGCAGCGGCGCGGCGCGGGCGCGTCGAAGGCGGGGGCCGCGGGGGCCAGCGCGACTCAGAGCACAACAACGTCCATCCGTTCTGCCTTGCAGGGCGTGGAAGAGGCGCTCGCCGCCGGCCAGCCCGTGCTGGCTACCGCCGACTTCGACCTCATCGGCCTCGCCGTCACGGCCGGCCCGGCGACGCAGACCGTACCGAAGAACACGCCGACCTCCGTCTTGACGAGCATGCTCGTGCCGGAAGGGAGCGACCCGTCGGCGGCCGCGGCCGGGGTGAACCCGAACTACCGCGTGCGCGGCGAGCTGAGCGGCCCCTCGCTCAACTCGCCCGTCACGGTCGAGGCCGCCGTCGGGCAGCCGCTCCGCCTGCCGCCGCTCTCGACCGCGGGCGACCACGTCTTGCAGAACCTCCGCGTCGTTGACATAGGGGTTGAGGGGCAGCCGACGGTCGCGCCCGTCACGCCCGACGCGTGCGGCATCGTCGTCATCGAGCGCCTGCTCGTCTCCGAGGTTCAAGTCCGCGAGCTGACCTACGAGCAGATCGTCCAGGCGGGCATCAACATCTCCGACGACTCATACCAGTTCTTCAACTTCACGCTCGGCGTCTCGACCACGTCCGACCCGCAGCAGATTTCGATCCCAGTGGCCTTCCCCGGCGTGGGCGTCGCAGACCCGCGCCCCGTGGTGGGGACGCCGCTGCCCATCGCGCCCGGCGTCTCCGTGCCCGAGATAGTGCCCGACATTCTGCCCGTGATGCTCAACATCGAGGGCGGGCGCGACGGGCTCGACCTCCCGCCCGACGTGCCCCTGCGGATTCCGGGCGTCGTCGTCTTCCCCGGCCGCATAGGGCTTCTGCACCAGTTCTTTGAGGCGACGGTCATCGTCGCCAACGGCGCGCCCGCGGGCACGCCGCTCGTCGTCCACAGTCTGAAGGCGAAGGTGCGCCTGCCCGACGCCGGGACGCCCGCCGACCCGGCGGACGATCCCTTACGCATCGCCGAGACGCGAGACTACGGCCGCGTCACAGAGCTTGAGCTGCACGACCTCGGCCCCGACAAAAAGTACGGCACGGCCGACGACGTGAACCGCTTCGCGCCGGGCAAGTCCGGGCAGGGCTCCTTCCTCGTCGAGGGCATGAAGGAGGGGCTGCACACGATCAACTTCGACCTCGAAGGCACGCTCGAAGGTCTGCCCGCGGGGCCGGTCACCGTGCGCGGCGAGGTGCCGGGCGCGGTGCTGGTGCGCGACGCGAGCTTCGGCGTCACCTTCTCGCACCCGTCGGTGGTGCGCGCCGGCCAGGAGTACGACCTCGCGCTCACGCTCTACAACTCGGGCGCGCGCGACATCCAGAGCGCCGTCGCCGACCTGACGCGCGCCGGCGTCAGCGGCGCGGAGCTGCTCGGCGACGAAGTCAGGCGGCAGTTCCCGCCCGTGGCGCGCGGCGAGTCGGCCACGGTGCGCTGGCGTCTGCGCGCGAACGTGACGGGCGCGGTGACGGCCTCCTACGCGAAGGTGGGCGCGGACATCTCGGCGGGGCTCTCGCTCGTCACGGGCGTCGGCGACCGCAACGTCCCGCTCTCGCCCGACTCGCTTATCCTGCCCGACACCGTGGGCAACCTCCCGCCGACGGTCGTCGAGGCCGCGCGCGCCGTGCTCGGTCAGGCGTGGAGCATCGCGACGGCCCCCGATGGGGGCCTGCCCGAAGGCGTCGTCAAGGTTGACAAGCGGACGGTCGTCAACCGCGCCGTGCAACTCGGCATCGCGGGCTTGCGCGCGGGCTTCGGCGAGCCCGCGTCCGTGTCGCACGCGACGCTCATGCGCGACTGGCTCGGCGAGCTTGAGGCGGAGCCCGATCCGGGGTTCGCCGACGTGCTGCGTGACACGGCCGCCGGCTTCGACTTCTACGACAGCGTCGGGGCGGAGGCCGCCCGCGCGTTGAGTGATGGCAGCAAGACGCCCGCTGACGTCCTCGGCGAGTTCGTCGCGGCCGAGTCGCCGCGCTCGCCCTTCATCTTCGCGCTCGTGACGCAGGCGCGGGGGGCGCGTGTCGCGGGGGCTCGCCTGGCCGACGGCACGGGTAGGGCCGTCGGATTCGGCGGCGAGCCCGTCGTGCGCTCGGGCGACCTGCGCACGGGCGCATTGCTGCGGCTCCTCGCCGCCGCGCCGGGGGGCACGGGCGGCGAGGAGCTGGGGCAGATGTTGCTCGCCTCGCGGCCGTCGAGCGGGACGTGGTCGCTTGAGCTGACGGGCGAGGCCGACGGGGTCGTGAACGTCGCGCTGGCGCTGCCCGTCTCGGGCGGCACCTACCGCCACCTCTCCGTCGAGGGCGTGCAGGTCGCGCCGGGCGGCCGCCACCGCCTGACGTTCGGGACTTCGGGGACGGGCGCGGTCGCGCTCGAAGAGTTCCGCGACGGCGCGTTCGTGCAGACGGGCACGGCCGCCTCCACGTCGGCGACCCTGAGCGAGCCCGCGCCGCGCGTGGTCGGCGTTATGCAGGTCACGCCCGAGGTGCTGGCCGGGGGCGACAAGTACGGCCGCCTCGTCGGCCTCCTCTTCTCGAAGCCGATGACGAAGGGGTCGGCCGAGACGGCGTCGAACTACACGATCGGGGGCGGCGCGCTCGTCTCTAACCCGGCCGGGCAGGTCGGCGGGCCGGTGCGCGCGCTCGGCGCGAAGCTCGACTACGGCGACCGCTTCGCCTTCCTCTCGCTCGACACGCCCGTCGGCCCCTTCATCGAAAGGACGCTCGGCGTCTCGGGGCTCACCGACCGGAGGGGCGCGAGCCTTTCGCCCGCACCTTCCAACCTCCCTATCCCCATGCGGGTCTCGCCGCAGGGCGTGCCGCCCGGCGCGTACCTGACGGGGCGCGTGCTCGGGGCCGACGGCTCGCCCGTCGCCGGCGCGCAGGTCGTCTACTGGACGAAGGAGTGTGACCAGCAGGGGCTGACGCCGCCCGAGCCCAAGCCGCTCGCGCAGAGGCTCACGGACGCGGACGGCCGCTACGCCTTCGACTACGTCCGCAACGGCGACTGCGGCCCGCTGCTCGTCACCGTGACGAACCCCGCGACCCGCTCCGAGAAGCGGCTGACCACGCCGGTCGCGTACCACGGCCAGCACATGACGCTTGACATGGTCTTCCTCGCGCGCGGCGGCGTGCGCGGGACGATCAGCATGGGCGGACGCCCGCTCCCGAACGCCGTCGTGCAGGTCATCCCGAGCCTCGACGCGATGGGCTCGAAGGTCGTGCAGGCCGACGGGTTCGGCCAGTACGCCGCCGAAGACATCCCCGTCGGCAACGTCTCCGTCCTCGCGGTCGGGACGGGCGTGGCGGCCAACGCCTCGGGCGTGGCCGCCGGCACCATCGAAGGCCCCGGCAGGACGGCCACCGTCAACGTCTCGCTCCAGAACGTCTCGGGCGTGGTGCGCGGGCGGGTCGTCAACCCCGACACGGGCGCGAGCCCGGCGGCGGGCGCGCTCGTCGTCGCCTACGCGCGCATCCCCGGCTTCGGGAACGAGCAGCGCGGCGACGGCCTGACGCCGGTCGGCTGGGTCAACGCCTCGCGCGACGGCAACTTCGCGTTTGAGAACCTCCCCGTCGGCGACATCACGCTCGAAGTCACGGACTACGTGACGGGCCTCGTCGCGCGCCGGCAGGTGCAGCTCACCGCCGAGACGCCCGAGGTAGGCGGCGTCGTCATCACGCTGCCGGGCTTCGGCACGGTCTCGGGGCGGGTCGTGGACGAGACGGGCGGGTTCGTCCCCAACGCGGTCGTGCAGGGCGCGGGGCGCGCCGTGCAGGCCGACGGCGTCGGCCTTTACACGCTCCCGAACATGCCCGCGGGCACACACCGCATCACGGCCACAGACCCCGCGACCTTCATGAGCGGAAGCGTGGACGTGGAGGTGCGCCTCGGGCAGAACGCGAGCGGCATCAACATCCCCGTCCTCCGCCCGGCGACCATCACGGGCCAGGTCTTCCTGCAAGAGCAGGGCGCGAGCGCGGCCGTGCCCGCGGCCGGCGTCTTCGTGACGGCCAACGGCTACACGCGCGTGCAGACGGACACCCAGGGGCGCTACACGGTCAAGAACGTCAAGCCGAATACGAACGTCACGCTGCGCTTCGTCGATCTGGGTAAGAACTACGTCATCAACATGCCGGTCGTCGTAACGCCCGGCGAGGTTCTGACGCGCAACGCGACCTTCCGCCCCGGCTCCATCCACGGCCGCGTGACGCAGCCCGACGGCGTCTCCGGCTCGGCCTCGCCCCTCAGCGTCTTCTCGCCCATGCCCGTCCTGACCGAGGGGGAGCACTGGGGCGAGATCACGACCCAGCGCCCGCGCACGACGCAGTCCGGCGGCGACGGCGCTTACCGGATGGACGGCGTCAACCCCGGCACGTTCCGCGTGACGACCTCCAGCCCCTTCTTCCCCACGCCGGTCTCGGCGGGCGGCGTGCTGCCGCCGAACGGCGACGCCGAAGTCAACTTCTCGCTCGTCAACACGCTCGCGGGCAAGATTCAGGGCACGATCTACAAGCCCGGCGGGACGACGACCGCGGGCTCGGGCGTGAAGGTCGCGCTCGGCGGCGGCGCGCTCGCCGACGTGTCGGTCACGACCGACGCCGCGGGGCGCTACGAGTTCGCCGAAGTCTTCGCCGAGGGCGGCTACTGGCTGACGGCCACCGACCCGGCCACCGGCGAGACGAACCGCGTCCGCATCTCCGTCCAGAAGAATAAGGACGTGCTCGCCGACATCACCTTGCGCGGCCGCGGGGCCTTGCGCGTCACCGTGGTTGACGGCGCGGGCAACCCCGTCCAGAACGCCCAGCTCTCGCTCGCGGGCGGCGAGTACCCGAACGCGCAGCGCTACATCGACCTGACTCCCGCGATGAACGGCGTCTTCGAGTTCGGCAACCTGCCCGAAGGGCCTTACGCCGTCTCGGCCACGCAGAACGGGCTGGCGGGCCGCGCCTCGGCCGACGTGGCGACGGGCGCGACCGTCGAGGTCACCGTGCAGCTACAGGCGTCGGGCACGGTTCGCGGCCGCGCCTTCATGCCCGACGGCGTGACGCCGATTGGGCTCGCCGACGTTGAGCTGCGGCTCGGCGGCCGGCAGGTCGGCTTCTCCGTCACCTCCGACGCGGAGGAAGACCGCGGCACCTTCTCCTTCCTCAACGTCCCCGTCGGCGACTTCCAGCTCGACGTGTTCGACAACCGCACCGGCCGCGTCGGCCGCGCCACGGGCCGACTGGCCGCGCAGGGTGAGGTCGCGGAGGTCAACGTCAAGCTGCTGCCCGTCGGCGCGGTGGCGGGGCGCGTGACGGCCAACGGCCAGCCGGTTGACCACGCGCTGGTCGAGATCTTCGCCAACGGCTCCGGCATCCGCGCCGAGCGCATGAAGGCCACGACCGACGCCGAAGGGCGCTACCGCTTCACGGGCGTTCCCGTCGGCTCGTTCCAGATCAACGTGACCGGCGCGCCAGGCGGGCAGACCGGCTCGGCCTCGGGCTTCGTCACGGGCACGTCGGAGCCGCTGGCGGACACCGTGGTTGATATCGCGCTCGAACCGAGCGTGACCGTCACGGGCGTGGTGCGCTCGCTCTCGGACGAGACGGTCAACGGCGCGCGCGTCACCGTCCTCGTCGGCAACCGCCGCTACGAGACGGGGACGAACGAGCAGGGCGTCTACCGCATCAGCTACGTCCCGCTCGGCTCGGTCGTCGTGCGCGCCGAAGCGCCCGCCGGCTACGACCGCGGCGAGGCCACGCCCGTCGCGGCCACAGAGCCGGGCGCGACGCTCACCTCCGACGTGACGCTCGCGGGCATCGGCAACGTCTCGGGCACGGCCCTCAACAACGACGGCACGCCGCTCTCGACGGGGACGGTCACCTACACGAACGACGCCTGGTCGGGCTCGCGCATCACGGTGGCGGCGCCCGTGCAGTCGAACGGGCGTTACGAGATCAAGGGCGCGCCCGCCGGGCCCTTCGCGCTGAAGCTGACGGTGGCGAACCGCGTCGGCGTCGGCTCGGCCTCGGGCGCGATAAGCGCGGGCGCGAACCTCGACCTGTCAGTGCGGCTCGAAGACGCAGGGCAGGTGACGGGACGGCTCAAGTCGGTTGACGGCGTGTCGCCCGCCGTCGGCGCGGACGTGACGCTGACCCTGCGCACGCCTTCGAACCAGACCTTCCGCTTCTACGGACACACGGACACGCAGGGCCTCTTCCTCTTCCAGAACGTCCCGCTCGGGTCGGCCACCGTCAACGTCAACGACGCGACGACGGGCGGCGTGACGCGCTACGCCACGCAGACGCTCGCCTCGAACGGGCAGACGCTCGACCTCGGCACGGCGACGCTCGACAACATCCCAGTGGCGGTCGAAGCCGTCACGCCCGCCGACGGCGCGACCGGAGTCTCGCCCGCGGAGCCCGGCATCACCGTCCGCTTCTCCGAGCCCGTCGATCCGTCCACCGTGCACGGCGGGACCGTGAGGCTCACGCGCGGGCAGTCAACGGTCTCCGTTAACGTGTCGCTCTCGGACGGCAACCGCACGGCGACCGTCAAGCCTTCGGTAAGGCTCGTGGACACGACCCAATACACCGTCGTCGTGACCACGAACGTCGCCGACCTCGTGGGCAACCACCTCGCGAGAGAGGTGCGCTCGGCATTCACCACTTCCGACAGCACGCCGCCGGCCGTGACCGGATTCGCGCCGGCGAACGGCGCGACCCGCGTCGCGCTCTCGACCGACGTGGTCGTCACCTTCGACGAGAAGCTCGACCCGGCGCAAGACCTCTCGCAGGTCGTCGTCGTCACGGCCGACGGCGCGCCGCCCGCCGCGGTGCCCGGCACGCTCACGCTCTCGGCCGACGGTCTGAGCGTCACGTTCCACCCGACGAACCTCCTCGGCGAGGGCCTGCGCCACACGGTCAGGGTGCAGGGCCAGCGCGACGTTTACGGCAACGCGACGGCCGCCGCCTCCTCCGCCGCCTTCACGACCCTCGACCTGATGCCGCCCGTCATCGAGCCGCTGCCGATTGACGGCAAGACCGTGCGCACCTTCAGGCCGCAGATCACGGCCGCCTACGGCGACAACGCCTCGGGCGTCAACGTCGCGTCCGTCGTGCTCAAGCTCGACGGCGTGAACGTCACGCCGCAGGCGTCCGTGGCGGGCACGGGGCTGAGCTACACGCCCGCCGCCCCGCTCGCGCGCGGGCCGCACACCGTCACGCTCAACCTGTCCGACAACCAGGGCAACGCGGCCCAGCAGGCGACCGCCACGTTCTCGATTGACGACGCCGGCCCCGCCATCTCGTCGTTCCAGATCGCGGGGCTGCCCGCGTCGAACGACATGCACGTCACCTCGACGCTCCAGCCGAGCTTCGTCGTCGGCTACGCGGACGACACGGGCGTCAACGCCTCTCAGACGAAGCTGCTCTTCGGGCCGTACGGCTCGACGCCCCAGCCCGTCGCGGCGACCGTTATGCAGGACTCGCTGAGCTACACGCCCGCCGCGCCGCTGGCCGAAGGGCGCTACTCGGTCGAGGCCGTCATCGTCAACAACCTCGGCACTGCTTCGACGACCGGGCGTATCGACTTCACGCTCGACATGGACGCGCCCGAGATAACCGGCGTCACGCCTTCGAGCGGGAGCCAGCACGGCGGGACGGTCGTCACGGTCACGGGCCAGCGTCTACTGACCGGGGTGACCGGCACCGGCAACGGCCTGCTGGGCGAGTATTACGACAATCAGGACTTCACCGGGACGAAGCTGCTGCGCACGGACGCGATGGTGAACTTCGACTGGGGGCTCGGCTCTCCCGACCCGTCGATGGGGGCCGACCAGTTCTCCGTCCGCTGGACGGGACAGGTGCAGCCGGAATTCTCTGAGGCTTACACCTTCACCGTCCTCGGCGACGACGGCGTCCGGCTGTGGGTCAACGGCCAGCTCATCGTCGAGAACTGGACGACGCACGCGCCGACCGAGTACAGCGGGACGATCACACTTGAGGCCGGGCGACGATACGACATCCGACTCGACTACTTCGAGAGCGCGCAGGGCGCCGTGGCTAAACTGTTCTGGGCCAGCCCTTCGCGGCCGAAGGAGCTTGTGCCGCAGTCGCGCCTCTTTGTGGCGGGCACGGCCCCGGCCGTCACCGTCGGCGGCAACCCCGCGCTGGTGAAGAGCGCCGTCGCGGGCTCGCCCGACCAGGTCGTCTTCGTCACGCCCGCGGGCGTGCCCGGGCCGGCCGACATCCAGGTGAGCACCAACCGCGGCGAGGGCACCCGCCCCGCCGCCTTCAACTACGAAGCAGACCCGCGCACGCCCTTCATCTCCGAGCCGGACACGGTGCTCCTCTGGCACATGGACGAGCTGGCGAACGGCGCGGTGCGCGTCGAGGACTCGGGCCCGACGCGCGCCATCCCGGGCACGGCTAACGCCACGTCGCTGGCGCAGCCGGGCCGCTTCGCGGGCGGACGTTCGAGCGCCAACATCGCGACCGCCTCAAGCGTCACCTCGCTCTACTTCGGCAATACGGGCTTCACGGTGGAGGGCTGGTTCAAGTCGGGGCCGGTGGGCCGCACCTACACGCTCTTCGGCAAGGAGGACTTCCACGGCTACTACTACGGCCCGGCCGAGTACGCCGTCAGGCTCACGCCCTCGGGCGGCCTGCGCGCCGTCGCCCACGACGGGGCCTCGCGGCAGTGGTTCGTAGACGTGCCCGCGACCGCGTACCGCGTTGACGACAACCTCTGGCACTACGTCGCAATGGTCGTTGACCGCACGAACACGAGACTCTCGCTCTACGTGGACGGGGTCGAGCGCGCGTACTCGACGACGCCGCCGGCCAGCTTCGGGGCGCTCTACAACAGCGGGCAGCCGTTCCGCGTCGGCAAGTGGGCCGCGAACGAGCCGCAGACGACCGGAGGCCCCGAAGCGTTCCCCGGCACGGTCGATGAGGTCAGGGTCTCCTCCACGGCGCACTCCGCCGCGCGGATACAGAAGACCTACCTCGGCACGGAGGGCGCGCTCGGCATTTCCATCACTAACAGCGGGCCCGCGAACGTTCCGGTCGGGACGAGCGCCGAGATTCAGCTCGAAGGCTACAACCTCTCGGGCGCGACCCCGAGCGTAACCGGCCCGGCCGCGGCGCGACTTTCGGCCCGCGTCCTCTCAAGCTCGGCGACGCGGTCGCGCGTGCTGGTTACGGCCGAAGCGGACGCAGAGCCCGGCGACGCGCAACTCGTCATGTCTTCGGTTCAGGGCTCGGCCACTCTCGCGCTGCGCGTCATAGACCTCTCGCGCATCTCCCTCGCCGCCGAGCCGGACACCAAACTCCTCTGGCACTTGGACGAGACGGGCAACGGCGCGGTCGGCATCATCGACGCGGGCCGCCTGCGCATCAACGGCACGTCCGGCTCCGCCTCGCTGGCGCAGCCGGGCCGCTTCGCGGGCGGCCGCAAGAGCGCCCACATCGCCACGGCCAACGGCGTCGCAGACCTTTACTTCGGCAATACGGGCTTCACGGTGGAGGGCTGGTTCAAGTCGGGGCCGGTGGGCCGCACCTACACGCTCTTCGGCAAGGAGGACTTCCACGGCTACTACTACGGCCCGGCCGAGTACGCCGTCAGGCTCACGCCCTCGGGCGGCCTGCGCGCCGTCGCCCACGACGGGGCCTCGCGGCAGTGGTTCGTAGACGTGCCCGCGACCGCGTACCGCGTTGACGACAACCTCTGGCACTACGTCGCAATGGTCGTTGACCGCACGAACACGAGACTCTCGCTCTACGTGGACGGGGTCGAGCGCGCGTACTCGACGACGCCGCCGGCCAGCTTCGGGGCGCTCTACAACAGCGGGCAGCCGTTCCGCGTCGGCAAGTGGGCCGCGAACGAGCCGCAGACGACGGGCGGGCCGGAGGAGTTCCCCGGCACGGTCGATGAGGTCAGGGTCTCCTCGACCGCGCACTCCGCCGAACGCATCCTTAACGACCTGCTCGGCAACTCCCCGATGCGCGTCACCTCTTACTCCCCGAGGGAACTCTTGCGGGAGAAGGACGGCATGCCGCCCTACACCAACCAGTTCACGGTTGAGGGCTATAACCTCGACGGCGTGACGGCGCGCCTGCAAGTCAACGGACAGGAGGCCGAGGCCGTCGTCAACGTCACCTCAAGCTCGTACCGGCAGGCCGTCGTTACGGTCAACGCCGCCCCGACGGTTCCGCTCGGCAACGGGCAGATCGTCTTCTCCAAGCAGGGGCAGACGGACGTGGCGATTGACGTGCGCGTCGGCGACCAGGCCCAGAGCACGGCCTTCTCGGACACCATCCTGCTCTGGAACCTGAACGAGACGGGCGACGGGGCCGTGCGCATCTTCGACTCGGGCGCGCTCGGCATCCACGGCACGGCCGACAGCCTGTCGCAGGCGCAGGCCGGCCACTTCGGCGGCGGCCGGGCGAAAGCCAACATCGTCTCCGACGGCGACTACGGCGCCCTCAACTTCGGCACGTCGAGCTTCACGGTCGAGTGCTGGTTCAAGGCGGGCGCGGTGACCCGCACCTACACGCTGGTGGGCAAGGAGGACTTCCACGGCTACTACTACAGCTCGCCCGACTTCGCCCTCAAGCTCCTGGCCTCGGGCGGAGTGCGCGCCGTCGCCTACGACACCAGCCAGCGCAAGTGGGCGGCCGAGATGCCCACGTGGGCCTACGAGATCAACGACAATCTGTGGCACCACGCGGCGATGGTTGTTGACCGCGCCGCCAATAAGCTGACGCTCTACGTGGACGGCGTCGAGCGCGCGTCGTCCGCGCCGCCCGCCGGCTTCGGCGCCCTCCACAACGGCGGGCAGCCGCTGCGCGCCGGCAAGTATTCGCTCGACGACGGCGGCAGCGGCCCCGAAGAGTTCCCCGGCGCGCTCGACGACATACGCATCTCCGCCTCGGCGCACACGGCCGAGCAGATACTCTCGAACATGAACGGCGTCCCCGGCCTGCGCGTCAACTCCTACAGCCCGCAGGAAGCGCCGCGCAACAAGGCGACCGGCGAGACCTTCTCGACGCTGGTCACGCTCGCGGGCTTCGGCCTCGACGGCGTCAACGCGAGCCTGACGCGCAACGGCCAGCCGCTCGACGCGACGGCGACGGTCGAGTCGAGCACCTTCAACCAAGCGCAGGTGCGCATCTCCTTCAACAGCGGCGTGGCGACGGGCACGGCTCAACTCGTGCTCACGAAGCCGGGTCTGCCCGCCGCGTCCCTGGACGTGCGCGTGTACGAGCAGTCCGAGCTGGCCACCGACACCGACACGCGCCTGCTCTGGCATTTGAACGAGACCGGCGACGGCTCGATTCGCGTGCTCGACACCGGGGCGCTCGGCATCCACGGCACGGCCGACAGCCTGTCGCAGGCGCAGGCCGGCCACTTCGGCGGCGGCCGGGCGAAAGCCAACATCGTCTCCGACGGCGACTACGGCGCCCTCAACTTCGGCACGTCGAGCTTCACGGTCGAGTGCTGGTTCAAGGCGGGCGCGGTGACCCGCACCTACACGCTGGTGGGCAAGGAGGACTTCCACGGCTACTACTACAGCTCGCCCGACTTCGCCCTCAAGCTCCTGGCCTCGGGCGGAGTGCGCGCCGTCGCCTACGACACCAGCCAGCGCAAGTGGGCGGCCGAGATGCCCGGGCGCACGTATGACCCGACGACGGGGCGCTGGCAGATGATGCTGGATGATAACCAGTGGCACCACGCGGCGATGGTCGTCGACCGGGCGAATAACAGGCTCAGGCTCTACGTGGACGGCATCGAGCGCGCGTCGTCCGCGCCGCCCGCCAGCTTCGGCGCCCTCCACAACGGCGGGCAGCCGTTGCGCGTCGGCAAGTATTCGCTCGACGACGGCGGCAGCGGCCCCGAAGAGTTCCCCGGCGTCATCGACGAGGTCAGGGTCTCCGCTTCGGCCCACACGCCCGACAGGGTGCTCGCCGACGCGCTGGGCACCGACACCGCGCGCGTCGCCCTGACGCAGCCGACGATCGTCCAGAGGGGCACGGCCAACGTACCACTCACCTTCACGGGCTACGGCCTGTCGAACGCGACCGTCACGACGGGGCAGCCCGAGGTCACGGTCACGGTCGTCTCGTCCAGCGCGACGCAGCTCAACTGCCTTCTGACCGTCCCGTCCGGCGTGCCCGTGGGGGCTTTGGGCTTCGCCGTCGCGGTCGCGGGCGGGCAGGTCTTCAACCAGTCGCTGACCGTCGTCGATCAGCAGCCCTTCGTCAACGACGCGGGCGGCTCGGAGACGCTGGTCCTGTGGCACCTCGACGAGACGGGCAACGGCGCGGTGCGCGTGGGCGGCTCGGGCGACGCCGTCCCGAACGTCGTCGGCGGCGCCGCGGACAGCCTCTCGCAGGAGCAGGTGGGACGCTTCGGCGGCGGCCGGGTGAAGGCCAACATCGTCGCCGACACCAGCGCCGGGCTCAGCCTCGGCAGCAACAGCTTTACGGTCGAGTGCTGGGTGAAGCCCGGCACCATCGGGCGCACCTACACGCTGGTGGGTAAGGAGGACTTCCACGGCTACTACTACGGCCCGCCCGAGTTCGCCCTCAAGCTTCTGGCCTCGGGCGGAGTGCGCGCGGTCGCCTACGACACCGGCCAGCGCAAGTGGGCGGCCGAGATGCCCGGCCGCCTCTACGACGCGACGACGGGCAGCTGGCAGATCACCATGAACGACGGCCAGTGGCATTACCTCTCGATGGTCGTTGACCGCGAGAACAACAAGATGACGCTCTACGTGGACGGCGTCGAGCGCGCGTCGTCGGCCCCGCCCACTGGCTTCGGCGCGCTCTACAACGGCGGGCAGCCGCTGCGCGTCGGCAAGTATTCGCTCGACGACGGCGGCAGCGGCCCCGAAGAGTTCCCCGGCGCGCTCGACGAGGTGCGCGTGCTCAACTTCGCGCGCACGGCGGCGCAGGTCAGAGACACCTGGCTCGGAACCAACACCGCCGACGACTCCGTCGCGAGCAAGGCAACGCTCGCGCTCGAAGCGAGGGCGGCCGAGCAGCCCGCCGCCGCGCCGCAGCCCGCGATAGGCGTCGAGGCCGTCGCCCCGGGCGAAGTCGTGCGCGACAAGGGGGCGAAGGAGGCTCGCACGACCGTCGTCACGCTGAAGGGCTCCAAACTCGACGGCGTCACGGCGCGCGTCATGCGCGACGGTCAGCCGCTCGGGGGCGTCGTCGCGGGCGTGCTGAACAGTTCCGACGCGGAGGCGACGCTCTCCCTGGCCGTCTCCCCGAAGGTGCCGCTCGGCCCCGCACAGCTCTTGCTGTCGAAGCCCGGCCACGAGGACACCGAGGTCGATGTTCGCGTCATCGAGCCGACCGAGTTCGCGGCCGAGGCCGACACGGTCGGGCTGTGGCACCTGGACGAGCGTGAGGAGGGCGCGGCACGTCTGCTCGACGCGGGCGAGCGCGGCCTCAACCTGAACTCCGCCCCTGCGTCGCGCGCCGCCGCCGGGAGGTTCGGCGGCGGCCGGGCGCTCACGCGGGCCGCGTCCGCCGCGGGCGGCGAGGCGTTGTCGTTCGGCCCGTCCAGCTTCACCCTCGAAGGCTGGGTCAAGACCGGCGCGCTCGGGCGCGACTACGTCCTCTTCGGCAAGGAGGGCGACAACGGCCAGAACACCGAGTACACGCTGAAACTGACGGCCTCGGGCGCGTTGCGCGCGGAGGTCTACGACACCGACGGCGCGCTGTGGCAGGCCGAGACCTCCGCGGACTCGCCGAAGCTGACCGACGACGCGTGGCACTCGGTCGCGCTGGTCGTGGATCGTGAGGCGAACCTCATGCTCCTCTACGTGGATGGGCGCGGGCGGGCGGTGGCCCCCGCGCCGCCCGACTTCAAGGAGGTTCGCAACCTCGGGCAGCCGCTCGTGTTCGGCTGCTACGACGCGGACTCCGCCGCCGACGGCGGGCCGCAAGAGTTCCCCGGCCTTATCGACGAAGTCCGCGTCTCCTCCACCGCGCACAGGGCGGAGAAGATTGCGGCGGACTACCTCGGACACGACGCGCCCGAGGTCACGCTCGTCCGCACGGCGGCGGCGCAGCAGGCCGGCGGCGTCCACGTGACGCTGCACGGCTACGGGCTGGGCGGCGTCGCCGTGACGGCGTCACAGCCGGACGTGAAGGTGAGCGTCAAGTCCGCCTCGCGCACGCGCGTCGAGCTGCTGTTGACCGTGTCGGAACCCCGCGAGGTGTACGGCCCCGTGCGCCTCACTCTGGAGGACGCGCTCGGGCAGACGGCCGACGCCCACGTAGACCTCGCGCAGGTCGTCAACTTCCGGCCACCCACTCCGCAGTCCGCGGCCCGGACGCGGAGGCCGGCCGAGCGACCCGCGGAGGCGCTCGCCCTCCGCGGCGCGAGGAGAACCGAACGATGAGCGCGCGCCGACACGAAGAGACGTGCGCCGCCCCCGCGGCGCGAAACCTGAACCACACACCCCGAAGAGCAATGAAGAACACTCGCCTGGCAGAGAAGAACCGGACGGCCTCAAACAACTCAGGGCGGCACCTCCGCGCGGCGTCGAGGACGGCGCTCCGCGTGTTCGGCGCGCCGCGCCTGCGAGTCGTCTTCGCGGCCCTCATGGCCTACCTCCTCATCGCGCTCCCGTACGCGCCGGTGCTGGCCTCGACCCGCGCGAAGGTGGAGGCCGAGCGCGCCCGCTTCTCGAAGCCCGCGGCCAAAGCCGTGGGCGGCGCGGGGCATCGGAGGGACGACCGCTCGAACAACTCGGTTGACGGCGGCCCGCTCGCCGCGGTGAAGGTGACCGCGGTGGCGGCTCCCGCCGCCACGCCCGCCCCTTCTCCCCGGGGCGGGCGCAAGTGGTCGGACGGCTTCTCGCTGTCGAGCGCCTACATGCTCCTCTCGATCCTCGACGCCCTCGCGCCCGGCGGCGGTGGGCCGCCCGCGACGGCCGCGACCCCCGCGACGACCGCGCAGCAGGCCGGCGTCGTGACGAGCCTCTTCGGGCCGCGCAAGTTCGTCCGCGGCAAGGGCGCGCCCTTCACGGAGGTCGAGCGCTTCACGCTACCGGCCGACGTGGCGGGGCCCTTCACGCTCGAAGTGCAGAACGGCGAGCCCGGCGGCGCGAACCGCGTGTCGAGCGCCACCATCAAGCTCAACGGCGTCGAAATCTTCGGCCAGAGTGACTTCAGCCAGAACGTCCCTACGCTCTCGCGCGAGGTGACGCTCGCCGCCAACAACACGCTCGAAGTCAAGCTGGCGAGCCAGCCCGGCTCCTTCCTCGTCATCAACGTCAAGGGCAACTACGTTGACCGCACGCCGCCCAGCGTCTCGATCGCCGAGCCGAAGGCGGGGCTCGTCACGATCCAGCCCGAGATTGTCGTCGCGGGCGCAGCCTCCGACCCCGGCCAGTACGCGAGCGGCATCGCCTCCGTCTACGTCAACGACCGGCCGGCCGTCTACAACCAATCGACGGGCACCTGGTCTATTGCCAACGTGAGCCTCAAGCTCGGGGCCAACACGCTCGTCGCGCGCGCCGTGGACGGGGCCGGCAACGAGGCCCGCGCCAGCGTCACCGTCACGCTTGAGCTGGCCGTGGCCGACACCACGCCGCCCGCCCTCGCCATCACCTCGCCCGCCGACAACTACGTCACGCAGGCCGAGACGGTCGCCGTCTCCGGCACCGTCTCCGACTCGGAGCCGGACGCCTCGGGCGTCGCGGGGGTCACGGTCAACGGGGCAGAGGCCGCCCGCGACGTGAACGCGGGCACCTGGTCGGCCTCCGTCCCGCTCTCGATAGGCGACAACGCCGTGACGGCGCACGCCACGGACAAGGCCGGCAACGTCTCGGTCAAGACCATCAACGTCAAGCGCGACCCGACGCCGCCGCCCGACGCCGCCGCCCCGAAGGTCGTCATCACCTCGCCCGCCAACAACGCCGTCGTCTACGGCGCGTCCACGTCCGTCTCGGGCACCGCCGTGGACGAGGGCGAGAACGCCACGGGCGTCCGCCGCGTCTTCGTCAACGGCGAGGAGGCGGTCTACAACGCCGGCAGCCACGCGTGGTCGGTCGAAGGCATCGCGCTCGACGAGGGCGACAACCTCGTCGTGGTCGAGGCCGAGGACGGCGCGACGCCGCCGAACAAGGGGCGCGCCGAGATCAACGTGCGACGCCGCACGGTGGCCGCGCCGAAGCTCACCATCACGAACCCGCGCGAGGGCGAGGTGCTTTCGGGAGACACGGTGACGCTCGCGGGCGAAGCCGCGTCCGGCGACCCCGACGTACCCGTCACGGTCAAGGTCGGCGGCGAGCCGGCCGCGGTCGCGGGCGGCATGTTCACGAAGACCGTCAAGCTCTCCGACGGGACGAACACCATCAACGTCTCGGCCACCGACGCGCTCGGCCAGACCTCGCAGGCTTCCGTGACGGTCGTCGCGGACTTGCGCCCGCCGACCGTCACGCTGCGCGACCTGCCCGCGGCGGTGCAGCCCGGCGGCACCTACGTCATCCGCGCCGACGCGTCCGACAACCTCGGCATCGCCGTCGTCGATTTTCTAGTGGACGGCCAGCAGGTCGCGGCCGTCGCGCAGGCCCCCTACGAGTTCAGCTTCAACGTCCCCGAGACGGCGGCCCCCGACCGTCTCCTCTCGGTCGCCGTCGTGGCCCGCGACCTGACGGGCGCGACCGCCTCGGACACGGCCAATACGCGCGTCGTCGGCCCGAGCGGCGTCTCCGGCTACGTCTTCGACGACGCGACCGGCTACGCGATTGAGGGCGCGACGGCCGCGGTCGCGGGCGGCCCGTCGATGATGACCGCGGCCCTCGGCGTCTACAGCTTCGTGTCGGCCGCGCCGAGCGGCGTCGTCCGACTCTCGCGCGAAGGCTACACGCCCGCCGAGCGCTCCTACGAGGGCGCGTCCGGCGGCGGCACTTCCCTCTTCGACGCGCGGCTGACGCGGCTGGACGCGAACGCGAACGTGCTGACGGCCGCGGGCGGCACGGCCGCGGGCGACGGCGGACGCTTGCAGGTCGCGCTCGGCGCGGGGGCCTTCCCCGCGGGCACCGACGTGCGTGTGACCTCGGTCTCGCCGCAGGGTCTCGCGAACCTTCTGCCCTTCGGCTGGTCGCCCGTGCCCGGCGCGGTCGTGGACGTGCGCCCGGCCGACCAGGCGGGCGCGCCGGCCGGACTCTTCACTTCACCCGCCCGCCTGACCGTCTCGGCCACGCAGGGCCTGAGCGCGGGGACGCCGCTCGTGCTCGCGCGCTACGACGAGGCGGCGCACGCGTGGCGGGTCGTCGCGGCCGCGCTCACGGCCGGCGAGGGCGGCTCTCTCGCGGCCGACATCCCGGCGGCGGGTCAGTACGCGTTCCTCGTCGCGGACGCTGGCGCGTCGGCCCCGCCCGCCCCGGCCGACGGCCAGCCGCTCCCGACGGGCCCCTCGGCACAGCCCTCCGCGCTCGACGCCGCGACGGCGACGGCCGCGGCCTCGCCGCGCTCGGCGCTCATGTCGGAGCAGGCGCGCTCGACCATCTCGGTCACGGCCACCGCCCCCTCGAAGTTGCCCTCGGGCGTCTCCGTCGAGGTCACGTTCGAGGAGACCTACAACCTCCTCTCCGACGGCAACCCTCTGCTCGTAGACAGGCCGACGCAGGACTTCGTCCTCTACGCCTACCCGGCCGCGACCGCCGCCGAGCCGAACCGCCTCGGCGCCTTCTTCATCGCCAAGCCGACGCGCACCGACATCAAGAGCACGCAGTTGCGCTCGGCCAACGTGCACGTCGTCATCCGCTCGGGGCGCGCGGCGACCACGGGCGTGCTCGTCGGCGCGGCCGGCGGGAGCGTGACGACGCCGGATGGGGCGGAGCTGCGCCTCGGGAGCGGAGCCCTCTCGGGCGACACGCCCGTCTTCCTGACGGGGCTGCCTGCGGAGCAGGCCGGCCCCGCCCTGCCCGAAGGCTACGAGGTCGTCGGCGCGGTCGAGGTTGACCTCTCGGGCAGCACCCTCGCCGCCTCGGGCACGCTCGTCATCCCGACGACTTCGGGCGACAACTCGCGCGTGGTCGTCGCGCGCTCGGTCTCGGCGGGCGGGGTGCGCGGGCTCAAGGTGGTGGCGCGCGCCGTCGTTGTGGACGGCAAGCTCCATTCGACGACCGACTCGCCGGCCGTGCCGCAGCCGGTCGCTCTGCGCGGAGTCAGGGAGGGCGGCAGGTACCTCTTCGTGCGCGTGCCTGTGGCGTTCGGCTACGTGGCGGGCGCGGTGACGGACGGGCCGAACGGCGCGCCCTCGGTCGCGGCCCGCGTCTCGGTTGACCGCACGCCCTTCGTGGACGTGACGGGCGCCGACGGCCGCTTCGTAGTCGTCGGCGAGGTCGGCGGCCTGAACGAGCTGGTCGCGGCCTCGACCGTGACCGACGCGACGGGCGTGGCTTCGGCCGCGCTCGCGGCGCAGGACGCGGTGGCGGCGGCCGACATCTTCCTGGCCTCGGCCCCGTTGCGCGTCGCGTCCGTGTCGCCGGCCGACTCGGCGGCCGACGTGATTGCCACCTCGCCCGTCACCGTCACCTTCTCCAAGCCGGTCGCGCCCGCGACCGTGACGACCTCGAACTTCCGCGTGACGACCGAGGCGGGCAACCCCGTCCTCGGCAAGATCACGCTGCTCGCGGGCAACCGCGCGGCCTCCTTCACGCCCGCGGCGGCGCTCTCCGGCTCGACCCGCTACAAGGTCACGGTCAGCCAGAACGTCCTCGACCTCTACGGCAAGCCGCTCGCGCAAGCCTTCGCGTCCACGTTCACGACCGCGGCCGTCATCCCCGTGGACGACCGCCTCAAGCGCGAGCAGATTCGCATCGGCTACCCGGACGCCCAAGGGCTCGCCACCGTCACCATCCCGGCCCTCGCCGTGCCGGTGGGCAGCGTGCTCATCGCGCTCAACAACACGAGCGGCGGCACCGTGACGACCGTCGCGAGCACGACCGAGACGGTGCTGCGCCTGCACGCGCGCGTCGGCGACGAGATCGTGCTCTTCATCCGCCAGCCCGACGGGGCCGAGTATCAGGTCACGCAGGCCGCCTACCGGCGCGACGACGGCGTCACCTCCGTCACCGAGAACGGCGGGACGGTCATCAGCGCCGACGGCAAGACGGTGCTCGACGTGCCGAAGGGCGGCATCAAGGGCCAGGCCGAGATCACGCTCACGCCCAAGGGCGAGGAGACCATCACCACGCCGCGCCCCGGCGACTTCGCCTCCGTCCCCTTCGGCGCCGGCGTCGAGATCAAGGCCGAGGGCAACTACACGGTCGAGAAGGAGCTGCACCTTGAGCTGCCCGCGCACGCGCAGTTCGAGGAGGGCCGCCGCGTGGCCTTCATGTCGCCGCAGAAGATGACCATCGACGGCCGCGAGATAGAGGTCTGGGAGTCGGTCACGTCGGGGCGCGTCGAGGGCGGGAGGTTCAAGACCAACACGCCGCCCTTCTACGGGCTCGGCGGCGGACTGCTCGGCATCATCACCTTCGTCTACGTCTTCGCGCCGGTCACGCGGCACGTCGTCTACGGGAAGGTCACGGACGCCACCACGGGCGAGGGTCGCGGCAACTGCGTCATCCTCATCAGCCACGAGAACATCACCAACCCGTGGTCGGTGACGGGCGGCGCCACCGTCGCGCGCACGAGCCCCTACGGCGGCTACGCGCACTTCGACTTCACCCCGAACTTCCAGGACGGCAAGTACGTCATCGCCATCGACGACGTGAACCACCGCTTCGGCGCGACCTTCGCCGTGCCGCAGACCGCCTCGGGCGGCGGCTACGTCGAGGGGCGGTTCCTCCAGGGGCTGGCGAGCTTCGTCTACGCCAAGGGCGACATCACGCTCCCGCCCGTCCTGATCGCCGATGGCGCGAAGCCCCCGCCGCAGCTGAGCGCCTACGCGCGCCAGATGAACATCTCAAGCGAAGAGCAGGACCCGCTCTTCAAGCTCAACGTGGCGACGCTCGGCAACCCCGTGCGCGTCTACGTCAGGGCCACCGCCGCGCTCGCGCAGTTGACGGGGCAGCTCGTCCTGAGCGGCCTCGAACCGAAGGCGTTACAGTGGCAGCCCTCCGACCTGCCGAACACCTACCACGCCGACCTGCCGCCGCTCACGTCCGAGGGCACCTACACGATCAACGTCCAGGGCTCGACGACGGCGAACGACCCGCGCTCGACGACGCGCCTCTCCTACAACTTCAACTCGCTGCGCAACCCGAACACGCGGCCGCCGCTGGCCGGGCCGCCGCGCGTCCTCTCCGTCGCGCCCGCGTCGGGGAGCCGGGACGTGGACATGGTCGGCGACATCCGCGTCGAGTTCACCGAGCCGGTCGAGGGGCTCGCCGCGGGCGAGAACATCTTCGTCGAAGACCAGGCGACGAAGGAGCGAATCGGCGGCATCATCACCTCGGGCGGGCTGCCGCTCTCGGGGCCGGTCTCAAGCATCGTCTACCGGCCGACGCCGGCGCTCGTCGGCGGGCGCAGCTACTGCCTGCGCATCCAACCCGGCCCGCGCGAGACGAAGGGCGTCCACGACACGACCAACATCCCGCTCGACGGCGAGTACACCGGCGAGGGCGACACCAGCCCGCAGGAGTTCATCAGCTGCTTCTCGACCTTCAACGGGATGCTGCTGACGCGCGACCCCGTCGCCGACCCCGGCGACCGCATCGCGGTGGCGGGCGACTACGCCGTCACCACGCACCAGGAGTTGCAGGGCCGACACCTGCTCTCCGTCTACGACGTGTCGCAGCCGCACAAGCCGCTGAAGACGGGCGAGCTGCGCCTGCCGCAGTGGGCCTGGAGCGTCGCCGTCGCCGAGGGCCAGGGCATCGTGGCGAACGGCGTCGTCTACAACCGCGTGGCCGTCGTCGCCACCTCCGCCCCGTCCGACCTCAAGCAGTACGCCAACGTCTGGGTCGTCAGCCTCGACGACCCGGCGCAGCCGAAGCTGGTCGGCGTCACCTCGCTCTACCTGCCGCTGGCGACGCCCGCGCTGCCGCACGTCGTCCGCATCTTCGAGGGGCGCGCCTACGTCGGGAACATGACCTCGGGCGGCGTGATGGCGGTAGACCTCGCGCGCTCGATCTGGCTCACGCAGACCGACCTGGGGCGGCCCCGCCAGCTCTCTCAGACCGCGCCGCCCGAGGGGCTGGCCGTCTACCCTGCGGGCGGCTACGGCCACGCGGGCAAGCGCCAGTCGGTCAACTTCTACAACAGCGACGACCCGTGGGCCGTCTCGGCCGGCAGCGGCGTGGACGTGATGTCGCAGACCGTGCTCGCGAAGACGTTCCAGGGCGTGAGCCCGACGGGGACGATGCCGGTCGCCTACGCCGTCGATTCCGTCAAGGGGACGCTCGTCTCGGTCGGCTTCGGCCAGAACCTCGACAACCTCAACGACCGGGTGGACACGAGCGGCGACAAGTACGACGACCGCGTGCTCTCCATCACGCCCGTGCCGGGCGAGCCCTCGTCGCGCATCCGGCTCTCGCCGGGGCAGATCCTCAGCATCCGCGACGACGCGGGCAACCCCGTGGGGACGGCCCTGGCCGACCTCGCGCTGGTCGCCAGCTTCCGCTACTTCAGCGTCTTCGACGTGACGATGCCGCAGCAGACCGACGGCCTCGTCCAGCCGAAGCCCCTCTCGACGAAGAGCTGGGCGGAGCTCGACAAGGAACTGACGGGCATGGCGCGCAACTTCGACGTGGAGGGCTCGCTCGCCTACGTGGCCTTCGACAACCAGATCGCGGTGGTGGACTTCTCCGACCCCTACCACCCGCGCGTCATCGCGAAGGTCAAGGACGTGCCGCTCGGCTACAGCTCGGTCGCCGTCAAGGACGGCTTCATCTACACCATCTCGCCCGACTCGGGGGGGCTGCGCGTCTCGATCGCGCGCCCGAACTCCGTGCTCTTCGTCAGCGGCCGCAGCCGCACCGCGTCGGGCGGCCCCGACGAAGTGACCTGCTCGAACCCGGTCATCATCGACCGCCAGACGCGCCTCATGCGGCAGGATGCCAACATCTCGTTCCTCGTCTACGGCGCGGGCGAGGGGGCGAGCGGCGCCGTCCACATCAGCCGGGGCGGCCAGGTCATCGCCACCGTCCCGGCCTCGATGGAGTCCACCGGGACGGTCATGGTGGGCCGGGCCAAGTGGTCGAGCGACGACCCCATCGACCTGACGCAGACCTACACGGCCGAGCTGAGCATCAACGCCGGCCAGGTGAACGAGTACTTCTCCTTAAAGTCGGCCATCCCCTTCGCCTTCCTGATACCCGAGTACCAGGACTCGATGGGCTTCGTGGAGGGCGGCCCGCCGACCACCTACACCTACCTGCTCGGCGCGAACTCGGAGGTGGACATCAAGATCAAGGGCGGCAGCGTCGCCGGCGGGCAGCGCGGCTTCGGCCTCAACTCCGAGGCGATGCAGAAGCCGAACCTCCCGCCCGGCCGCTACCCCTTCGTCCTGAGCGCGAAGCTCATCGACGACCCCACGGTCGCCGACGAGGTGGCGGGCGTCGTCGAGATCGCGCGCGAGGAGAAGCAGGTCAGGCGGCCCGGCAACACCGTCGTCAGCGACGTCGATCTCGGGACGGGCAGCCTCGGGCTCACCTACACGGACTTCTCCATCCCGGGGCGCGGGATGGGTCTCAGCGTCACGCGCTCCTACAACTCGGGCGCGGCGAACATCTTCAGCCCGTTCGGCTACGGCTGGCACTTCAACTTCCAGATCACCATCTCCTACAACCCGGCCGCCAGGGAGTACACCATCCTCGGCGGCGACGGCTCGGGGCAGCGCTTCAAGGAGGACAACAAGAACTCGCAGGGCGAGATGCTGGCCGAGAAGCCGTACCACGGCACGCTCGTCAAGAACCAGGACGGGAGCCTCGACTTCTACACGACGCAGCGCATCAAGTACCACTTCCCCGGCGCGCTCTGGCGCGACCGCTTCAGCTTCTACTCGCAAGCCTACCTGGGCACGGTCGAGTACATCGAAGACCCGAACGAGAACCGCCTGACCTTCTACTACGACGACGACGGCCGGATGTACAAGGCCGTGGACTCGTCGGGGCGCGAGATGCTGCTCAAGTACGAGGAGGCCGAGACGCCCTTCACGGGCCTGCTCGCCCCGACCTCGAACATCAACTCCGTGCGGGCCTGCGCCAGGGGCGACGACTTCAGCATCCTGCGCAAGGGCCTGGTCAAGGCCGCGGTGGGCAGGGCGTGGCGCGTCAAGGAGGTCAAGGCCCCGGGCGACCTGCTCGTGCAGTACGAGTACGACGCGCGCGGCAACCTCGTCAAAGTCACGCGCAAGGGCACCGACGGCATCAGCCGCCCGGCGGCCGACTACGTCTGGCAGTACCTGTACGACCCGGACGAGCAGGACACCGCCGCGCTCGACACGCGCCACCTGATGAAGGAGGCCGTAGACCCCAACAACAACTCGACCCTCTACGACTACGACCTCGGCCAGGTCGGCGCGCCCGCGAAGGCCGTCCGGCGGCCCGAGGGCGTCGCCCACGAGTTCGCCTACTCGTTCGAGAACGGCCAGGTCTCCGAGGTCGCGGTCACCGACGGGCGGAGCAATCCCACCGCCTACAAACTGCGCGACGGCTACGTCACGCAGATCGTCGCGCCGCGCGGCGCGACCACCTCCGTGCAGTTCAACGAGGAGGGGCTGAAGATCCGCGAGACCGACCCCGAGGGGATGGTCACCGACTACGGCTACGACGGGCGCGGCAACCTCGTCTCGCGCAGGATGTCGGGCGGGTCGGCCGTCGTCGCCACCAGCGCCGTCTACGACCAGACGTTCGGCAAGCCCCTCTCCGAGACCGACGCCAACGGCCGCACCACGCGCTACACGCTTGACGGCGCGGGCAACGTCACGAGCATCGCCCTGCCCACGGGCAAGTCCATCTCGATGACCTACGCGGGCAACGGCGACCTCCTCAGCACGACCGACGAGCGCGGGCTCACGACGCAGAACGCCTACGACGAGTACGGCAACGCCCGGTCGGCGACGAAGGCGCTCGGGCCGGGCGTGACCGCGACGACGACGAGCGAGTACGACGTGCGCAGCCGCCTGCGCTCGACGGCCGACTCGGTGCGCGCGCACACGTCGAAGACCTACGACGCGCTCGACCGCGTCGTCGAGGAGGTGGTCAAAGACCCGACCGGCATCCGCGAGGGGACGACCACGACCTACGTCTACCGCGCCGGCGGCGAGGTGACGCGCGCCAACGTCGCGGGCGGCTCGCAGTCCTACTCGGCCGACTACACGGTGGACGCGCTCGGCCGCACCACCACCATCCGCGAGTCCTTCGGGCTCGCCGGGTCCTACACCATCGTCCGCGCCTACGACGGCAACTCGAACCTCCTCAGCGAGACCGACCGGCGCGGCGTCACCACGTCGTACGAGTACGACGCGCTCAACTTCAAGACCAAGACGACCGTCAGCGGCCCCTTCGGCCCGCCGGTCGTCACCTCCGAGGTGCCCAACCTCGTCGGCAGCGTCGTCACCTTCACCGACATGTACGCCCAGCAGACGACGTTCGAGTACGACGGCGTGCACCGCGAGCGGCTGCGCCGGTACCCCGGCGGCTACACCGAGTACAAGTCGCTCGACCCCAACGGCAACCTGCTCACCTTCACCGACCGCAAGGGGCGCACGACGACCTTCGCCTACGACCCGTCCAACCGCTTGACGATGCGGCGCGACCCGGCGGGCCGCGTCGAGAACTGGACGTACGCGGACGACTCTTCTAACACCGTCACGCTGACGAAGACGCCGCAGGGCCTCGTCGTCGTCACCCGCACCGACGCCCTCGGCCGCCCGCTCGGGCGCGACGTGAAGCAGGGCGGCGTCACCTACCAGACGACCTACACCTACGACGGGCGCGACTGCGCCATCAAAGACCCGCGCGGCGTCGTCACCAAGAAGACGCACTCGGCCTTCGGCGACGTGGGCGAGGTCAGGGTCGAGGACTCGGACTACTCCGAGAAGCACCTCTACGCGGCCTTCGGCGTGGTCAAGTACCGCCGCGACGCCAACGGCCGCGAGACGCACTTCGCCATCGACTCGCTCAACCGCATCAAGTCGGCCGCCTACGCCGACGGCTTCGGCGAGAGCTGGGCCTACGACGGCGTGGGCAACGTCACGGGCCACACCGACCGCCGCGGCGTCTTCTCGGCGATGACCTACGACAACGTCTCGCGCCTGCGCACGCGCACGGTCGGGGACGTGCCTGTCCTTTCCATCGAGTACGCCGACTCGGCCGGCACCGAGACGCGCACCGACGGCAACGGCCACGCGAGCGTCTACCGCTTCGACGGCCTGCGCCGCCTCGTCTCCCTCACCAACGCCGAGCAGAAGACGAAGAACTTCGTCTACGACGGCATCGACCTGTTGCAGGAGAGCGACTTCAAGCAGCAGTTCGTCAACTACGCCTACGACCCCGTGAGCCGCGTCACGCAGGTCATCGACCGCGCCGGGCAGGCGACGCTCGTCAGCCACTCGGACGTGGGCGGCTACACGCGCAAGGTCACCGACCGGCGCGGCAACTCCCGCACGGAGACGCACGACGCGCTCGGCCGTCTCCTGAGCGTCAAGGCCGGCGCGGAGGCCGTCGCCGCCTTCGAGTACGACGAGAACGGCAACCGCAAGGCGATGACGGACGGGCGCGGCAACCGCACCGTCTACGAGTACGACGCGCTCAACCGCCTGAAGTCGGCCAGCCACTCGGGCCTCCAGGTCGAGTCCTACACCTACGACGGCGTGGGCAACGTGCTCACCTACCACGACGGGCGCGGCGGCAAGGTCGTCATGACCTACGACGGGCTCGACCACCCGAAGACGCGTGACGACGGCGCGGGCAACGTCACCACCTACAAGTTCGACGGCGAGGGGCTGCTCCTCGAACGCACCGACCCGAAGGGTCAGGCGTACCGCACGAGCTTCAGTTACAACGCCCTGCGCTCGCTCGAAAGCGTGGCGGACGCCGCCGGCAGCGAGTGGCGCTTCACCTACGACAACAACCAGAACCTGAAGAGCCTGAGGGACCCGCGCACGCACACGGTCAACTACGACTACGACGAGCTCGACCGCCCCCGCTCCGTCACGCAGCCGGGCGGGCTGGCGACCACCTACCGCCACGACCCGAACGGCAACCTCGAACTCCTGACCGACCCGAGCGGGCAGAAGCTCGTCACCACCTACGACGCGCTCGACCGGCCGCTGACGGCCTCGCACGAGGGCACGGGCGGCAACCTCTCGCTCGACTACCAGTTCGGCCACGACCCCGAGGGGAACCTCGTCTCCGTGACCGAGACCGCGCCGGCCGCGGCGGGCGGCACGGCCGCGACCCGCAGCTACTCGCGCACCTACGACGCGCGCAACCGCCTGCTGTCGTCCACCGACCCGCGGGGCCGCGCCGTCTCCTACCTCTACGACGCGGCCGACAACGTCCTCAGCTTCACGGACGCGGCCGGCAAGAAGACCGGCTACGAGTACGACCCGCTGAACCGCCTCAAGAAGGCCACGCTGCCGGGGGGCACAGAGGTCAACTACGGGTGGTACGCCGACGGGCTGCTCGCCAGCGTCGCCTACGGCTCCGGCATGTCGCGCGCCTACGCTTACGACGAGGCCGACCGCCTGACGAAGGTCGCGAACCAGTTCGCGGCCGGCGCGGGCGAGGAGTTCGACTACGCGTACGACCCGAACGGCAACCGCGAGCGGGAGACGCGTAAGCTCAACGGGCAGGTCGAGCGCGTGCTCGCCTACGGCTACGACGAGGTCGATCGCCTGCGGAGCGTCACGACGCGCGGCTCCGAGGCCGGCCCGCAGATCGCCTCCCTCGCCTACACCTACGACGAGGTCGGCAACCGCAAGACCGAGAAGGGCACGGGCTACGCCGGGCAGCCCATCGACCGCACTTACGACTACGACGAGCTGAACCGCCTGACGCACGCGACCGGCTACGAGGGCGGCGACCTCGTCTACCGTTACGACCGCAACGGCAACCTGCGCGAGGTCGAGCAGGGCGGGGCCGTCAACGGCGCTTACGAGTACGACGCGCGCAACCAGTTGCGCCGCGTACTCGGGGCCGGCGGGGCCGAGGTCGCGCGCTACGACTACGACTTCGGGCGCCGGCGGACGGCCAAGACGGCGGGCGGGCTCGAACAGCAGTTCGTCTACGGCGGCGGCGGCGTGGTCAACGAGTTCGCGGCCGACGGGCGGCTGCTCGGCCGCTACGACTACGGCACCGACGCGCTGCGCGGCGAGTTCGCGGGCGAGGGCGAGCGCTGGCTCTTCAGCGACGCCCTCGGCTCCGTCACGTCGGTCGCGGCCGTCGGCGGCGACGGCACGGCGGCCGTGGCGGGCCGTAACGAGTACGGCGCGTGGGGCGAGCTGCTCGCCGGCGCCGGCGCGAGCGCCAACGCGTTCGGCTACACGGGGCAGCGCCTCGACGCGGAGACGGGGCTGATGCCGCTCGGCAACGGCGAGCGCTACTACTCGCCCGGCCTCGGCCGCTTCGTGCAGCAGGACAGTTTCCCGGGCCTGACCGAAATGCCCGCGAGCCTGAACCGCTTCTCCTACGCCCACAACAACCCCGTCCTGCACACGGACCCGTCGGGCAAGTTCATCCCGCTCGTGGCCGCGGCGGTCCTGCTGCTGAAGGTGGCCCTCGTCGCTTCGGCCGTTGACTCGGTGATCCAGGTGGCCGAGGCGCTCGACGGCAACCGCAACTCCTTCGACCTGAAGCGCAACATCCAGGCCGCGATGCACGCGCCCATCGACACGCTGAAGGCGGTCTTCATCCCCGGCTACGCGGAATACTCGACGGCCGCCGACTTTGTGGACGCCGGGCAGGCTTTCGCGCGCGGCGACATGTGGGAGGGCACGGCTAAGGTCGCCACCTCGCTCCTGCCGGGCAGGAATCACCACAGAGTCAACGCCGACGTGGGCGGCCACTCCTCCGGCCCCGGCACGGCGCGGGGCGGCCACGCCGACCGCTCGGGCCGCGCCCACGCGGAGGTCGCCATCGAGGGCCGCGCCGGGACGGCCTCGGCCAGCGTGCGCCTCGCCGAGGGGGCCGCCAACCCGCAGGCGCTCCCCGAGAGCCAGCTCGCGCCGCCCTCGGCCGACGCCGAGTTCTCTCGGTCGCTCAGGGACGAGAACATCCGTGCCAACGTCGAGCAGAGCCGGCAGGTCCGCGCCGCGCGCGAGGCCGCCGCGAAACGCAACGCCGAGCGCGCGCGCGAGGCCGAGCAGAGCGCCGACGGCACGCGCGAGGCCGGCAGCGAGGTCGGCGTCAGGCTTGAAGGAGTCCCGCCGGAGGGGGTGCGGGTTCTGTTCGGTCAGCGCCGCGTCAGCCCGGAGTTCTCAGGTAAACAGGAGGTCCCGCATTACCTCAGGGACCAACCTATTAAACGGATCGCCAAGAGAATCCGGCGCGGTAAGATGAGTACGGATGCTATAGTGATCCACGCCTTCTGGTATGAGGGCCAGCTCGTCTCAGAGAACTCCCGCGGCTTGACGACTCTGAGTATGGCCGGCAAGAAACCCACGAACGTCAGGATCATTGAGCCTGACGCCGAGGTGCGGGCTCGGCTGGATCAGACAAGCGTGCTGGGGGATAAGCTGCCCAGCACGCGGATCGCGGTAACGCCCAGCCAGGCGGATATCAGAGTTTTGTGGGAGGTGCCCCTGCCAGACTGAAGCCGATGGCGCATCAGGTAATCGACATCCCCGGCGGCAGTACGATGTTCGACGCGGCCCCCTCCGTGCGGGTGGAGGGGGCCGAGGACGAGCCCGTCACACTCGTCGTCAAGTACCGCTCTAAGTGGATCGTCCCGGGTGAGGCGCCCGCGTTCGGCCTCATCACGTTCACGGACGTTATAGAATACCGCTTCGTAGCCACCTTCTTCGGTTACGAAGACCACGCGGGTCACGAGAGTGATTTCCGATTCGGCCTGATTGAAATCGTCAACTCCGCGTACGTGGAGAACATGGCATCCAAGGGCGCGAGAAGGAAGCACGCGGGTCAGCGCTTCGGCGAGGTAATCAAGGAGTCGGAGGTCAAACACTACCGCCTGGCCTTCGACGAGTACGGGAAGTTCGATGTCATAGCGCTCGGCGTCTCGGTCAGCGAGGTTGCAGGGTAGAGTTGACTGCCCACGTCGTGCTCGCTGACGCACACGGTCTTCGAGTCGCGGCAATCTTTTTCAGCGCGTCCTGAAGTTGGAGAGGAACTGCTCGCTGTAGGTGCGGCTCAGGATCAGGCGCGTGCCGTCGCGCAGGAAGAGGGCGTAGTCGCCGTTGAAGAGCGGCTCCATCTCGGCGACCCGGTCGACGTTGACGATGGTCGAGCGGTGGATGCGGGCGAACCGGGCCGGGTCGAGCCGCTCGCCCAGGCGGCCGAGCGAGTCGCGGACGAGGTGCGTCTCCTTGCCGGCGTGCAGCTCGACGTAGTTGCTCGCGGCGGCTATCCAGTCGATCTCGTCCGCCGGCAGGAGGACGATCCGCCCCCTCGACTTCACCTCGAACCGCGTGAGGTAGTTGGGCCTGCGGCCCACCGACGCGAGGAGGCTCTCCAGCCTCCGGCTGTACTGCTCGCCGCGCGCGTAGTTGATCTGCGCCCGCGCGCGCCCGACCGCCCACACGAGCCGCTCGCGGCTGAAGGGCTTGAGCAGGTAGTCGAGCGCGTACGCCTCGAAGGCTTGCAGCGCGAACTCGTCATAGGCCGTGACGAAGACGACGGCCGGCACCGCCTCCGGCCCCACCTCTCTCATCACGTCGAAGCCGCCGACGCGCGGCATCTCTATGTCGAGGAAGAGCAGGTCGGGCGCCTCCTCCCTGATGGCCCTCACGGCCTCCGCGCCGTCCACGCATTCGCCCACCACCTGCACCCCCGGGATTTCGCCCAACATCTTCCTGAGCCTCAACCTTGAGGGCTTCTCGTCATCGACTATCAGCGTGCGGATGCTTTCCATGAGAGCTCGACACGAGGGGTCGGACGGCTCGCGCCGAAGCCGTCGTGGCCGCGCCCACGCGAACATCTTCTGCGGCGAGATTTTGATCAGCTATGGTGTGAATCGGGCGATCCGCGGCGGGTGGTACATCTCCGCGCGAGCCGGGTCGGCGACGGTGACGCCCTTCGCGTCTCGTATGCCTTGTCGCCCGAACCTGGCGTAGATACTAAAACGGTTCTTCGCCGACCCGCAACGATTAAGAGTGAGTAATTCGTCCGCGTGCACCTCCGGCAGGAATTTGGCGCGGGGTTGACAGACAATATCGGGGGGAATCGCCGCGGTGAAGTCGGTAGACGTACCGTCGTGCAGGCCGATGCGCTCGCTGATTAAGCAACTTGATCCGCCGAACCATCTGTGCGGCGGCGGGCTCCGGAGGCAGAAGGTAAGGGCGGCGGGCATGCCAAGCGCCCGCCGCCCTCCCGAGGAAAGGTCGGCCCAACTCCCATGTAAGGCTGACGACCCGGCCGCCAGATTAAGTGGGTCAGGCCGCCGGTTGAAGGAGTTTGTGACGAGTAGGATTAATCCGGGCCTGGGCCGTGGCTCCGCCGATTCTTCCTTGGGGGCAACACGGCCCGCCGTCATCGGAAAGCTCTGCCGCGCGTTCGCGGCCGCCGCCTCGACGATGGGGAACGGCCGGAGCGCCCTGCCGCCCATCCGGCGAGGCGATTGGCATCGTTTTTTACAGGTCACATGTGGTAACGCTCCCCCGGTGTAACGTATGGCCCGGCAGGTTCGTCCGCCTGTTCACATTCTCGCTCCTGCTACTGCTCACGGCCGGCGCACGGGCGGCTCGCTGCTCACGCTCGACACCGTGCGGGTCGTCAACAACCCGGCCGGCTCGACCGTCGTCGGCGGCGTCTACGTCCCGACCGGGGCACTCACGGTCATCAACTCGACCTTCAGCGGCAACACGGCGCAGGCGGGCGGCGCCATTTACCACGACGGTACCACGCTGAAGGCGCAGGGCTCGGCCTTCAACGGCCGCGGCGGCGCGGCCCTGAGCGCTGCGCCGAACCTGCACGCCGGAACCGGGTCGTCCTACGGCGGCCGGCACGAGGAGGGCGAGGACGATTACGACGCAGAGTTTCATGACCGTATCCTTTTAGAGGGCGGCAGCAACCGGACTGCCGCCCTCTCACTTTGGTTGAGGTTTACTCCGCCATGCTCTGCCCCTCACCCGAAGAGGCCGATCAAGAACTCTGTGAAGACGGCCGTCAGGTGCCCGAGGCGAGTGTAGCCGTCCCGGTCGAGGCGGCAACATTATTTTGACCAGTCGTCGGAATTGTGAGCCCAGACGGTTCTCTTATCAGGCGAGAGGTGCCGGGCTCGGTGCACGCGGTCGCGCTTCCGAAGGAGAAGTAAAGGCCCCCGCGGCGAAATGGGGAGCGGGCCTGGACTCTCCGAGATGTGACTCTGAGTTCAGCCGCGTAATCCGTGTGGTGTGTCTTGTCGTGATTCGGGCGGCGTGCGCCGGCGCCCGACCACGTCCTCGATGATGCTGAACAGCCGCCCGGACGGAATCGGCTTTGAGACGTAGGCGTCCATGCCGGCGCTGAGGCAGCGCTCCCGGTCGCCGGTCATGGCGTGGGCTGTCATCGCGATGATTGGGATATGACCGCCCGCCTCCCTCTCGCGGGCGCGGATGGCAGCGGTCGCTTCGAAACCGCTCATGACGGGCATCTGCACGTCCATCAGGATCAGGTCGAACGCCCCCCGGTTCAGCGCCTCAAGTGTCTCGCGCCCGTTGCCGACGGCTACGACCTCATGCCCGTGCTTCTCCAGCATCCGCGTGGTTAGTCGTTTATTGAGGGCGTGATCCTCGGCGAGCAGTATGCGCAGACCGCCGGCGGTGCCGGGGCGTTCGGACGGCGCCGGGGCGGGGCGGGCCGCATAACTTTCGGCCGCCTGAAGCTGTTCCTCGCCGCTCGGCATACTCAGCCGGGCGGTGAACGTGAAGGTGCTCCCACGTCCCTGCTCGCTCTCGACGCTGAACTGCCCGCCCATGAGGCCCACCAACCGGGACGATATGCTCAACCCCAACCCCGTGCCCCCGTGCTGGCGGGTCACGGAGTTGTCAGCCTGCGAGAACGCCTCGAAGATCAGTCGCTGCTTTTCGGGCGGGACGCCGACGCCCGTGTCCGACACCGCGAACCGCAGCACGACGGCGTCCCCGTCCCGCGACTCGACCCCAACGTCCAACCTCACCTCCCCGCGCTCGGTGAATTTGATGGCGTTGCCGACGAGGTTGACGATCACCTGCCGCAGCCGCGCGGGGTCGCCCACCAGTTCCTCCGGGACTTCGGAGTTGACGCTGTGACGCAGGGACAGTCCCTTCTGCTCCGCGCCTACCGCCAGTATCTTCAGAGTGTCCGCGACGAGGCTCCGCGGCCTGAAAGGCGCATTCTCCAGGTCGAGCGCGCCGGCCTCAATCTTGGTGAAGTCGAGGATGTCGCTGATCAGCGACATCAGAAAATCGGCCGAAGTCTTGACGGTATCAAGATACTCCCGCTGTTCGGGCGCGGGTTCGGTTTCGAGCGCCAAGTCGATCATGCCGACGATGGAGTTCATCGGCGTGCGGATCTCGTGGCTCATGTTAGCCAGGAAGTCGCCCTTCGCGCGGTTCGCCCTCTCGGCGGCCTCTTTTGCCTGTTCGAGCGCCGCGTTGACGCGCGCCAGGTTCGAGTTGACCAGGGCCAGGTCCGCCGTGCGCTCGGCCACCCGCTCCGAGAGGGTCTGGTTACGGCGCGTCAACTGTCTGACGCGCAGCCTGTAGGCGGAGAACGCCAGGAGCAGCGCGGCGAGCGCGCACAGCGCGTAGAACCAGCGGGTCTGGTAGAAGTGGGGGCGCAGGTAGAAGCGGGCGGCCGCCCCGGTCTCGTTCCACACGCCGTCGTCGTTGGAGGCTATGACCCTGAAGGTGTATTCGCCCGGCGGGAGGTTGGTGTAGTGTGCGACGCGCTGCGTCCCCGCGTCGATCCACTCGTGGTCGTAGCCTTCGAGCTTGTATTTAAACTTCACCCTCGCCGGGTGGAGGAGGCTCAGCGCGGTGTAGCGAATCTCTATCTTGCCGGTTCCCGGGGGGGCCTGCGCGTGCTGCCCGAGGTCCAGAGCCTTGTCGTCGGCCGTCACCTCCTCGACGAGGACGGGGGGCGGCAGCGCGTTGGTGCGGATGTTGTTCGGGTCCACCGCCACGACCCCCTTGATCGTGGGGAACCAGAGCCTCCCGCCGCTGTCCTTCCACCCGGCGTACTGCGTGGCGCCGTTACACTCGCGGCTCGGCATGCCGTCGTCGGCGTCGTAGGCCGTGTAAGTCAGGCGGTCGATGCGCCCGCGGTCGAGGTCGTCGAACTGTCTGCGGGCGACACGGAAGATGCCCCGGTTGCAGCTCATCCAGAAGTCGCCGCGGTCGTCTTCGAGCACCGTGAAGACGATGTCGTCGAAGAGCCCCTCTTTGGTCGTGTAGGGGGTGAACCTCCCTTCGCGGAAGCGGTTGAGCCCGCCGCCCCACGTCCCCACCCACAGAGTCCCGTCCGCGTCGCCGTGGATTGACAGGACGGTCGTATTAGAAAGCCCCTCGTTCAGACCGTAGGTCGTGAACTTCCCCCCGCTGTACCGGCACAGCCCCCCGTCCGTGGCGATCCAGATGTCCCCGCCCGCGTCTTCGTAGAAGGCGTGTGCCTGGTTGCTGGGCAGCCCGTCCGCGGTCGTGTAGGTAACGAATTCCCTCCCTCTAAATCGGAGCACCCCGGCGAGGGTGGCGACCCAGACCGCCCCCGACCGATCCTCGTATATCGCCCGCACGCTATTCAGGCTGGCGTTCCGGGAGTCAAAATCCTTGACGAATCTCCCCCCGATGAAGCGGTGGAATCCGCCCCCCTTCGTGCCGACCCAGAGGCTGCCGTCCGCGCCCTGGTGGACGGGCCCGACGACGTTGCTCGAAAGGCCGTCACTGGTCGTGTAGTTGGTAATCCTCCCGTCCTTGAGCCGGCTCAGGCCGTCCTTCGTGCCGAACCAGAGCGCCCGCTCCCGATCCTCATAGACCGTGTAGACGAACTCCCCGGCCAGCCCCATGCCGAGCGTGTAAGGCGTAAACTTCTCGTCCTTGAAGCGGTTGAGGCCGCCGCCGACCGTGCCCACCCAGAGGCTGCCCTCCCTGTCCTCGAAGAGGGCCGACACGACCTTGCCCGAGAGGCCGTCCTGGCGTGTGAAGGAGGTGAACTCCTCATCCCTGAAGCGGAACAGGCCGTGCTCGGAGCCGAACCAGAGGTTGCCGTCACGATCCTCCAGGAAGAGCAGCACGCCGGCCGCCGGTGCCCCGTCCATCTTCGTGTACGTGCTGACCCGCCCGTCCTTGACGCGGTTCAGACTGCTGTTGGTGGTGAACCAGAGGCTGCCGTCGCGGCCATCGTAGATTCTTCTGACCTCGTCGCCGGGCTGCCCGAGTCTTTGGAGCGAGAACTCTTCGCCTCCGAACCGGAAGAGGTGGTCGCCCTGATTGCGCAGCAGCACCCAGATGCCGCCGCCCTGTCCCACGTGGAGCCAGTTGACAATGGTCTTCCCGAAGTAGTGCGTGAACCGCCCGTCCTTCATGCGGTCGAGGCCGCCGTCCAACAGCGAGATCCACAGACTGCCGTCCGGGCCGAACTGCATGGAGTAGAGCTTGTTGCTGGAGAGGCCGTCGGCGGTCGTGTAGGTGGTGAACCGCCCGTCGCGGAGGTGCGTCAGCCCGCCCGAAGTCGTCAGCCAGAGCGAGCCGTCGGCCGCCACCTCAAGCGCGTTGATGCTGTTATCCTTCAGCGCCGGCGTGTTGCTTTTGTCGAACACGGTGAAGCGCGCGCCGTCGAACCGGACGAGCCCTTCGAGCGTGGCGATCCAGAGGTAGCCGTCCGGCGTCTGCGCTATGTCGCGGACGCCGTTCTGAGGCAGGCCGTCTTCGATCTGCCACACGTCGTGGCCGTATTGGGCTATGGCCTTGCCCGGGTCGAGGCCGAGCGCGGTGCCGCCGCACAAAATGATTAAGAGAAGGCAGGCCGTGTACGACACACACCTGCGGTCGGCTTTACTACTCATCCGGAGACCTTCCAGTGGCCGGGCTCGGGCGCTTGACGGCTTAGGCAGGGGAGCGGGGCCGCGGCGTTACACCCGGAGGCGGTACGCGGGATGTTATCATAACAGTCGAACCCCGAAGAACGGCCGCCAGGCGCGAGCCCGCGCGGCGAGCGTTTGTGAAAGGTTAATCGCATCCGATGGGCGACACGAAGCAAATCATCCGACTCAGGTGGGTGTGGGTCGTGTGGGCGCTCTTAGGACTGTTCTTCGCCTGCCAGCTTTACATCAGCGGCTCCGCCGCGGGCCGTCCCGTCTCGCTCCCCTTCGCGCTCCTGCTCGGCCAGGTCAACGCGCACCTTTATCTCCTGGCCTCCATACCCGTCCTGTCCCTTGCCGGGCGCTTCGAGCCGTGGCGGGGTAATCGGCCCGCCCGCGTCATGCTCCACGCTTCCGCGAGTGTAGCCTTTTCCGCCGTTGTCTTAACCCTACAGATAGGCTTTCAACTCTGGCTCGGACACCCGGCCGGGCTCGGGGACTTGATACGGCCTGAGACCGTTGCGGCCTTCTTCGATAAGTTTAACGGCGGGATTTACGTCTACTGGCTTACCGTCCTCGCCCTTTACGCGTACGCCTATTACGTCCGCGGCGGGCGGGACACCTTTAAGGCGTCCCGTCTCAAGGCCGGTCAGACCCACGTGGTGCCGAGCACCGTGAGGGCGCGGTTGCGCCCCCACCTCCTCTTTAACACTCTGAACACAGTCGCCACCTTGATGCACGAGGACGTGGAGGCCGCCGAGGCCATGCTAATCAACACGAGCGCATTTCTCAGGGGCGCGCTGAGCGAGACGCAGGAGGTGCCGCTCAGGCTTGAGCTAGACACCTTTCAAGGCTATCTGCACATGGACGCGTCCCGCTTCGAGGGTGATGTGAGGGTAAGGGTGGATATCGATCCGGCCGCGGAGTGGGCTCTCGTCCCGAATACACTCCTGCTACCCTTGGCCGAGAATGCCATCAAGCACGGCACCGCGCGCTCGGCCTCCGGGAGCCGGATTGAGGTCGCCGCCCGGCGCGAGGGAGATAGGCTCAGCATACTGGTGTCTAACGACTGCGACGGCGAGACCGCTGGAGAACCGTCGCCACAGAAGGGGGAAGGGCTGGCAAACACTCGCGCCCGGTTGCAGCACTTCTACGGCCCCGCTCACCGCTTCGAGGCCGGACATTCCCCGGGCGGCGGATTCCTTGTCCACATCGAGATACCGTTTCGAGTGCGCCGCCCCGCGCCCGTACGCGCCGATAACGCCGAGGCTTCCGTCCCTCACGACCCTTCATTAAATAAGAGTCGGGCAGATTCTCTGTCTTACCAAACTGCCACCGCGCGCGCAGAGACTGATGAGCGCCGGCCATAGCAATTTGGGAGGCGCCACCCGGATCACGCCGATTTCGAGTATCTATTAAGGATTGGCAACATAGCCGCCGGAGGTGACTGCTTCATAACATCACAGCCATCGCATTCTCAGACGGTTTCTAACAACCATTATCGACGGCTTGGTCGCCGCCGCGCTCACCGCTCAGACCTTATGAGCGATCCTCTTCGGCTCCCCCGCCTCCCGCCCCGGACAGAGTCTCTTCCAGCACCTGAATCGCACCGCCGATGCGCAGCAGCGTCTGGCGCAGCGCGTCGGCCTGATTCTCAAGGGCTTGCAACTGCCTCTGCCCCGCCTCGAATTCTGCTTTAAGCTCGGACAGTCTCTTCTCCAACTGTTCCCTCATCGGCCCCACCTCGCGTTGAGCCCTTCCGCGCGCGAGACGACTCCTCCAGGCTTCGTAGCCCGGCGCGCAGCTCGGCAATCTCGCTGTGCTGCTGCTTGACCGTTTCGATGAGCAGCGGGATCAACCCGGTATAGTTAACTCCCTTCATCCCGCCGGGGCCGACCTCGACGAGTTCCGGGAAGAACTGCTCCACCTCGTGCGCTATCAGGCCGATCTGAGCCGACGCCTCCTCCCCCGCGTCGCGCCACTTGAAACGCACACCGCGCAGGGCGAGCAGGTTGTGCGCCGCATCGCCCAGCGGAGCGACCTCTTTTTTAAGTCGGACGTCCGACCCCTGCACGACCCCACCGCTACTCCATAGTTTCGCGGCCGCAAAACCGCCGTAGTAGTCTCTGGGCGCATTCGAGTTCTTCAGTCTGAGCCACTCGTCGTTCGCCTCCGCGTCGCCGTCGCCGGACAGGAGCCACTTATCTCCGAGCTGAAGCTTTCGGGTCTTGGTCGTACCGGCCACCTCCAGCCTGGTCACCGGGTTCCCCGTCCCGATGCCGACGTTGCCGGTCAGGCCTTGAATGACGAGGAGCCCCCAATTGTCAGCGCCCGCCGCCGTCCGGTAGCCGATCTCCAGGCGATTCCTGTCGGGGCCGTGGTCATCCCCCCACGGGTTATGGATATGATAGCCGCCGCCCCCCTCTGTCTTCCGCTGCTGGGTTAAAAATATCCAGTCGCTGTGGGGGGTGGCTACCTCCAGCTTGGCGCTGGGCGAAGTCGTGCCGATGCCGACGTTGCCGTTCGCCTTGACGGTGACTTTGGTGTCGTTGCCGCCCGCCCGCAGTTGGAGGTCGTGGCCGGTCATCGTCGAGACGATGCCGCCCGCGTTGTCGGCCCCCAAGAGCACCTCGACCCCCCCGTTATTCCCCCTCACGTTCATGTACGTCCCGCCGGCACCCTGGATCGTCAGCGGGCGGTTGGGGGCGCCCGTCCCGATGCCGACGTTGCCGCCGCTGGTGATCCTCAGCCGCTCCACCAGGGCGTTGGCCGCCGCGCCGCTCGCCTTCGTCAGGAACGAGAAGTGGCTGGAGTAGTTGCCGTCGTCCAGGCTCTGGAGGCGGGCCGTGGGCGGGTTGTTCGCCCCGGGGTCGTAGCCGTTAAAGTCAACGGCCGCGCCCGCGCCGGTGACTCCGCTCGCGTTAAGTAGCGTGAGCACGGGGCCGAGCGCGCCGGGCGCGTCTTTGCGGACTTGCAGTTGCGTGGTCGCCGCGTCCGTCCCGATGCCGACGTTGCCCGCGGCGTTGATGCTCAGTATGGCGGTGTTGCTCCCGGCGGCGAAGTTGAGCCCGGCGCCGGCCGCCGGGTTGGCGTAGATGCGCGCCTTCTGGGCGCCGCTGGCGCTCTGGAAGATGATGTCGCCGGAGTCTTCCGCGGCGGCCTTCAGGAGCAGGTCGCCGTCGTTGATCTCCAGCTTCGCGCCGGGCGCCAGCGTGCCGATGCCGACCCTGACGCCCACGACGGTCATCGTGTCGGCCGGCCCGCTGCCGAGCATCAGGCGGTTCGTCCCGCCGACGGCGCGCAGTCGCACGTCGCCAGCCCCGACGCCGCCCGTCGCCACCCCGACCTTAAGCCGGTGCGCGGCGCTGCCGATCTTGAGGTCGCCCTCGGTGGTCGTCACGTCCCACTGCCCGCCCGAGAGGTGGAGCTGCGCGTCGGGCGTGGTGACGCCGACGCCGAGCCTGCCGCCGGCATAGATTCTGTCCGCGAAGAGGGCGATGCGTCGCACGCCCCCGTCCGTGATGCCGCCGACGTGCAGCCACCTGGTGGCGCCCTCGACGTTGTTCGCCATCCCGATCCAGTTGTCCTGGTAGAGCGCCCCGGCCGCGTCTATGAACACGAGCGCCGTGGCCCTGATGTTGCCCTGGACTTCGAGCTTGTCGGCCGCGGCGATCCGCCCGATGCCGACGTTGCCGCCCGCCCCGACCCTGAGCCTCTCGGGAGGCGAAGCCCCGCCGGTCGAGAAGACGATGTCGCCGTACTCGTAGAACTCCAGACGGTCGGCCCGCCGGTTGAAGACGATGCGGTGCGCGTTGTCGTTCGAGCGGAGCTGCCCGCCGTCGGTGAAGAAGATCTCCCGGCCGGCGTCGAGCTTGAGCGAGCCGTTTTCGAGCGCGCCCTGCTCGGGCGCGCTGCAAGTCAGCCGCGGCCACTTGCTGTCGTCCACGTTGTCCCGGCCGAGGTTCAGCGTTCGCACCGTCAACTCGCCGGCCTCGACCCCGGCGGCGCGCCGGTTGGCCTCGTCCACGCCGGTGACGGTCGTGCCGGTGCGGATGACCCTGGCGAGCACGAGGTCCGTCCCCACGTCGCTCGGCATCGCCAGCGCGGCCTGGAGCGACGGCGTCTCCGTCCAGCGCGTGTCGCCTTCGGCCCCCGTCTCGTTGCTCGGGTCGCTCCGCGCCTCGCCGTACGAGATGGTGATGTAGGCCGCCGCGCCGGGCGTGAGGCCGGCCAGCTCCAGCGTCGCGCCGTCGACGAGGACGATCTCGCGCCCGTTCTTGTCTACGGCCATGCCCGGGCTGACTCTGACGGCGGTCGCCCCCTGCGCGGCGGTGACGCGCAGCCCGTCGCCGGCGATGCCCCAGGTGTGGAGGTGGCTGTTGTGGCGTCGGCGCATTTCGACGTGGTACTTCTGCTCGTCGAGGAAGTCCTTCGCGCGGAGGAACTGGTGCTTAAAGTAGTTGAGGCGTTTGATCGGCTCTGCCATGGCTGTCGCTCCTTGTCGTTGCGGCCTAGTCCGCGGGCGGCTCTCCCAGCAAGGTGTTTACTTCGACCCGCGAATAGTCTTCGATACGCAGGACGGGCGTCTCCACCTCCAGCAGGAATAGAGTGTGCGACGGCTTCTCCATGTTGAGGATCGCCGTCACCACCTCGCGGTGCTTCTTGATCTCCGAGGGGACGGTAGTGCTGAGGTTGATGAGCACGCGGAAGACGAAAGGCGTGCCGCCCTCGACCAGCGTGTTGACGCCGACGCGCGAGCCCGATTCCGACTCGACCCGCAGGGGCATCGCCGCGTCGGTGATGCTGGCGCCGAGCCGCGTGTAGATGCTGACGAGTTCCTCAAGCCCCTTCTTCGTCCCCCGCAGGTGGTAGAGCCGGACGGCGTCCCTGATGAACTCGCGCTGGTGGACTTCGTCGAGGTCGGCGCGCAGGCTCAGCGCGACCCAGCCCGAGAGCCACTCCAGGAACTCGGGCGGCGTCAGCATGGGGTCGAAGTATTCGGCGACGCGCGCGATCTTCTGCTCCAGCCCGAGCCCGGCCGCCTTGGGCGGGTAGCGCAGCAGGACCTTCTCGAAGGCGGAGAGGTACTGGCCGAGGAAGGGGTCCTCGCGGTAAATCTCGGGCAGGTAATCGAGCAGTTCGCCCGCCTGGTCTGTCACCTCGTGTGCCATCTCCGCCTCCCGCCGTCCTGACAGGCCGTCACTCGTCCTCCGGGAATCTGATCTCGGGCCGCACGTCCACCAGCTCGTCCGCCCGAACCTCTACGGCGACCAGGTCGCCGTCGGCGTTACGCCTCAACCGGCCCTCGTCGGGCGGCGCGGTCGCCAACTCTTCGAGCCGCCTCTTGCCGCCGCCGCCCGCGCTGACCTCCGTCCTCCTCACGTAATCTACCGTGCGCTGCCGGTCGAGGATCTCGTACAGCTCCGAGACGTAGACGTTGCGCCCCAGGGGCCAGCCCTTCCCGCCCGGCCCGCCCGTGAGCGGGTCGAAGAAGGCGCGCACCGTGCCCTCCAACTGCGCGCGCACCTCGGGCCTGCGCGAGGCCAGGGCGTCGGGGGTCAGGACGACCGTCAGCCGGACGCGGACGGCGACGTAGCGCGGCCCGACGACGTGCACGATGGTTGTGACGAGGCGGCGCGCGTCCAGGTACGCGGCGACGAGATTGACGAGGGCCTGGCTCGGCTGCGGCCTGTCCCCCCCGCCGCGCGGGATGATGATGACGCTGACGTGGTTCGGCAGCTCCTCGCCGCGCTCGGCTTCGCCCTGGATTTCGAGGTTGCGTCGCGGCACGCAGTGGGCGCGCCCGACGAAGTCGGGGGCCGGCGGCTCGGCCGCCTCGGCGGCCGGCGGTCTCGGCAGTTCGGACGCTGCGAGCGCCAGCTTCTCGAAGTCGGCGCAGGTGACGGCGCGGTATGGCTCGCGCAGGGCCAGCACCGTCGCGCGCACCTGCTCTTCGAGGTTCACCCCGCCCGCTAGATTGAGCCCCGGGTCGAGCAGCTTCAGGAAGGCGGCCCGGTTGGCGTCCGTGACGCGGTTGAGGCGGTAGAGCAGCATCTCCGCGAGGTAGGCGAACAGCTCGATGAGCGTGATGCCGGGGTCGGACTCGTTGTGGTCGGTCCACTCCGGGGCGTAGGTCGGGATCAGGGAGCGCGCCTCTTCGACGAGGTCCGCGTACCGGCGGTCGTCCAGGTTCGGTAGAGTTATCGGCATGCTTCGTTACGCCCGCGGGCGGCCTTCAGGCTTCTGCCAGGGTCAAGCTGATCTTGTGGGTGCCCGAGTAGACCAGGGCCCGTTCGGTCGTCGCGGCGTCGGCGCGCTCCTTGGTCTCCGTCACCCGGAGCGCGATCACGTGATCGACGCCCTCCGTGCCTTCGAGCAGCGCGTAGAGGTCGGACTTGTACGGCCTCCGGCCGAAGTCCCAGCCCCTGCCGTCGAGGCCGCCCGTCAGCGGGTGGAGGAAGCGCGCGAGCGACCGCGACACCGCCGCCTCGACCTCGCGCGCCCCCTCCAGCGAACTCACGCCCAGGGTGACTTCTATGTCGACGCGCACGTAGTCAGGGCCGACGACGAAGAGGTCTGCGTTGGGGGCGCGGTGGCGGTCTAGGTAGTGGCGCACGCGGCCTATCAGTTCGAGGCTCGGCACGGGCCTCGGCTCCGCCGAGCGCGGGACGACGATGAGACTGACGGCCCCCAGCCGCCGGTGCGTGGCGTCGGGGTCGGAGGCGAGGTCGTAGAGCGGCACGCACTTGACGCGCGCGACCTCGGGCGTGGCCTCCCTCCCGAGGTCTTCATAGTCCTCGATCGTCACCGCGCGTCCGCCGTGGCGCAGCGTCCTCGGCGCGCGCTCGATGAGCGATGCGAAGTCTTCGGCGGCCGCGCCGCCCGCCGCCGGGGCGATATTGGTGACCTTATCAATGTAGGGGACGGTGGTCCTCAACTGGGTGACGACGCCCGCGGGCCTGTTGCCGGCGGTGCCGCCCCCCGTCCGGTAGCGGCGCAGGCGCAGGTTGCCGGCGAGCGCCGGCGGGATCATGCCGTGGCGGCCGTCGCCGAAGCGCACCTCGCCCGTCAGGCGGTCGAGCACGTAGTGGCGGTCGCGCGGCCCCGAAGAATAGAAGTCGGAGGTCGCGTGCCAGCGCACCCAGACCTCCCTCACCATCCCCGCCCCGTTCTCCACGACCCTGACGGCGTCGTCGCCCTCCTCGCGCCTGATACTGGCCGCCTCGGCGTGGGAGGGCATCTCCGGCTCGCGCACTTCGAGCTGCTCGCCGGGCAGCACGGGGGAGCGCGTGGTGCGGAAGACCTGGTCGGCGCTCGCGTCGCTGGAGCCGAGCAGCTCGTCGCGGACGGTGACGGCCTGCTCGGCCGTCATCGTGTTCAGGAGCAGCCGCCGCAGGTGGGGCGGGAACTCGTACCCGCCGCTCTTCCACCTGACGCGCAGCCAGAAACGCCTGAGGCCGAACTCGTCGTGCGCGGCGAAATCGCCCGGCGCGATGAACTCGACCAGCCCGGGCAGCGTGAGGTTCCGCGTGTCGTCGTGCGCCACGAGCGACGACCACCCCCCGCCGTCCCAGTACTCCCAGGAGAGCTGCGGCCGCCGGCGGGCATCCTCCTCCGAGGCGAAAGTCTCGAAGGTGGCGACATGCTCGACATCGGGCGCGCCCTCCCAAGTGAGCCTGACGAAGCCTCGATCCTTGGCGTCCGGCGCGGCCTCCGCGTGGACGGGGACGGAGATTTCCAACTCCGTCGTCTCCCCCGCGCCCACCTCTACGCTCGACGTCTTGTCCTTGGCCCACGCCGACCCGTAGACGCTGACGTTGAGCATGCCGCGCGCGCGCCCCCGGCTTTCGTAAGTCGCCGAGAACCTGTGGCTGACGGCGGAGCCGGGCGCGCCCGCCTTCCGGCTGCGGAGCGGCCAGAGCGGGCCGTACCTCTCCCCGTGCCTGAAGACGACGGGTTCGACGTAGAGGCTGAGCTTGCGGTTCGGGAACTCGGCCCTCGACGGCGGGAGGCTGAAGCCGAGGTAGAGCGCCGGCTCCGCGTCCCCGCTCGGCCGGAACGGCTTGAAGGGCCGGACGCCGGGATTCTCGCAAACGAAGTCGTTGCAGGCGACGAGGGTGGCCCTCGCTTCCGGGGTCTCAAGGACGTAGTCAACGCCGAGCGAGCCGAGCGAAGGCGGCGCGAGCGTCCCGCCGACGGCCGTGTAACCCTTCACCACGTCGCCCTCCTTCACCGGGTCATAGCGCGGGGGCTCTCCGTAGTTGCCAGCGACGATGCGCACGCGCACCCAGACGTTCTCCACCCCATTGACCGGGGTCGCAGCGGCGCTGGCGGGGAGGGTGAACGTCACGGCCCCTTCCCGCGCGGTGAAAGCCTTGGTCGTGTCGGCGAACTCGGTGGCGGGGAGCGGCTTCTCCTCCCGCTTCGCCGCGCCCTCCCTGTCTACGGTGGCTAACTCGGCCCACTTCGCGCCGTTCCAGAATTCCCACCTGAGCCTGAGCTTCTCGGAAGCCGCCGGGGTTCTGATGCCGGCCGCGGCCGGGTCGGTCGAACTCACGGCGAGCGTGATCTTCGCGCCGGGCCTGGAGAACGCCTCGCTCCGGGCGAAGTAGAAGGTGTCGCCGTAGCCGGGATTGGGGCCGAAGGGCAGGAAGTCCTTCGTGGTGTCGAGCGGCAGGTCGTTAAAGAAGGCCGCCTCCGGCGGCAGCCTTTGATCCTTGTCGCCCACCTTACTGTCCAGCCTGACCGACACCGTCACGGCCGAGACCGTCGGCAACTGGGACTCGCGCACCATCGTGTCGAGCTGCTTGGGCGCAGTCGTAATCGGCGTCACCAGGCGGCAGCGCAGCCAGCGGCTCTGCCACCCCCCGACCTCGGCCGGTGGGATGGGGGAGTTGTCCCGCAGGGCGGGGGCGTTGCAGGTCATCTCGCCGCTGCGCGTGAGGTTGTCAGTCTTGTCGGAGAAGGCGATGGGCACGTAGCTCGTGCCGTTCCAAATCTCCCACCGCAGTTGGCGCGGGTCGGGCTTCCGGCCCTCCCCCGGCGGGTCGGGCTCGACGTTCCCGGCCAGCGCGAACTTCAGTCGCACCGCCTTCAGGGCCGGGAGGCCGAAGTAGCCGTCGTGCCCGACGTAGAGGTAGTGCTCGATCTGCCGGTCGCCCGCGAAGGCGGGCGCGCCCGCGCTCGTCGCGGCGAGCAGGCCGCCCCGGTCGGCGAACCTGTCCTGCTCGGGCTCTCGGACGAAGGCCGAGTCGAGCCGCGCCGCGGTGACGACCAGCTCCCGCTCCGTCTCGTAAATGACCGGCTCCTTCTCGCCCTCCGCGGGCGGCGCGGCGACCTGCGTCCCGGCGGGCACGACCGAGTCCGTCGTGCTGCCCGCGGTGAGGGTGAAGGTGAGCGGCACGCGGGCCGGCTGCGGCGGCAGCATCGAGGCCCCCAGCAGGTTGAGGAAGGCGAGCTGGTTCTTGCCCGGCACGTCGTTGAGGCGGCGGATGACGATCTCGGCCAGGCGGCTGAAGATGCCGATCATCGCGCGGCTCAGTCCCACGTCGGGGTTGAAATCCGCCCACGCCGGGTCGAGCCCGGCGAGTTTGGACAACTCCTGCCGTAGCTCCTGCGCCACGGCGGTCGCCGAGCGGGGGTCTATTTTCGGGGGCTCGCCCGTCACTAAGTCCTACTCCTCTCCAGGTAGAACGGGTAGACGAGGTTGAAGACGTTGTTGGTGGCGCGCACCTCGTAATCGACGACCACGAGCAGCACCTGGCCGCCGTTCTCCGGCCGCACCCTCACGTCGAGCACGCTGACGCGGGGCTCGTAGAGGAGCAGCGCCTGTCGCACGGCCGTCGCCACGCTGCCCGCCGTCTCCGGGGTGTTCGGGCTGAAGACCAGGTCGTAAATCCCGCAGCCGAAATCCGGGAGCATCACGCGCTCGCCCTTGGCCGTGCCGAGGATAATCCAGATCGACTGGCGGACTCGCTCCTCGTACTCCGCCAGCGGGAGCGCGCCGCCGGGCCCCACGCGCACGGGGAACCCCCAGCCCTTGCCCAGAAAGTCTTTCGGCATCTCTCTCCCTCCCTCCCGCCCCTCAGCCGATAAAGACCGTGCCCGCGGCGATGACCGTGCCGACCGGCAGGTCGGACGGGTCGTTGCAGGTCGTCGCCGTGTCGCCGCTGCGCGCCGCCATCTTCCCGTTGATCTTCACCGTCGCGCTGCCCGTCTTAATCGTCGCCTTGTTCGACGGCGGCTTCTGGAAGGAGGTGCCGGGCGGCGTCTGGACGTGCGGCGGGGTGTTGTCGGCCGTGCTGTCTACGGTGGCGGCGGGCATGCCCATAATCTTAACGTCGCTGCTCAGGCCGCCGCCGATGACCCCGGTGAACGGGTGCGGCAGCGGCGTCGGGGCCATTGACGTCCCGGCCGGGACCATGACGATGTGGGTGTCCGTGGCGACGACCTGGTCGCCCTGTTTTGCCGCTGGCTGCCCCATGGTGCCCTCCCGGGCGGCGGCCCTCGCGCCGCGCGCCCGCGCTAGTTGATGTTGACCGTCGCCCCCTTGACATTCATCTGGCCGCTGGCCTTCAAGTCCATCCCCGCGCCCGCCTCGACCTTGGTGTCGGCCGAGGATTTGATCTCGACCTTCTGGGCGTCGAGCGTGATCTTCCCTTGCGCCGCGCTGAGGACGATGTCCTTGTCCACGGTGATGGTCAGGGTGTTCTTAGAGGTGTCGATGACGATGCTGTTCTTCTCGCTCTTGTCTATGATCTCGATCTTCTCTTTGCCGTCCTCGTCCGTCAGGCGGACGACGTGGCCGCTGCGCGACTTGATGACCCGGACGCTGTTCTTGCCGTCGCCGTTGTCGGCCGGCGGCGCGTCCGCCCCGTTCCACAGCGCCCCGACGACGTAGGGGAAGCGCAGGTCGCCGTGCTCGAAGGCGACCAGCACCTCGTCGTCCACCTCCGGCAGGAAGAAGACGCCGCGCCCGCCGCCCGCCATCGGAGCGGCCACGCGCGCCCAGTTGCTCTCGTCGGAGTCGTTCAGCCAGGGGAACCTGACCTTGACGCGCCCCATCTTCTCCGGGTCCTGGTTGTTGGTGACGACGCCGACCACGACGCCCCGGACGCGCGCCTCCCGCGGGCCGTCCCCCTCGCCGTCCGTGAGTAGCCCGAGGAAGTTCAAGACGCGTTCCTCCGAACGTTGAAGTAGGTGTAGTAGCCGCGCCGCGGCGTGTAGTGGTGGCGCGCCGAGGTGACGAAATAGTTGCCGCTGAAGCGCCGGCCCACGCCCTCGATCTTAACCACCCGGCCGCTCCGCAGGTCGGCGCGGCCGTGGCAAATGCCCTCGCCGGAGATGAAGCCGAGGGCCGCGTCGTTGTAGCGCGCCTTCGCCACCTGGTCGGCCTCGGCCTGCGACATGACGGGGCGGTCGCCTATCAGGCCCGGGGCCGCGCCGAACGCGCCCTCGGCGACGGCCGGGCCGCTCTCGCCGCCCATCGTCGCGGTCTCGTCGCCCATCCGCGCCTGCCCGACGATCTCCTTCTTCTCCTTCGGGCTCCAGCCGCGCACCGCCACCTCGCTCAGGGTGAAGGCCGACGTGAGGCGCGGGTGGAATTCGAGCAGGTCGCCCTCGTTCGTCAGCGTCAGGGCCTCGCCCTGGTCGAAGGGGACGGGGCGGAAGTAGAGGGTCTTGCCGCTGAGCGCCACCTCGAAGTGGATGCGGCCGGCGCGCTCCCGCAAAAACTCCATGTCGCTCTGGTTGGCCTGCAGCACGTAGTCGTGTGTCACCTGGCTGTCGGTGGCCTCGGCACTGAGCCCCGCCTCGCCCGCTATCTGCGCGGCGATGTCGCTGTCCTTCTGCTGCAAGAAGCTCCGGGTCTTGCGCCCCCGCGTGAGGCGGTGGCGGCGGTCGTAGCCCCGCACGACGAGCAGGGGCAGTTGGCTGAGGGAGAACTGGGGCTCCAGCCCGGTGATCTCGCCGGCCAAGACCAGCTCGGGCGCGTCGCCGTAGCCCAGCTTGATTTCGACCGACCCGCCGACGGCGAAGAGGCTGTTGTCAACCCAGACCAGCGGGTCGTCCTGCTCCACGCTCGTCGCCAGCTCTACCGTGAACATGCTGGGCCACTCCGTGTCGTCCTCGACCGTGACGGCGGTGACGTGCGCCTGCGCCTCGACCGGGATGGGCGATCCGTTGACCGAGACGTCGAAGCCCGCGACGAGCGGGTTACCATACTGCGCTGCCGGCATGCGACTCTTGCCTCACATCAGCTTGGGGATCCTGAGCGTCGCGCCGACGGCGAGGTTGCGCGGGTCGTCGAGTTCGTTCGCCTCGGCGATGGCGCGCCAGCGCGTCGGGTCGCGGTAAACGTCGCCGGCGATGCTGCTGAGCGTGTCGCCGCTCTTGACGACGCGGGTCGTCAGCTCGGGGTCTGTGTCGCGCCTGTCCGCCACCGGGTCGAGGAACTCGGTGAAGGTGACGGTCAACGTCGCGCGGATGGGCTCGCCCGTGTTGCGGAAGAGGGTGAAGCGCTGGACGAGGTTGCTGACCACCCCGACGAAAGGGAAATCCGAGTCCTTCGGCTGCTGGCCCCACGACACCTCGCACGTCGGCGGGCGGGGCCGCGGCTGGGCGTTCTGGTCAATGCGGGTCAGCGCCACGATCCTGTTGGTCAGCGTGCGCACGTCCGTGACGGGCCTCTCCCCGCCGGCCGTCAGCGTAACGTCGAAGAAGAGTTCGAGCGTGAGGGTGCGGCTGCCGCCGCCGCCGAAGGTGAGCATGGGCGCGTTGGTGGCGCTGAGCGGCTCCTGCTGGCCCCACGTCACCGTCTTGTTAATCGAGTAGGAGTTCGGGTTGAAGAGCACCTTAAATCCTTGGGGGTCGGTGTCCCGCGGGTTGACTTTCTTGATGGTCAGTTTCGCTAGAGCCATTTTCCAAAGCCCCTCCGTTCGCGCTCGACCGCGACCCGGCGAAGGATGACGCGGCTGACGTGTTCTGTGATCCGCTCAAGGTCAACTCCGCCCGCGCCCGTTCCCGTTTGCGCCGGAGCGGGGGGCGCGGCGGCGCCGTCGCTAGCGGCTGGCGGGGGGGACGAGGCGGCGGCCTCCGCGCGGTATAGCGCCGCCGGGCCGCCCGTCGTCTGGATGGGCGGCGCGCTCTGGACGGGCTGCGCCGGGCGCGGCTCGCCGGGGCCCGCCGGAGGAGCGCCGCCGAGGCTCTTGCGCCAGACCATCCGCGCGCCCGAGAGGTGCAGCGGGCTCCGCATGACTTCCGGCGCGCTCACGCGCGCCCGCGCCTGTTCCGACGCCGTCCGGCTCGCGCCAGCGCTCACGCCGGCCCCGCCCGCGCGCGGCGCAGCCCCCGCACTACCCGTTCGCGTCTCCGCGCTCACGTCCGCGGTGGTCGTTGCCCCGAGCGGCAAGGGCATGCGCTGAATCTGCTGCCGGTCGAGGCGGCCCGCGGCCGGCTGCTCCAAGCCCGGCGGGAGGCGGGTGCCGGTGAGACTCTCCGGCCCGCTCGCTTCAACCCCCGCGACCGTGCTCGGCGCAGAAGCCAGGCTTAGATCAGGCGTTTCAACGGCGGGCCGAGTCTCCACACTCGCCGCGGGGAAAGGTGGTGCCGGGTCAACCTTCGCGCCGGGGCGCGTGGTCGGTTCCGGCGCGGCCAGAGGCTGCGGCGGGACTTCACCCGGTGCCCCGTCTCGCGCCGCCCCGTCTCGCGCCGCCTCGGCTCTCTCCGCCTCGGCTCTCTCCGCCTCGACGCTTCGGCGTCGCCGAAGCAGGAGCGGGGCGCGCACGCCGGCCTCGCCTTTGGGCTGGACGAGCTTCACGCCTTCAGGCACGCGTAGTACAGCGCCGGGGGAAGAACCCGGCCGGCCGCCTGGGGCCGACGGCTGGCGTACGTTATCCTCTGCCGCCCCGGCCACCTCCGCGTTCGGCCCGGGCGACTCTTTGGTGAGCGGCATGACCGCCGCAAGGCCCGACGGCTCGTGCGGCGCGGGCCGCTCCTTCACGGCCGGGGGGACGGTCTCAGGTTCAGCGCCGCGCTGTGACTCCCGGCCCGCGGGCTCGTCGCCCGGGGGGGCGGCGCTCGCGGGCGTGGCCTGAGCGGGCGTCGCGGCCTTGCGCTGGAGGAGCGGAGTGCCGCGCGTGCCGCCGACATCCGCGGCCGGCGCGGGGACGTTCGCTCGACTCGCGGCTATTTCGGCGGCGGGTGTCCCGGCGGACGAATCCCGCGGGGGGGCGTTATGCACGCCGCGGTGAGCTTCAGTCGCGACGGGAGAATCTGACTCGGAGGTCGGCTCACCCCCACTCCGCGCGAACCGGCCGGGGACGATAGGGAGCGGCTCACGGGAGCCCGGCGCGCGCGTGTTAACCGTCCCGTAGCGCGCGGTCAGCAAGCCGAGCAAGGGGACGCGCCCGGCCACCCAATCGACGAGCGAGTCGTACCGCCGCTCGACGCTCCGAACGTCTATCACGCCGCCGCTGCCATCGCGGCGCGCCATCAGCCGCGCGGCGAACTCGCCGGCCGGGCCCGGGTCGTCGCGTTGGGAAGGGTCGTGCGTCACAGGTTAAACCCCCTTCGGGTGGAGCGCGCCGCCGCCACCGCTAGAAGCCGACGGAGCCGGAGAAGGAGAGATCCAGGCCGAGCCCGGTGAGGACGCTCTTGAGCGTCGGCCGGATCAGGCCGTGGTGGGTTAACTCCACGCTCTCGAAGGCGACGCTGTTGGAGTCGGCGCGCAGCTCCGGCCCCGTCCACTTCATCGGCAGGGCGTCGCTGAAGTTCCACCACATGACGGGGATGTGCTCCTTGTTGAGGAGGTAGACCGTCCCGTTCTTCGGTTCGACCGGCGTGCCGAAGTTGACCGCCTGCACGACCTCCGTGTACCAGTCCCACAGGTCTGCGCCGAGCGTCAGGCCGTGCTTGAGGACGAGCGGCGGGTTCCTGCTCGGCCCGGGGAGGCGGTGTACGTAATCGTTGACGCCGCCCTCGCGGTACTCCTCGAACTGCGTCTCCGCGACCAACCCGCTGCACTCCGAAAATCCCCCGACCATCATCCCCTCGATCTCGATGAAGAAGTTGAAGACCTGGTAAGGGTCGGAGCGGATGCCGAGGAGGTTCATGGCCGCCGTGAAGGCGGCGTTCATCCCCACCGAGGGGATCGCCGAACCGACGCCGAGTGATGGCATGTCGTGAGTCTCCTGTCTGAGGCGTCTGAACGCGCCGCCGGGCGCGGCCGGCGCGCGGTGGGCCCGCCGTCGCCGCCCGCGCGTCAGCCGCGCGCGGCCTGCTCGTTGAGGCGCTGGTTGATCTTGGCGATTTCCGACACCCACCGCTGTCGCTCGCCGTGTTCCAGCGCGAGAATCTGTTCGTGCGGCCAGTTAAAGTGAAAGGCGATGTACGCTACCTCCTCGTAGAGCCGCTCTAAGGGGTAGCGCCAGACCCCCCCGGGCGGCTGACCTCCACCTCGAAGTCTCGCTCGCAGTGCGGGCACCTCGTCTGCACGCGGTCGTGGCCGGCCTCGTTGATGCGCCGGTAGAGGTCTTGCAGGTAGGCCAGGTCCGCCGCGAAAAGTCCCTCGATAATTTTGGGGTTGAGTTGGTCGAGCGTGCCGAGCCGCGTGATGACGCGCGTGAGCAGGATGATGAGCAGGTATGCCGGGTTGCTCTGCACGCGCGGGTCTTTGAGCGGGGCGATCTCGTCGAAGGCCGTCGCCAGGCGCATAGTCCCCTCGCGGTGCAGGTTGCCCTCGCCGTCGACGTAACCCATCGGGAGAGTAAAGGGGAACTCCGTTTGCAGCATAAGAGTCTTCAACTCCTCCGTCCGCGGGGCCGCGGGAGGAAAGTCCCCCGCCCCCGGCCACGCCCCGCCGCCGGGCGGCGCTTACGCCTTGCGGAGTTCTTCGTGGGTGATTTCGATCGACTCGACGGCGACGGCGGTGCTCGTCGAGTTGAACGAGGGCCCCGTCCACTTCGAGCACCAGGCGTCGTGAAAGTTCCAGCGCAGCTTCTCCTCGCCGGCCTCGTTGAGCAGGACGATGGAGCCGTTCTTCCGCACCGTCCTGCCGTCGATGGCCGTCTGCCGCCACCGCCACAACTCGTCTGAGTCGGTGACGCCGCGCTTGAGCGTGATGGCCGAGAATTTGTTCAGTCCCGTGAGCTTGCGCACGTGGTTCGGGTCCGAGCCCTCGCGGTAGTCCACCGCGTCGGTCGAAGCGTCCAGCCCGCTGCACTCTTGGAAGCCGGCCTGTGTCATCCCGTCCATCTCGACGAGGAAGTTAAACCCGCGATACGGGTCTACGCGATTAGGCATGAGACTCCTCCTTCATATGTTAATGACTGTGCATCACTACTGCGCCTCGGTCGTGCCGGCGCGGTGCAGTATGCGCACGACGACGAACTCCGCCGGCGCGCTGGGTGCGATGCCGACCTCCGTCACCGCCCTGCCCGCCTCGCGGGACTCGGGCGGGTTGGTCTCGGCGTCGCACTTGACGTAGAAAGCCTGGTCGGGCGTTTGGCCCACGAGCGCCCCCTTCACCCAGAGGCCGCGCAGGTAAGCGCCCAACTCGCGCTGGATGCGTACCCAGAGGCGCGGCTCGTTAGGCTCGTAGGTGGCCCAGGGCATGTTGAGGTCGACCCAGCGGCAGACGGTCAGGAAGAGGCGGCGGACGTTGACGTAGCGCCAGTTCTCGTCGCGGCTCAGCGTGCGCGCGCCCCAGACGCGGATGCCGCGCCCGGCGAAGGCGCGCAGGCAGTTGACGCCCAGCGGGTTCAGCGCGCCCTGCGTCTCGGCCGTGACGCGGGGCTCCAGGTCCACGACGCCGAACACCTCCTCGTTGGCCGGGGCCTTAAAGACGCCGACCTTCCTGTCCGTGCGCGCGTAGATGCCGGCGACGTGGCCGCAGGGCGGGACCAGGCCGCCCGCCCTCGTCCGGAGCCAGGGGAAGTAGAGCGCCCCGCTGACCGTCTCGTCCGCCCGCAGCGCGAGGCCCTCGCGCTGCCGCGCCACGTCGTCGGCCGAGCCGCCGCGTAACGAGGCGAGGATGGCGAACCGCCCCACGTGCTCGGCACAGTGCCTGAGCGCGTACGCCTGCACGTCCAGAATCGCGGGCACGTCCGGCGCGAGGTTGGCCGCGTCCTTGCTCGCGTCGCCGGTCGAGATGTTTAAGAGCATCGCGTCGGGGACGGCGACGAGGTCGAGGTCGTTGAGCGGGGCGAGGGCGTCCAGAGCGTTCTTGAGCGCCCGCACCCGCCCGGCCAGCGTCTCGGAAGGGACGGCCCGCGCGACGTAGCAGCGCACGCCGCCGTTCTGGAAGAAGCCGGCGACGGCCTCGGCGAGGAGGCCGCCGGCCGGGGGCGAGAAGTTGTCAAAGAGCTCCTCCCTGCGGTGCAGCGCCACGACCGCCTGTGCGTTGCGCGCGAGCGCCCTGACCGCCTCGCGGAACGGCCGGTCGGCCGAAAGTGAGGCGAGTTCGGCGGCGTCGGCCTCCGACAAGTTCCCCTCGAACGTCAGCCGCCTGCGGCCGGCGTCGTAGCTCAGGCGACTGCGCAGTCGCTCGGGGAATACGAGCGGCGGCAGGTAGTCGAGCCGCGCGGCGGCGGCGGCGAAGCCGACGAACGCCGGGATGCCGGTCGGCAGTTCGACCGGGGCGCGCAGGAAGACGTCCTGCCGGTAGACGCCCGGTGTCTGTAAGTTAGAGGCCATCGTTCGCCTGCGGCCTCACTTGCCCGGGGCCGTCCACTGGCTGATGCGGAAGATGACGAACTCGGCGGGGCGCACGATGGCGACGCCGATCTCGGTCACGACCTGCCCCAACTCCCTCAACTCCGGCGGGTTGGTCTCGGCGTCGCACTTGACGTAGAAGGCTTCGGCCGGGGTGTTGCCGAAGAGCGCGCCCGTGCGCCAGACGTTGAGCAGGAACGCGGTCACGTTGCGCGTGATCTTCTGCCAGAGCGCCGCGGTGTTGGGCTCGAAGACGACCCACTGCGTACCCTCGTCGATCGACTCGCGCAGGAAGAGCAGCGTGCGGCGGACGTTGATGTACTTCAGGTCGGCGTTGGCGTCGCCGCCGACGGTGCGCGCGCCCCACACGCGGATGTTGCCGTTCATCTCCCGGATGACGTTGACGCCCTGCGGGTTGAGCCCGTCCTGCACGGCCTTGCTGACGGAGTACCTCAGGCCGAGCGCCCCGAGCACGACCTCGTTGGCCGGTGCCTTGTGCACGCCGCGCTCGGTGTCCACCCGCGCGTAGATGCCGGCGACGTGCCCGCTCGGCGGCGCGTAGACGAGCCCGTCGCCGGCCGGGTCGAGCGCCTTGATCGCCGGGTCGAAGACCCGAATCCAGGGGAAGTAGAAGGCCGCGAAGTCGGTGTTCGGCGGGACGCCCGTGTTCGGCGTGCCGGCCTTGAACAGGCCGGTGTCGAGGAAGCCGTCGGCGTCGTCCATGTCGGGCCCGCTGTCGAGGATGAGGAAGCGGTCCTGCGTGCGCACGCGGCAGTGCGTGACGAGGGCGTCGCGCGCGGCGTCGGACGTGACGCCGGGGGCGGCGACGATGGCGATCTCGTCGATGGCCTCGAAGGGCCCGAGCGCGTTGACGGTGATGGCGGAGGGGCTCGCCAGGCGCATGACGTAGCACCGCGAGCCGCCGTTGTTGAAGAAGCCGTAGACGGCGTGCGCGAGGTTGCGCTGGGCGCGGTCGGTCGAGAAGTCTCCGAAGTGCCGCTTGAACTCGGTGAAGTTGGTGCAGAGCTTGGGCTGGCTGACCGGCGCGACCTTGAAGCCGACGAGCGGCAGGTAGTCCACCGTGACGGGGACGGTGGTGGCGGGGGCCACCGGCGTCGGGGCCGTGTCGAACGTCACCTGCGAGACCTTGTTCACGTCGTCGTTCTCCAGCGTGACTTCGTCCGCGGGGACGGGCACGCCGTTGACGCGCACCCGGTACGTGCCGGGGTTCTCCGAGACGGGGTAGGTGGGCAGGTCGAAGACCTTCTTGGCCCCGTCGCCGTTGCCGACGTTCGCGTCCGTGACGGGGTCGCCGGGCACGCTGACGGCGCCGCCGAAGGTGCCGATGAAGCCCGCCGTGCTGGTGCTCACTCCCGCGATGGCTTTAATCGCCGAGGGCACCTCCTCGACGTAGACGCCCGGGGACATGTATTGTGGCATAGTCTTCCTCCTGCGGGGGGGAGAGGTCTCTACCCCGCTAGAACTGCACGTTGTAGTTGCTCCCAGAAGCGGCTGGGACCACGATTTTAAGTTCCTTCACCGCCTGACCCGCCTGCGCGCGGATGGTGTAAGAGCCTTTGGCGAGGGGGCCGAAGCTGAAGCGCCCCTCGACATCGGCGACCGCCTTGTGGGCCGTGCCCTTGAGCGCCAGGGCGGCCCCGGCGAGGGGCGCGCCGTCCGGGCCCCTGACCTGCCCCCCGACATAAAAGAAGTCCTGGGCGGTCTTCGGCTGGAGCTTCTGCTCCTCCGCCGGGGTGCGCTCGCCGACGCGCACCTGGGAGGTGATGACGAGCGGTGCCGTCTCCGGCTCGAAGGGGTCGAGCGAGATGGTGACGACCACCGTGACGGACGGCCGCAGCTTGTTGCCGACCGCCGTCCAGAACTCCGCCGGGTTCTTCAGCCCGTCGGCGCGCGCCGCCACCATCGGCAGGGGCGGCTCCTGGCCGATGAGGCTCCCCTTGAGGAACGGCGGCGGTATGGTCGGGTAGCGCGCCAGCACCATCAGCGCCTGACTTAGAAGCCTCTGCTCCTGCAAGGGCAGTTCGCCGCCGCCGACGGCCCACGCCGTCAGCAGGTAGGAGCAGGCGACGCGCAGCGGCGGGCGCTTGATGAGGGCCTGCCCGTCGACCCGCCGCACGACCGGCTCGTTGCTCCGCAGTTCCATGTCCTCGCGCACGTCGTAGAGGTAGAGGTTAACGCTCGGCTGCGACGGGTTGAACTGCTCGGCCGGGCGGTCGAAGACCACCTGCGCCGCCGCCAGTTCGGGGAAGGAGGCGGCCAGTTTCGGGTCGTCGAACATCGCCCGCAGGCTTTCGCTCAGGTCGTTAATCATTGCTGGAACAGCTTCTCCAGTTCGGGGCTGACGACCCCGTTCTCGAAGTCGGCCCAGATGCGCGCGTCCTGCCGGCAGTCGTAGGCGCGGCAGGGGAGCGGGCGGTGCTCGTAGATGGTGCAGCGGCCGCCGCAGCCCCCCTCCACGTGCGCGCAGTAGCCGTCCTCGCGGCGCGCGATGAGGTAGGGCCGCGGCAAGTCCCACCTGACGATCCCTTCTTCGAGGTCCTGCTTCGACAGGGGGAACTTCAGGCGGCAGCACGCCGCCTTGCACAGGTGGAGGCGGGCCGCGCAGTCTATTTGCGCGCCGCCCTCGAACTCGTACTTGCTGACCTGCGACTCCTGGATCGCAACGTTCATCCCTCGCGCGTTGAACTTCTCGACCAGCCGCCGCCCCATCTCCAGCTTCCGCTCGTTCAGCTCCTCCTCGCTCAGCAGCCCCTTCTCGATGAGCAGGTCGATGACGGCGTAGGCGAAGGCCGTGACCTCCAGCGCCTGCGTCGTGTTGGCGTTCTCGCGGTGGTGGCAGTAGAGCAGCCCGCCCTCCACCTCGCGCCGCAACCGGTCGTGCATCTCTTCCGTCTGGCCTTCCATGAAACCAACCCCCCGGGCCGCCGGCTCCTGCGCCGTCGCTCACCAGACCACCCGTTCTTCAAACGCCATGTAGAACTCCGGCCCGAACTCTTCCGGGCCGGCTAGCGGGCGAAGGCCGCGGCAGCGTACCAGCCGCGAGGGCTCCGCCTTGTCGAAAGGCTCGGCGACGCTCAGGACGAGCCCCCTCTCGCAGTAGAGGTACTCGTGAACGTACGCGCCCTCGACCAGGATTTCGTGCGGCTTGACCGCGCACGGCTCGCCGAGCCCCTCGGCCGCGGAGGCCGGCGGGGGCTTGAGGGCCTCGATCATCACGACCGCGCCGCCGCGTATGTAGGCGGCCAGCCCCCCGCTCGGCGCCTCGGCCTCGAAGGTGTAGCGCGTGGCGTCGTACCAGCCGAGCTTCGTCTCCTCCCGCCGCGACGGCTGACCGAGCACGGCGCTCAGCGTCGCCAGCGAGAGGCCCGGCAGGCCGGCCCACGCGCGCAGGTCGCCGTCCAGGAAAGGTCGCAGCCGCGCCCCGGCCTCCTCCGCCTCTTTGTCGTCCCTGCTCATCGGTGTCACGCGTCGGCTCAGAGTCCCACAAGGTTCAGCGCGCCGAGGAAGTACGCGGCGCGGAAGTTGTTGTCGCCCACCTGCGTGCGGATAGACTCGGCGTCCGTCCCGGCCTGCCCGTAGCCGATGGTCGCCGCGGCGGGCGTGGGGCACGGCGCGGCGCTGATGCCGGCCTCCATGCGCGCCTTGAAGGCCGCATCCGTGCCGGCCTTCGAGCGGACGTGCTCGTAGAGCTGGACGCCGAGCACCTCCGTGAACCCTTCGCGCACGATCTGGCCGAAGCCGATGGAGCCGGCCCTGGGTGGGAAGCTCGGGTGCACGAGCACGTGCACCAGCTCGTGCGTCAGCGTGTCAATGGTGCCCCAGCGCGCCTCGCACTCGTTCATCACACCGAGGTTGAACTCGGTCGAGATGCCGACGGTGTTGGTGGCGCGGTCAGTGCGCCCCGTGTGCTGGAGGAGGCGATCCACGATGGCGGCGATGGTGGCGTTGGCCTCCAACGTGGTCGCGATGTTGAGCAGCTCGGCCCGGTCGGCCGCCCGCCCCGAGTCGAAGTTGACGTTCGAGAAGATGGAGCCGCCGGGCTGGCTCCGGCGCCCGACGATCTCCGCCCGGTTGAGCAGATAACCTAGCCTCTGATCTCGGGTCGGGACGGTCGCGGTGACGCTGTAGATGTTGGTCGAGTAGGCCCAGTTACTCGAATAGACGTTGCTGATGGCCGTGTCGGCGTAGGGCGCGAAGAACCCGCGGGCCTCGGCCTGAATCTCGTCGCCGATGGCCTGGATGGTGCCGATGGCCTGCGTCCCCGTGGCGGCCCAGTTGGCCGGGTCGCGCGCCGTCAGTAACGTCGTCAGGGCGGGCGGGAGGTCTGCGTGCAGGCCCGCCACGTCGAGCACGCCGGCCGCCGGGGCCGACGGGCCGGGCGGCGGGTTGTAGAGCGACGTGAGGTTGGTGAGCGTCGCCCCGGTCGGGGCGGTCAGTCCTGCCGTCAGGGCGACCTCGAACCAGCCGCTGACGCGCAAGACCTCGTTCTCGAAGTCGAAGTTCGCCACGCCGAGCGGCGGGGTCGTCGAAGCCGGCGCGCGCGCGATCACGCGCTGCATGGCTTGGACGCGGTTGAGCGCGCCGTGCGCCGCCGTCGTGTTGTCAACCAGCAGGTCGAGCGCGAGCAGAACCCAGCGCTGCTGGGCCGTGGTGAGCGCTGTCAGTGCCGCGTGGATGGTTGCGGCGGGGCTCCCCGTCCAGGCCGCGAAGCGGGCCTCGATCTCGTTGACGTAATCGCTCGCGGGGATATGGACGACGTTCCCGTAATCCACGTTAACCGTGACAGACCCCACGTTGAAGGAGGCGCGTGAGAGTCGCGGGAGGCCGCCGTAGCGCGCGACGCTGACGGGCGGGGCCGGGCGTGGCGCGGCGTCGGCCGACACCTGCTCGGCCACGCGCTCGGCCTCCTGCTCCGAGGCGTCCGCCGGCGAACTGACCTCGGACGGAGAACTCTTCGAGACGGCCGCGCCGCTCTGCTGGACGACGTGCGTCAGCTCGTGCGCGAGGAGCCGGCGGCCCTCGCGCGTACGCGGCTGGTACTGCCCTTCGTCGAAGACCACGTCCTGCCCTACGGTATAGGCCAGCGCGCCCACGGCCCGCGCCGACTCGGCGGCACGCGAGTCGGTGTGGACGCGTACGCCGCTGAAGTCGTGGCCGAAGCGCGACTCCATGAACTCGCGCGCCTGCCCGTCGAGCGGCTGACCGGGCGAGCCCAGGACTTCCTCCACCACGGGGGCCGCCTCACTCATCATCTGCGCGTCGCCCACCTCGCGCGCGGCCCGCCGCCGGATAGTCTCTTCCTGCCTGGCGGCGCAGCCGGCGCACGTCGTGGCGCCGCCCTCGCCGCAGGCGCACTTGGGCTGCACCCCGAGGCCGGCCAGCCGCCGCCGCAGGAAGCGATTCCCGTGACTGCGCTGAAGGCCGAGCAGTGTCGCCGCCGCGGTCATGGCGCGGGGGCGTCCGCCCGCCCCCGCCGAGTTACGCGTCACGGCGGCGACCTTCCCTCCCCCCTCCGGGGACAAACGAATCTGTTTGGCCTGCTGCGCCATAGAGCCCGAGCGGGTAGGCTCCGGAACGGAGCCGCCCGCGTGTGATAACCCGCCGCGGTTTAAGGGGCCTCCCTCCAGGTTCTGCCCAGCTTCTGGTACTCGCGCCGCGCCGCGCTCTCCAGGTGGTGCCGGCCGACCGCCCCGCCCTCTTCGGCCGCGTAGAAGGCGGCGGCGAGCGCGATGTTTTTGATGTTGCCGCCGGCCAGCTTGACCTCGGCGGCGAGCAGGCCGAAGTCCACGTCCGCCGCGAGCGGGGTCTCCTGCGGGAAGACGACCTCCCAGATGCGGCGGCGGTGCTCCTCGTCCGGGAACGGGAACTCGACGATGACGTGCATGCGCCGGACGAACGCCTCGTCCATGTGCTGGCGCAGGTTGGTGGCGAGGACGGCGACGCCGTCGTACTCCTCCATCTTCTGTAGGAGATAGCCCACCTCGATGTTGGCGTAGCGGTCGTGCGCGTCTTTGACCTCCGAGCGCTTGCCGAAGAGGGCGTCGGCCTCGTCGAAGAAGAGGATCGAGTTGCTGGCGCGCGCCTCGCGGAAGATGCGGTCGAGGTTCTTCTCGGTCTCGCCGATGTACTTGCTGACGACCTGCGAGAGGTCAATCTTGAAGAGGTCGAGGCGGAGTTCGCGGGCGATGACCTCGGCGGCCATCGTCTTGCCCGTGCCCGGCGGGCCGGCGAAGAGCGCGTTGAGCCCCTTGCCGAGCGAGAGCTTGCGCTCGAAGCCCCACTCGCCGTAGACGAGGTGCCTGTGCTTGACCTGCTGGCAGATCTCCTTCAACTGCGAGAGCTGGTCGGGCGGCAGCACGATGTCGCCCCAGCCGCACCTGGCCTCCACCTTGCGCGCCAGCGCGTCCAGGCCGCGGCGCGACCCCGCTCGGGCGGAGGCGAAGAGGTCTTCGAGCGTCGGGGGCGCCGCGGGCGAGGCGTCGCCCGGGCGCGACGCCTCTCGCCAGAGCGCGCGGTCGGCGGCGGCGGCCGCCGCCTCCTCTATCTCGCGGTACGACATGCGGAAGCGCCCGGCTATGGCGTCGAGGTCTGCGTCGTCGAGCGAGACGCCCTCCCGCCGCGAGGCGTCACGCCAGCAGGCACGGCGCTGAGCGAAATCCTGTATCGGGAAAGCCACGTCGTAGACTCTCAACGAGCCGCGCAAAGCGCCCGCCAGCGTCTCGCGCTCGCCGGCCAGGACGGCGATGCCGGCGAACGCGGCGAGCGCCTCTGCCAGGAGCTTCGCGTGCGGCGCGCGCCCCTCGGCGTGGAGTGAGTCCACGCCGCCGAGGTACAGGAGCGCGTCCTGCATCCGCGCCTCGCGAAGGACGATTTTCAGCGCCTGCCGGAGGTCTGTAGAGTCCGGCACCCTCGTCAGGTCGCAGGACAGCAGGCACGCGCGGCCCTCGGCCGCCAGCGCCTCGGCCGCGCGGCGCTTACCCACGCCCCGCCCGCCGTGGAAGTGCATCAGGAGCGGCCTTTCGGCCTCGCGCGCGCGGGAGACCAGCGTCAGCAGGGCGCGCTTCTGCGCCTCCCCGACCGGCAGGTCGCCGAGCGCGATGGTCGCCCCGACCCATTCGCAGAAAGGCGCGAGCCGGGCGTCGAGTCCCGGCTGCCCCAGGAGCAGGCGCACCACCTGGTCGTCGAGCTTAAGGCAGTGCGCCAGGAAGGGCGGGTGCACTTGATTCGGGTCGGGCAGGAGGTGCAGGAGTCCCTCCCTGATGAGCGGGGCATCGGGGGAGAAGTGTTCGAGGCGTGAGAGCTTCGCCGTGGCGGACGCCGACAGGAGGTTCAGCGCCAGCTCGACGCTCGGCCGCCGGCGCGTCACGTCGTCCTGGATGAAGGCGTAGAGGCGCTCGTACCGCAGGTCGAGTTCGGGGGCCAGCGCGATGAGAACGACGTCCAGGTCGAAGCAGGAGAGTTCGTAGGCCCGCGCCAATTCGGCCAAGCGCTCCGGGTACTTCTTGACTGAGTCGAAGAGGTGCTCCTCGCCCTCGCGCCCGGCGGCGAACGGCACCTCGCATGGGCCGTGGTCGAGCAGGCGGGCGACCTCCTCGTCGCTGATGTACAGGCCGCGGTAGGGATCGAGGCCCGCGGCCTCGCCCTCGGCCGGCCGCGCCTGCACCGCGGCGCATGCGCGCGCGAGGCGCTGGTCGAGCCGCCTGACGGCGAGCAGCAGGCTGTCGAGGGCCCGCCCCGCCATAGCGATGTGCAGCCTGCCCGCTTCGGACGTGGCTCTTAGAGGATCGGCCATTGTCCTTATCCCTGAAAACTTCCCCTTTGAGCCTCCGACGAGAACCGGCTGGTCGGGGCACGAGCGCCGGGTGGAAGATTAAGAGAGAAGATTTGGGGCTATGTTCTCGACCTGGATTAAACAGGAGGAGCTACTCTGCGAAAAAAGAACGTTACTTCGCAACGTGGCAGTTGGTAAGGTAAAACGCTCCTACGAACCTAGGCATGACATGAGGCTGCACACATTACGTCGGAGTCAAAAAAAAGTCAATGAATTTTCCGCCCGACCGCTTATCACTTTTGCGGGGCCATCAGCCACTTGAACATTCTGAGGCGCGGCGGCGGTGAGTGCGCGCGCGAAGCCGCCCGTCAGTCTGAACTGCTTTGACATCTTCCGCCGGTAGTAGGAGCCGACGCGCGCCGGCGAGGCGCTCGGTAAGATTTAAAGGAGAGGTTTTAGGCGCGGCGCTTATTCCGGCAAGCGTGGCGAGGTTAGTTCGATGGGGATGGCGCGGGGCTCCTTTACACGTGTGAAAGCGAGCAGCTCTATGTCGTATGTCAAAGTCCCTTCCGCCCCGCCCGCTTCGCCGGACGAGAGGCTCGGCGGAATCCAGACGCGCATCTTCACGCCGACCGTCATCAACTGTACGGCCTCCGCCAGCCCGGGGATGAGGTGGCTGACGACGAGAGTCTGCGGGCTCTCGTCGTCACCCGTGGCGGCCGACAGGCGGGCGGCCTCCGTCCGGGGTCTGTATAGCACCTGAACCACATCGTCGGGCCCCGGTCTCTCTTCGCCCCCGCCCGGGCGCAAGACCTTGTAGATCAACCCGCTGACGCAGTGTATCGCGTCCGGCGGTGGCGAGGCCGTCTCGCGGTGCGCATCCTGTGGCTGCTCCGGCGGGTCTTCCATGTCGCCTCCCTCCCGGCCGTCCCTGCGCTCTTACCTGTGCCGATAGACGGCTATACCGTTCCCGCCGTAAATCGCGGCGATGTCGGTGAGGGACATGGTCGCCAATGCGTTCTGGCCGTTCTTCGTCGAAAGCATGCTCCTGTCGGGTACGAGTTGGCCGTTCTCTATGACGGGGGCGGTGAATTTAGCCGAGTGGTCGAACCCGGCCGTCCAAACCGCGATGTCCCCGGCCCGGGTCTGGTCAGGGGGGACGTTGTTCCACTCGTCGGTGATGACCGTCCGCAGCGGGGCGCCCGAGTACACAGAGTAGCCGAAGTTGTTAAAGGAGTCGAGTGAATGCCCGTGACACCAGTAGAGGTGCGGGAGCGGAAAAACCAAATAGCCTTTCCAGGCCGTGACCGTGGAGCCGCTGTCAGTTCTTACTTCGTAATTTGACCCGGTGGGCGCTATGCCGCCCCACGGCGCGACGTTGTGCTGTAAAGACTGGCCGAGGGGGCCGAGCCTTTGGATGGCCGGGGGGCCGTTCGGGGCCCGGTCTTCGACCACCTGCTGAGCCGCATCCTCTGCGCGGCGGGCGGGCGCGGCGGCCCGCGCGGCTCCCTGCTGTATTACGTGTGTCAGTTCGTGGGCCAGTACGCGCCGTCCTTCATACGTGCCGGGCTGGTACTCGCCTTCGTTGAAGTAGATATGCCGCCCGTAGGCGAAGGCGCGTGCGTTGATGGAGCGCGAGAGCGCGGCGGCGCGGGCGTCCGTGTGAACGAGGACGTGGTTGAAATCCGCGCCGAATCTCGTCTCCATGAACCGGCGCACGCCGCCCTCCATCCGCTCCCCCTGTGTTTCACTTAAAAGCTTTTCGGACACTATCTCGGTGCCGCCGTCCTGACCTCCGGGACGCAACGTCTGTACGGCCCCCTTCCCCGCTTCCTCTTCGACGACGACGGCGTCATCTAGCGAAGGATTCCGATGGGCGGCGAGGCGTTGAACCGTCTCGGGGTCGGCTTGGCGCTGCACGGCTGCGGCCGCGGTTTGCAGAGGCTGAGCATCCGGCTCGGGCATTCGCATCACCTGCTCGGCGACGCGGTCGGCCTCCTGCTCGTAGCGATCCCCCGGCTCGCCGACCGTCAGCATGGTCTGAACAGTCTCCGCCGCAGGCGTGGGGGCGGATAAGTGAGCCGTAGCGTTCCCCTGGCCCGACGGCATCGCCGCGCCGGGCTCGGCGGCAAAATCACGCGTCCGCCGGTGAAGCGTTCTGGACACCACGCGGTTGCCTGCCGCCCTCTGTAGGCGGAGGACCGGGTGTACCGCAGGCGCTGCCTTAGAAGATGCGAGGTCGCGCTCCCGGGAGCAGGCCGCGTCTGAGGGCCGCGCCGGGGTGCGTTGAATGAGGTGTGCGTACATTGGCCTTTGACCCTCGTGCCGGCGTAGGCTGAAGGCCGTCAGGCTTCCGTGCGACGGCGGCATCAACCTTGATCGGCGTCCAGCCCCGGCTCAAACACATCCCTACGCCCGACTGCCTTCGTTCGAGGAATTGGATGCCCTCGCCCCCTCACCCACGAGGGGACGGTGGAGCACCCGCCCTAGCCGGTGAGCTGCCAACGCGTGCAAGATATGCCCACTCGGCGGGGGTGTCAATAGCGGGCCGGCGGCGGGAATTACTTTGAGAAGGGCGGGCTACTTTTTTGCGTCGCTATCGCCTCATCGGCAGCCTCACCTGGATGACTCTGCCTCTGGGGAAGCCTCCGGGGATCGGGGAGAGGTGGACGCCGTCGAGCAACTCGTAATGTACGCTCAGGTGGGTGGCAGTCGCCTCGGTGCTGCCGCTGGGGATGTATGTGCGCCGGACGACCCTGGTTCTGACGGAGCGCACCAGGATCACGGCCTCGCCGCGCAGGAACCCCATAATGTCAATCAGCGGTTCGCTCCCTCTCACGTGACTCCATAAGGGGTTGACGACGCGCGCCGCGGCGTGCGGGACTCTCTCGCGCGTGCCCGCCTCGAAGGCCCTTTCACGCGCCTCCGCGACGGGGATGCCGCCGCCGCCCTCGACCGCCTCGGCCGTCCCCGCTGACGGGCCTTGGGCGGGGGGCGTACGAGTCGTGCCGGCTGCCGGCTGCCGGGCCGAGGGCGGCGGCAGGGCGGCGCCGCTCCTGACGGCCTCCAGGAATGCGCCCACATCGGTGGGCATGCCCTCGGGCGCCTCCGGGTAGCGTTCGGCGTAGGCCCGCACCTGCTGGGCGGTGAGGCCGCTGTCGCGGACGAGAGCGCCGATGCGCCTGATCTGCTCCGCGGTGAGCGGCCTCTCGTCGGGGATACCGGCCCTGCGCGAGAGTTCGACGAAGGCTCGATACCTCTCTTCGCCGAGACTCTGCTGAAGCTCCAGCAGTTCGCGGCGCTCGTCCGTGAGCCTGTACCTCTCGCCGTCCTCCTGCTCGCACGCCACGTCCGACTCGCCGACGTTGATCCGCGACCGGTCCACGTTGGCGAAGATGTCGTGGAGCGAGTGGGGGAGGAAGCGCCTCACCTGGCGGATGATCATGTCGGCGAGGGTGCTCGGCAGGTTGGCGACGAAGTCGATGCCGCCGATCAGCGGCGTGATCCGGCGCTGGAACCAGCACGTCTCGACGACTTCGGCCGCGAGGCGGTCGAGCGCCGCCTCGCCCAGTATCCAGAGGCAGCCCCACGCCGGCGGCGACAGGCAGGCGATGACGCGCGCCCCCCAGCGCACCAGGTTGACGATCTGGACGATGTCAGACACGGCGCGCTGCACCTGCTCCACTTCCCTCAGCGTTGCGAGGTAAGGCCCGACGACCTCCTGGAGCAGTGCCTCGGCGGAATCCACGGCCCTCCGCTCCAACTCCTCCCTGAGCTGTGTGACCTGCGCGACCTTCTGCTCAAGCTCCTCGCCGAGCACGTCGCCGACGAGCGCCCGGAGCTTGTCCGTGACTCCGGTGGCTAGCGAGTCGTAGAGGCGATCTAACGTCCGCCCGATGACGAAGGCGCCGGCCAGCTTGATGACCTTGAAGGCGGCGTTGAGGGCGGCGCCGAGCAGCCCCCCGCGCGCCCCGGCGCGCCGCGCGCCCCGCAGAAGCTCGGTGAACCTCTCCTTGATGCGCACGTAGAGGCGGGCGACCGTGACGAAGGCGCGCCCGAAGAGCCGGCGCATGTGCCCGAAGACCAACGCGCTGCGCCCCGTCCAGAACTCGACGGTCTGGAGCGTCCGCGCGTCCGTGCGCGCGGCCTCGGGCGGGGCGGGCAGGTTGACGCCGGCCCTGTCGCGCAGCGCCTCCTGCGCCCGCACGGCCAGCAGCGACCCCTCCGCTTCGCGGAATTCGCGCGTCCGGCTCTCGGTCGTGAAGCCCTGCGTTAGCTGCTGGTGGTGCTCCCTCCACTGCTGAAAATTGAAGTTGTCGGGCGGGACAGCCCTGGGTGCCCTGCGCCTGATGACCGGCGCGGGGTTGTGCGAGACTTGGGGGCCGGCAGGCGGCGCGGGCGCCCGCGCCGCCGCGGGACGGGCGCGGGGGCCGGGCTTCGCTTTCGGCGCGGGCTGCACGGGCGCGCTGAGGAGCGGGTCAACGATCTGGTCGACGACCTGCGGGCCCAACTGCCGCACACTTCTCGGCAGCCCTGCCGTGCTGACCGCGCTGTCCGGCACCCAGAAGTAGTTCCAGATGCCGGCGTTCGCCGGGTCGGGGGCAACGAACTGTTTGCCCAACACGGGGGTCGGCGGGTTCCAGACGACGCGGGTGCTGCTGCCCTGCTTCAGCACGAGCCGCCGCGACGGCTGCCCCGACGCGGTCGGGAAGACGAATCTCGCGGGCACGATCAGGTCGCCGCTGCCGAGGCTGCCTACGCTTAGGCTCCACGTCGCGCCGGTGCTCATCGAGTTCACCTCGCGCTGCGCCATCTGAAACCCTTCGGCGTAGTTGGCGAGCTGCGCGGGGCCTTCCGCCGCCTCGATGGTTCCGTGACTTGGTTTCAGGTCGCCGAGCCGGATGTTAGTCGGCGCGAGGGCGACGTTGGTGACGACGAGGCCGCCCGGCGAGAGTGCCGGGGCGGGGACGAGCGTCGGGGGCGGGCGCTCGCCGTTCATCCGGAAGTCCGACGGGGGGTTGAGGGGCCGGGCCGTGTGGTGGCCGGTGAAATAGAGCCCGACGATGGTGCTCGCGCGGTAGAAATCGGCCTCGCCGCGCTGGCCGTAGCCGGGCGAAGTCTTGTTCGAGTTCGCCACCGGGGCCTCTGTGAAGATCGAGTTCGCTCTCCCCATGTCGGGCAGTACGAGGCTGTGGTTCTGGCCGCCGCTCCGCACGTCGTAAGGCTCCCAGAAGGGCAGGAAGCGCTGCACGGACAGCCCCGCCGCACCCGGCGCCTCGGGCGCGCGCGCCGACTCTTCGCGGCACGACCCGTCGCACCCGGACTTCGCGTGCAGCAAAGGCGGCTGCTTCTGCTGGACAACGTGCGTCAGCTCGTGCGCGAGGAGGAAGGAGGGCTCCGCGCGCCGGCCCTCGCCGAGCCAGATGTGGTGGCCGTAGGTGAAAGCGTAGGCGTGTACGTCCCGGTTGAGTTTCTCGGACTCCGCCCCGGTGTGGACGCGCACGTCGCTGAAATCGCGCCCGAAGCGCCCTTCAAAAAACGTCTGCACGTGCGGCGGCAGGGGCTCCCCCCCCGTCTGCAACCGCCCCTCGGGCAACTCCTCTGTGCCCGACTGGCCCCCGCCGGCGTCGGCCCGCCCCCCATCCAGACTCTTGCGCCGCACCGCCATGACGGGGCGGTTCTCCGGGTCGTCCGGCTCCTCCTCGGCGGTCACGCCCTGGCGCTGGAGCGTGGGGGCCGGCGAGACGGCGACGGGGGGGGCGGACGTGCTGTGCGCCGCCGGGCCAACCTGCACGCCGGTTCGTATCTCGCGCCCCGGCTCGCCGTCTTTCGGCAGCCGCTGCACCCCTTCCTCCTCCCCGCAGCAGGTACGCGCACGGGACACGCGCAACCCTTCTGGGTGCGGCGGGGCGTCCGCCGCGGCGGCCCCGCACGGCGCATTCATCCCCATGACCTGCTCGGCCACGCGGTCGGCCTCTCGCTCGTACTGGTCGCCCGGCTCGTTAACGGTAAGTTTCGCCTGGACGCCCCTCGCGAGCAGGAAGCCGCCCACATACCTGTTGCCGTGCGTGCGCTGAAGTCGGAGGATGGAGGCGGCCGCGCTGGCGGGCCTGTGCGAGCGCGCGGCAGGCGCGGTAGCGGAGCGGGCGGAGACCTTCGACGCCGCCTCTTTAACTGCCGGTTCTGGTGAGATGACTCGACTCAACTTCGCCTCGGCTGTGAGGACGCGTCTTCGGGGGCTTTACTGACCGAGACGCCGAGCCTCACGCGTAACCTCGCGGCCGTCACCCTAACCGTCATTCAAGACACGCGTCTAAGCCGTTGCCTATCGATGACAGCGGGGTTATAAGGGGCGGGCTGTGTCCCGCCGTCCGGCCACTAACCCCTCCGGACTGGGAGCGGATTATAGCTCAGCAGTGGGTTACGTTGCGAAAATTACTTGAGACGCGGATGCGTTGCAAAGACTGCTTTGAGGCAAGGTAGGGCGTGCGACCGTTGAAGCCCGTGCGGCGACGCCGAGGAGGCTCTCGACGAACTTCGCCTGCCCCGCCGAGCCCCTCCCGTCTATCCTCTTGGCCTGCCCCAGCACGAGCACCCTGACGCCCGGGGGGTGGTGACGGGGTATGTGTCTTCGACCACCTCGGACTGGCTCCACGGCCCCTCGTCTCTGTTAGCCTGCTAGGTCGCCGGCGGCGGCGACCTGACGAGGCGCGACACAGTTCTGACGAGGCGCACCCGGCGGTGATACCTCAGCATGCGCTTGGACATCCTTGGATGGGGCTGCCCGTGACCTCGTGTGCCTTGAATCAGTTTTCGCAACACAACCCCTTGCCTCAAATAATCTCTGCGACGAAACCGGTTTCACCAATGCCGACCGGGCCGACTCTTGCTCGGGAAGCAGCAAGCATCCCACGGACGCTCCGACGGCACAGGCGTGGCCTCGGTGTACGCGAGCCGCACCGTCTCCCACGAGAGGACGTTGTCACCGAGCGGGCCGACGCGGTCGTCGTGATACGAGAATCGCTCCACTGCCCGAACCCCGCCCGCGGTGTTGACGCGCCGCGCGCCCAGACCCAGAAGGTTCTCGGCCAGCACATCACGGGGGAGGCTTACTTCCAATTCGATGTGCACGAACCCGGGGTCGAATGCGGGCTCGCCGACCTTCACGAGGCTGGGCCACTGTGGGTATGAGCCGAGCCTCGTCCACGCGCCTGCCCCCGACTGGCAGTTGCCCCTGAGCTGAGCCACGGTGGCGGTACCGGTGGTCGCGCCGGGGGCGATGGAATAACGCACCACCAGCTTGCGGTCTTCAACTCGCGGGAGCGACGGGCCGGCGCTACAGCCGAGGCCGCGGAGCGTCTCGCCGCGCCGCGCGTCCAGCCACACTTCGAAATTACCCGCTTCGCCGCCTTTCTGCGTCGTGCCTTGCGCGCGCAATGCGAGGTAGAGCTTGCCGCTTGTTTTTGAAGCGACGAGCGACAGCTCGCCGCCCGGCAGGCCGGTGACGGACGCGTAATTAACGATGTGCACACGGGTCGGGTTTTTCCACTCGTTCTGTTTGACCTGGCCGTCCGCCGTCGGCTCGGTGAACGACGCGAAGTTGGGGGCCCATTTCTGGCCGACGGTCTGCGGGGGCACGTAGCTCACGTGTGGCGTGGTAGCCGATAATCCCCACCCGCCCGCCGCCGTCCAGCCCGGCGGCGCGCCGCCCGTATACCCGTCGAAGGAGTGAATCTCGAACTCCTGGTCGCCCGAGCGCAGCACCACGTTGTCAACGCGTGCGCGGTCCAGCCCCGCACTGACCGACCCGTTCTTGACGTATTCGAACTTGATGACGTGGGGCCCCCCGGTGGCGAGCGGGATCGACCTGGAGCCGGCCTGCATCGAACCTGAGACCGACGCCTGAAGCGCGTTGTCGACATACACGTCGAGCCGGTCGGCTTTTTCGGAGTCGACGAAGTAGTTGAAGGAGAGCCGATTCCCGGTGACGGAGGGGAAGATCGTTGACCTCTGCATCGAGGAACTTTGCCCGTGGCCCTGCCCGACCGGGCTGGCGGCACTCATCGACGCAGGCGGGGCCGAGAGCACAAATCCGCCCGCGGCTCCGCCGGGAGTCCATCCCGCAGGCGGCCCCGCCGCGAACGTGTCGAAGCGGTGGACATCTATGATGCCGCCCTTGCTTGAGTAGGCGATCACGTCGTCTATCCAGGCGGTGTCCAGCCCGGCGCTGCCCGCGGCGTCCTTCACGTATTCGACCTTCAGGACGTGCATCCCGGGCGCGGGCACCGCGACGCGCCGCCGGCCGCTCAAAGTCCCGGAGAAGGAGAGCTTCTCCACCCCGTCGAGATAGACCTTCAGGAAGTCGTGCCCCTGCTCCGAGCTCACCCCGAAGGTGAATTCGAAAGCGTTCTGTGTCGAGCCGGCGGGAAAGACGACCGCGCGCCGCAGCGTCGAACTCGAACCGTGGAGGCCCGCCTGCGCGGCGGGGCGCTCGGCGCGGCGATCCATCCGGGTCGGGTGCAGCGGCTGCGCCGACGCCGAAGCGCACAGAAACGGGGCGCACAAAAGGAGGAACGGCCAGGCGGCGCGAGTCTTCATCACGGCACCTCCTCCTGCTCGTGCGAGACCTCGTAGGTCATCGCGTACCAGTAAGCTGTCTCGTCCGCGTCGTCGGGCCAAGTCCCCCAGTGGAATGTGCTCCCGCCCTTCTTGAAGAAGTCTACGGGCAGTGGGCCGATGAATTTTTTGTGCATGGGCGAGAGGTACTCGTGGCCGCCCTCGCCTGGGTTGTCCTCGTCCTCCCAGAGGTTGGGGACGACGTTGTCCTCATACTTCCCCCTCAGGTGCGAGATGCCGAGCGGCTGCCCGGTATCGAACCAGCCGATGAGTGTGCAGCCGACCTCGCCGAGACAGGGCGACAGCATCGCGTTGGGCGAGTCGAACTTGAAATTCTCCCAGATGTCGTCGTCCCCCACGTCCGTGTTCTGCTTGATGCAGACGAGGTTCCTGGCCCGGAAGTAGTTGAGGCTCGTCTCGTAGCGCATGCCGACGGTAAACGCCGTCTTCTCGAAAGAGTATGACCGGCCCACCCGCAGGGTGAACGGCTTTTTGAGGCTGCAACCGTGCTTCGCCGGCGCGCAGGGGTCGCCCTTGACGGTGTCGGGGGCCGTGTAGCGCATGTCCTTCTTGCCGTTGGGGGCCGGGCCGCTGTCGCTCCACGAGGAGTCCGTGTGGAACCACGGGATGGCCGTCGCGGCGTCGGCCGTGAGCAGCTCCACGTGGCCGACGGGGACGGAGTCTACCGTGGCCGAGGTCTCGATGAAGAACCGTATCTTCGGCGCCTTCCCGTTGGAGAGCGTGTCGGCGTAGAAGCGGTAGTACAGCTTGTCTTCGGGCTTGAGGAGCGTGTCGGGCCACTCGTATTCTTCGAGTTCGCCGGCCCGGAGCATGCACCTGTCGGCCAGCGACTTACACAGGTGTTTGTGGAACGAGATCATGTACAGGCCGACCCACGCGCGGTCATGAGTCCCGTCATCCTTAACGGGGAAGACCCGGACGTAGTACGGCGGCTCGGAGAACTTATAGGTCTTGCCGATGAAAATCGGGTCTTCCCCCCAGGCGTGCATTTCCCCGTGGAAGAAGTTCACGGGGCGTGACAGATCCCTCTCCTGGTAGACCTCGAAGGCGACGTTGGACTTGGAGGTGGCGATGGAGAAGGTGCCCTTCTCGTTAACTTTGTACCACTGCATCGAGCCGGGGAAGACGATGCCCGTCTTGAAGCCGTCGAACGTGACGTCCTGAGAGAAGTTCGGGTCTTGAACCGGCAACCACTTCACCGGCTCGGAGCCGTTCTCCCCTCCGCCCCCCGGAACGTTCTTCTCCCGCGGGGTGCACCGGAAGAACGGCAGGTTGAAGTCGGCCTTGACGCCCAGGTGATCCGACAGTTGCGTTGAGAAGTACGGCGGGTCGCCCGGCTCGGAGCCCGGCGGCGGGTCGCCCAGCTCGTACGCCCGGGCGATCCACTGCATGCACAGACCGTCCCCGGCCGGTTTGTTGTGGAGGATGTAGTCCAGGCGCTCGCCGTAAGCATCCTGGGGGAAGTCCAGGCTGATGCTCAGGTCGCTGCCGCTGTTGGTCTGACCGGGGTCGGCGGGGGACGACTCGTAGCCCCACGAATCGACGAGGTAGGGCCCCTTCAGCTCGGTGGTGTCGAAGGTGCAGGTTTCGGTCGGCCCCTTGCACGCGAAGAACTCGTCGTGGATGTCCTTGTCGCGCGCGTATTGCCCGAAGGTGTAGTCCCACTCGATGAAGCTCTCGGTGCCGCCTTTGCCGTTGGGGACTTTCCCCGCGCTGAGGAGGTTGCCGTTAACGTTGAGGTCGCCGAGTACGAACACCCGCTCACGCGAAAGCTCTTCCGGGGTGAGGGCGCCGGTTATCACGTCCTTGATGCTGTCGAAATTCTTCTGGCGGTCGACAAAGTCCTCGTGAGCGTCCTCGTTGTCGGTGTCCTTGTAGCTGGCCTGGGTGTGGGTGAAGACGACGGCGAACGGCTTGTTGTTGTCGCACTCGTTGATGATGCGGATGAGGGTGACGGCCTTATTGGCCCACGCGTCGGATCCGTTCGTCTCCAGCAATCTGGAATTATTATGATTCCATGGGAGGCCCTCGTTGTACGCCTCGACAGACACCGCTGTTGTCGCGCAGACGCCTTGCCCGCAGTGCAGAACGTCGAACTTGAACTTGGAGAAGAGCATCAGGCCGCTGTCCGAGTCCGACGAGTCGGGCTCGTCGACCATGCGGACGTACGACGGGTACTTGCCCTTGAGCAGCTCGACGAACCTGTCCATGCCCTTTTCGTTGAACGCCTCGTTAAGAACCACCACGTCGGCGTCATCCCGGAAGATGCCGTTGACGATCTTCATCGCCCGCGTGTCGTCATCCATGCCGAAGAGGTCCTGATTAGTCTGGAAGCCGGTGTCAACCATCGCCACGTTGTAAGTGAGCAGCTTGAGCCCGGCACCGGTTGACGGTTTTTGGCAATAGGCCCTCGTGACTGCCGGGAGCAGTGCGAGCGCTACAAAGAGAATCAACGCGCGGCGCATACGGCCCTCCTCTCTGACTCTTCGGTTACGGCTCGTTCCCGCTGGTGAACAGATGACGGTAAGTTCTGAGTGAAATGGAACGCTTGGTCGTGAGTGCCCGTTCATGGGCAAAGGTTAAAGGGAGATAAGGAGAGAAACTCTCGCTAGCACAAGGAGCAGAGTCGCACCTATGCGAACAGCAATACTCATACCAGTAACGACACGTCCATTATCCGGTTTTCTTTAGCCGAAAAAGAGGCTTTAGTTTCCGGTCGAGTTACCCGGTGTCTACAGGGAAGGACAGGTTTGAGCGGAAGGTGCGGTCTTTTGTCGACTCCCCGATGCCGCCTGACGGAAAGCTCCGTGGAGGGGTGTGGATAAGCCGACCTCCGCATCGGTTGTGCTTCATAGATGTTGCACAACCAAAGCTAGACCTGCCACACCTCCCCCGCGCCCGACTCGGCGGCCGAGGTGAGCCGGTTCAGCCAGTCGTAAGAGTAGACCTGCGCGTGCGACGAACAGTTCTGGTCGTCGCCAGCCCCCTCCACATTCGGGATGAAGACTTCGGAATTATTCGCGCGGGTCGTGAACGCCTGCATCGTAGGTAAAGGACTAAGCGGGCGCTGCCGCAAATTAGTTAGCGTGGGCAGAGTTATTGGGTTATATTGCCCGCACTCTGCTCGCTCGCCGAGTAGTAACGAGCAAAGGACAGACCCTAACTATCAGAGCACATCCCTACTCCTTCGCCCCGGGGAGACCCCTCGTCATGCGTCAAACCCTCAGATTAGCCATTCAGCATCGCGTTAAATCCAGATACACGTTCACCGCACTATTCGTTGCAGCCCTGCTGGGCTGTGCCCTAGGGCTGCCTGGCGGACACGCCTCTTCGAATTCAGGCCCGCGGGCAACCCGCACCGGCGCGATGGTGAATAGTGCGGCACAGGGTCTGAAGATCGACGGGGCCGAGGGGCAGACCGATGACGGCCCGACGGCGGAACAGGCCGAGCGTATCGAGCGCATGATCGCCGAGTTCGAGGCCCGGCACGGCGGGTCCGAGGTCAAGCGCCGGGCCGACGCCCTGGCCGAAGGCGTGGCGGCGGGGCCGCAGTCTTACACGTTTTACCCGCAGGCCGGCACCCTCTGGCAGGACCTGTTCATGAACAATTTCGTAGACCTCGACCCCGGTAGCGGCATTAAAGATTTCGACTGTAGCGGCTACACGTACAACGGACACAAGGGCCACGACTCCGACATCGACAGCTTCAAGCGGCAGGAGATCGGCGTCCCCATCTTCTCCGCCCTGGACGGCACGGTCGTCGACGCACACGACGGCGAGTTCGACATGAACACGGCCGCCTCGAATGTCCCCGCCAACTACGTCGTCCTCGGGCACGGCGACGGCCACTATTCACTCTACTGGCACATGAAGAAGGGGAGCGTGGCGGTTAGCCTCAACCAGTTCGTGCCGGCCGGAACCCAGATCGGCCTGACCGGCAGCAGCGGGAGCAGCACGGCGCCTCACCTGCATTTCGAATCCAGATACGCCGGCTCAGCTTATGAGCCGTACGCGGGGCCGTGCCGTCCCGGCGCGAGCAACTGGGTCTCCCAGATTCCTATCAGGCGGGGCAGTTACGCGAGAGACTTCGTGGTCAGCAACGCCTCGTTCAACGGGAGCGCGGGACTCCCCTACGACGAAGCCGTCAGGACGGGCTCCTTCGTGACGGGACTGCGCACCGTCTATTTTAGAGTACACCTGGGCGGTGACATGCCGGCCAACCTCAGTCATCGGGTGCGGTTCAGGCGGCCTGACGGGACGATCGCCCTCGACTCGCCGGGGAATTTAGGCAACGGCTCACCCTTCCGCGGCGGGTGGCTCTGGTTCGGGTATAACATGTCCTTTAACGTAACCGGGACGTGGGGCATCCTCTTTGACCTCAACGGTCAACCCGTGGCCGAAGCCCCCCTTACCGTCGTCGCCTCCGCAGACCAGATCGTCAACCGCCCGCCCAACCCGATCACGGCCGCGATCGATGCGTCTTCGGCCAACCCGCCGACGCCGGCCGATGTCCTCTTCTGCCGCGTCAACACCAGCCTGGTTAACGAGGACCCGGATTACGACATCGTCCGCTACCGCTACCAGTGGAGGGTCAACGGGGCGGTCGTCCGGGACGTGACGAGCGCCGCCCTCTCCGACGCCCTGCCCAGCGGGAGTGCGCGCCTGGACGACATCGTCTCCTGCTCAGTGACGCCCTCGGACGGCAAGGTGTCCGGGCACGAAATCGGGGCGTCCATCCAGATCGGCGCCCCCCCGCTCAACCCGATAGACGACGCGCGCACCTTCGTGCGCCAGCACTACCTGGACTTCCTCGGCCGCGAGGCGGACCCCTCGGGTCTCGCCTTCTGGACGAACGAGATCGAGTCGTGCGGCTCGGACGCGCAGTGCCGCGAGGTCAAGCGGATCAACGTCTCGGCGGCCTTCTTCCTCTCGATTGAATTCCAGGAGACCGGCTTCCTCGCCTACCGGGCGCACAAGACGGCCTTCGGCAACCTCCAGGGCAAGCCCGTGCCTGTCACCCGCGCGCAGATGCTCGCGGACATGCAGATCGTCGCTAACGGCTTGGTGGTCGGCGCCGAAGGTTGGCAGCAGAAGCTGGAGCAGAACAAGCAGGCGTACTTCGGCCAGCTCACCGCCTCTGCCGGGTTCACCGCCCTCTACCCGCAGTCGATGACTGTGGAGGCGTACGTCGATGCGCTCAACCAGAACGCCGGCGGGGCCTTATCGGCCGAGGAAAGGGACGCGCTCGTCGCCGAGTTAAAAAGTAACACTAAGACGAGGGCGCAGGCGCTGCGGGCCGTGGCCGAGGACGCCGACCTCAACGCGGCGGAGAAGAACAGGGCGTTCGTCCTGATGCAGTACTTCGGCTACTTGCGGCGAGACCCGGACGCCGCGCCGGACTCGGACTTCGGGGGCTGGAACTTCTGGCTCTCGAAACTCAACGAGTTCGGCGGCAACTTCATCGAAGCCGAGATGGTGAAGGCATTCCTCTCGGCCGACGAGTACCGCAAAAGATTCGGTCAATAATTAAGACCGCCGGGAGGTGGACGGGGCGACCGGTAAGTTAACCGGTCGCCCCGTCCACCTCCCTACACTTGTGAATACGTAATGATGGTCATCGGACTCCGCCTCACCTACGGCCACACTCACCCTGTATGGCAAGGTGAGTGTGGAGCATTGATGTCACCCACGACCTGCCTCCGCACGTAACCTCCTCGTGCGCATTCTTAACCAAGAATTTTGTTGACAACCACCTGCCTCCTGCCATAGTCTCCGGCCCGCTTTTCACATCGCCGAAGCCTTCCGACCCAGAGTCCTTCACCTCGCCGGGGGCTTGAGCGGCAGCTTCGGGTTCTACAACGGCGGGCGGTTACATCAATCGCTCACTTGGCGCGCGCCGGCAGTAGTCCACCCGCATAGACTACTCACTTACACCGTCAGCCTTACACAAAAGGAGCAACCACAATGCGCACCCCTTCCCGTAGGCATAGCCTCACGTCGGCCGCCTGAATTCTCCTCGCCCTCCTGTCCGCGGCCTTCGTCACGTCCGGCATCACCCGTGTCTTCCCCAACTCCTTCACAGCTTCTGCCAGCCGTCGCGGAATCGGGACGGCGGCGGCAAGCCCCGCCGCTGCCGCTCCTTTGATGGGGAACACTCTCTTGGTCAATCAGAAGGATCTTTGTTGTGGCATCAGCGGCTATCGCCCTCCTAACACGTTCGGCGGCCAATGGGGGCTATTTTCGGACAGGCTCAATGCGGCGTTCGGTGCTGACAACATTACAGTGAGTACGTCTGACCTGTCGGACCTAAACGCCTTGTTGAGCTATGACGCGCTGCTGGTTGTTCCACGTACGATCCCAATCTTTAACACGCCCGGCGGCTCGTTAACTCCGGCGGAAATCAGCAACCTTCAGGCGTTTGTAGCCACAGGCCGCCGCCTGGTGCTTTTTGGAGAGAACGGGAATTGGGGCGCGTGGAACAACGGTATCCTGTCCGCCGTCGGCGGGACTTATAGCGGGACTGACATTGGACTGGTGTTCGACTCTCCAACCCTGAATCATCCTCTGACTTCCGGGGTTAACAGCATCGTCTGGAATTCAGAGGGCACGGCGGCGGGCGGAACCGCGCTCTTCCAAAACAACGTGGCTACCCTGTGGGGGGCGAACCAGAACGCTCTAACGATCCTGAGTAATAACGCCGTGAATGACGGCTTCTGGTTCACCGCCAACAATTCACAATTCGCGATTAACGTCGCCGACTGGCTCGCCAACGGCCCGACCGTTGCGCCGACCCCGACGCCGACGTTGGGGAATTATCCAGACACCTCGATTCCGCTCAGCACCAACACGACCGTGACGCCTGACGCTACGCCAACCAATACGACGGGCATCAGCGTCTCCGCCTCGACCGATTTCAAAGGCAAGCTCGAAGGCGACCTGGCTGCGGGGGTTGTGCGCGTGACGGACGCACACCCGGCGGGGACATACAACGTGACGGTGAGGGCCTTCGGCGGCGGGGGCGCGACTACGACAAAGACGTTCCAGTTGACCGTGACGACTCCGCCGACATGCACGACGGTTAGCTTCGCAACTGCGGCAAACTTCGACGCCGGCACTAATCCTTTTTCAGTAGCGGTGGGCGATTTCAACGACGACGCCAACCAAGACCTCGCCGTAGTCAACCCCGGCTCGGACGTTGCGATTTTGTTGGGCAACGGCGCGGGCAGTTTCGGCCCCACCACCAACTTCAGCACTGGCGCTCGGCCTACCTTCGTAACGGTAGGCGATTTCAACGGCGATGGCATCCAGGACCTTGCCGTTGCTAACGGTAACGCAAACAGCGTGTCGATCTTGTTAGGCAACGGCGTGGGCGATTTCAGCGGCGCCACCAACTTCGGCGTGGGCAGCCACCCTATCTCCGTGGCGGTGGGCGATTTCAACGGTGACGGCCGGCAAGACCTGGCTGTTGCCAATGATTTCTCAGCCAACGTGTCGATCTTGTTGGGCGACGGCGCGGGCGGTTTCAACTCCCCTACCAACTTCAGCGTGGGTAGTAATCCTACCTCTGTTGCGGTGGGCGATTTCAACGGCGACGCCAAGCAAGACCTCGCCGTTTCTAATCAGAGCTCAGACAGCGTGTCGATCCTGTTGAGCGACTGCGTCGCAACGCCAACGCCAACGCCAACTCCTACTCCAACGCCGACGCCAACACCAACTCCGACTCCGACGCCAACACCGACACCTACTCCTACACCCACGCCAACCCCTGAGCCGACGCCGACTCCCGAGCCAACTCCTACGCCGACGCCTACTCCCACACCGACACCCGAGCCGACGCCCACGCCGAGTCCCTCTCCGACCCCGCCTATGTGTGCGACCTGCGGCGAGGTCAAGGGCAACGGTGAGCTGAGCAACAATAAGGACTTGACCTTCGACCTCAACGTGAAGGCCCAGAGCGGGGCGGCTAATCCGGGCAAGGTCTACCACCAGAACAAGGCCGCGAACCTTCACTTCAATTCCACGAGCGTCACGTGTGTGATCTTCCTCGGGGACCGGGCGACGATACTGGGCACGGGTGAAGTCAAGATCGGCAACCAGACGACGGCGGTCACTTTCCAGGTTGAGGTCGAGAACAATGGCCCGCGCGGCGGCGGGTCGGACACGTTCCTGCTCCAACTCTCGAACGGCTACTCGGCCGCCGGGTTCGTCAGCAAGGGCGACATCTCTTTCGACTTCAACAAGTGCGGTATGGTCGCAGCCATCCCGGACGGCAACAGTGAATCGTTCATCAGCTCATGGTTTTACTATGAGGGTGTCTTCACTCTGGTAACATCTCTCCTCCGCCTCTCGAGCGGCTGAAGCCGTCGCTCACAGGTGGTCACAAACGAGAGCTAGGGGCCTGATGTATCAAGCCCCTAGCTCTCTTAACAAGGCCGCTAGAGTACCCGCCCCGCGGCCTTTCGCTTCGCCACCCTTTGAAAACCATACTGGCCCATATCCGACTTGATAACGTGTAACGTCGGCCGGTGTGAGGTCTAACCACAAGACGTAGGCTGACGAGGTGTGCCGTTGGGTACAGCGGTATGCCCCGGAAATCGACAAGAGAATGCGTCCACATCTGAAGATGAGTGGTACATCTTACCGCCTGGACGAGACGTACGTGAAGGTCGGTAAAGAGTGGAAGTATCTTTACAGAGCTGTCGATTCAGTGGGCGATACTATACATCTGAGGCGTTCAGTCAAGAGTTTTCTGCCTCTCACGCCGGGTTCTCGGAAGCGTACTTCAGCAGCGGCGATCCCTTCTGTCGCAGGCTCTCCAGGTACTCGACCTCATTGTAGGGTCGTCG
>Ga0196962_10000065_pt1 | contig 79954 bp, 83 predicted proteins | sample S3v_20metaG_FD_183186 | JGI IMG/M metagenome (GOLD analysis project Ga0196962, IMG submission 183186) | Soil microbial communities from Anza Borrego desert, Southern California, United States - S3+v_20 | ecosystem: Environmental > Terrestrial > Soil > Desert | place: USA: California | collected...
ATCCCCCTCCAGGAGGCCCCACTGGCGGCTCGTGACCCTGGCGTAGTCGTAGAGAACGTAGGACTTCAGTCCCGAGGCCCTGGCGAAGTTGAGGGCCTGGGTAGGCTCGGCGACCCCGATGGCGACCACCGAGCCCGCGGCGAGGTTGATCTCCTCCTCCTTCGCGGCCAGCGCCTTGAAGTACTCGACGTCCTCTTCGTCTGCCGGCCTGTAGAAGGCGACCACGACCGGTCCCCGCGGGGTCCTCATGCTCAGCCTGAGCTGTCCTCCCTGGGCGCTGGGCAGGTTGAACTCGGGCGCCTCGGCCCCAACTTCGGGCACCGGCTCGGTCTTCGCGCGTGTAAACATGCCGTCCTCCTTGCGAGTATCAAGAATCGTACACGCGAATACTACAGCCTATCTCAGCAAGCTGCGCCCTTGCGGGCTCCGCTTTCAGCATGTCAGCACGCCGCCTACGGCGGCTTGTCAGCAGTTCAGCAAAAAGCTGACTAGCTGAAGCGCCGAGAGCCGCCGACCGCAGGGAGGCGGCGTGCTCACAAGCGGAGACGGCAGCCGGAGCGTGCTGAGTCTGGGGCGCGACTCTGTGATACCTTCCGCTATACGAGCATGGAGATGCGAATTCCACACGGGCCAGAAGGAGCGCCATGAGGATGATCATGACCCACGGGTACATGCTTTCCGGCACGGGGAGTAACATCTACGTCCAGAGCCTGTGTCGCGCTCTGGTCGGCGCGGGGCACGACGTGCATTTGATCTGCCAGGAGCCGGACCCCCTGGCCTACGATTTCGTCGGTATGAGCGCGAAGGTAGGCGCACAGGGGGTCGAGGATCTGGGCGAGCAGGAGACACCCTACTCGGGCCACTGCACGCTCTACCGGCCCGAGATCGGAGACCTACTACCTGTCTACGTCTACGACGACTACCCGGGATGGCGCGTGAAGACCTTCCTGGACCTGACGCAGGAGGAACTGGACTACTACCTCGGGCACAACGTCGAAGCTCTGAAGACCGTGCTCGGGGTGTCTGGCGCGGAGGCAGTGATCACCAACCACTCCGTACCTGGGCCGTTGATCGCACGCCGTGCCCTGGAGGGCAGCGAACTCCCCTACGTGAGCATCGTCCACGGGAGTTGCCTCCAGTACGTCTCGCGCAAGAGCGAGAAGTACATGGCTCTCACCCGCGAAGGCCTGGAGGACGCGCGGGAGATCCTGGCTCTCTCTTCGCACAGCGCCGGCACCATATCCGAGGACTTCCCCGACCTGGCAGACAGAACCCACTCCCTCCCTGGCGGGGTCGACACCGACCTCTTCCGCCCCGATGCCTTCGACCGCGGGGTCTTCGACCATCTCGAAGGCGGGCCGGGCCGTGGTCCGGCGCAACGGGCGTCTTTGCGCGAAGCCCTGGAGAGTTCGGGCCACGCGGGAGAGCTGGCCGGTGCGCTGCGCGCTGTGGCGGCCTCCTACGATGCTCGCTCGCACGACACGGACGCGGGCGAGAGGCTGCGGGATTTCCTCGACCGCGAGGGGCCACTCCTGGTCTACGTCGGAAAGCTGATCCACTCCAAGGGCGTGCACAGCCTGATCTCTGCCTTCTCCAGGGTGCGCAAGGAGACGGGCGCCCGCCTGCTGGTCATCGGCTTCGGCACCTTCCGCGAGGGGCTCGAGGCGCTGACCTGCTCTCTCAGCGACGGCGACGAGGCAACTGTAGAACGGCTGGCCGAGATGGGAAAGCTACTAGAAGGCGGGCCGGCTGGTCCGTTGGAACATTTCGATCTCGCCGACGAGATGCTCGTCGACGCCGAAGGCATGCAGGATGACGTACTATTCGTCGGGCCTCTCTACCACGGCGACCTGACGAAGGTACTTCCTGCCGCGGATGCCGCGGCGGTACCCTCCATCTTCCCCGAGACCTTCGGGCTCGTGGCCGCGGAGTTCGCGGCGAGCGGCGTAGTTCCTTTCGTGTCGGACCACTCTGGCCTCAGGGAGGCGGGTGAGATCGTGGGCCGCGGTCTGTCCTTCGACCTCCGCGTCGGCATGGATGGCTTCGAGGAGAACTTCGCAGAGGCGCTAAACGACTACCTGAAGCTGCCCGAGAAGGAGAGGCGGCGGTGCGAGGAGGTCGTGCGCCGGAATTGCGTGGAGCACTTGAGCTGGGGGACGCTGGCGGAGAAGCTCGGAGCCCTGGTCGGCTAGAAGGTGGAGGAGATAGAGCACATCCTCCGCGACTTCGGCCTCATACTGGGCGCCGGACTGGTCTCGCAGCTCATAGCGACCGTCACAAGGCTCCCCCAGACGGTCGTGCTTGTCGCGGCGGGCGCCCTTATAGGACCTTCCGTGCTCGGGCTCGTCTCGAACCCGCTGAACGGGGTGGGTGCCCAACTCCTATTCAACATAGGGGTGCCCTCATCCTGTTTCACGGCGGCACAGGCATCTCGCTGCGGGTGATCTCGGGTACCGCCGTGGGCCTCGGCCTGCTCGTCTTGCCCGGCGTACAACTGACGGCCATCATCGTCGCGCTGGTGGTCTCCCCCGTGTTCGGCGTCGCCTTCCCTGTTGCCCTGCTCGTGGGGGCGGTCCTGTCCGCGACGGACCCGGCCATCCTCATCCCCCTGTTCGACCGCCTGAAACTCCGCCCCAAAGTGTCCCAGACAGTAATCGCCGAGTCGGCCTTCAACGACGTTACAGGCACGGTGCTTACCCTGACGCTCGTCGGCGTCGTGGAGGCCGGCGGATTCACGTTCTCTGGTCCTGCTCTGGAGTTCACCAAAGAACTCGTCCTCGGAGCCCTGATCGGCGTCGTCGCCGGGGCTGTCCTCTGCTACGCTGTCGCTTCGACGGCGCGGGCCGGGATATGGGACGAGTCACCGGGGGTGGCCATCCTCGCCGTCGTCGCGCTCGCGTACTTCTCGACCGAGTCTCTCGGTGGATCTGCCTACCTCGCGACGTTCGTCATGGACCTGATGGTCGGTAACATGGAGTATCTCAGGCTCGGCCACCACGACGAGCACGCCACGCTTCTCGAAGGCTTCCTCGGACAGGTCGCTGAGATAGCCACCCTGCTCGCCTTCGTCACGCTCGGGCTCAACCTACCCTTCGAGGCGCTCGGAAATTACCTGGTCGGCGGACTGCTGGTCATGTTCGTATTCATCTTCGTGGCCCGCCCCATAACAGTTCTCGCGTGCCTCTTGCCCGACCGGCGTGGCGGCTGGACGGGAAGGGAGATCGCCTTTATCAGCTGGTGCAGGGAGACGGGTGTGATCCCCGCCGCCGTCGCGAGCCTGCTCCTCGCGCAAGGGGTCGAAGGCGCGGAGATCGCCGTCTCCATGGTCGCCCTCGCCGTCTGCGTTACTCTCTTCCTGCAAGCGACGACGGCCGGCTACGCAGCCCGCCGTCTCGGGTTGATCGAAAGCTCAGGCTGACGCCTTCGCTTTCGGCACGCCGCCTGCGGCGGCCTGTCAGCATTTCAGCTGGTCAGCTTGTCAACCTATCGCTATTTCCTCCTCGGGGTATCGATAATGTGAAGTGTGTTGCCTGACTGCCAGGGCCACGATGAAGGTGATCGGGCCTACTCTACCCAGGAACATGACGGCCGAGATCAGGACTTTGCCGAAGGTACTCAGGGTCGGCGTGACGTCGAGCGAGAGCCCTACGGTACCGAACGCTGAAGTCACTTCAAAGAGGGCGGACAAGAATTCGAGCCCATCCGAGACCATGAGCGCGAGGGTACTCAGGAAGACGAGCAAGGAGGCCAGGGCCAACACGGAGAGCGCTTTTGCGACCAGGGACCGGGGCAGCGTGCGCCAGAAGAGCGTGATCCTGTCCTGCCCCCTGACCTGCGAGACAATGATGAGGAACACGAGCGCCAGGGTGGTTACCTTTATGCCGCCACCCGTCGAGGTCGGGGCCGTGCCGACGAACATGAGCAACGTCTGCACGACCAGGGTCGGGTCGCGCATCTCAGGGTAGCTCACGGTAAAGAAACCCGCCGTCCGCGCCGTTACGCCCTGGAACACGGACATCGCCAGGCGGGTGCTCAAGGACTGCCCCCCGAGCGTGCCGGAGTTGCTCCACTCCATCGCGGCCACGCTGACGATCCCGACGACCAGGAGCACGGCCGAGGTGATCAAGACCAGCCGCGAATGTACCGTCAACCGGCGGCCCTTCCTGTAACGGTAGAGGTCGACGAGCACCGGGAAACCCAGTCCACCCAGGATAATGGCCAGGGACAGCGTCCCGACGACGAGCCAGTCCCCCGCGTAGGGTATGAAGCTGCCGCTCTCCAGGTTCACCAGGCCGGCGTTGCAGAAGCCCATGATCGCATGGAAGAAGCCCTGAAAGACGGCCTCCAAAGGAGCCATGCCCCGCCGGATGAAGGCCACGCTCAACGCGACGGCCGCCAAGAGCTCGACGGCGAAGGTGATTCTGGCTATCTGCAACAGGAGCCGCAGAACGTTGCGGGGCGAGTCCACGCTCTCTATCGACTCGCGCACCGCGATGAGGTTTCGGAAGCCCACTCTCTGCCCGACGAACAGCGCCGCCATGGTCGTCACGGTCATGATCCCAAGCCCCCCAAGCTGGACCAGCACCATGACCACGACGGCCCCAAACGTCGTGAAGGTGGCAGGAAAATTCACCGTCGAAAGACCGGTTACGCTCCCCGCGCTAACCGAGACGAACATGGCGTCAATCCATGATATGCCGCGCTCGGTGGAGAGAGGCAGCTTGAGGAGCACGGTCCCAAGCGCCATCAGCGCGAGAAAACCGACGACGATCAGCCGGGGCGTCGAAAGCCTCCTGGGCAACACCTTCTCCCGGATAGTGGCCACGCAAAGACTGCGACCGGAGGTCGCAGGCCCAGGGCAGTATACCCGCGGGCGATTCGGCCGCTACTCTCGTCTCCGAAAGAAGATACAATCCGACGAGAGCCAGTGATGGGCGCAAGCCCGAAAGGATGCTTTGACGCAGCTCACCGACAGCTACAACCGCAAGATGGATTACCTCAGGATCTCGGTCACGGATCGCTGCAACTTCCGCTGCCAGTACTGTATGCCGGAGGATATCCAGTTCCAGGACAAGAGTCACATCCTGACCCTTGAGGAGATGCTCACCTTCGCCGAAGCGTGCCTCGAGTTAGGCGTCACAAAGGTCCGGGTAACGGGCGGCGAGCCGCTCGTCAGGCGCGGGGTCGTCATGTTCGTCGGGTGGCTCAAGGATCTCGGCTTCGAGGACGTAACCATGACGACCAACGGCTTCCTGCTGGAGGAGAACCTGGAGGGCCTCGTCGAAGCCGGCCTCGACCGCGTCAACATCTCCCTCGACACCCTTCAGCCCGAGAAGTTCGCCTTCATTACGCGGCGCAACCACTTCCAGAAGGTCTGGAGAGCCGTGATGGCGGCGCTCGAGACGCCACTCTCGCCGGTCAAGATCAACGCCGTCGCGATGCGCGGGGTGAACGACGATGAGATCGCAGACATGGCGAGGCTGACGCTCGAATATCCTATGCACGTCAGGTTCATCGAGCTTATGCCCCTAAACGGCGACACCGACGGCTCGCGTTTCCGCTCGCTCTTCATCTCCGGGCGTGAGATCCTGGACCGCGCCACAGAGGAGCTGGGTGATCTCGAACCCATCGAAAAGGAAGATCCAGCAGCCCCCGCTGACGAGTTCCGCTTCGATGGCGCCCCCGGCACTTTCGGCGTCATAACGCCGGTCTCGGAACCCTTCTGTGCTCGTTGCAGCAGGCTCAGGCTCACGGCGGACGGCAAGATCCACCCTTGCCTTCTCACCGACCTCGACGTTCCCGTAAAGGACGCAATCCGCTCTGCGGACCCCATACCGGCGATCCACAAAGTGCTTTGGGAGACGGCGCGAATAAAGCCGGCGGCCGGCCTTACCCTCCCCGAGGAATCCCGCCATCGCACCATGAGCCAGATCGGGGGCTAAAGGGCGAACCTTCGATGGCCGCGAACGTGGCCCAGCCGCTCGCTGTCAAACCGCAAGTTCGAGAAGCCGGGAGATGAAGCTCTTCGGCTTCTTGTAAGCGAACACGGGATGTGTGCCGAAGCGTCTGATCCGGGTGTTGGGCCCGTAGCGGCCCCAGGAGAAGCCATCGCCCGGTTTCGCCAGACGAAGGTCGATTATCTGGAAGCTTTCGTCATCTAGCTCGCGCGCGAAGATCGAGAGGATTGGGTACTCGGATCGGAGACACTGCTCGTGGGCTAGGACCCCAGGGTTCGTCTGCCACACGCGGGCCAGGCGGTCCTCGTGAACATCGTCGATAAGGCTCCGGTGCGGTGGTTCGAACATCCGGAACAGTTCATCCAGGAACTGTTCCAACGAATCGGCCTGGTAGAGGATCACTGGCGCGTCGTGGCACGCGAAGTAGACGGGACCCCACCCCGCGGTGTCCGGGTGTAGATCTACGACCCAGAAATTACCGCAGCCGTCTGCCGCGATCGGAAGTCCGTAAGGGAATGCCGCCCCGAACTCGAACATGAGATCCCTACCCGTGAATTCGACCTTGTCGACCGTTCCGTAGAAACCTCTACAGGCGCCTAGCAACTCCATGATCTCTGGTTGAGTGTGACACGGCACCCGGCCTACGAAGTCCTGCAGTTCTGTGTGGGAGAGGCCGGGAAGAAGCTCCAACGTGACGACGTGGCCACCTTCGTCGATGAGCGTTCCCGACTGCGCTTGACGGATGATCTCGAGAGGAGTCACGAGTGGTCTCCCGGCTAAACACCTTTGTAAGATCATACCGGCGCCCGATGCGGTTCCCAACGTCCTGTTGACTGGCGCAGCCTGAAACCCGCCCCTACGCCGCAAACCGCGTCAGTCAGGTTCTATGGTGGAGATGAGGCCTTCGTTGTTGAGCCCGTCCTGGTAGAGCTCGGCCAGCTCTTTGTGGCACTTGGTTGCGACGGCTTTGCCCTTGGTGTGGGCTTCCATCATGATGTCTACGGCCCTCTTCACGGACATGCGCGGGATCACCTTTTGCAACACGGCGACGACGTGCTCCATCGGAGTGTAGTCGTCGTTGTGCAGTATGACTTTGTAAGGTGGCTCCTGGGTGACGCTGCGCTCTATCTCTATCCCCGGCTTCGTCTCGGTCGAAGACGCGAAAGGGATCGCTACGCCATGCAACGTTGGTATGCTTTGCACTTTCATCTCCGGATCGCCGAACTGCTCACCTAGGGCAAAATACCGCGACGACGCAGGATTCGCAACCCTGTCCGTCCTACTGAATCATGGGTAGCACTCTTTCGACGACTTCTTCGACGGTGCGAAGGTTACGTTCCGCTATCTTGGCGGTACGCGGTCCCTGCGGATAATCCTCGGGATCGTCGCGCATGAAAGGCGGTAGTCTGACAGGACTCTTCGTGCTCCATTTCGAGAGCCAGGGTTCAGGTACTCTCTCGGGCAGTTCCTGGTGGGAGACGGCCGCCCAGAGCGAGGTCCAGGCGCGCGGGACGACGCGCCAGATGTCGTAGCCCCCGCCGCCCGTTGCCACCCAGCGTCCCCCGCAGAGTCCGTGGGCCAGGTCGTGTATCCGATGGGGCACATGCTCGTAGAAGCGGGTCGTTGCGGAGAGGTGAGTAAGCGGGTCGAGGGCATGGCCGTCGCAGCCGTTCTGGGACAGGATCAGGTCGGGGTCGAAGGCGCGAAGGGCAGCGGGGACCACGACCTCGAAGCAGGAGATCCAGGACTCATCGTCGGTAAACGGTTCGAGCGGCACATTCACGGAGTAGCCGACTCCGCCGCCTCTGCCCTTCTCATCGACCCCGCCGCTGCCGGGAAACAGATAACGGCCCGACTCGTGCATCGAGACGGTAAGGACATCCGGGTCGCCGTAGAACATCCACTGCACACCGTCGCCGTGGTGGGCGTCGGTGTCGACGTAGGCGATGCGGACGTCAGGATGCTCCTCTTTGAGGCGAGAGATCGCGACCCCGGCGTCGTTGTAGACGCAGAAGCCGCTGGCCCTTGTCCTCATGGCGTGGTGCAGTCCGCCCGAGATGCACATGGCGTGGTCCGCCTCCCCTGCCATCACGAGCCGGCACGCGCCGAGCACACCCCCTACCACGCGGGCGCAGGCCTCGTGCATCTCGGGGAAGATGGGATTGTCCGGGGTCCCGAGACCGTAGTCCAGCAGGTCGGAGAGCTCAGCCGCTCCCCGTCCGGCCTCCTGGACCAGACGCACGTAGGTGAGGCTGTGGACGGTCGTCAGGTCTTCGTCGGTCGCCGGTCCGGGGGAGACGAAGGGGTAGTCTTCCAGCAGCCCGAGGGCTTCGCAGAGCTCGAGTGCGAGCCGCACGCGCAGAGGGTCGAAAGGATGGTCGCCGCCGAAGCCGTAGTCCTCCAGGGCCAGGTCGTGGACTATGGCGGTCCGGCCGCTCAAGACCTGGGCGGCCACAGGACCGAGTAGCCTGCCTCCTCGAGGTATCCGACCGCCTCGCTGGTGTCGATGGTGTCCACCCTGAAAACGACGATGCGTTCCCTGATCGCTCCTTCCTCCATGGGTTCCCTTATCGGGCCCATAGCCGCGCTGACGATGTTGATGCCGCACATCCCGAAGACGCCGGCCGCGCCGGCCAGAGACCCTGGCCTGTCGGGGACCGAGATCTCCATGCGGCTCCCCGGCTCGTTGGCGCCGACCAGGTAGACGAGCGCGCTCATCACGTCAGAGGAGGTGATGATCCCGACCAGTTCCCCGCCCTCCACGACGGGTAGGCAGCCGATCCTACGCTCTCGCATCGTGTTCGCGGCCTGCTCTATGGGATCGTCGGGGAGAACGCTGACCACTTCGGTGGCCATCACGTCCTCGACAATAATCTCCTGCAGCGCGGCGGCCCTTTCGTGGTCCCCGAACGCGGGGGTCGCCGAACGCAGGTCCCTGTCCGAGACGATCCCGACGAGCCTCCCTTCCGAAAGGACGGGAAGGTGCCTGATGCGCCTCTCCCTGCACAGGGCTAGAGCAGTACCCACCGTCTCATCCGGCGCGAGCGTTACGATGTCACGGGTCATCGAGTCTTCTACGAGAAGCATCGGATAACTCCTTCCCTCGTTGCATTGTACAGTAGCGGATCGTCGCGGGTAAGCGTGCGCCTGGTATAAATCACCCATGCCCGAATATCTCAATGGACTCCTCGCCGACAGCGCAGCGGCCCTGGTGCATGAGAGCTTTACGGGCGTAAGCGCCCCGTGGTGGTGGGAGCGGCGCCTGGGAGGAGGCATCGAGGTCTGCCAGGAATTCGACCCCGAAGTCGCGAGCCGTGAGATCTCGGCGAAGACAGGCCACGAGGTCTCCGAAGTCCGCCGGGCCATCGCCGAAGAACTCGGCCTCGAAGACCCCGAGCCCGTGGTCCTCACCTTCGAGGTCGCTGGCGAGACCGAGACCCGCCGCGTCGCCGAGATGCTGGCCGAACGTTCCTCGGAACCCGAGGGCCTCGCCGCAGGCCTCTACCGACGGATCGAGGAGATCGTCAGGAACACGTAGGGGTCAATACCTCGGGACGGACTCGTCCACGGAGGAGTAGGCGTCGAGGCCGCCTTCCAGGTTGAGGACCTTCTCGAAGCCGACCCGCCGGAGCGCCGCGGCGACGTAGGAGCTGCGGTTGCCGTGGTGGCAGATCACGACGGTCTCAGCGCCAGGATCCAGCTCGGTGAAACGCGCCTCCAGCTGGGACATGGGGATAAGCTCCGAACCCTCTATGCGGGCGAGCTCGAACTCCCAGGGCTCGCGCACATCGAGCAGAATGGGACGTTCTCCGGCATCGAGTCTGCTCTTCAGAGCGCCCGGCGTTATGTTCTCGTAGCCGAAGGTCTCCATGTCGCTAGTACTCGTAGTCGGCGACGATGCGGCCTGTCGTCGTAGCATCGAGCTTCTCGACGACGGCCAGGTGCGCTGGATGCTCCATGTACTCCCGAAGACCGGCAGCGTCCTCGAACCTGGCGAAGATGGCGTGCGTATACCCTCCAGAGCGTCCCGAGAAGTCTTCGCCCACGGAGAGGTCGACGGTGCTGGGCACCTCGTCTCTCAAAGCGCGGATAGATGAGAGGAGATCCTCGACTTCTTCAGGGGAAGCCTCCTCACGAACGGTTAGAAATACGAGATGGTCTACCACAGCACCGCCCCCTTGCTCCCTGTTGTATCCGATGGAGTCTAGCAGACGACCCAGTACCATCCACAACTAGCTGCGGCGTTCGGTCCCGCCTGACTTGTAGCGTCGATGCAGGCGTCCCTTCTGTTTCTAGGCGTAGAAGTTGCGGTCCCAGCGGTGGTTTTTGAGTACCTGCACCTGATCCTCGGGGAGTCCCTGGCCGTCGGCGACGGCCATGTTACGCTCGACGTTGCGGACGGAGCGCATGCCCGGGATGACGGTCGAGACGGCAGGGTGGCTCAGGATGTAACGGAGTGCTATCTCGGCTATCTCGTCCTCGCTCGCGCCGAGCTCGGAGATGATGGCCCGCACGCGGTCGTAGACCTCCTGTTTGCGTTCACCGCGGAAGTAGTGGTTGCGGAAGTCGCCCTCTTCGAAGGAGGTGTCGGGGGTGATCCTGCCCGTCAATGAGCCCTCGTCGAAGGGAACCCTGACTATCACGCCGATGTCGTGTTCCTGGCAGGCCGGAAGGAGCCGGTCCTCCGGGCTCTGGTCGAAGACGTTGTAGATCACCTGCACCGTATCTACGGTGCCCGTCTCGATGAGCCTCACCGCGTTCGACGCCTGGTGGTCGTTTATGGAGACGCCGAAAGCGCGGATCTTGCCTTCTCTTTTGAGGTCCTCTACCGCCTCCAGCCAATCCCCTTTGCCGACCCAGTCGTCCTGCCAGACATGGAACTGTTGCACGTCGATGGTGTCCAGCCCGAGGTTGGAGAGGCTCTGCTCCGTGCACTCCCTGATGTAGTCTCCGGGGAACACCTCCTCGGGAGCGATGCCTTCGGGAGCGGGCCAGAGCCTGTTCTTCGGCGGAACCTTGGTGGCGACGTGGATGGTCTCGTCCCGCTCCTGGACCAACTTCCCCACGAGCCGCTCGCTGTGTCCCTCCCCGTACGCCAGGGCCGTGTCTACAAAGTTGAGACCGAGGTCCACCGCCCTGTTCAGGGCCTTCAGCGACTCCTCGTCCTTCGCGCCGAGCCAGGCGTCGCCGGCGATGCCCCAGGCCCCGTAGCCTACCTCCGATACTTCCAGGCCCGTCCTGCCGAGCGTTCTGTAGTTCACGCAGCCTCCATGTGTAGTGCTTGCCGGAAAGTCCTCTTCTTGTTACCACGAGCGGGTCATCGCGAAACAGCGAGGCGTATATAATGCTTGCATGCAGAGGGAGGCATAAGGGTGCGGATACTCGACGAACGCCGCGAGGCGCTGGTAGAGCGGGAGCGGGCGCTACTGGAGAGACTGATAGCCTTCCTCGAGGACTTCGGGGCGCCGCCGGAGGACGTTGGCCTTGTCAGGCGGGCGCACCAGGACCTGGAAGATTTGTTCTTGCTCGTCATCGTAGGGGAGTTCAACTCGGGCAAGTCCGCGTTCGTCAACGCGTTGCTCGGGGCCGACGTCTCCGAGGAGGGTGTCACGCCGACGACAGACCGTATCACCTTGCTCCGTTACGCCGGCGAGCCCGTGGAGAAAGGACGTCCTGACGGGGTACGGGAGAAGGGGTTTCCCAACGAGTTCCTGCGTGAGATCGCCATCGTCGACACGCCTGGGACCAACGCGATCATCCGGCATCATGAGGAACTCTCCAGGGGCTTCGTGCCGAGGAGCGACCTGGTGTTGTTCGTCACCTCCGCCGAGCGGCCTCTCACCGAGAGCGAGCGAGGGTACCTCGAGCTCATCCGAGACTGGGGGAAGAAGATCCTGCTCGTCATCAACAAGGCCGACCTTCTGGCCGACGAATCGAACCTCGAGGAGGTTCGCTCCTTTGTGGACGGCGGCATACGTTCGGCCCTCGGCCTGACGCCCCCGATCTTCTTTGTCTCGGCCCTCCTTGCTCGCAAGGCCAAGGCTGCGACCAATGCCCTGGAGCGCGACGCCCTCATGAAGGCGAGCGGCTTCGCGGAGCTCGAAAGCTACGTCACGGAATTGCTCGATGAAGGTGGCAGAGTCCGGCTGAAGATGGAGAGCCCGCTCGGGGTAGTCGACGAGCTAAACCGGCGCTACGGGGGAGCGGTGGACGAGCGACTGACCCTCCTCAGAGAGGATTTCAGGACCGCGGAGAACGTCGAGTCGCAGCTCGAGCTATACAAGGAGGACCTGGGCAGGGACTTCGAGGCGCGGATGGCCGAGATCGAGAACATAGTCTTGAGGATGAACGAGCGGGGCGACGCCTGGCTGGAGGAGAACATCCGCTTCGCCAACATCCCCGAGCTCTTCCGCCAGCAGAAGGTGAGCGAGCGCTTCGAGCGGGAGGTCGTCGCGGACACCGAGGAACTCGTGGACGAGCGGGTGGACGAGCTCATAGACTGGATGGTCGACAGGAACCTCAAGCAATGGCGCATGGTCGTGGAGTACGTCAACCGCCGCCGCCAGGCCGAGTACGACGAGCGCTTGATCGGGGAGGTCGGCGACGGTTTCGAGTACAACCGCGGCCGGCTCATCCAGTCCGTCGGTAAGAACGCCCAGGACGTCGTGCAGCGCTACGACAGGGAGCGCGAATCCGAGAAGCTGGCGCACTCCATCCAGGGCGCCGTCACCCAGGCCGCCGCGCTCGAGGTCGGGGCCGTGGGTATCGGGGGCGTCGTGGTCGCGCTCGCAACGACCCGCTTTCTCGACGTTACGGGGATCATCGCCGCCGCGATAATCGCCGGCTACGGCCTGTTCATCCTCCCGAGCCGAAGGCGCAAGGCCCGCGAAGAGTTCCGTGGGAAGACAGACTCCCTACGCGAACGCCTGGGCGAGGTAGTCAGACGCCAGTTCGAAGCCGAGTCGAACCGCTCCGTCGAGCGTATGCGGGAGGCCACAGCCCCCTACACCCGTTTCGTCCGGTCCGAGCACGCCCGCATGACCGGCGCCGGAGAAGAACTCGCAGCCCTCGAAGCCGAGACCCGTGCTTTGAAAGATGAGATCTCCGCCCCCGGGGTCGGGCCGAAGACATCCCTCTAAGCGTCACCCCGTGGCACGGCACCGAAGATCCGTTGTAGACTCGAACGCCGGAAGCTCTCCAGGAGGCGAAGATGGCTGACCGTGAGACCAAGGAACGCAAGCTCGTAGCCCTGATGGTAAACGACCTCGGACCCGGATTCGGGAAGAGGGAGATGGCCGATCTCCAGAAAGAGGTGGGCGCCCTCTCCGACCCCGAGCTCGACGAGACGCTCGCGGGAAGGTTGGATCTCCCCCATTGCGTGGGCGAAGATGAGCTGGAGCAGGCCCTGTTACATGTCGAGGAACGCCCAGGCGGTGATCAGGAACGCTTCACCGGCGCCCCCGATATGAGCCACGAGCCGCGGCCCGAAGAGCGAGGAGGTCCGAGCGAATAGCACTAGGTATAGTACTTACAGTACTTTTCTATCCGCCTGGCCTGCATGGCACTTTGAGACTGTGCTAGGATCACCTTCCTACCTTAGGAGGACGGGAGCCTACGGAACATACGCTGCAACAACCGCAGACGGCCGATCCCGCGACCGGCGGCAAGGGACCATACAGACGCGTCGGCGCAACGCCAGGCACCCCTGATGTAAGGCTGCCTTACAGTCCGGGCCTGGACGGCCTGCGCGCACTCGCCGTCATCGCCGTACTCCTCTACCACGCGGATCTGGCCTGGATCCCCGGCGGCTTCCTGGGGGTCGAAGTCTTCTTCGTGATCAGCGGCTATCTCATAACGGCGCTCTTGCTCGCGGAGTGGCGCCAGCGGGGTCGCATCGACCTGAAGACCTTCTGGCTGCGGCGCGCGAGGAGGCTCCTCCCCGCGCTCTACGTGTTGCTCGTCGTCAGCCTGGCCTTCGCCGTGGTCTTCCTGCCCGGTGAGGTGGCGGGGCTGCGCGGCGACGTGCTGGCCGCTTTCGGATACGTGACCAACTGGTATCTGATCTTCGGGCAGGAGTCTTACTTCGAGGCCGTCGGGCGTCCTTCGCTGCTACAACATCTGTGGTCACTCGCCGTCGAAGAGCAGTTCTACCTGATCTGGCCTCCGATTCTCGCCCTCGGGCTATGTTTCGGGGCGACGCGCCTCAGGCAACGGCGCTTGCTGACCGTTGTTCTCCTTGGCGCCGGGGCATCGGCGGTGGCTATGGCGCTCCTGTACACGCCCGGCGTGGACCCGTCCAGGATCTACTACGGAACAGACACGCGCGCTACGGGGTTGCTCTTCGGAGCCGCGCTCGCCTTTGTGTGGTCGCCCGGAGTCAGGTACCGTCCTTCGGAAGCCCGGCGAGCCTTGGCCGGGCGGGGACGGTTCAGGCGCCGCTGGGGATGGACCGCCCCACTCCTTCTCGACATCCTTGGCTTCGTCGCGCTGGGTGGACTCGTCTGGCTGTGTCACCACCTCGGTGAGTTCCAACCCTTCCTGTACCGGGGCGGCTTCGCGCTGGTCGGGCTCGCGACGACGGCGACGATCATGGCCGTCGTTCACCCGTACACGCTCGTAGGAGCGCGCCTTCTAGGGTCGGCTCCGCTGCGCTGGGTAGGGGTGCGCTCTTACGGCATCTACCTCTGGCACTGGCCGGTGTTCATGGTTACCCGCCCCGAACTGGACGTGCCGTTCGACGGGCCGTACCTGCTCGCGCTGCGCCTGGCCGCGACGGTCATCCTGGCGGACCTCTCCTACCGCTACATCGAGACGCCGATACGCCGCGGCACCCTCGGACGGGCCTGGAGGACGCTCCGCGAAGCGCGGGGACCGCTGCGCTGGCGGCTCCGGCTCCAGTGGGCCGGCGCCCTCGTGCCCATTCTGGCCTCCTGCGCGCTGCTGGGCCTAGCCGTTGCCCGGGCCGAACCGCCGGAGAAACCTTCCTACCTCGCCTCCATGAAGTCCGTACATACCGTGGAACAAACGCACCCCGATCCCTCCACCGCCGGGACAAACGGTCTCCGGAAGGACGAACGAGCGGATCACCAGAACTCCGGGGAGAACGGCGAGGCCCCGATGACCCAGGCACAGAGGGCCCTGTACAACGGACGAACAGGTCCTTCCGAGTTTAGCGGCACAGTGAGCGCCATCGGCGACTCGGTGATGCTCGGCGCAGTCAGAAGACTGCAGAAGGACATATACGGGCTCACGGTCATCGACGCGGAGGTGGGCCTACAAATCTATGCCGCTACCGACACGCTGAGATATCGTCGCGCCGCGGGGCAACTCGGAGACGTGGTGATCGTACACCTCGGAAACAACGGTACGTTCACCAAAGGACAATTCGACCGGATCATGCGGACCCTCTCCAGCGTAGATAGGGTCGTATTCGTCAACGTTTCGATCCCCCGCGCCTGGGAGGCTCCGAACAACCAGGTGATCGCAGAAGGGGTGGAGAGATACCCCAACGCCGTGCTCGTCGACTGGCACTCGGCGAGCGCAGATCGCCCCGAGCTCTTCTACAAGGACGGCTACCATCTCCGCCCCAAAGGCCAGCGGATCTACGCCGGCCTGATCTCGGCGCACCTCCCCGAAGAGTAGAAGCGATCGGCAGGGGGTCACCGACCCCCTGCCGATCGCGCTGTCAGCTATCAGCCGTCAGCAAAGACAAGAAGCTGAGGGCTGAGCGCTGAGGGCTGACAGCCTGCATAGGGGCAAAGCCCCTTTGCATTAACTGCCCGAGGCACCCTCGCCTTCGTCACCGGCCTCGATCTGGATGCGCTTCGGCTCCCGTACGGCCGCCGCGCCGGAGACTCTCACCTCGAGCACACCGCCGTCGAAACGGGCACTGATCTCGCTCTCATCTATACCCTGCGGCAACGTCATGCTCCTTCTGAACGAACCATAACGCCGCTCCCGCACGTAATAGCCAGAACCCTCACGCTGCTCCTCGGCCTTGCGTTCCCCGGAGATGGTCAGCACCCCATCGTGCAACGTGATGTCTACGTCCTCCTGCTTGACACCGGGCAACTCCGCCCTGACGACGATGTCGCCGTCTTCTTGCAGTACGTCGAGCACCGGCGCCCACCGGGTCGGCTCGTCCCCGTGCTGCCTCCCACTCCTGCGGGAGAGGCCGCCGAACACCTCGTCGAACATCCGGTTCATCTCACTCTGCATGTCGTAGAAACCGCGGTAAGGTCTCATGGCCATCTCGACTACCTCCTTACGCTCTCCGGCTCCCTACCAGAGCCACCCCTTTCGGCTATCCTATTGGCCGAACTGCCATGCCCGGAGTGGCTACTGTCTGTGGCTGATACCGAAGCTGGGTCTCTCGGTGTCCCAGAACAGGATTACGCCGTGCTCCGCCATCACGTCCGACACACCGACGAGATGCCAGTCGTGGTGGTCGCCCTCGTCGAGGGCGCCCTGAATCTGGTCCATGACGTTCGTGTTCTCGTCCACCGCAAGCTCTTGAGCGTAGTATCGGCCGTGCTTTTTGCCTGCCATCCTATGCTCCCCTTTCCTTAGCTCCTGGATCACAGTATAGGCACGAGGCCGGCCATACAGCAACCTCATCTGGATAGCCCGCTACGGCTCTATTCCTGCAGAAAGACTCCGCTAGCCCAGGCTCCTGGGGCCTTTACGTATGAGGGCGGGGCTATCCCCGGAGGGAAGCGCCCCGCCCTTCTAGTCGCCGGCCGGTTTTGCGCGGCGCTACGGCCACGCAAAACCTACCCCGAGCTATCCTTTAGTCGTCGTCGTGGCGTCCGTCGTCGTCGCCGTACTTGGCGATGACCGTGGCCTCTCCTATCAACAGGCCACCCGCGAACAGGTCGGTGTCGAGCGCCTCGTTCAGCGCACTGGCCGCCTGGGCGGTCAGCCTCACGTTGACGCCCTTTAGCACGAGCCGCCCGTCGCCGATCTTCACGCCATCGGGAGCGCCCAGTCTAAGCAACGCTATGCGCTGCCCCGTTCCGGCTACCTTGGCGGTCAGGACGCCTCGGCCCAGGTCGATCACGAAGCGCTTCACCACCACGCTGTTGGAGTCTGCGCTGAAGCGGAGCCCCCCGGAATGCACGATCCGGCCGCTTGGCGGATCCTTGTCCACCTTGCCACCGACTATGGGGAAGGTGAAGTACGGGTGCCTGGCGGTAGGTCCTTCGGCCGCCCCGGTCGCCTCCACTTTGACGCCAGCATCCGAGAGGGCTGCAGCCGTGCCTTTGTCGATCTTCAGCAGGGTCTTCCCGCCGCTTAGCGGGATATTCTTGCCATCGTGCCCCTCGGCGCTTTGGGCGGTGGTTGCCGAGAGCGCCAGGACGAGCGCCGCGATCGAGCTTGCGAGCGTCACCAGCGCCGGGACACTCAGGCCTGAGCGGCCTGCGGAGCAGAATACGCCCTTCGTTATGGTCCTCATGGTGATGGGTGTGCCTCCTTTTTCGATGGGCGGCCGCCACGGCGGCCACGCTTGCTGCTCATTCCTGCGGGTATCGCTCGAAGTAAACCTCCTTCGACCTCCTTCGGGGTTGCCGCAATAGCTTGTCGTGATCTTAGGGCCGGGTAGGGAAGAAGGAATCGGACAAAGCGACCATTTTGTGCTGGTCTAATTCGCCCAGATGCGAATGGGGCAAAGCGACTACTCTCTGGTACTGATTGCTGTCGAGACGCGAAAGACGGATCCCGGGGAAGCGCGTACGAGAGAGCGCCCAGGACGGAGTTCGCGCTAGCAGAGCGCAACCGGCCAGGTTCTTGCGGCCTTGATCGCTGCTATTGCACCCACTCGCCTGGGTGCGTGGATGCATTCTCCGGGGAAAGTGTCGCAACGATGGCGTTTCTCTAGCGAAGTTTCGTTAGTTGCGTTATCCTTCATGTTCGGAGACTAGTGAAGGGGGATGCCCGCTCAAATGAGTAGGTTAGAGCAGAAACTAAATAAGCCGATCGTGGTGCTGGTCGTAGGGGTAGTCGCGGTGGCCCTGAACATTTTGTTGTACTTCGGTTACTTCGTGCCCAGGATGAAGCCGCTCATCGCGCACATGAACCCTATCGGCACCTCCCTTCCCGAGGCCATTAGCGAGGCGATTCCCGAGACTGGTAGTAAGTCGGATTCAGAGACGGGTAGTAAGTCGGGTTCCGAGGCCGGTAGTGAGTCGGGTTCCGAGGCCGGTGATACGTCGGGTTCCGAGAGCGGTGGAGGAATAGCTCCTGAGGGATCTCTCGAGTCGGTTTCCGACTTATCTCCAGCCTCGTCTTCCGCCTCATCTTCGGCTTCGGCTCAAGACTCATCATCTGCCCCGGCTCAAGACTCATCTTCGGCTGCATCATCTGCCTCATCATCTGCCCCGGCTCAAGACTCATCTTCCAGCTCACCCGCTGCGTCTCCGCCGTCTCAACAGCAGTCGTCCCCGTCATCCGAGACGTCTTCGTCTCAGCAATCGCCCCCACCACCACCACCTCCTGAAGCGTCTCCTCCTCCCGAGGCGACGCCTCCTGAAGCGTCCCCACCGCCTGAGGCATCTCCTGCTACGGCGCAGTATTAGTAAGTCACGGAGTTAGGGTGGGGGGCTCTAGCCGATGTGCCTGTCGCAGAGATGGTCCGTTATTTTCCGCTGGTTGCGTAACTGGGTTGGGCTCCTGGTCCTTGCTTCCTCCCAGCTAGAGAAGGCCTCGGGGATGAGAAGGATCGTCTTGTTGCTAACGTCGACGGCGGTCGCCCTTCTTCTTGCCAGCGGAGGCATACTGGCCCTACCCTCGGAGAGACCCGACAAGACCCCGATGGTCGACGGGCGCGTCAGGGCTATCGAGCAGGTAGGCAACAACACCTGGCTGGGTGGAACGTTCACCCGCATCAAGAAGCACAAGGGAACCGTGGTGGCCAACGTCTCGAACCTGGCCGTCTTCGACTCCAAGACACAGCAGTACAAGAACATCGCACCCAAGCTTGGCGGCACGGACTCCGAAGTGTGGGACATGGCCCTCTACGGCGAGGACGTGCTGATAGCGGGCAGCTTCTCTGGGCCGAGCGGCAAGGGAAACAACCTCGTGCGGGTCGACGGCAAGACCGGACGGGTGATCAAGTGGTTCGAGGCGCCTCCGCTGAAGTCGGTTCTGGGGGCGCCTGATCTAGGCAGGGTATACGGTGGAGGGGATAGCCTCTCGGCTTTTGAGTTCGACGGCAGCAAGAAGCGCCCACTTTGGAGCCGGGCGAAGATCACCATTGACGAGAGCCTGTACGACCGCGTCCACGAGGCAGCCTACCGCGACCTGGAGCGTGACGGCAAGACGATCTGGGCAGCGTGCCTGTGCGACGCGGTAAATGGCAAGCTGGCCAAGGCCCTGGTCAAGCTGAGCACCGAGGGCGTCCACGACGCCTCTTGGGTAACCAAAGCGGCCAGGGATTCGTACGGCCACGAGGTGGTCAACCACGATGGGAAGCTCTACCTGGCGGCGGGAGGCAGCGACTTTCTGGCCGAGTTGGATAAGGGAGCCGGCGGCAATCGCAGTTGGGTGCGCGACACCTCAGGTTCGGTGCAGGCGGTGACGGTGATGGGCGGGCAGCTGGTTGTCGGCGGACACTTCCAGGAGGTCGCCGACCACCCGAACGACGATTGCGGACGCCGCTTGGAGGTCCAGGACCCCAACGATGAATGCCAGACCAGAAAGGGCATAGCCGCCTACTCCTTTAACGGACGGCTAGAAAACAACTGGAGCCCGACGTACTCGGGCAGCTACAGCCTGGTGTGGGCGCTGTACGTGGAGGAAGCCAGGCTGCACACCGGAGGAGAGTTCAAGACGGTCAGCGGGGTCACCCAGAGCTACTACGCACGCTTCTCGCGGGCTTCCATCAAGGGCGACGAGAGACCGAACACCCTGGCAGGAACCTCCAATGGTGACGCTATTTACGGCTACGGTGGCGACGACCGCATCGACGCAAGGGGCGGCTACGATACCTTGCGCCTCGGCGGCGGCAAGGACAGGGGACGCGGGGGGCGCGGCAACGACCAGATCTTTGCGGTGGATGGGAGCAAGGACGAGATCTACTGTGGCCCTGGTTCCGATCGCGTCAAAGCGAACCCGGGGGACAACGTCGCAGGGGGTTGTGAGAAAGTCGGTAGGGCTGGCACGAAGGTCGGCTAGTCTGGGGGACGAGGACTGGCCGAGCGGCGGGGACATTCCGCAAGTGGAGTCGAGCCGTGTAGTAGCCCTGACCCTCCTCTAATCGATGCTCAGTGGCACTGGGCAGATCCGGAGTCGGTAAAGCTCTCACCCTCCACGGGGACAAACTCCCACTCGTAGCTCTTCGGACGCAGGGTGAGCTTGAGGACGCCGTCGATGCCGTCGATGCGCACCTCGCTGTTGACGATGGGCTCCGAGATCGGCCCCTCGCCTCCGCCACCGCCTGTGCCCACTACAAACTGGCGGATGCCCCTCTCGGGGTCTACCCTCCCCTGGGGGTCTTGCGGGGAAAAACGCTCGTAGTTGTGCTCGTGGCCGGAGAAGACCACGTCGGCATCCGCCTCGTATAGCGCCTCCCACAGGTTCTCCACCCCCCCGTCAGAGGAGCCATGTTTCTCCCCGGAGCTGAAGCGTGGATGGTGCATATAAGCGAGGGTGCACCGCGCCTCCTCGTTGGCGGCGAGGTCCTCCTCGAGCCACCTCGTCTGGGGAGAACCCGGGCCGCAGCGAACCTCCTCGCAGTTGCTGTTGAGGGCCACCACGTGCCAGGACCCGAGCTCGTAGGAGTAGTAGCCCTCCTCGGGGTCGCCCGCGGCCTCGCCGAAGTACTCGAAGTAGCCCGTGGCCCCTTCGGTGAAGTACTCGTGGTTGCCGGGGACGGGCCTGGTGCGCTCCTTGAACCGTCCCCACGACGGCCCGTAGCATTCCTCGAAGTTCGCCGCCGAGCCTCGGGGATACGCCACATCGCCCAGAGCCAGGACCGTCCCGTCGATACCCTCGACCAGCTCGGCGGTAGCCTCGTCGGCCTGGGTGCGGCAGCTGGCTATGTCGCCCGCCGCGACGACCTCCTGCGCGGAGGGGACCGGTTCCGTAGTGCAGCCCCCCGCGATGAGAAAGGCTGCGACGGTGGCCAATATGACTACCGTCGCGATCCTCCTGCTGACTCCGTTAGCTCTGATCAGCTGCCTGTCACCCACGAGGAATAAGGTACCCGAGGGATTTATGGATGGCTATGATCCCGATCACGCGCCCGAAACGGGGGATTTCTACCAACCACTAATCAAATCCATGCTAGGTGCGTTGCTCGAACCCTTTTCGGAGGGCTTCGAAAGGTGTCTCGCGCAAGAGCTCGTCAAGAGGTCCCCAAACCACTCCGTAAGGAGTTGCCTCAATCACTCCAAAGAAGGTAAGCTGTCTACCTTGGAAGGTGCATCGAAGGCGGGAGAGGCTCTTGCTCTCGCGTCCGGACAGGAGGCAGGTATGAAGAGAATTATGCTGTTGATAGCGTCGATGATGCTAGCTCTGCTACTAGCCGCAGGGGTGGCCCTGGCCCAGAACGGGGTGAGTAAGACCTGTAATACCAACTGCAGCGGCACCGACCGCGACGATCAACTGACCGGTACGTCCAACCGCAATGCGATAGAGGGCCGAGACGGTGCCGACCAAATAGAAGGGAACGGCGCCAAAGACACCCTCAACGGCAATCGTGGGGAGGACGCCATCTACGGCGGCAACGGTGAGGATAAACTCTACGGCGGAGGCAACGACGACTACATGCAAGGCGGCATCAAGACCGACTACATAGGCACGGGTTCTGGCGATGACGTGGTTGCGGCGAAGGACGGCTTCAAAGACCGGATATTCTGCGGCAGCGACTTCGATCGGGTCTACGTCGACCGCATCGACGTGTTGCACAGGTGCGAGAGGAAGCTGAGTGAGATGCCGCAACCGCAGTTCTAGGCCCTGGCTCTAGCCCCAACAGAAGGCCCGTTCGGCCGCGTAACAACATAACAGGGAGGACTGGAGAGTTATGTCCGGTCCTCCTTTCGTATTCGCCCGGGGGCGTGGAAGATGTCGAATATCTCATCCCGTTCACATCCAATTCACATCTTCGCCCACTACACTCCGACCGAGAGCCAACCAAAGAAAAGGAGTTACGGAAAGTGTACGTGAAGAAGGTGCTTTTGGCAGCGGCGGTCGTCCTTGTGGTGCTCGTCGGCGCCGGCGTAGCCTATGCCGCCAACAACAACTCCTCGGAGGAGGCCGCAGATGAGTCCTACAAGGGCAGCGTCTCCGTTGCAGGCAAAAACGAGTCTTCTGCGCAAGAGCTGGCCAAGATAGACGAAGCCGCCGCCGAGCGGGCCGCACTCGACGCTGCGCCGGGCACGGTGCACGAGACGGAGCTAGAAACGAGCGATAACGGCTACCTGGTCTATGACATCGAGATCGCGGGCAAGGACGGCAAGGAGCACGAAGTGACCGTGGACGCCGGCGACGGCAAGGTACTCCACCAGGATCTCGAAGATGAAGCCGACGAGCCAGACGGGCGCGACGAAGCCGCCGATGATGGCCAAGACGCTAAAGAAGACGCCGATGATGGGCCGGGCGATAAGGAAGACACCGATTGAGGAGGTCCTCTGTCGGCCAAAGATAGGGCCGCCACGGCTCGTATTTGATGGCCCCTCGTGCATGGACGCGGCCAGGGATTCCTTTCCCTGGCCCTTCCTATTGCCCGAAAAACACCGCAGCGCGGAAACATCTTACCCGCGGCGTGCCGACTTAGCTGGTGCCGCCCCTGAGCGCCTGCTCTCCTTCGGGTGTTATGGCCAAGAAGCCGCTCGAACCCGCCTCCGCCGAGGCGTACCCTACGTCTACCAGCTCCGCGGCCAGCCTCTCGCTCAGTGCCCGCTCCTCCGGATTCCCTTCCGGGTCCAGGCCCGCGCCTTCGGCGACCATAGAGATCATTGCCGGTCTTCCTTCCTCGGCCCCGCCGCCCAGGTCGCTGAGCGTCCGTAGGAATCTCTCGCGCAATTCCTCCAGCCTCTCTGGTGACTCGCTCGCCAAGACTCGTACCTCCTAGTATCGCTCGCTGCCCGACAGGTTACGCGTAAACGCCTCATCGTGCTCGCTACCCCTCGTACGAACTTCCGGCCCTCGGAGGTTCCGCCCGCGGAAAGGTCGAGCCAGGCGCAGCAAACGCGGCTAACGTCTCTGTCGCAGGGCCGACAAGACGTCTTGGGGGCCGCGGTACTCGCCTTCCGGGAGCCTCTTGCGCAGCTGGCCGATGACCGGGCCGGGCACACCGTTGCGCTCGAGCCTTCCGAGTAGCTCCTCCTTGCGGGCGGGGAACTTCACACCCTCCAGGTACCTACCCACCTGGGCGGGCAGTCGCTTCCTCAAGAAATCCACGGGCCTTCGCCTCCTCCTGGCCGATAGCTGGCCTGATTGTACCGCGCTGCCCCTGAGCCAGAGGAGGTGGACATCATGCGACGTGTGCGTAGTAGACCTCATCGACGGCGAGCCCGACGTCTACAGCGATACCTGCGAGAGGTCTACCAGACTGAATCGATGCCTCGAGAGTAACCAAAGAACTCTTTGGCGCAAAGAGAACAGAGCCGCGCACACCGCGCGTTCTCACAGCGAGTTGCGGAAAGGCATTCCGCAACTCGCGTTGTCAGGTTCTCCCGCCGGCGATCTCGGAGAGCGTTGTCGAAGGGCTGATAATGTCGGGGTCGGTGACAACGTCGAGCAGGGTAACGGTGTCGGAGGCTAGAGCGGCCTCCATGGCGGGCGCCAGTCCTTCCGGTTCTCGCACGGTGTGGCCCTCGGCGCCGAAGCTCCTGGCGTAACCGGCGAGATCCACCTCTCCTATCTCGACGCCGGCCGTACGGCCGAGTGCCTGCTTCTGGTGCATCGCTATGGTGCCGTGTAGTCGATTGCGGAAGACGACCACCGTGATAGCGGCGCCGTAGCGGACCGCAGTCTCGATCTCCTGGCCCGTCATCAGGAACCCGCCGTCGCCGCAGCAGGCCACGACGGTCCGGTCGGGCGCGGCGAGCTTCGCCGCCACCGCAGCGGGGACACCGTAGCCCATCGCCCCGTTAGTGGAGGCCAGCTGCGTACCGGCGTGGTTGTAGCGCCAGTAACGGTGGATGAAGACCGAGAAGTTGCCCGCGTCGTTGGTCAATAGAGCGTCCTCGGGCAGGGCTTCGCGCATGGCGCCGACTACCCGCGCGGGATCGATGCCTTCCCTGGCGCGATCCGGGGGTATCGTGCTGGAGTCGAGGTAGGCCCTGTGGGCCTCGGTCCAATCCCGCGCCGGGGGTGAGGCGGGCGCCTGTTCGGCCACCGCGGCCAGGGCCGTACCCGCGTCCGAGATCAGGCCGACTTCGGCGGGGACCGTCGCGCCGACTTCGTCAGGGTCTACGTCTATCTGGATCACGGCCTGCTCCCCGCGCGGGAGCGAGTAGCTCTGGGTGGTAACCTCGCTCAAACGGCAACCGACGACCAGGATCAGGTCCGCCTCCTTTAGGGCCTTCAGGATCTCCTGCGGCGTACCGAGCGTGAGATGCCCCAGGTAGTTCGGATGCTCGTTGGGGAACACGTCCTGCCTGCGGAAAGCCGCGTATACGCCGGCACCCCACGCCTCCGAAAACGAGACCAGGGCCTCTCGGGCGCCTTGCGCCCCGCCGCCCGCGATCACGACGGGACGCCGTGCGGCGGCGAGCCGGTCTGCTACGGCCCTGACGTCCTGCGGCGCGAGGGCAGAGCGGGGCGGGGGCGGCACGCGGACCTGCGGGCCATCCTGGACCGTCTCACCGAGTACATCCGCCGGCAGCGCGAGCATGACGGGACCCGGACGGCCAGAAGTGGCGATCCTCAGGCCCCTGGCGACGAACTCGGCGAGGCGGTCGGGGCGGTGAACCGTTGCGGCCCACTTCGTGATCGGGGCGTAGAAGGCGCCGAGATCCACTTCCTGAAAGGCTTCTCTCCCTAGGAAGTCCGTCTCGACTTGCCCGAGCAAGACGAGCATCGGCGTCGAGTCCTGCCTCGCCGTGTGTACCCCGATGGCGAGGTTGGATGCGCCCACGCCCCTCGTGGCCATCGCGACCGCCGGTCTCCCCGTCAGCTTGCCCTCCGCCTCGGCCATAAAGGAGGCGCCGGACTCGTGGCGCGTCGAGACTAGAGCGAGGCCGGGGTGCTCCTCGGCGGCGTCCAGAATCTCGAGAAAGCTCTCGCCGGGCACGGTGTACAGGCGCCTTACTCCGGCGCGCGCCATAACCTCGGCCGCGACGTACCCGGCCCCGTTCTTAGTGCTATCCAACATTAGTCCACCGTCCTCGGAAGATCACGGCCCACCGGGACCACATCCCTGACATCCCGTACATCCTACACGCTCGCTCCCCAGGTGGGTCGCGGAAGGATCCGCCAGGGCATATAGTGTGCCCGACGAGGAGAGGAGAAAATTCTGGCCGGCGCGGATGCTGTGGTCGTGGGATGCGGTGTGATCGGACTGACGACGGCGATCTGCCTGCGGGAGGCCGGCCTGGACGTGGGGATCGTGGCCGCCGAATTGCCGCCGGGCACCACGTCCGGTGTGGCCGCTGCTATCTGGTACCCGTACAAAGCCTACCCCGAAGCCCGCGTGCTCTTTTGGGGCGGCAGGACCTTCGAGGTCTTCGAAGAACTCTCCGATACTCCCGAGAGCGGCGTCCTCATGCGTGAGGGGGTGGAGATCTCGCGCCTACCGGTCCCCGATCCCTGGTGGGCCGGGGCGATACCCGGTCTCCGCCGATGCAATGAGGACGAACTACCGCCCGGCTACGTAGACGGCCACGCTTTCACCGCGCCCATAGTCGAGATGCCCATCTACCTCGCCTACCTCATGGATCGCTTCGGCGCCGCCGGGGGAAGCGTGCAGAGGCGCACCCTCTCCTCGCTCGACGAGGTAGACGCAGGCGTTGTCGTCAACTGCGTCGGGCTCGGAGCCAGGGACCTGGTAGACGACGTTTCTATGGAGCCGATCCGGGGCCAGATCATACGCGTGAGCAACCCCGGCATAGAGCGTTTCGTGCTGGACGAAGATAATCCGGAGAGCGTCACGTACATCGTTCCCCGCTCGGGTGACTGCATCCTTGGCGGTACTGCCGAAGTGGGCGCGTGGGACCTCGAACCCGACTCGGAGACCGCGGCCGGCATCCTGCGCCGCTGCACGCGCCTGGAGCCGCGCCTGACGGGCGTAGAGGTGCTGGAGCACAAAGTCGGGCTCAGGCCGGGCCGGCCCGAGATACGCCTGGAACGGGAGGACGGCCCGCCCCCGCGCATCCACAACTACGGCCACGGGGGATCAGGCATCACCCTCTCCTGGGGCTGCGCCGAAGAGACCCTCCGGCTCGTGCAAGAAACCCTCGGCGCGTAGAGCAGCATGTCAGCATGTCAGCACGTCGCCTGTTCCAGGCGACTTGTCAGCACTTCAGCAGGCACGCGAAAGTCCTGGCTGACTTGCCGACCTGGCGGCGCAGCCGCCGGGCTGACAAGCGGAGGCTAAAAGCCGGAGAGTGCCGACTAGCTTGCAAACAGGTTCTAGACCAATTTGCAAGTTCTCAGACGGTAGAGATGTTGATTTGCCTGAGGGCAAAGTGGTAGAAAGCTTCTTGGAGTTGACAGAGAGTGAGATGGGAGGAACACGAACATGGGCCTGGGCAATCTGGGCAATCTAGACCTGGGACAGCTCACGCAGTACCTGCCGAACCTCGACTTTCCGGCCACCAAGGATGAGGTCGTCTCGGAGGCACAAAGCAACAACGCCCCGCAAGAAGTGATCGACCAGCTAAAGAACTCGAGCACCGACACATTCAACAACGCCGATGAGGTGCTGGAGACGGTGCGGGGTAACCGGTAGAGAACGGGCGAGATTCTTTGCCTATAACCTGGACCCAGGGGAGACCCTGGGTCCAGGTCTTTCCTTGTCGAAACTACAGGGGCACCGCTCAAAGAAGCATCAGGCTTTGCCTGCAAGCGTTGGCTGGCAGACTGGACAGTAGTAGGCGGTGCGGCCCGCCGCCTTCGTCTTCTGGATCTTTGCGTTGCCCCGAGGACAATCCGCTCCCTCCTGCCGGTGGGGGAGCAAGAAAGAGTCGGGCAAGCCTTGGGGAGTTGCCCCGCGTTCAATCGCCGCGCGCAGCACACGCTGGGTTTGCCCGTGGAGATCGTGGAGGGCATCTCCATCAAGTAGCCCGACGCTTGTTCTGGGATGGAGGCGGACCTGGAAGAGGATCTCGTCGGAATAGATGTTGCCGATCCCGGCGAAGATTCGCTGATTCATCAGCGTAGCCTTGATCTCCCCCCTCCTCCCTTCGAGCCGCTCCCGGAAGGCGGAGAAGTCCAGATCCAGTGGGTCCAGCCCCAGCTCGTGCTCCTCGATAAAGTCATCTGGGGCCTCGATCAGGTCCACCTTGCCGAACAAGCGCTGGTCGTCGAACGCCAGACGGTAACCGTCTCCGAAAGAGATCCTGACCCTGGCATGGGTCGGCTCTTCGACGACGTCCTTGTAGTATTTCAGGTCGCCGGTCATCCCGAAGTGCAACAGCAGCCACGGTCCGTCGTCCAGTTCCACGAACAGGTGCTTGCCGTGACGCCGCGTAGACTCGAACTTCCTGCCCTCGAGACCACGCTTGAGTTCGCCGGCAGAAACGCCGCCGAGGACTCTCCCGTCCTTCACCTCGACCGTCTCGATGTTCTGGTGCAGGGACGTGGAGTCAACGTATCGTTTGAAGACCTCCAATTCTGGAAGCTCGGGCATAACGACCTCACCTTGTGGTATCTCGGGACTACTTCCATGCTCTCAGCGACGTGGACCGCAAGCACCCTGCTCCACCACCATATCACGGATTTTCGAGTTCTCGATCGTCCATGGCGAGCTGCGGACTGGCAGCTAAGATCCCCATGCGGGTGCATCGCGCCGCGGTACATGGCATTATCGAGGCGTAGGAATGTAGCGAGCAAGGAGACGAACCGATGAGTATCTTCCCAACCCGGATCCTGCTAGCCACCGACGGCTCCAGGGAGGCACAGCTGGCCGCAAGCACCGCGGCCGACATTGCCAGTTCCACAAACTCAGAATTGCACGTCCTCACCGTAGCGCCAGGGAATCCTGATCCCGTCTACCACATACACGAAGGCGGTTTGCGCTACGAAACCTATCAACAAGCGCTCGAAGCGATACAGGGAGAAGCCCAGAAGGTGCTCGACGAACAGGTGCAAGAGATCGAAGGGTCCGGAGGTAGTGTCAAAGAAGCCTACCTTAGGGTCGGAGAACGTCGCGATCAGGCAGTCGTCCACCTGGCTGAGGAGCTGGGCGCAGGACTTATAGTGATGGGGAGCAGGGGTCTCGGCGGCGTCAGGCGGGCGCTGATGGGAAGTGTCTCCGACTCCGTCGTTCGCCACGCCCACTGCCCTGTGATGATCGTACGCCCGGAGAGAGAACGTGCAGAGTAAGTCGAGACGCCCACTAGGGGACACCGGTACCTTTCGCTCGTAATTCACCCCCTAGAAGGAGGCGCGATCCGCAAAGGTCTCCTGTTCCGTTCCTTCACAGGACCGCTCGCCAGGCCACTATGGCAAGTACGAGCACAGGCAGGAGTGCGAAAGCCAACGCTGCGGCCGCTATATGGTCCCCATCGCGCCACATGATTACGAAGAGGGCCGCAACGGTAGCGGCACACAGGGAGACGACGAGGGCGAACAGGAGGATCACGCTGCCTTTCTCCCCGCCACCTCGATCTCGTTCTTGCTGCGCGGCGCGACCATGCGTGTTTCCCACCGTAGCACATTCCGTCGGTGCGAGCCCCGTCCCATGTGATCGTCAGCAAAAGGGGTTGCGCTACGGGGCCAGCCAACTTCCCCAGGGGACCTTGAGTTCCCAACCAGACAAGATTCCCGCGGATGCAACGATTGACAGGACTGCCGAAGTTGGGAATAGAGGTACAGATCAAGAGCCCTGACAGCGTCGTGCATAAGGGTTGAACCCTTATGCACGACGCTGTCAGGGCTACTCGGGTGCCACCGCCACTCTACCGGTTCTCGAGCTCGTAGAGGGCATCGACGGCCAGTTGGGCGAGGATTTCTGTGCCTAGCTGGAGCGCCGCCTCGTCTATGTCGAAGCGCGAATCGTGCAGTCGCCTCTTCTCTGGAGCGTTCGAGAACGCCGTTCCGAGTCTGAAGTAGGACCCAGGGTAATCTCGCAGGAAGTGTCCGAAATCCTCGCCCCCCAGGGAAGGCTCTATCTCAGGCGTCGCATCGGGTCCTAGCAGATCCTGCGCCGTCTTGCGGACGCGCTCGGCCCATTCGGGAGTATTCACGGTCGCCGGGTAACCGTCCCAGTACTTGATCCGGACTGAAGCTTCCATCGACTCTGCGACACCGCCCACTATCGAATGGAAGCGGTCCTTGACCCTCTCTTTGGTATGGGATCCGAACGTGCGGATCGTACCCTCGAGCGTCGCTTCCTGGGCTATAGCGTTGTAACGCGTCCCGGCCCGGATCTTCCCTATAGTCAGTACCGCGGAGCGGAGGGGATCGACGTCCCTACTCACAACCGTCTGCAGGCTATTGATGACCTGGTTGGCCACCACTATGGCGTCGATCGTCTGGTGGGGTTTGCTCGCGTGCCCGCCCTGACCTTCGATCGTCACCTTGAAACGGTCGGAGGCACCCGTCATCGGACCTCCGCGTACGCCGACCTGCCCTGCTGGCAGCTCGGGCCACACGTGCTGCGCGAAGATGACGTGGGGGCTATGCTCGCTGAACACGCCCTCCTTTATCATGCGCCGTGCTCCACCGGTGGGTGAAGCCTCCTCCGCCGGCTGGAACAAGAGGAGTACACGACCAGGAAGTTCCTCCCTTACCTCACGTAGCAACCATCCAGCCCCTACCAGCATCGCAGTATGGGCGTCGTGTCCACAGGCGTGCATCACCCCGTCCACCTTGGAGACGAAGGAGTGGTCGTTCTCCTCCTGTATGGGCAAAGCGTCCATGTCCGCCCTCAGGGCCACAGTCTTGCCCGGGCTGCCCCCTTCCACCACGCCAAGCACGCCCGTCCTGGCGTAGCCTGCGGTAAAGGGGATACCGTGCTCGTCTAGCTTCTCTTGCACAGTCTCTGAGGTAGCGTGTTCCTCCCCACTGACCTCAGGGAACTGATGGAGATGGCGCCGCAGGGAGACGATATGTTCGTGGTACGCTTCGCCTCTACCCTTCAACGCTGGTTTCATCATCGCCATCACCTGATTCTATCGCCCGAAGCTTTACGCGGAAGGCGTGACCTTCCGCACACCACGTCGCCAGAGCGACACACGGACAGATTTGCCGCGAGGGAGGCAAAGCAGGAGTACGGACACGAGATTGTCCTGGAGCGGATGCTCGAAATCGACCTTGGTTAGAGGGGGCGAAACGGCACCTGCAGTCTGCCACGCATGTATCCGCATAAAGCATCGGCATCCCATCCACCCGCCCAGAACTCGATCGGCCAGGGAGGTGAAGTACCAACGATTCCTCCCAGCACCTCCCGGTCACCAGAGACTTCCGCGGGGCCGCGGATCGCGAACCTGTATCTGAGGCTGGCTCCCAGTATGCCCACCCGAATATCCGGTTTCTCCAGGCTCTCCTTCAAGTCGGCGATGCGCTTTTGGAGGGCCGCGCGCAATACAGGATCACCCTCCCCTTGCAAGTCCGTTTCGAGTTTCTTCTTGCGCTCCGAACGGTAGCCCAAGTAATCCATGATTCCTGTAGCCTCAGCGATCTCGGCACGTTCCACCGGATCATCCACGACCGGCTGGCGCCGCTTCAGGACGGTGGGATCGACTTCGTTCATTTTTCGCTCCGGGTGTTGTGGGTCCAGGATATCTCTGCGGCGCAAGGTTACGCCTCCAGCGGTTATCCTCAAGTGGAAAGGATCGATACCCTCCGCGGCATCCTCCGCTACGATGCCGTTTCGTCCTTCGAACTTCGGGCTGTCGAGGAGTTGGATCCGGCCGCCAACCAAAGGATGATCGGGGATGCGTTGCTCGTCCACCGCCACGGTTCGCACCACGACACCGACTTCAGGTCCGTGCGAACGGGGCGAGATCGGTTCTTGCAGCCTGATGATGCGGTCGAGGTCCTCTTCGCCCGCGACTGCAAACGTCCAGCCGCTCACCCCTCGGGGTTCGTCGGACGGATCGGGATCGGTAGCGAGGCGACACTGGAACCATCCTTCGAAGTTCAACGTGAGCATCTACAGTTCCTCCTGGTTCATGAAGCGTTGCGTGTTGCGAGCAAGGCCCTCGAGGTTCTCCTGCAGATAAGCCAGGCGTTGCGGCGCTCCTGTCTTGACGGCGAGGCGCCTGCATCCTTCCGCCTCATGAGCAAGCCGCTCATGGATTATCATCCACGAATTCCTCCGGTCGCCAGGCACCCTCAGGTCGGTATAGAATTCGAACCCGGGTCCAGCGGTTCTTCCAGGAAGATCGTCCCTCGCAGGCAACTGGGTCAGGATCTCGCCGAGGGGCCTGACGACGCCGCTCATCATCTGCCTGGCCGTCGCCCTAAGCCCCTCTCGCTGTTCCGTGCTCTCGCCGGCGAAGGAGTAGAATTGCATCAACATGAGCATCATCGTCCCGTAAACGGCATTGAACAATTCCGCGATCTCGAGCGTATCTGGGTCGTTGATGATGGTGGCTCCGGGCGAAGAGTCGCGGTGTTGGCGCGTTAGAGGATTGGATACGACAGGCCTCGCCGGATCAAAGTTTGGATCTTGCTTGACCTCCTCCTCCAGTTCCTCACTGATTCGAACGAACGTCGCCCAGTGAGACGTTGGAAGTTTCGTCGGAGCAGCTTCTCCTTCTTCGATAATGTCGTTGATCGCCTCGACAGCGGTGGCCCGATCCACGACGTTTCTGATCTTCAGGTTCGCCGACCAGTCGTCGGTGTCCTGCGCCGCACGCGGCCCAATGAACAGTTCCCGCTCGTCGAGGGTTTCGAACGCCTCCCGGATCTGCGTGTACAGGTCGCCCACGGTATCGTAACCGATAGGGTCTGGACCAATGGCCTCCAAGGTTAGCTTGAGCTCCTCCTCTGGCGCCTCGAACCTTATGAAGCGCTCGAGAGCACGAGCCGAGAAGGCTTCGAGTACGAACTCGACCTGCCCTATGCCACCCTTGGCTGGTTCAGGGAAGTAGCGAGACGGCTGCGGAAAATTAGGACGTCGGAACTGCGGTCCCCCACCTATTGCGGTCAGGAGGTTGGTAACCGTGCCGAGGTGGGCCATCTCTTCTCGCGCGACACGCAGTATGTGCGTCTCCCAGCTCCGGAGGAGCTCCAGCTGGGGCAGCGTAGCACCTTCGGTAGGATGTTTCTTTATCGAAAGGGCTGCGAAAAGGTACTGGCAAAGGAGCCCATGTTCGAGCTCGGCCGCCTCGGTCAGAGCGTTGATGAGTTCTTCTCTGGTGTCTATCTTGCTTTCTAGCACATCGTTCTCCTATTAGTTCTTGTTGGAGGACAAGGTAGACTCGCGTCGTTGGTCTACTTGATTCCTGGACGGCAATCATCTCGCTTACAGCACCATAGTAGAGAGCGATGAATTCTGGATGAATCTCGCCGATTTACAGGAGAGAACTGGAGATTCTGACCAAATCCTGTCACAGGGAGTTTCGCTGGTACATCGGTCACGGTCTCCGCGTCGTCAGGATTCTCGATTCTCCGGCCACGTGGCAGGCTACTCTATGGCCGGGTACGGTCTCCTCGAGGACCGGGACCTCTCCTAGGCAGCGGGGTTCTTGGGAGCCTGCCTCTCCCGAGCGCAGCACCGGACAGCGGGGGTGGAAGCGGCAGCCAGGGGGGATGAGGACCGGATCCGGAGGCTCGCCGGTCAATACCTTATGGGTCCGGCGACGACCGACCTCCGGGGTTACGGCGAGCAGGGATTTCGTGTAGGGGTGCAAGGGCTCGGTGAGCACCTTTTGTGCCGGTCCGAGCTCGACGATCTTGCCCAGGTACATGATCGCGACCCGGTCGGCTAGCGCCCAGGCGAAGGCGAGGTCGTGGGTGATGAGGACCAGGGTCATCCCGACCTCGTCCTTGAGCCGGACGAGGAGGTCCAGGATCTCGCCCCGCACCGAAGCGTCTAGCATGGAGACGGGCTCGTCGGCGATGAGCACCCTGGGCTCGAGCGCGATCGCCGCCGCGATGACCACCCGTTGGCGCTGTCCTCCGGATAACTCGTGCGGATAGCTGAGGAAGAAGCGCTCGGGTGGTCTCAGACCAGCCCGAGCCAGGGCGCGGGCCACGATCTCCTTCTCATCCCCCGGCAACCCGTGGATGCGCACGCCCTCTGCGACCGCTTCGTAGACGCTCTGGCGGGGGTTCAGAGAGCCCATCGGGTCCTGGAATACCACCTGGACCTGGCGCCGAAATGTCCTGAGCTCTTCTCCCTTTAGACGCGCCGGGTCAAGACCGGAGATCGAGATGTTTCCCGAGTGGGGCCTGACCAGGCCGAGCAGCGCGCGGCCGAGTGTGGTCTTTCCGCAGCCGGATTCCCCGGCGATGCAGAAGACCTCGCCGGGTTCTACGTCGAAGGAGACGCCGTCCACCGCCCGTACCTCACCTCCGGAATCGCCGAAGAGACGCCGGAAGGCGAAACGGACCTCCAGGTCCCGCACCTCCAGCTCCGCAGCGTGGCCCGGCGTTCCTTCCTTCATCGCGCCTCCTCCCTGGCGACGAGGTGGCAGGCGGCCAGGCGCTGGCCATGCCTTTCCAGAACCGGGTCTATACTATCGCAGGGCTCGAAGGCGGCGGGACAACGGGGATGGAAAGCGCAGCCGCTGGGCCTGGCTTCGGGATGGGGCGGGTCGCCAGGCAGCCCCGCGGGGACACCGCGGGAAGCAGGATCCCCGACGATGGGAAAGGCGCCGACCAGGGCCCTGGTGTAGGGGTGGCGGGGCGTGATGAGGAGGTCAGAGACGGCACCTTCTTCGACTATACGGCCGGCGTACATTACTGCCACCCGCTCGGTTACCTGGGCGAGGACCGAGAGGTCGTGGGTGATGACGATCAGGGCGATGTTACTCTCTTCGCGCAGCTGTGCCAGGAGGTTTAGGATCTGGGCCTGAATCATGACGTCGAGCGCAGTGGTTGGCTCGTCGGCGATCACCAGCGGCGGGTCGCACGCCAGGGCCATGGCGATCATAACCCGCTGGCGCATGCCGCCGGAGAACTCGTGCGGGTATTCGCCAGCCCTGCGCGGCGCGATCCCAACGTGCTCGAAGAGCTCCTGCATTCGGCTGCGGGCCTCGCTTCTGGAGACGTCCTCATGAAGCAGGATCGCCTCGATCACCTGATCCCCAACCCGCTTCACCGGGTTGAACGCGTTCATGGCCCCCTGGAAAACCATGGAGATCCCCGCCCACCTTAGCGCCCGCAGCCGACCCGGCTTCGCGCCGATCACCTCCGTCTCTTGAAAGCGGATAGATCCTTCGACCGTCGCGTTACGTGGTAACAGACCAAGACAGGCCAGCGCGAGCGTGCTCTTGCCACACCCCGACTCGCCCGCGAGCCCCAGAGCTTCCCCCGGCCGCAGCGTGAGGTCCACGCCGTCCACGGCCGGGGCCTTCGCGCCCCGCACCTCGTACAAGACGCGCAGGTTCCGTATCTCGAGCAGGGTTCCGGCAGGCGCGGCGGTCTCGCTCATCTGTCTCGCAATCTCGGGTCCAGTATCTCGTCAAAGGCGTAGCCGCACATGGTGAAGCCGAGCACCACCAGTACGATGCACAGGCCCGGCGGAACCAGGTACCACCAGGCGCCGAGGGAGATGGCGCCCTCCGTGAAGGCCGACTCCAGGATGCTGCCCCAGGACACTCTGAAGGGGTCACCCAGCCCTAGAAAGGAGAGTATGGCCTCGGTGTAGATGGCGAGGGCCACGATCAGGATGGTGTTGGCGAAGATGAGTGGGGAAACGTTGGGGAGGATGTGGCGGCCGATGATCTGGCGGTCTCCCGCGCCGAGGGCCCTGGCACGCTCCACGTACGGGCGTTCCTTGAGGGTCAGGACCTGGGCGCGTACCACGCGGGCGGTGGCCGGCCAGGTGGTGACCCCGATGACTAACGCGATGACGAACAGGCTCCGGCCCAGGATGGCAGCGAGCACTATGGCCAGGGGCAGGAAAGGGATGACGAGGAACCAGTCGGTCAGGCGCATGAGGATCACATCTGTCCAGCCGCCGAAGTACCCGGCCGTTATCCCGACCAGGGCCCCGATCACCATCGAGATGGCGGTCGCCAGGAAACCCACGAGCAAGGAGATCTGGGACCCCTGGATCACCAAGTCCAGCACCGATCGTCCCAGCTCGTCCGTACCCAGCCAGAACTGCGCCGAGGGCGGCTCGAGCGGAGTGCCAGGCGCGTTGATCACAGAGAGCCGTGCTTCCGGAACGAGCACGTCGGCGAACAGGGCCGTCAATGTGAAAACGGTCAGTATTACTAGACCTGCAAGGCCCATCTTGTTCCGGGCGAACAGGCTTGCTGATGTCTTGAACGCCTGGATGCGCCGCGTGCGGCGCACGGCACGGCCGCTGCGGGTGGTCTGGGCGCTCATACCCGACCGATCCTGGGGTCGAGCAACCCAAGCAGCAGGTCTGCCGCCAGGTTGGCGAAGATCACCGCCACCGAGAACAGCAAGAACAGGCCTTGCAAGAGCGGATAATCCGGTCCTCCGTTGATGGCCCTGAAGGTGAGTTGCCCGAGGCCTGGCCAGGAGAACACGGTCTCGACCGTGATCGCCCCGGAGACTATGAAACCCAGGTTCAGGGCAGCGAGCGTAACGACCGGCAGCAGGGCGTTTGGGACGACGTGTTTTCTGAGCACCAGGGCTTCGCGCATGCCTTTGGCCCTGGCGGTGGTGACGTAGTCCTCGTTCATCGCCTCGATAACGCTGGAGCGCATGATGAGCGCGTACTCCCCGAGCAGCGCCAGGCCCAGCGTGAGCGCCGGCAAAAACAGGTGCTCAAGCGTGTCCACGAGCTGCACGCCTGCGGAGGCGTCCGTCAGCCCTGGTGTGGTCATGAACGCCGTCGGGAACCAGTCCAGGGCGACGGCGAAGACAAGGATCAGCAGCATCCCGAGCCAGAACTCCGGCATCGCGTAGGTGACGAGCCCGAAGCCGAGTAGGGAGGTGTCCACGGCGCTACCCCTGCGCCACGCGCCCCAGATGCCCATGAGCATCCCGACCACCGTGGCCGCCACTGTGGCCACGCCTACGAGCAGTATCGTCGGCCACAGCGCGGTCCCGATCACTTCGGATACCGGACGCGAGAAGACGTAGGAGATGCCGAGCTCGCCCCGCGCAGTATCCCCAAGATAGTCGAAGAACTGGACCGTCAGAGGACGGTCAAGCCCAAATTCCCTCTTTACCTCGTCGATGGTGGAGGGCGAGACGCGCTGCAACCTGGTGAGCGTGCGCTCGGGATCTCCGGGCAGAATACGGAACAGGAAGAAGTTCAGGACCAGCACGAAAAACAGGGTGCCGACGGCCCCGATCAGCTTGACCGCTACATAGCGCGCCCGGCTCAGGCCCTGTCCTCCGCGCTGCCCCGCCGGAGGAAGAAGACCACGCCCGCGATGACCGCCACGGCGACGACCGCGAGCAGCACGTACAAGAGTGGCGAGGTGCCTCCGCCACCGCTTCCCGCCTCATCTTGGGAGCTGAGGGGTTGCAAGTTCAGGTACGTCTTGGTCGTGAACGTGAAGGCTACCTGGCCGGGGTCGGCAGCCGTCGGGGTCTTGGTCCAGCCCTCGAACTTGTCGGTGCGCCAGGCCTCGGTCTGATTGTCGTAGTAGAAGATGACGTAGGGGTTCTCCTCGTAGGCGATACGCTGCATCTCCTTGATGGTGGCGGCTCGCTCGTCGATGTCGAGCTGCTCCTTTTGCTCCTGGTACATCCGCGAGTAGTCATCGTTGCACCAGAAAGTGTCCGACCAGCCCATGATCTGGTCGCAGGTCAGCACCGACAGGATGAAGTCCGGGTCGGGATCGGAGCCCCAACCCCAGATGAACATGTCGTAGTCGGCCGCATAGATGGCATCGGTGAGGGCCGTGTCGCTTATCGCCTTGGTCTCGAGCCCGATCCCCGCCTCCCCGAACCAGTCCTCGATGAACTGGCCCGCCGTTACGGAGTCCTTGTCCTCCGAGCGCACGAACAGGCGTAACTCCAACTCCTCGCCGGCCTTGTCCACGGTCCCGTCGCCGTTGGTGTCCCTCCATCCCGACTCTCTTAGCAGATCTTTGGAGCGCTCGATGTCGAAACCCTGGATCTCGGACTCGTCTAGCCGCAGGTGGTATTTGGCAAGGGCCGGAGGGACTACCGTGGAGCCGGGGATTCCCTCGCCCTGCAGGATCTTCTGGGTGAGCTCTTCCTCGTCGATGGACCAGTTGATGGCCTCTCGCACCTGCGGGTCTAGCAAGGCGGGGTTCCCGGTGCTCGTCTTGGGAGCGTCGAACTCCTCAATCGCCTCCGGGGAGGGTTCATAGAGGTTGAAGCCGAGCTCGGTGAACCCAGGGTCTGGTGCCGAGTTGGTCTCTATTCCCTCCTGGTTCTCGAGCGACTTGAAGAGGTTGATGGGGACCGGCTGTATGTAATCTACCTCACCGTTCTTGAGCGCCTGTACCATGGTGTCGGCATTGTCGTAGAGCTGGAAGATGATCTCGTCGATGTGAGGGGCGCTCCGGAAGTAGTCGGGGTTGGCCTCGAGGCGCACGGACTGGCCTTCTTTCCACTCCACTGCCTGGAACGGACCAGAGCCGATCGCTGGCGAGTTCTTGAAGGTCTTCGTCTCGTCAGCGGGCACGTCCTCCCAGATGTGCTTGGGCAGGATGTAGACCAACATGGATAGCATCTGTACCGAGGGGTCTTTCGTCTCGAACACGACCGTGTGCCTGTCGGGAGTCTCTATCGTCTCTATCTGCCTGACATAATCGATGTACAGGCCCTGCTCCTCGTCCAGGATACGGTTGAAGGTGTAAGCCACGTCCTCGGACGTCACCGGCTTGCCGTCGTGCCACTTTGCATCCTTGTTGAGGTGGAAGGTCCAGGTGAGGCCGTCGTCGGAGGTCTCCCAGGAGTCCGCCAGACCTGGTACCGGACTCGAGTCCTTCGGGGAGAAGTCCACCAGATAATCGTAGGTGAGGCTCATCACCTCGTAGGAGGGGATCTCCACGATCTTGAACGGGTTGAACCCGTCGATGTCGTTGGTGCTCCCGATGCGGAGAACGAGCTTCTCGGTCTCGCCAGAAGAGTCCTGCGCACCCGCGCTCGTGGCGCCGGTGAGCAGCGAGATCATAGCCAACAACACCGCAGCCGCAGAGATCCTTCGCATATTCCCTTTTCCCCTTGATTCCAGCAACGCTGGCCTATTCCAGTAACGCTGGTTCCTCGATTGTAAGGCTTCTGTCATCCCCGTTCAAGACAACGGAAACACCCAGGGGTATGGTGCACAGCCGCTCGCCGTGGCCCAGCGGGTAGCCGTAGAGGGCGGGCACGCCCAGGGGTTCGATGTAGCGTTCCAGCACGTCTTCGATGGAGAGGGTCTGGGGGAACTCGGGCCTCTCCTCGCGCCAGTCACACTTCTCCAGCTCTCCGACGACCACTCCTGCTACCTCGTCCAGCATCCCGGCCTGGCGCATCTGGTTGAGAAAGCCGTCTATGTACCACGGCGGAGCTTCCACATCCTCGAAAAACAGCACCTTGCCGGCAAAGTCAGGTTGCCACGCGGTTCCGATGGCCTGGCACAACAGCCACAGGCAGCCTCCTACCATGGGCGCGGATATCGACCCGCCTCCGAAGGACCTTATGTAATCGTTCTTCGGGTCGCGCGGCACTTCGCCCAGCGGTCCTTCCTTGGTAAGCGCCTCGAGTAGACGTTCCTGGGTGAACTTCTTGGTCTCCCTGTCGTTGACGCCTGCCAGGCCAGGCCCGTAGAAGGTGACGAGCCCTGTAAAGTGCCTGAGCGCGGTGTGCAGCGCGGTTATGTCCGAGTAGCCGATGAGGGCCTTGGGGTTGGCCCTGATGGCGTCGAAGTCCAGGTGCTCGATGGTCTGGGCGGAGCCGTAGCCGCCCTGGAAACAGTGCACCACGTCCACCTCGTCGTCGGTGAACATGTCCATCAGGTCCTGCGCCCGGCTCTCGGGGGAGCCTGCCACGTAGGCGTCGCGCGCGAAGATGTTGCGGCCTAGTTTGACCTTGTAGCCCCTTTCTTCCCACCACTCCACACCGCGCAGAACCTCGCTGCGGTTGTGGTAGGCGCTAGCCGGGGCGGGGACCCCTATGGTGCCGCCAGGACGGAGGACTCGGCCCTTGATCGTCAATGGTGGTCCTTTCTCTGGGGGATCGGCAGGCTTCGGAGCTCGGTCACGAAGGCGGCTATCTCTCGCGTTGCTGCCTCGAACAGGGTTCTGCCCTTGGCGGCGCTCGCTTTGCTGGCGTCACCCTGGACGCCAGATTCAGAGAACGACGACCACCACGGCATGATCTTCAACGGCCCATCCGACCAGTCCATCCAGGCGTGCTCGGTCTCTGCGTAGCCACGCTCGTCGACCGCCTGGGACATGTCTACGGCTTCGGGATGCAGGTGCAGGTACAGGGAGGTCTCCAGCTCGCAGGCGTGGGCCATCCCGCCCCGGCCGGAGTCGCGGACTTCATCTATCATCCGTGCGCTCCGCTCCGAGACGAGGTAGAAGCTGGCCGCGACGAGCGATTCCGGCTCCTCCACCATCGCCAGACGGGCCGCGGTCTCCACCAGGTTCTGGTTGGACCCGTGGCCATTGACCATCAGTACCCGCTGGAAACCATGGCGCACCAATGAGAGGGCAACGTCTGTGCAGTAGCGGCAGAAGGTGTCCCATTGGATCGAGACCGTGCCAGGGAAATCCATGTGGTGCGGCGAATAACCGTGCACTATGGGCGGCAAGAGCACCGTCTCCTCTGGCAGACGCTCTGCGGCGCCCCGGCACACCGCCTCGACCAGCGTAACGTCCGTGTCGATGGGCAGATGATACCCGTGGTCCTCCAGCGTCCCGATGGGCACTATCGGGACGCGCCTTTCACCGGCCGCCCGCGCCACCTCGGGCCAAGTCAGCTTCCCAAACTCCAGGGGTTCAGTCCACACAGTATGCCTCCCGGTCTTGCCTGGCCCGGACTCCCCCCGCGGACTCACCGGTCCGCCTCGGCAGCCCTGGCAAAGCGGTGCAGGAAGGCTATAGACTGGCGCATGTGCGTCCTCAGGCCGGCGATGGTCGCGTACTCGTCGGCGGCGTGCGCGCGGCCGGCATGCCCCGCGCCGCCGGACGCGAAGGTGACCTCGAGGACCTGTTCGTAGAGGTAGAAAGGCGCCCACCAGGGGGCCGATGGCCACACCTGCGGCGGCGGTCCCACGTCGAGTTGGGACTCGACCATGGCGCGCGCGACCGGGGAATCCGCGGTCGTCCTGGACGGCGGACAGAGTTGCACCCCCTCCACCACCACCTCGGGAGCTGACTGCGCGACGATTCGCTCGACGCCTGTCACCACTGACTCGAGGTCCGTTCCGTAGGGAATCCTGATGTCGAGTGCGGCCCTGGCCTCGTGGGGCACGATGGTCTTTCCCGTAACGCTGCCTGAGGAGAACCCGTTCAGGTTGAGTACCGGCTCGTACATGAGCGCCTTCAAGATCGAACGCGCGTCGTCCGGTCCCCGGTACGCCAGCGCGTCCGATTCTTCCAGATGCGCGGCCGGGTCGAACTCTCGCGCCAGGGCGTCGAGCAGCCCCTCGTCTTCGGGAGGAACCGACGCGGCCCCGAGGCCGTCGAGGGCGTCTCGTTCGGCGGCGTCCCGAAGGGCGGAAAGGGCGCGCGCCAGGGACCAGGCGGGGGATGAGATCACCACCCCCTCGCTAGAGTGGAGCGCCCTCCCCACGGGACCGCCCCACTCGCCGCCCGAACAGCCCAGGACGAAGGACAAGATACCCTTGCACCCGAGGTAGACCTCAGCGACGTCCCGCCTGTCGGCGGTCAGGTCCATGTCGAAGGCGGCTTCGGCCGCGAGGTCGGTGCGCCTGGAGGACATCACCCCCGGCAGGCTCGGGCTTCCCAGCTCCTCCTCGCCGTCCACGAGAAAGACGACCTCGGCGGGCAGGTCCGAGACCCGGCGGGCCGAGGCGAGCGCCAGCAAGAAGGAGGCGAGCGAACCCTTCGAATTGGCGGCGCCCCGCGCCACGATGCTCGGCCCAGCTCCCGGCACATCGGCCGTAAAGGCACCAAAAGGGGGCGAGGACCATCCAGGTTCATCGGCCGGCTGCACGTCGTACATCCCGTAGCGCAGGAGCCTCGGGCCGTCGCCTTCGATGCGGCCGAGGACCGCGGGGTGTCCGGCCGTGGGTAATATCTCGGCGCTTCCGCCGGCGTCCTCGATCAGGGCCGCCACGTACTCGGCGCCGGCGAGCATGTCGTCGTCCGAAGCCGAGACGGTGGGGCATCGCAGGAAGGTACGTATCTCCTCCAGATGGTCTTCGAAGTCGTCGTCGATCTGGTCCCAGGCCCCGGTCCACGGTGCGGGATGCGGCTCGCGGATGGATGATTCTGTCATGAATGGGTCCCCTCTACGCCTCTCCTAAAGACCGGGTTGCGGATTTTCATTGTAGCCAGCGTGGCCGGCCGCCGCCTCCCCAAACGACGGACGCCCGTCTCATCCGCGATAATGGGGGCGGTTGGAGGTAGAGAAGGAGGGAAAGAACCATGGCCACGAGGATGTGCGACGTTTGCGGGGTAAGGCCGGCCGCCGTCGCGGTCAGGCGGAGAATACCGGGCGAGGGCCAGACGGTCCGGTACCTCTGCGAACTCCACGCGGCGGAGGCCAGGGGTGGCCGCCCGCCGCTAGGGGCATCTTCCCTGGGCGGCGGTAGCCTCTTCGACGACTTCTTCGACAGGTTCTTGGACGAGGGTCGCACCTCGCTTCCAGGCGGGGGAACGGCCCTCCGGAGGCGGGCGGAGCAGGTGGACGTGACCCAGTTCTTCTCCGCGGCCACCACGGAGCTGTTGCAGCGCGCGGCCCAGCAGGCCCTCGAGTGGGGCAGCCTCGATCTGACGGGCGAGCACCTGCTCTACGCCGCCCTCGAGGACACGGTGGTGCGGCGGGTACTCGAAGGGGCCGGCGCGGATCCCGACGCCCTGCGGGCGCAGCTGGAGGAAGAAGCCCAGAAGGGTGGGCGCACGGACGTCTCCCCCACGCTGGCCCCCGATGCCAAGAGGGCGTTGCTCGCGGCCTACGACGAGTCCAGGGCCCTGGGCGCCTCGTACATCGGGCCCGAGCACGTTCTGCTCGCCCTCGCGGCCGACGACGAGTCGGATGCCGGCCGGCTCCTCTCGCGTTTCGGGCTCTCGCACACCAGGCTGCGCGGGGCCGTGGTGCGCGGCGTCGAAGCCGGCGGCGAGGTTCGGGAACCAGCGAGCTCGACGCCGACCCTGGACGAATACAGCCGCGACCTTACGGAGGCCGCCAGGGAGGGCAAGCTCGACCCGGTGATCGGCAGGGCAGACGAGGTCGAGACCACCATCGAGATCTTGAGCCGCCGTACCAAGAACAACCCCGTCCTTATCGGAGATCCCGGCGTCGGCAAGACCGCGATCGTCGAGGGCATCGCACAAAGAGTAGTGAACGATGAGGTACCAGAGACCCTGGCAGGCAAGCGGGTCCTGCAGCTCGACCTCGCCGGTCTGGTCGCGGGGACCCAGTACCGCGGGCAGTTCGAGGAGCGACTCAAGAAGGTCATAGAAGAGATCAGGGAGCACTCCGAGGACGCCATCGTGTTTATCGACGAGCTGCACACGGTCGTCGGGGCCGGGGCGGCCGAGGGTTCGATGGATGCCTCTAACATGCTCAAACCCGCGCTCGCCCGCGGCGAGCTTCGTGTGGTCGGGGCCACCACTATAGACGAGTATCGCAAGAACATCGAAAAGGACGCCGCCCTCGAGCGGCGCTTCCAGCCCGTGCTGGTCGGCGAGCCCTCCGTCGACGACACGGTGGAGATCCTGCGCGGCCTCAAAGACCGTTACGAGGCTCACCACAGGGTAAAGATAACGGAGGAGGCCATAGTCGCGGCGGCCGAGCTCTCCGACCGCTACATCACCGGACGCTTCCTGCCGGACAAAGCCATAGACCTCATCGACCAGGCGGCCGCCCGGGTCAGGCTCCGCTCCAAGACCAAGCCAGTTGACACGAGGGAGCTCGAAGACGAGATCGGGCGCCTCAAGCGCGAGAAGGACCAGGCGGTGTCGGCCGAAGACTTCGAGAAAGCCCAGGACTTAAAGAACCGGATACAGGAGTCCGAGAACAGGTTGGAGGCCGGCCAGGGCCGGCGTCCCACGGCCGAGGTGACCGCCGAGGACATCGCCGAGGTGGTAAGCCGCGCCACCGGCATCCCGGTAAGCCAGCTCACCCAGGAGGAGCGCGACCGGCTCATGCGCCTCGAGGAGCAGCTGCATGGCCGGGTGATCGGCCAGGACGAGGCCGTCACGGCCATCGCCGAGGCCATCAGGCGGGCCAGGGCCGGTCTCGGGGATCCCAACCGCCCCATAGGCAGCTTCCTGTTCCTCGGTCCCACCGGAGTCGGCAAGACCGAGCTCGCTCGCACGCTGGCCGAGGCCTTGTTCGGTGACGAGGCCGCGATGGTACGCATAGACATGAGCGAGTTCCAGGAACGGCATACGGTCTCGCGCCTGGTCGGGGCGCCTCCCGGCTACGTCGGCTACGAGGAGGCCGGCCAGCTCACCGAGAGCGTAAGGCGCCGACCGTACAGCGTGCTGCTCCTGGACGAGATCGAGAAGGCCCATCCCGACGTGTTCAACATCCTGCTGCAGATACTGGACGACGGCAGGCTTACCGACTCCCAGGGCCGCACGGTGGACTTCAAACAGACCGTCATCATCATGACCTCGAACATGGGCGCACAGAGGATACAGGCCCACTCGAGGAGGAAAGAGTCCTTCGAGGATCTCAAGGAGGACGTGATGAAGATCGTGAGGAGCCAGCTCAGGCCCGAGTTCGTCAACCGCATAGACGAGATCATCGTGTTCAGGGCGCTCACCCGCGAGCAGATAGCCGACGTGGCGCGGATGCTCCTGGAGCGCACGCAGCGCCGCCTGCACGCGCAGGACATCGAGGTGGAATTCACCGACGCCGCCGTCGACCTGATCGCCGAGGAGGGCTACGATCCCGAATTCGGCGCAAGGCCGCTGCGCCGGGTTATCCAGCGCCGCGTGGACAACGAACTGGCCGGCATGGTCCTCGGTGGCTCCTTGAACCCCGGCGATAAAGTAGTCGCCGGGGCGGAGGAAGGCCTGCTCACCCTCGACGTCATGGAGGGCGCGGCCGACGTCCCTGATGAGACAGACTTAGAAGGAGCGGCGCGCGAGACCGAATCGGGCTAAGGGAGCGACTTCAGGCATCGGGCTTGGGGTAGGTGCGGCCCAATGCCCGGGAGCAGGCTTCGAGCGCTTCGTCTACTACCTGCTCGTCCATAGCCGTTGACGTGTTCATGAAGCCGCGCGGCCCGAAGTAGACCCCCTCCTCGAGCGCCGCGAGATGGAAGGCGGCCGCCACGGGACTGTCCAGTCTCAAGTCGGAGAACCTGCGAACCTCGCCCTCGGTTTCGAAGTTCACGTGAACCAGGGACCCGCAGCTGTTCACGACGCCGTGGAGATCCGGCCTCTCGGCCAAAGAGCGGCGCAGCCCCTCGGCGAGCCGCTCGCCCAGGGCGTTGATGCGCTCTATCTCCGAGTGCGTAAGGAGGTCTAGCGTGACGCAGCCCGCGGCCATGGTCATGAGGTTACCGTTGAAGGTTCCTGAGTGGTGGAGGTGGTCTCGATCGCGGGGGTCGAAGACCTCCATCACGTCCGCGCGTCCGCCGAAAGCGCCGACGGGGAGGCCGCCGCCGATGATCTTACCCATCGTCGTCAGGTCGGGACGAACGCCCAGGACCTCCTGGAAGCCGCCGAAGTTGAGCCTGAGGGTTATGACCTCGTCGCAGATGAGGAGCGCGCCGTGCTCATCGGCCAGGCGTCGCGCCGCCGCGAAGTATTCGGGGGTCCCGGTAAAAACCCCCGTCCCCGTTACGGGCTCCAGGATTATCGCGGCCACCTCCTCGCCTTCCTCTCGCATCGCGGCCTCGAGCTGGCCGACGTCGTTATAGTCGACCATGCGCACCAGCTCGCGGACCCCTTCGGGCATCGCGGCTCTGTAGGGGTCCTGTGGCCAGGAGATGGGCACCTGCTCCCACATGCCGTTGTAGCCGCCTTCGGCCTTGACTATCTTCTCCCTTCCGGTAAAGGCCCTGGCACCGCGCACGGCCATCATGACGGCCTCGGTGCCCGAGTTCGCGAAGCGCACCTTCTCTACCGACGCCACCCGGCCGACGATCCTTTCCGCGAGCTCGGCCTGCAGCCTGCCGGGGGCAGGGAAGACGGTACCCAGGACCGCCTGCTCGCCCATGGCCTCGTTTACGGCAGGCACGGCGTGGCCGTGGACCGAGGCGGTGTAGTTGTTCAGGAGGTCGACGAACTCGTTGCCATCCGCGTCCCAGATGCGGCAGCCGGAGCCGGAGGAGATCACCAACGGGTAAGGAGGGATATAGGCGAGAGAACGGGTGTTGCCGCCGGGGATCGAACGCTCGAGCCGCTCCGCGATCTCGCGCGACCTTTCGGTCCTGATGCTGTACCTGGCTTGAGTCATATCCACGTTGCCCTCCACCGTCCCGCCGTTAGACCAGTACATACCATCATAGACCGCCAGTAAAGCTCGTGAAGATTGTATGCTATGGCATCCTCGTCCCGCCTGGCGGGGTTGATCTAAGCCGTACCCCACTCCGCCACAGCGTCTACCCGAGTCGTCCCCTGCATTGCCACCACCACGACCGAAGGGCAAATCCCAGTGTCCGACCCGTGTCGAGCCATAGAAGCGTATCGCGGAAGGCGAGGAAACCCTAGGGTTGCCGGTCGCTACCCTACTGGTGCATTGCGGCGGCCGGGAACGTACGGCATGATGGACGCTGGAAGGCGGGTCCTGAGAAGACCCCCTCGAAACGGTGACGATGACCGTTCCGGTAAGGAGAGGGTAGGGCGTGCAGGTCTGCCTGCTTTCGTCCGCACGTTACGGAGGAGGAATAAGGGTAGTGACTGTGATTCTCGGACCGATTCTGGGCTTCAGGGGATTGGGAGATGGAGAATGGCGCACCTGCGCCCTCGTGGTAACCGAGGGGAACGCCACCCCTCCGGAGCTAACGTGGTTTGTCGACAACGAAGGTCGTCGGAACGAAGGTGGGAACGCTTCCGAGCGAACTCACCTGAAGTCATTCAGGGATTTCGAAGCCTGGCGCTTCGATTGGAGCGTTCAGCAGAGTGATGCGGAGCAGACCATCGTCTACACCCTGGGCGACGGCGGGGAGTATCGCTTCAGCGTACCTGCCACGGACCAGCCGCTTCGCGTCGCCTATGGTTCCTGCGCCGGATTCTCCAGCCTCGGAGAGATGAAAAAGGTGGGGAACAAGAACGCCATGTGGGATGTGCTCGCGCAGCAAAACCGGGATGAGCCTTACCACCTGATGCTGCTGGGTGGAGATCAAGTATACGCGGATCTGGTTTGGGACACGGTGGCGCCGCTCAGGAATCGGCTCGCCGGGTTGGGCGGCGCGCGGGATTGGCACCACGCCGAATTCACTGAGGACGTCAGGTCGGCGGTCGCGGAGTTTTACTTCGGCCTGTACCTCCAGAGGTGGTCTCAGGCCGAGCCCTCAGCACTGCTGGCGCGGGTACCATCCTTGATGATGTGGGATGACCACGACATCTTCGACGGGTGGGGCTCTTACCCCGAAGAGCAACAGAATAGTCCGGTCTACCGGGGTATCTGGGAGCAGGCCCGCGAACACTTCCGCCTGTTCCAGTTGCAGGCGGCGGACGATCTTGATCTTCCTTCGGGGATGTTGTGCGAGCCCGACGAACGGACGAACTTCACCTACGCTTACCGTATCGGAGATCTCGCCCTCGCGGTGCTCGACATGCGCTCCGAGCGTACCCAGAAGCGGGTGATGAGTCTGGAGACGTGGAACGCTTTGCAGGGGTGGATGGACAAGGAGCTCGAAGGCTGCAGGCACCTGTTCGTCGTATCCAGCATCCCGGTCGTTTACGTCAACTCCAACCTGGTCGAGGCGGCTCTAGGGTTTTTGCCCGGGCAGCAGGATCTGGAAGACGACTTCAAGGATCAGTGGCTCAGTCGCACGCACAAGGAGGAAAGGCTGCGCCTCATCCACCGTCTGCTGAGGTTCTCGGAGAAGTCGGGGTGCCGCGTGACGATCGTCTCGGGAGACGTGCACGTCGCGGCGCTCGGTTACATACAGTCGGCAAGGAACGGCTTTGCCAACGAGGAGCCCAACGTCATAAACCAGCTCATCTCGTCGGCGATCGTGCACCCACCGCCGCCAGGACTCATCGTCTACGCTATGGAACTGGTAATGGCCGACAACGTGGAGGAGGTCGACCGGGGCATCACCGCCCGGATGATGAGTTTCCCCTCCATTACTCAGCACTTCATGGCGAAGCGTAATTGGCTCAGTCTGGAGCTGGACGAGGAGAACCGCGTCTGGGCGAAGTGGTACGTAGAGGACAAAGAAGAGCCCTACACCAAGGTCGTCCACCCGATCGACGAGAAGTGACCATCAGCAAAACTCTGACGGTGAAAGTCGCCAGCCACGGATCGTCTCGTTCAGCTCAGCGTCGATCCTCATCGAGCCTGCTCGAATCCCCTGACGCCGGCCAGCTTCTCGGGTTCGCCACCAGGCGAATGGTCCGCACCAGATCGTCCGCTACGTCCATGACGAACGTCGTGACAACAGCGCACTGCCTACCGCTGCCGTCCGCATGCTCGAGACCCGCTCTACTCCGTCAGATGCACCGTGTTCCCGTTGGGGATACCGCGATCTTCGAGGAACTCGTCCCAGCTCCGCTGGCCCACGGACCGTTCGGGCGCCAACCTGGCCCGCCGGAGCGTGTCTACAGCGGGAGACCTGCCTCCAACTGCGCCAACCCTTCGTCTACCAGGGAGACGATATCCGCGTCGGAATGCTCCACCGCGGCGAACATCGCGGATAGCCCCACCCCCATCATAGCCCCCGCGAGGGCGCGCACGGCCGGTTCGTCGGGCCGTCTCCCGGTTCTCTCGGCCACCGCCACCGCGAGCAGGCGCATCGGCCCGTGCAACTGATCGACGAGCGCCGCACGCAGCGGTGGGACCGAAAGGAGGAGCCCGACGCGCTCTCGCAGGTGCTCGCGCTCTGTCGGGGAGGTCCGGGCGAGCACGGCGCGGATCGCGTCACGCAGGGCCCGGATCGGGTCAGACTCCGCAGGCTGCGCCTTGAACGCCTCGAAGATCAGTGGGTCGAACTCGTCCCAGAGGACGACGTCCTCCTTTGTCGGAAAGTAGCGGAAAAAGGTGCTCTCGGAGACCTCGGCCGCCTCCGCGATCCGGGCCACCGTGGTGGCCTCGTAGCCCCGCTCGCGGAAGAGCCTCAAGGCCTGGCGTTGGATCTCCGCGCGCGTCCTGGCCTTCTTGCGCTCGCGCAGTCCCGCCTTCGGCCCGCCATCGGTTTGAGACTCCATGCAACAATTCTAGCCGTTTCGGACCCGCCTCCCCAAGCCTGAGAGTCCCGATCATTCGGCGCATCCCGCTGCCCACACCGCCGCTCGCAGCCCCAGCAGGCGCTCCGCGTTGCGGTGCGCGATCTTCTCCCGGTCGGCGGGTCCGACCGGCAGTCCGTCCAAGAAGGCGCGCGCCTCCCCCATCGACGCGTAGGGGTAATCGGCCGAGAACATGATCCGCTCGGCGCCGACCTGGAGCAGCAAATCGAGAAACGCCTGGGTCCAGTCGAAGCCGCCGAAGGTGTAGTGGACGTTCTCGCGCAGGTAGTCGCCGACCCGCCGGTCGAGCCCGGTCATCTCGCTTGGCAGGGCGAGGTCCAGCCTTGGCACGAAGAACGGTATCCCCTCGCCCATGTGCCCGACGATGATCTGCAACCCGGGGAACCGGTCGAATACCCCACTAAGGACGATCCGCAGAACGTGGGTCGCGGTCTCGACGTGCCAGCCCCAGGCCGCGGTCGCCAACCCGTCGGCCACCCCCGGCGCGAAGTTCCCCGAGTAGTAAGCCTCAACGACCGGCTGGGGCGGCGGCGTCGGGTGGAGGTAGATCGGGACGCCGAGCGTCTCGGCGCGCTCGAGGATCGGCCAGAAGAACGGATCATCCAGGTAACGCCCCCTGGTGTGCCCGTTGATCAGCGTCCCGACGAAGCCGTGCTCACGTACCGCGCGCTCCAACTCCTCGGCGGCGGCCTCGGGCGCCGCGGTCGGTAACGCCGCGAACCCCGCGAAATGTCCCGGATGACGCCTCGTCGCCTCGGCGAGGGTCTCGTTCGCCTCGCGAGCGAGCGACACCGCCCGCCCGGCATCGAGCTGCTCCACGCCAGGAGAGGTCAGCGACAACACCTGCACATCGACGCCAGCCGCCTCCATCTCCGAGATCCTGCCCTCGCCGAGGTCGCACAGCCGCCGTATGAGACCCTCGTAGCCAGCCGCCACCCGAGGATGATCCCGGGCCGCCTCCGCCCGCGCCTTCAGCTCCCGACCCGGCCCTTCCATGAACGCCCCGGTGGCGTAGTGCTCCTCGAGCGCTATCGTCCGCATCGTGTACTCCGATCCAAAAATATGACAGTCTACTATTATGATAGAGTGAACTATCATTTTGTGCAAGGAACCGGCCGTCGATGACCCTGGCTGCTGTAGCGGGATTGCTGGCTTGATGTAGGGTGAGGACGTAAGCGGTAGGGTGTGCGGCGAAGCGGTGTGGGAAGGACGGACCGTTAGTGGGCGGCCGACTACCGTCTCTGCGACGTGTGGGCGCTGCCGACGCCGGGCGGTCCGGACGGCTTCCCGCGGCTGGTGCACCAGATCGCCTAGGGCGACCCCTCGGACGGAGTCTCCCGCGCCGACCGAAGCGCCCATTAGCCGCTACCATACAGTAGGTATGGTAGCGGCGTCAGGTGAACGAAGCGTGAGAGTAGCCTACCCTGTACTGTTCATATTCGACGGACGGTGTGGGGTCTGCGCCAGGTTCGTACGGATGTTGAGGGGTCTCGATTCGTTATCGCGGGCATTCCACGGTCGCGACCGCGGCGGCATCGAAGGGAGACCCGAAGAATAAGCGAGGTACGGGAGAAGCCGCATCCGAAGAGGGGTCCGCGGAAAGGCAGGTACATCATGAAGTTTATGGTAGCTTCCGAGGTCTTCGGGCTGTTTCCTGGCTTGAAGCTCCCGGTTGCCGTGGCGGAAGGGATCCATCTTACCACTGAAGCACCAGGTATCGAGACGATGTGGAGACAGTCCTGGGAGCAGGCGGCACGAACAGCCTCGGATTACGAGAGCCCACAGTCACATCCCCGAGTCGCTCCCTGGCGCGAGGCCATGGCCGCGATGGGAGTCTCCGGTAGGAAATTCCCCAGTTCCATAGAAGCTCTCCTGCGACGAGCATTCAAAGGCGGCGAGCCTCCGCGCATCAACCCGCTGGTGGACTTCTACAACGCCATCTCTTTGCGGTACGTCGTTCCCGCCGGGGGCTTCGATCTGGGAGACATTGACGGGACGCTCGAGTTGAGGCTCACCCGCCAGGAAGACACCTTTCAACCACTGGACGGCTCATCCGAGGTAGGCGTCGAGCCCGGCGAGGTGGCTTACGCCTCAGGTAACGAGATTCTGACCCGCTACTTCGTTTGGAAGCAGTCCCGCAAAGGGCTCCTGAACGAGTCCACCAGATCCCTGTTCCTGGTTTCAGAAGTGCTGGGAGTAGTCGAGTCCGACAGCGGCGTGGCAAACGCCGTACTGGAAGACTTCGCGGACGGTCTGAGGCGCCATTTCGACTCGGAACCGGCGATCTTCCTCGTTGGGGAAGAAGATCCTGAGGTCTCTCTGTAGCTGGCGCATGAAGGCCTTCACCGGAGGACCCGAAGAAGAACCCTGGTGGGCTGGGTACTACACGGATGCTCTGAAGATACGTGATCGCAAACTCTTCGCTTAGCCAGGCTCGAGTTCGACCAATAGACATCGCGCGTGCGGCCGGGCTATACCCAACCAAGTTGGGACCCTGGTCCCATGACAGCGGGATTCCCCCCCTTTAAGGTGGTTTCGACAAAGTAGGAGATTGGAGTAGTTGGAGGTGCAGATCGTGGGCGGGAGCTCTCCCTCGATACCGATCCTGCGCGGTCAGGAGTGAGCAACACCGTTCTGATCGAGAAGGGTATGAGGGTGGACGAACCAGGGCCCGCTTCGGATATCTCATCGCCGAGGGAGAACGCACCTCGACGCTTGTCCCGCTCTTCGCCGAATAGGCTTCTACAGGGCGGATGCGCAGACTTCCGTCATGTGCCATTATTTACTTTGGCAGAGGGTAAGGAACAGCGACCCTTAGGAGATGGTAATGTCTTCTGAAAGCCGAAGCTCGGGCCAACATCCCGGTGTTCGTTAGGCCATGAGTCGGGCATTTACACGATGAGCAAAGTGCTCGCGACCATAGCCAAGAAGACCTGGCTGCTGTTTCACTTGCGGCCTTCGTTGGGGGCACCTGCCGGGGTTGACGATGCCACCGAGGAAGGGTGGTTTGGGTGAACCGCCGTGCCGCCGGTAGCCCCGATGCCCAAACGTTTCGTCCCTTGAGCGGCCGTCGGCTCTTCCTTGCTCGGCTTGGGTGGCTGGTGGTGTTCGTAGTGACCATAGGGCTGTTCGCCGCCATTATCCCGGCATACTATGATTCGCTCGTCGGCTTTTCCGATCCCGAACACGACACCGCGACCGTACGCGCCAACCTGGAAGCGGCCGACGTTTCCATGGAGCGCTTCGCCACGTACCTGCTTGGGATCAGCGTCGCTTCGGCGGTGGTGTGGGTCGTGGTCGGTACGCTCATCTTTTGGCGCAGATCGGACAATTGGATAGCCTTGTTTGCTTCGCTGTGCCTCATCGTATTCGGCACCTTCGGCCTGAACGAGAGTGGTGTACTTGCGCTCCCAGATCAGGCCCCGGCTATGTGGCTACCGGTTCGCCTGTTGGCACTCTTTAGCAACGTGGGAATTTATGCCCTCGTTCTCATCTTTCCCAACGGACGGTTCGTGCCGCGTTGGACGCGCTGGGCGGTCGTCTTGTTCGCCGTGCATGACGTATTCTTCTTCCTGTTCCCGGATTCTATCTTCAATCTCGCCGAGTCATTCCCCCGCTCGATTTCGCGATGTTAGCGATCATCGGTTGCATCGCCATAGGCTCGCAACTGTACCGCTACCGGCACGTGTCGACCCCGGTAGAGCGTCAGCAGACCAAATGGGTAGTGTTCGGTCTTGTGTCGGCCGAGGTGGGGGTGCTTATATTCGAGGTGCCCATCGCTGGCTCTCCACTCGACCAGTTCGGCCCGCTGTACGCCCTCGCGATCCATGCGGGACTATATGGTTCTCTGCTACTGATCCCGCTGTCTATCGGCGTGGCGATCCTACGCTACCGGTTGTGGGACGTCGACGCCGTCATCAACCGCACGCTGGTCTACGGCGCCCTCAGCGCCATAGTGGTGGTGCTCTACACCCTGATAGTCGTAGCGCTGGGCGAGCTCTTCCAGGCACGTGCGGATCTCGCGGTCTCGCTCGTGGCGACGGGAGTGGTGGCCGTCCTATTCGCTCCGTTGCGCGAGAGGCTTCAGCGCGGTGCGAATCGTCTGATGTACGGTGAGCGCGACGACCCTTATGCTGTGCTCTCCCGTTTGGGACGACGCCTGGAGGCCACCATCGCCCCCAAGACTGTCCTGGAGACCATCGTGGAGACGATCGCACAAGCGCTCAAGGTGCCCTACGCGGCCATCAATCTCAGGCAAGACGGCGCGCAGTTTGCGACGGCCGCAGAGTACGGGACCCCCAAGGGAGAGCCCCTGATCTTGCCGCTGGTCTACCAGCGGGAGACCGTGGGACACCTGATCGTGGCTTCCCGCGCACCGGGGGAGATTTTCTCCCCGGCAGACGTACGCCTGCTAGAAGACCTGGCCCGCCAGGTCGAGGTGGCGGTGCACGCCGTCAGACTCACCCAGGACCTTCAACACTCCAGGGAGAGACTGGTCACGACCCGCGAGGAGGAGCGGCGGCGGTTGCGCCGAGATTTGCACGATGGGCTGGGACCCACCCTCGGTTACCTCACCCTCGGCCTCGACACCGCATGCAGGTTGTTCGCCCAGGATCCGAAAGGCGCCGAGGCGCTGCTCCGAGAGCTCAAGGCTCAGACACAGGAGGCCATCTCGGAGGTGAGGCGCCTGGTCTACGGTCTCAGGCCTCCCGCCCTGGACGACCTGGGATTGATCGCGGCTATCCGACAGCAAGCAGCCAACCACGGCCCCCTGGCCGAGGACCTTCTCGGCGGCAAGGGGTCGAGATGGAATAACAACGGACTCGTCTTCTCGGTGGAAGCCTCGGAGGACCTACCCCTGCTCCCCGCGGCGGTCGAAGTTGCCTGCTACCGCATCGCCCAAGAGGCCATCGCCAACGCCACGCGCCATTCCGGCGCCGGTACTTGCCACGTAAGCCTTTCCCTGGACGAGGCAAACGCTAGCCTGGAGCTCGAAGTTGTTGACGACGGGATAGGGGTGGCAGAAGATCGCAAGGCCGGGGTGGGGATGAGCTCGATGCGCGAGCGGGCCGAGGAGCTCGGCGGTACCCTGATTGTCGAAACCCTCCCGGAGGGCGGCACGCGTGTCCTGTCCCGTTTGCCACTCTCTCAAAGAGCAGAGGAGTAGCCATAAAGATGAACCAGCCGGAGCCTGCCGCGCGAGAAGCGCCCATCCGGGTCCTCCTGGCCGACGACCACGCCCTGTTTCGCCACGGGCTCAAGGCCATGCTCGCCTCCATACCAGAATACGAGGTCGTGGGCGAGGCGGCCACGGGAGAGGAAGCCGTAGAGAAAGCCGCCAAGGCGCAACCGGAGATCGTGCTTATGGACATCCAGATGCCCCAGATGAACGGCATCGAGGCCACCCGCAGGATCGTCGAAGCCAACCCCCACACCAGGGTGGTGATGCTCACCATGTTCGGAGACAATGACTCCGTGTTCGCCGCGATGCGCGCCGGAGCTCGAGGATATGTCTTGAAAGGCGCCGACGAAGAAGAGGTTCTGAAGGTCGTTGGGGCAGTGGCCGGAGGGGAGGCCCACTTCGGGCCGGAGATCGCCGAGCGCTTGATGAGCTTCTTCACAGCCCCGCCCAGGGCGGTCCCTCCTTCGAGCGATTTCCCGGAGCTCACCTCGCGCGAGGTGGAGGTTCTGGACCTCATCGCCCGGGGTCGCTCCAACACCGAGATAGCAATGCAACTGTACGTGAGCCCCAAGACGGTGCGTAACCACATCTCCAGCATCTTCACCAAGCTGCAAGTGGCCGACCGGGCGCAGGCCATAGTTCGCGCCCGCGAAGCCGGGCTCGGCCGGGAGGGCGCTGTCTAGCCCAGCGCGCCATGCGACGCGTGGCGGCTTGCGGGTCCGCTGTTTGGATATAACTGCCCGGCCAAGTTAGGACCCTGGTCCCATGACAGTGGGACTTCCCCCCTTTAAGGTGCTCATCAAAAGGTAGGGAGAAGATCAGGTGGATAGCGGAATTGCAGGTCGTGGGGCTCTCCCTCCATGCCGATCCTGTCCGGCAGGAGTGGGCAACATGGAGTTGCCCGCCGACAAAAGCTCGCCTCTGAGCTTTCCTAGAGCGTTGTGGGGATGAACTCACCATGAGATCGCAAGAAGCGCGCGTCGGAACTAGAGTAAGGGTGTGTGAGCACCATCGGATCTCGGAGCGGCGGGGCATGGTCGGTAGGATCGTGGGCCGCTACGGGGGAGAAGACTACGTGGCCGTCGACGTGCGCTTTCCGGACCGACGGTATCGGCTGTTCTGGCCGGAGGATCTGGAGGAGATCTCCCCCCCAAGGCCTTGGCGGCGCTCGCTTGTGGGCGGCGAAAGCAGGAGCTAGGGATGAAAGAGCCCATGTTTCCCAAGTTCGACTACTACCTCGACGAGTCGGACCCAGACATAGTGATCCTGCGCCGCCAGGACGGCTCGTTCGTTGCGGCCTTCAGCGCAAGGGGTGCCACCACAGAGGGCTTCGTCGAAGCCGCCAGGGAGGATTATTGGGAGCTCGTCCGGGCTCACACGGAATCCGCATGATGAGTTCCGCGGCGTACAGCATCTTGGGCTAACCACACTCAAAGCCGCGGCTGGTATGAAGGACCGTTAAGATCGTCGCGTGGTGCCAGCTCCGGTGAACATTCGGTGGCTCTCGCACGTAATAACGGTTAGCATGCTATCCGCCGGCGAAGAGAGTGATGAGCAGATCCACGCTTACCGGAACAAAGATGAACGCTGAGGAAGCAAATTTGGCCCTTGGAGCCGCCGGCCGACCGCGAAAGGACGGCGGAGCGAAGGCCGGCTTCCGAGTTCGGTTCGGCGGCGGCGACTTCTGCTTGGAGAGCCGTGGTTATGATTACCGCGGTGGCTGCTATGGTGGTAGCTACGGCGGTGGTAGACGGTAACGCGGCGTGAAATGAAGCGGCTCTTAACATGGGGGGCGTACCGACCAACTGAGCGACTCAGGCGGCATAAGAAGGCGGGCGGACGCACCTTCGCTCGACAGCGAAGAGGGACTGCGGGCCGCCTACGACGTGCTCGGCGGTGAGCTCTACAGGATGGCCCACAGAGCATTGAATGATGATGGCCTGGCAGAAGAGGCGGTGCAGGAGACCTTCCTGCGGGCGTGGCGCGCCGCCGACCGCTACGATCCGCAGAGAAGCTCCCTGCGGACCTGGATGTTCGCCATCGCCCGCAACGTCACTATAGACTTGGCCCGGGCACGTTCGGCGCGCCCGCAGCGGACGGGGCTGGAGGTGGACCATACGCACGAGGCGAAGGACACCACCGAGGAATCCCTTCGCTCGTGGGAGATGGAGGAGGCACTGCGGCACTTGGGTCCGCATCACCGTCATGCGATCGTAGAGACCTACTATCGCGACAGGCCCTGCGCGGAGGTCGCCGCCGAGGCCGGTGTCCCGGTTGGCACCATGCGCAGCCGCCTCTACTACGGTCTGAAAGCGCTGCGCGCGGTGCTGGAGGAGAGAGAGTGGACCGGATGACTCCACCCGAAGAACATTACCGATACCGGGAACAGATCGGCGCGTTCCTGCTCGGCAAGCTCGATGGAGTAGAGCTGACGGCCCTGCAGAGTCACCTAAATAGCTGTCCTGTCTGCCAGGCGGAAGAGAGGAAGCTGGAACCCGTGGTCGCGGCCCTCTCGTACGCCGCTCCCGACCGGATCGATGAAGCCTCGTGGCCTCCCGAACACCTCGAAGAGTCGACCCTCGCGCCGATCTTGGGGGAGATGCGCCGCGCACGGCGTTATGGATGGCGGTTCGGCTGGTCGGCGGTTGCCGCGGCTGCGATCTGCGTCGTCGTGATGGGCCTCGCCGGATTCACCTGGTTTCTGGAGCCCGCAGTCTCTCTGGAGTTGCGCAAGGACGCGGTTAGGCTGGAGATCAGCACACGCGGCGGCGAGCTGGTGTTTACCGCCAAGCTTCCCAATGAGTCCAGGGTCGCCTCTGAAAACCAGGAGGGACCGAGCCCCGGAAAAAATCTCGCTCCGGCTGATTCGTCGAAGGAGGAACCAGCGGCCTCCGACTCTGGGAGCGGGATACCCCCCGTGGGGGGGAGCACACCCGAGAGCGGCGACAAGGGTTCATCCCCCGGCGGCGAGAAGCCCGGAGCAACGTCGCCCGGAACACCCTCGCCTGAGACAGCGTCTCCTGGGACGACCTCGCCTAAGACGGCTTCGCCTGGAACAGCCTCGCCCGGGACGGCGTCGCCCGGGGCAGCAACGGAAGAAAGCGGCCCCCCTCGTGGTTCCTATGGGAAATCGCCGGCGTGCGACCAGTACTCCTGTGCTCAAGAGTGAGCGGCCGATTTGCGGCGGGTCTCTCTTGCGAGACCCTGCTTCCGGAAACCCGAGGTCGGATCCGAACAGGCTCTTTCCCACGTATCGTCAAGATCGTCGCGGGGTGCCAGCCACGGTGAATGTTCGGAGGCTCCCACACGTAATACCCTATGGCACGTCACGAACCGGCGAGTCAGAAGGAGGGGTATCTTCATGAGGACACGCGCGCTACTGATCTTGGCGATTACTTTAGTGGGGGTAATGGCGCTAAGCGGGGTGGCGCTGGCCGCGACCAAGACGTGCTCGAACAACCCCTGCGTGGGCACCAACGGGGCCGATAAGCTCAAAGGCACCCCCACCAAGAACGAGATCCGCGCTCTGCGTGGTGCTGACTTCATCACAGGCAAGCTAAAGGCTGACGAGCTCTACGGCAACCGGGGCCAGGACGAGGTGCGCGCCGGCAACGGCAGAGACCGTGTATTCGGCGGCCGGGGCAAGGACCGGCTCTACGGCGGCGGCGGCAACGACACGATGAACGCCCGCGACGGTTATAGAGACGACGTCAACTGCGGGCTGGGCACCGACTCGGCCTACGTCGACAGGCGCGACCGCGTCAACGAGAACTGCGAGAACATCTTCGTCCCCGGCGGCGGCCAGGGGCCCGATCCGGGCGTAGACAAGGTCTCCGGCAAGGGGGAGCTGGGGAGTGCTTACGGCAGTCCGCGCTTGCGGGTAACCGCCGAGTCGGCCGGGACCAACCCCGACGACGCGCAGGGCACATTCTCCATCACCTATCCCGGAGATCCGGACGTCGCGCGCGACAACACGTACATCCGGGGGCCCATCCTTTGCCTGGCCGTCACCGGCAACGAGGCCCGGCTGGTGGGTCGGATCGGATCGGCGAGCGGGCCGAGGGCCGAGCAAGGCACCTTCGAGAAGGGCGAATACGTGCGCATAGGCATCCTGGACGCGGGCGAGAACGACAAGGCAAACTTCTCACCGGGCGAGCAAACGTTCACCTCATGCAACGGCGAGAACCCGAACCTGGAGGTCTTGGAGGGCAACTTCGTCGTTGTGGAGGACGTCTAGAGCGGCCACCAGTAAGGGAGGAGTTATGCGTATACGACGCTGGCCCAGGCGTTCCTGAAAACGGCCGAGCGGCAAGGCCATTGTCTTACATGACGGGCGGGGACTCCAAAGCGAGTTCTCCGCCCGTCGTTGCCGGCGTCTCCGTCGCAAGAGCAGCCCTTTTTGACCTTACGTACTTACAGCGGGTTGCAGAAGGTCAATCCTTCTGCAACCCGCGCCGTCAGCTGTCAGCCTTCAGCTCTTTGTTTTTGGCTGATAGCTGATAGCTCGTCGTGCATAAGGGTAGGGCCCTTATGCACGGCGCTGTTAGATGGGGGTAGAGGTAAACCACCACCCGCCGTGCCAGGGACCGGGAACGAACGTGGCCATGGTAGTGCGTCCTCGATGTCAGCGAGGATGAAATAGGGGATCTTGTTGATGAGTGGCTACAATATTGGTGAGTCCCAGGATATCGGAGAACGTATCCAAAGGCCTGAACATCAATCAAAGGAGGGCTGCTAATGGCAGGCTTCGTGCAAGGCATATTCTTTGCTCCGGAAGGTGGTGCACAGATGAAGAGCGTTCAGGCGGCCAGCGCACTCGAAGGTTGCGGTTTGGAGGGTGACCGCTATTGTGCCGGTACCGGGCACTGGAGCCGCTTCGGTAGGGTCTGCGAAGTAACCTTCATCGCGGCCGAGGACCTCGACGACATCGAGCGAGAGACCGGCGTGGGGGTAAAGAAAGGCGAACACCGGCGCAACGTCGTTACCAGAGGGATAAGCCTGAAGGCCTTACGACGTGGCGACCGGTTCCGTGTCGGGGAGGTTGCGTTCGAGTACCGGGGACCACGCTCGGTCTGTCGGCACATCGAGCGGCTTACCGAACCAGGTATGACACAGGCCCTAAAGGGTCGTGGTGGCATCTGTGCGAGCGTTATCGAAAACGGCAGGGTTCGGGTGGGCGACGAGATCGAGGTCGATCCAGTATCGGCCGAGATAATAGGCGAGCAAGACGAGGGCACAGCGTCCTTGCAGTAGAGGTCTAGCTTATGGAGGCAACGACAGATCGGGGATCGAGTATGGGCCTGATAGCCTATGTACCGCGTAAGGCTCTTAGAAGCGCCTCGAATTTGCCACGACAGTCTGCGCACTTGTCGAGGTGATCGCCGACCAGCGGCATCGCAACACTCGCTTCCGCTCCAGAGATCTCCTTCTCCGCAAAACTATCCAATCGCTCGAAACACTCGTCGCAGCCGATCTCGTTCTCGTGAGTCTCGGCTACAACTCTCAGCAGTCTTATGGCATCACCACGCTTCAGCATCGCAAGACTCCTCTTTACTCATAACTGCTAGACCTGCCAAACTCTTCGGATCTTACCCTTCGTCAAATACCGCCAGCACTTCTTTTGCCGAGAGGCCCGCGGCCTCCATCCGCCTCTTCAGCTTTTTGCGGGCATCGTGCAGCAGCTTGTAGAGGGCGTTCTGGTTGGTGCCCATGCGCCTCGCTACCTCGGCTATGGGCATCCCCTCCAGTATCACCGCTACTACCGCCTCTCGCTGCCTATCTGTCAGATCTTCGTCGATCATGCGGCGCAACTCTTTCAGTACCGTGTTCTGCAACGCCAGCTGTTCGGAGGTTAGATGAGGGTCGGCCGGCCCGCGGTCCGCCCCCTCACGCCGGGCGAACAGGTCCTGCAGAGAAACGTCGCGCCACCGCTTGCGCTTTAGCTCGGTGAGGGCAACGTTCATGGCTATCTTCTGCGCCCAGGTGGTGAAACGACTCTCTCCCCTAAAGGAGTCCAGGTTGCCCGTTATCTTGATCAGCGCCTCCTGCGCAAAGTCCTCGGCGTTGGCGGCTACGCCACCGCCATAGTTGCCCAGGCCTACCCTTAACCCGCGTACGAGCAGGTCATACAGATCCGCAAGCGCCTCATCGGGTTTCGGTCCCCGCAACTCTGCGAGCCACTGTTCGTTTGTGCGTTCTCTCATCTAGGCCAATACTCTCCCGCTTTCTATGTCCACCGTAGCACCGATCACGCTTGGGAGCAGTGACTCGGTGGAGCCAGAACCGGTTAGGACAAAAGGCAGAGCACACGCTGCGAGAGGTAAGAAATCGGCCCCTCGAGTGGTCTTATAGACGAGGGCCAGAAAGGAGCATTACGCAGGGAAGGTGGGGAGAAGATGCCCCGGAGGATCCCACGACCCTTCGACAGAACAGGGCATAGCCAGGAATATTCGAAATAATACGAGAGGCGGTAGGCAGGATGAACGATATCGAGACTCCGAACCCTCTTACGAGGTACTTCGGACAGATCGCTCGTGGAAGGCTTCTTACACACGAGGAGGAGATAGATCTCGGCAGGAGGGCAAGGGAGGGCGACGAGAAGGCGCGGTCCGAGCTCATCGAGAAGAACCTGAGGCTCGTCATCCCGGTCGCAAAGAAGTACCGTGGGATGGGCTTGCCCTTCGGGGACCTCATCCAGGAGGGCAACATAGGCCTCATGCGGGCAGCGGACAAGTTCGACCCCGAGAAGGGCTTCCGCTTCTCCACCTACGCCACCTGGTGGATCAGGCAGGCCGTCCAGAGGGCGGTGGCCGACAAGGGGCGGACCATAAGGGTGCCCGTGCACATGGGCGAGAAGATAAGGAAGATGGCCCGGGTCTACAACGTGCTCTCCACCGAGCTCGAGCGTGAGCCTACCGACGGAGAGGTTGCGGGGAGGATCGGCTGGGACATCGATCGGGTAAAGGACGTGAAGAGCGCCATACCCGACGCCATAAGCCTCAACCAGCACCTCTCCTCCTCGGAGGGGAGCTCTGAGCTGGGCGATCTCGTCGAGGACGGGCGCGAATCCAGGGTGGTCGGCGAAGTGATGAGGGAGCTGGAGACGCGCCGCCTTATGGAATCCGTCGATCGGCTCCCCGAACGCCAGCGCCGCGTCCTCGTCCGCCGCTACGGCCTCGACGACGAGAAGCCAGCTACCCTCGCTGATCTGAGCGAGGAGCTTGCGGTCTCCCGCGAGAGGATCAGGCAGCTCCAACGCGAGGCCGAGCGAGCGCTCAGGAATGAGTGGGAATCCGGACAGGTACACCCGGCAGCCGCGTAGCCCCCGCGGTGGCGCCGGTTTACACAGCGAACGCTTTCAGAGAGCCGCATCAGGCAGTTTGAGGCAAGGAGGCAGAGATGAGCCGTAGAGAATCGCAGAGAAGCTTGAGCTTTGGGCTAGAGAACTCAACGATGAGGAGGTAAGAGAGTGCTCTTTAATCGCCACAAGACCAAGATGGTCATGCCCACCGAGGCGCTTCCCGGCCGGGAGCAGCCGGCGTTCGCCGTTCCCGAGAAGCACGCCGTGCTCGGCACGCTCCTGGAGCCACCCTTTCCCGAGGGTACGAGCGCCGCGGTCTTTGGTCTCGGCTGCTTCTGGGGGGCCGAGCGCAAATTCTGGCAGATAGACGGTGTTTACACGACGGCGGTCGGCTACGCGGGAGGCTTCACGCCGAACCCGACCTATGAGGAGGTTTGCAGCGGACGAACCGGGCACACCGAGGCCGTGCTCGTCGTCTTCGATCCGGAGAAGGTCTCCTACTTGGACCTGCTCACGGTGTTCTGGGAGGCCCATGACCCGACGCAGGGGATGCGTCAGGGCAACGACAGAGGCACGCAGTACCGCTCGGCGATCTACTACACAGGCGACGAGCAGCGCCGGGCCGCTGAGGAGTCCCGCGACGCCTACGAGCAGGCCCTTGGAGGCGCCGGTTACGGTCCGATCACCACGGAGATTGCGCCCGCTGGCCCGTTCTACTACGCTGAGGCCTACCACCAGCAGTATCTGCACAAGGTCCCCAACGGATACTGCGGTTTGGGCGGTACCGGCGTGAGCTGTCCGGTCGGACCCGGCGTGAGTGCCGACAGCGGCGGTGCATGAACAGCGTCCCGCTCGATCTGGAACGGCGCTGAGACTCGACCGCGAATCGAATTGCGACTGCGAGGATCTAGAGGGTCCTCGCAGCGTCCTCCGAGGAGGAACACGGGCACCAGCTCGAGCGCCGGAGGAGAGTTCGCACGCCGAGCTGCATTCCGCTGGTTAGGAAGAAGAACGGGATAAAGACGCCGAAGCCGACGGCCCGTAGCTTCGTGCGGAGGCCCGTGCGCGTCATCATCTCGTCGCGATCCAGCAACCTGAGTACAGCACCGGCGAAGAAAGCGCCCAGGATCACCCCTAGTCCAAACAGTTGCGCGACCACCACAAGCCCGATGGGCAGGAGAAAGGCTCCCCGGGCGCCGGAAACCAGAAGGGCAATGATGCAAACCAGATCAACGTCCAGCAAGTGGTCGGTTCGCTCGGTACGCGGATAGGCAAGGTAAACGATCCTCGCTCATGCCGACCCTTCCCACACCATCGCTGACACCTCGAATACGACCTCGAAGCCAGATCCGTCGGCACGCGGGCGGACCTCGCCTTCGACCGCGCAGACGCGGTCGTTCAGCCATCGGTAGCGAGGGGCGTCTGTCGTATGCACGAGGCTGCCGAGCAGTTGTCGCACGCCAGAGGCGCTGAGCACCGCGAGCCCCTGCCACTCGAACAGGATCACCGCACCGTCGTCGGTCTCCAGAACCCCTCGGAACTCGGGCACGAGCGCGCCGTCGGCCCGCTTCCTTGGGAAGTTGGCCGCGCGGTAGCGGGCCGAGAGGCGTCCGGTGGAGCGCCCCTCGGCCAACAAGAAGCTGCGTCCTTCGATGCCGGCGTCTGAGGCGACCTCCACGTTCCAGGCTTCGGGCGTCGTGAAGGTGACCGTGTAGAGCGGCTCGAGTCGCATCTAGCTCAGGCGTCAGCTCGCCGCGAGCCCCGCCACTGTCGCCGGCAGCTCGTCCCAAGAGCCTACCGGCTCGAGCGAGCCCTCGGCGTCGACCGACCAGCCGTAGATGCGACGACCGTCGGCGTCGATCGCGTAAAGGAACCTACCATCGCTAGTGATGTCCTCGTCGCGCAGCCCTGGCATGCCGTCGACCGAGATGCCGGCCGTCGCATCTTCGAGCGAGAGCGAACCATCGGCCGCGATCGCGTAGCGCGAGACGGCGCCGTCGGCGAAGTTCGTCGTGAAGGCGAACCGGTCGTCGGGCGTAACGACCGCCCAGCAGATCTCGCTGCGACCGTTACCGACCGAGGAGCTGCGCGCCACGAGCGACCCGTCCTCGATCGTGTACGACGATGCGGCCGCAGCACCCTTCTCGGCGCCAAAGGCCTCGGTCACGATGAGTGTGGCGCCCGAAGTGAACGCGAAACCGTAGGGGGTCGGGCCCTCGGAGGCGACCACGCCGGAGGGCCCGAAGGTACCGTCGGCTGTCAGTTCGTATGTCACGATCGAGTCGGTGGCGCGCTCGGTGATCACGACCATCGATCCGTCGGGGCTGAACGCGACCTGCGCGGGGTCAGCGTGGCTCGCGTCGAGCGCCTGATCGCCGCCCTCCACCCGTGCGATGCCCTCAGCGTCAACTCGGAAGGACACCAGAGCAGGCTCCCCCGTGTTGAGCACGACCACGAGGCCGTCGCGCTCGGCGACGCTCCTTGGAGTAGCGCCCGTGGGCACGCGCTCGCGGAGCTCGATCGAGCCGTCGGCGGCGACCGAGAAGACGCTCAGATCGTCGCTGGCGGCGTTCGTAACCAACAGGTGCTGGCCGTCGCCCGTCAGAGTGACGGAACCCTGTGACTGGAGGTGCGGCGTACCGTCGCCTTCGCCGCCGGTCGCCACGCTGCCGATGAGGCCTAACGAGCCATCTTCCGCCCTGCGGAACGCGATCACCTCGTTGGGCGCTGCGTTGGTCTGCACGTAGACGGCGCCGGCGGAGGCCGTGTCGTTCGTCGGTTCTTGCTGCATGGAACTCCCCCTTTCGTGAGGATCGGTCTGCATCGCTTACTCCTCCATTTCTCCTTGACCAGATGCCCTTGATTACGTAGATGCGGCTCGGGTGCATTTCCTTACGCGTATCCTCCCATTGGCTCGCTAGCCGGTTCGCGGCTATTCTCCGCCGCCTATACAATGGGATCGAATGGGATCGGCGTGGCTGTAAAAGTGCGAAGCAACGATCAGTGGCTCGCCGCTTTGCGGGGCCCCACCAGGGACGAGGCCCTCGCGGAACTGCGCGTCGAGCTCATGCGCGGCTTGAAGGCCGCCCTGGGCGGGCAAGCATACCGGGTGGAGTCGTCAGTCGAAGACTTCGCGCAGGAGGCGCTGATCAAGATCCTTGATAACCTGGATTCCTTCCGGGGTGAGTGCCGCTTTACTACCTGGGCACAGAAGATCTGTGTGCGCACGGCCTTCGCCGAGATGCGGCGCAGCAGGTGGCGCGACGTCTCTTTGGATGAGGTGATATCTCAGCCTGAGGGAAGCACCGCGGCCGATCCGCAACACGACCCCGAACTGGCGGCGACTCAGACTATTATCATGGAGAAGTTCCGGCTCTTCATCGACGAAGAATTGACGGACAGGCAACGTACGGCCTTGTTGGCCGCACTGGGTGGCATGCCCCTGGAAGCAGTGGCCGATCGTATGAACACCAACCGCAACGCGCTCTACAAACTCCTTCACGACGCCCGCAAGAGGCTGAGACGGAGGATGTCGGCCGAGATGCTCTCGCCGCAGGACGTATTGGGCGCCTTTGGTGAAGGGTAAGTAGGATATGACTGGCTTGGCGCATCTAGTTGAGGAGAGGCGATGTTCGACAGAGATATCTTCAAGGCGCTAATAGGTGAGATAGCCGACACCCGCGAGGTAGAGATCGGCTGCGACGAGTGCTTCGAGCAGCTAGACCGCTTTGTGGAGATGAAACTCAGCGGCCTGAACGCCGCCCAGGCCATGCCGCTCGTCCAGGAACATGTGGAGATTTGCGGTGAGTGCCGCGAGGAGTTCGAGGCACTGCTTGCGGCCCTGCGGGCGACCGGAGAAAGGTGATGGGAGAAAAGCTAGCGCAGAACGCGGTTGATTCCTACCGACTGCCCCGAGAGGGCTCATGGTCAACAGCGAGGTCCTATACTACGGACACGCCGGCGCCAGAGGAGGCGCTGGCCCTGTTGACACCCTGTAGATGCGGCCAGGCTCCGTGCACTCTGCGAACGGAGCTCGTGGTGGATGCTCTTGAGATGGCTCTATGGAGGCGAAATCCCGATGTTGGTCTGATCCACCACACTGACCAAGGCGCACAGTATACGGCTCTCTCATTCGGCAAGAGATTAGAGGATGCACTGGGATCGTTGCTTCGATGGGCCGGACGGGCTCGGCGCTAGGCAACGCCATCTGCCAAGCCTTTGTGGCGAGTTTGAAGTGCGAGCTTGTTCACCGGCATCGCTTCCTCAGCCGGGAGGCTCTGGCAGGACGACCGTCTTCGACTACATGGAAGGATTTTACAAGCGGGTTCGACGTCACTCGTCGTTAGGCTACCTGAGTCCGGCTGAGTATGAGCAGGCTACAATGGAGGCGATGAAGGAGGTTGCTGTGGCGTACGCGAAAACTGTCCGCGACCTCGGGGTAAGTCCACTAAGGTCAACCGCTGTAGACTGCGCGCAATGCCCGTCAGCCATCCGAGCCTATCTTTAGCGCATACGCAACAGCCTCCTCGAAACCGAGCCTCCTCCCCTCAGCCCACGCCACATCCCATGCGGATGCTGCCGACCGTGCGCGGGCGGCTGCCAAGTACGGCACCCTCAGGGCTTGCTCTCTTGGCTCCTGCCGGTAGCCCACCGATTCCCGTAAGGCCTCGGCAGCTCCGAACAGCCTCGCCACCCGCTCCGAATCTCCTCTTGTGCTCGCCCAGCATGCCAATCCCTCCATAGCCTCCGCAGCGACCAGCTTGTCACCAAGCTGCCGGCTCAGCGCCAGGCTCTCCTGGTGCAGGGACACAGCCCGTTCGGGGTCCTCCCGCATCAGCGCCGCCCATCCCAGGTTGTCGAGGGCGTATTGGAGATGACCTCTACTTCCCCGCTCCCTGAGTATCTCCGCAGCTTCCTGGTTTAGCCGGGCTCCACGCTCGTGGTCGCCTTGAAGCAGGAACTCTGCTCCCACGCTTATCAAGGTAGAAGCGAGCAGTGCCCTGTCACCTAATTCCCGCGATAGAGCCAATCCTTCTTCATAGTGCTTTTTCGCTTCCTCGTAATCGCCTCTGTCGCTCGACACATTCCCAAGTTGGTGCAGGGATGATGCGACTCCCCGCTCATCACTCGCCCTTCGGCTGAGTGCGAGGCTTTCTTCATAGAGTCGTGCCGCCTGCCGATGATCTCCACGTACATAGGCGGCTGACCCCAGTATGCGTAGGAAGGAAGCTCTAGTATTCGTCTGGGTCTTTGTTTGCGCGCTAAGCTTCAGGCCCTCTTCCGCCGCCGCTACCGCCCGATCGATGTCGCCTTGAACGTCCGCCAGCCAGCCCACACCCTCCAACACCCGTGCCCGTGTCTCTGGGGCGCCTCCGTCCCTGGCCAGCGCCTCCTCGAGCCATCTCCTACCCTCACTGTAGTGTCCCCTCATATCCCAGAACTGCCACAACGCACCTGCCAATCGCATCCCCAGCTCGGATTCCGCCGATTGCAGCGTCCAGGAGAGAGCCACTCTCATGTTGTCGTGCTCGGTCTCGAGGCGCTCTATCCACTTCGCCTCCTCCGATCCCCGTAGTTCCGGCGCGCCCTCTTCTGCCAGGCCGAGGAAATACTCAGCGTGCAGCCTTCTTGTCTCCTCGGCCTCGCCACTAGCTTCCAGCCTCTCTCGGGCGTACTCACGAAGGGTCTCGAGCATCGAGAAGCGCGGCTCGCCCTGTATCCCCTCCTCTCGCCTCAAGAGACTCTTGTCTAAGAGCGAGGAGAGGATTTCGAGGATATCTACAGAGTAACCGTCTTGGACGGCGCATATGGCTTCCACGGCCTCTAAATAGCATCCTCCGGAGAAAACAGCTAGTCTTGCGAAAAGTGCTTGCTCGCCTTCGCTCAGCAGGGTGTGACTCCATGCGATGGCTCCCCTTAGGGTTCTTTGCCTCTCTGGGAGATTGCGCGCTCCTCCAGTCAAGAACTTCAGTGGATCGCCCAGCCTAGAGCAAATCGCCTGGGGTGAGAGCAGATTTATCCGTGCTGCAGCGAGCTCTATTGCTAGTGGCAGCCCGTCGAGACGAGCGCAGATCTCCGCAACCGCCGGAGCGTTCTCCGTCGTCAGGTAGAAATCTGCCCTTGCGACACGTGCTCGCTCTACAAATAGTCTGACGGCCTCGTACCGCCGCAGAGTCGCGATCGGCGGAAGACGCCTCGAGTCCGGCAGCTCGAGTGATCTTACCGGATACTCGTACTCGCCGTAGACTCGGAGTAGTGTTCGGCTGGTCACTAGCACCTTGAGGCCAGGGCAAGACGAGAGTAGCTCCCCCACCAGCGGGGCTGCATCGAGCACCTGCTCGAAGTTGTCCAGGACAAGAAGCAGTTCTTTGTTACTCAGCTCATTCTCTAGGGTATCGATGAGGGCTCGTTCGGCGCTCTCACTCACCGACAACGTCCCCGCCAGCGTTGACGCTACCAGCTCGGGGTCGCTTACAGGGGCGAGCGCCACGAAAAACACCCCGTCTTCGAACTCGTCGATCAGGTCAGCGGCCGACTGCAGACCAAGGCGCGTCTTTCCCGTCCCACCGGTTCCCGTTAGGGTGAGCAGACGTACCTCGGCACGCCTCAACAGATCCGAAATCTCCGCCACCTCACGTTCTCGCCCGATCAGGGGCGTAGGCTGCGTGGGAAGGTTGTTCAGACGCGCGTCGAGGGTTTTGAGTGGCGGGAAAGACGAGAGCGTATCGGGAACAGCGATCTGAAAGACGTGTTCGGGCCCGGTAAGATCCTTCAAACGTCTCTGGCCCAAGTCCCTCAGCCTGGCTTCAGGCGGTAATTTGTCACCCACCGCTTCCTTGGTAGACAGCGAGAGTAGTATTTGGCCACCGTGCGCAGCCGAGAGGAGTCTGGCCACCCTATTTAGGGTAGGTCCGAAGTAATCTCTGCCCCGCTCCTCGGCTTCTCCGGTGTGTAAAGCCATTCTAACCTTCAGAGGTCCGGTCTCTTCCCACTCCTCGGAGAGCAAGACCCTCTGGACGTCAAGTGCCGCTGATACGGCCTCAGTGGCAGTCGAGAAGGCGACGTAGAAAGCGTCGCCCACCGTCTTGAAGACGAAACCACCGTGAGTCTCGACGGTGTTTCGCACCAACTCATCATGGCGGGAGAGAGCTCTGGACATAGCTTCGGGGTCGCGCTCCCACAGCTTGGTAGAGCCCTCCACATCAGTGAATAGGAACGTGAGGGTGCCTGTCGGTATCTCTGTCATTGGCTGGACGATCATAGTACACCCGGCACGTCTGCCTACAAGGAGGGTTGCGGTCGATACGATGTAGAGCACGGCTGGTACTCGCGCGTCTCGCTGGCGCACAACGTGGCCGAGGAGGGGCAGGTGGACTCGGTACTCGCAAGCGCCGCCCTTGCCGGAGCCACGATAATCAAGGATGCGCAGGAGATCTTTTTCGGGCGCCACGGTTTCTTTGCGGATCCCGACGGCTTCCTGTGGGAGGTGGCGTGGAACCCTTCCTTCCCGATGACTGAGGACGGCAGCATCGAGCTGCCCGACTAGGCACTCGTCGCGGAGATGCTGCCTACCCGAAACGCTACCTCTCCGCAGTTGGGTGAATCAGGCGTAGGGGTGTCAGCTTGGTGGAGCCTTCTCCACGCCACTGTCACCATGCCGATGGACGGCCTTCCAGGCGCCACCCTCGCGCCGGAAGATCAGCGTGGCTCTGAGCATCAGTTCGGCCGGTTCAGTGCGACTCTTTAACTGCCCCCACCAGCGCTCTATGAAGACCCCATATGCCATATCGCCGTTCACCGTCAGGAAGGCGGTGTCGCTTCTGACTTCGCCCTGACCCGGCACGAACTGCGAAGCCACCCACTCCCAGCGCTCACCGACTTCGGCCCAGCCACTTTCGACCCCTCCCCACAACCCGCACTGGCTGACGGCATCGGTGTGCGAGCACAGCGCCTTCATGGGCCCGGGATCCCCGTTGGCAACCGCGGTTAGCGCCCCGCGGAGCTCGTCCAAGAACGGCTGCAGGGTACCGACGGCTTGTTGCTCCACCATACATTGCTCCCTTCTCTATGCTTCCTACCGCGGCGCCTTCGTGAGAACCATTCTATATATGCCTCCTGTATTTTGTATATTCTTTTTATAATCTGTATAGTCTTACTATACTAAAGCGTGGTAATATTACACCCCGTGACCGGCGAAGTCAACTCCCAAGCCAGGAAATCCCCGCTGCGCCGCGAGCAGGCGGCCCTCACCCGCGCTCGTATCATCGAGGGAGCAACGGTGGTGTTCGAAGCGCGGGGCTACGAGGGGGCGCGCATCGAGGACATCGCCTCCGAGGCGGGAGTCGCCGTGCCGACCGTCTACAAGGTGTTCGCCAACAAGCGCAACCTGCTCAAGGCGTCGGTGGAAGCGGGCATCAGGGGCGGGGAAGCGGGCGAGGTGGAGCGGCAGGCCTGGTTTCGTGAGCAGCTCGAAGAGCCCAGCGCCGAGGGACAGCTGCGCCTCATCGCTCGCAACGCGCGGCGCATGTACGACCGTGCGGGGCAACTGCTAGAAGTAGTGCGTGCCGCGGCGGCCAGCGACAGTGACATAGAAGCCCTCTGGCGGGGCATCAACGACGAGCGTCTCGGCCGCGCACGCACCAGCGCGAGCCGCCTCGCGAGCAAGGCGAAGCTCAGGACGACGGTTGGGGAGGCTGCTCGAACGCTTTGGGTCCTCAGCATACCGGAGCTCTACGTCCTGCAGATCCGCACCGGCGGCTTGAACCCGGACGACTATGAGCGCTGGCTTGGAGACCTACTCGTCGCCGTTCTCCTTGTAGACCACAGACCGTGATGCCAACCGAAGCAGTCTGGGGCGGGCTTTCGAGGATGCTCCACAGGAGAGTTCATACGCAAAGCCGATTCCCCGGCCCGATCAGGGTACCGTATCCACCTGCTCTCTCGGCACGACCGTGCTGACGAAGTTGGGGTAGCTGGGGACTCCCTCATTGGGCTCGGTCTCCCGGGATACGGGCCGCAGTACAATGGGCCTGTCGCCGGCCTCCGAGTTCCCGCATATCACCGACGCTTCCAGTCATGGTCGTGCCCAAACATGAGTTCTGCCTCTTCCCACTCCCCCACTTCCGCCTCGTTTACCGAAGCTCATAGAAGCGGAGGTGTTCTAATAGCGGGTTGCAGGAGGTCAATCCTTCTGCAACCCGCGCCATCAGCTCTCAGCGATCAGCAAGAACAAAAAGCTGATCGCTGAGAGCTGAAAGCTCGTCGTACATTAGGGTTCAACTCTTATGCACGGCGCTGCAGGATGTTCAGCTTGGGGATGCGTAACGCTTCAGTGTAAGAAGCGGGATGTCGTCCTCCTGCTCCCAGCCCTCGCCCACGAAGGAATAGAGCTCTTTCATCAGGAAGTCCCCTAGCGACCTCTCCTCACCACGCTCGGCCACGTGAGCACGAAGTCTTGGGGAGCCGAACATCTCACCTTTGGGGTCGTGGGCCTCAACCAGCCCGTCGCTGTAGAAGAAAACGCCTTGGCCACTGTCGAGTTCGATCTCCTTCTGCTCGTAACTCATCCCAGGCATCAGCCCCAAAGGCATTCCTGTGGCCCTCAGTTCGTGGGCATCGCCTCCCCGCCACAGGTAGGGTAGGTCGTGGCCCGCGTTGGCATACTTCAAGGTGCCGTACTCGGGGTCGAGGATAGCGTAGAAGCAGGTGACGAACATGTTGGGGGGGATGTCCGTCACTAGAGCGTCGTTGACCCTGCTCAATACCTCTCCCGGCGAGTTGGAGGCTTGTGCGAGGGCACGTAGCATGCTGCGGGCGCTGGCCATCACAAGCGCTGCAGGCACCCCCTTACCCGTGGCGTCCCCCACTACCACTCCCAGCCGGTTCTCAGAGAGGAGGTGGAAGTCGTAGAAGTCTCCTCCCACCTCTCTAGCGGGATGGTAGTGGGGGTTTATCTGCCAGCCCTGGAGAGAGGGTACCTCTTTGGGCAGTGAGGCTTGCTGAATGCTACGGGCTAGCTGCAGCTCCTGCTCTATGCGCTCTCGCTCGAGCCTCTCTTGCTCCAGACGTTGGCGTGTTGCCTCCAGAACACCCGTGCTTTCGCTCCACTCCTCGACGATCTTGCCCCCAGATACGCGGTTGATGACGATAGCAGTCGTCTTGATCTCCATTCCGGCAGGTGCTAATCCCAGAAATTCTCCTCGATCGTGGATGCGCCTCCAGGTGAAGCGGGTTGTCACTTTGTCACCTTCAGCCACTTGATCGTAGATGTTGACGCGCAAATTGGAGAAGATATCAGGTTCCTCTGCGACCGACCGTATGAAGCCCTCTCGTCCAGGCTCTTGATCAGGTTGGAGGTCATGATCGACGAAGTCGGGGGCGAGCAGCTCCTCCAGGGCGTCCGGGTCAGCATTGGCCTGCGCCTCCAGAAAGCGACGTACCAATACCTTGTTCTCATCCGCTGAGGACACAGGAGCCTCCTCCTCCTCGCTGCCAACCGACGTATTATTGTCGAGGAACATTATGCATGATGCCATCCGGCGGTCCCCGGCACATATGAGGTGGCTTCTAGAGTGTGCGTTCTCACGGAAGTCCGCACGCCGCATGGCGCATGGGTGGCCGAGTAAGACGTGACCAGCCCGGGTACGATAACCTCCCGTGAGGTAAGGGCAACGAGGAGGGTGAGCATGAAGGTCACCATTATCGGAGCAGGCAACATGGGACGCGGGATCGGCCACCGGCTGGTAGCTGGCGGTCACGACGTCACGATAGTGGACCGAGACCTGGAGGAGGCTGAAGAGCTGGTAGAGGAACTACGCGGCGCGGCCGAGGGAAGCCCAACGGTCGAAGCGGCCGGACCTGGTGCTGAGCTGCGTGGGGAGGTGGTGATCCTCGCGGTGTACTACCCGGGCTCGCTCGAGATTACCGGGGGGTTGGGCGAGAGGCTCGCGGGCAAGGTCGTCGTGGACATAGCCAACCCTCTGAATGCGACCTTCGATGGGCTTGCTACCGCACCGGGCACCTCGGCTGCGGAGGAGGTGGCGGCGAGCGCACCGCCCGGGGCGAGGGTCGTCAAGGCCTTCAACACCACCTTCTCCGGTACGCTGGTTGAAGGAGAGGTGGCAGGCCAGCCCCTCGATGTGTTTGTCGCTGGCGACGACGATGAGGCAAAAGAGACGGTGGCGCAGCTAGTGCGCGACGGGGGCCTGGGGGCCGTCGACGTTGGTCCATTGGAACGTGCCAGGGGCAGCTTGAGGGTCTTGGGTTTCTTGGGATCACGCTCCAGTAGCCGCTGGGGTTGCACTTCCAGAGCGCCTGGAAGCTCATAAGCTAGGCGGTACTCGAAGATTTTGAACCTGGCGACTCGAGGAGGAGCAATGTCATGCCCTACGTCCTTCCTGCTGATGTAGTCGAGCGTCCGGTAGTCATCGACGGCGCGGGTACTCTCGGGCGTCGGATCGCCTCGAACCCAGAGCAGTGAGAAGACAGGCCGAAAGTTGGTATGGTGGGGAGACTCCGAGGAGCGGCAATCCGCCGTCGGCATCCCTGGCGGCCCACGGAAAGGAACATGAGATGGAAGGAAGGACAGACCGCATCGAGGGCGTGCTGCGGAGGATCGAAGAGCATATCGAACGGTGGCGAGCCGAGAAGCAGGCCCGCGAGCAAGAGGTTGAAGCAGATCGAGATGCGCTGTGGGCAGAAGCCGTCGAGCGGGAGGAGTTTCTGGCGGAAACCATAGAGGGCGAAGAAACCCGAAGGCGGCGGTCCGCGGGAGAGATCTGCCAGGAGCAGAAGGCCGTGTTCGTCGTCCACTCTCCGGAAACCAGGGAAGCCCTGGAGGGGCTAAGCGGGGAGAGCGTTCGTTTTGTCCGGATGGTTCCGGCGGAGGGTGCCTCCGCTCGGAGCGTCGGATTGGAGGGCTCATGGCTCATTTTCGAGTGACCCCGCACCAGGGGCACGAGAGTTCTTGCCAACGGCGGGCCTAGTCTTCTAGCTTCCCAGGGCTGCGCCTGTTGGCCCGATCTTCGAGGGAGGAGCAGTGGAGTGCGAGGGACGACCCGACTTCTCGCATCGTCGCCGACCCGGCCGGCGCGACGCATGCGGTTCTGGCTTGTATCAGGGAACGGCCCTGGCCGGCCGGAGGAACCCCTGACGGCGGGGTTCGAAGATGGCGGCAGGGCGCTCGCCGTCTTCAGTTTCGAGGAGGAGGCAAGGCTGTTCCTCCGGATCGGCGGCCGCCGCTGGGCGAGACCCAGATAAGGGTACTCGCGGAGCTGTACCGGTGGGCCGAGGAGCACATCGAGCAGATCGAGGCGGCGAGACTACGAAGCCGGCGAGGGGTCGTGAATACAGGCCAAAGGTAGACGAGAGGCAAAGGGAGGAGAAAGTAGATGCCAGGAGAATCCGCAGCGCTTTCGGAGATGGAGTTGCCGCCGCTTCCGCTGGAGGAATGGGAGGACACCAAGGAGACGCTGCACCGCTACTGCCAGATAGTGGGCAAGACCCGGATGGAGCTCTCGCCCTTCAGAAACCACTGGTGGCACGTCACCCTCTACGTCAGCCCGAGAGGCTTGAGTACCGGCCCCATACCCTTTGCTGCCGGTGCCTTCGAGGCTACCCTGGACCTCCTGGAAAGCCGGCTGGTGGTAACGACTAGCGAGAACACGGGCTTCGACTTCTGCATAGAGGACCTGCCCGTCGGTGAGTTCTACTCCAGGTTCTTCGTGGGGCTGGAGTCTGTGGGGATAGAAGCTTCCATAAACGCCGCCCCCTTCGACCTCGACGACGACCATGCGTTGGACGCCAACTTCGTCCACGGTAACTGTGTCCCTTCCTATGTGCAGCGTTACCATAGGATCCTTCTGTGGACCGACCAGGTCTTCAAGGAGTTCGCCGGTCGCTTCAACGGCAAGCAGAGTCCCGTCCAGCTCTTCTGGCACAGCTTCGACCTCGCTTTGAACCGCTTCTCCGGCCGGCGAGCTACGCTGCCGGATGGCACCGACCCGGTAACCCGCGAAGCGTACTCGCACGAGGTGATCTCCTTCGGTTTCTGGCCAGGCGACGCCCAGGTGCGCGAGCCCGCCTTCTATTCATACACCGCGCCCGAGCCGGATGACCTCACCGACCAGCTCCTCGGCGTCGAAGCCGCCTCCTGGCAGGAAGGAGGCACGGCGCTCTTGCCATACGAGGCCGTTAGAGACAGCGCCTCGCCCATGGCTACGCTGCTGGAGTTCGTGCAGAACGCGTACCTTGCCGGAGCGAGAACCGCCGGCTGGGACATCGAGGATTTCAGCACTCAGCCGACCAGATAGGAAAGAGCGAAACGCACAGTAATCGGAGTGCCGGAGCTGCGAGTCGCCGTTCCTGACGCGGCGGCATCGTGCCCTTTGGGCGCACCCTCGAGCGACAGCTCGCGGGGAAGCGGAGCGGTCATCTCGACGTTGTTGTGGTCACAGACGCAGCAGCGTCTTGATCGCGCGGCGCTCGTCCATCGCGCGGTAGCCCTCAGCCACCTCCTCCAGCGGCAGGGTCAGGTCGAAGACCTTGCCAGGGTCGATCTTCCGGTTCCAGATCAACTCGACCAGTTCGGGCAGGAAGCGTCTCACCGGGGCAGGACCGCCGTGCAGGTTCACATGCGAGAAAAAGAACTCCTCCCCAGGTATCTCCACGTCGTGGAGCACACCGACGAACCCCACGTGACCGCCTGCCCGCGTGGAGCGGATGGCCTGCATCATCGACTCCTGCGTGCCTACAGCCTCCACGACCGAGTGCGCGCCGAGTCCGCCGGTCATGTCCTTGATCCGTGCCGCGCCCTCCTCGCCGCGCTCGGTCACGATGTCGGTCGCGCCGAACTCCCGGGCGAGCCGCTGGCGGGACTCGTGGCGGCTCATCGCGATAATCCGCTCGGCACCGAGTTGCTTGGCGGCGAGCACTGCGAGCAGCCCCACGGCGCCGTCGCCGACGACCGCCACCGTCTTACCTGGAGCGGCCTCGGCCACCACGGCCCCAAACCAGCCGGTGCCGAGCACGTCGGAGGCTGCGAGCAGGCTGGGGATCATGTCCTCCGGCGGCATCCCCGGCGTCGCAACGAGGGTGCCGTCGGCGAGCGGGATGCGGGCGTACTGAGCCTGTGAGCCGGTGGGGGCGCCGGGCTGCCGGTGGATGCACGACGACTGGTAGCCGGCCCGGCAGATCTCGCTGGTGTTATCCGAGGCGAAGAACGAGCCGACTACGAACTGGCCCGGCTCGATCAGACGTACCTCGCTTCCGACCTCCTCGACGATGCCGACGTACTCATGGCCCATCGGGGTCGGCCCGTCGATCGGCTCGATGCCGCGGTAGGGCCAGAGGTCCGAGCCGCACACGCAGGTGAGCGGCAATCTAATGACGGCGTCGGTCGGCTCGACGATCGTCGGGTCGGGGACGTCTTCGAAACGCACGTCCCTGGGGCCATAAAGAACTGTTCCTCGCACGATTTATCTCCTTCTGAATATCGAGTACTTGGTCGCGTCTTCAACATACGCCGCGCCGCCTGGCATGATCTCAACGCCCGTCGCATTCACCGCAACGGCATCACGGTTGGTGACGAACGTCTCTACACCGTTTGGCCGCCGTCGACGACCATCGCATGCCCTACCAAAGCCGAAGCTCCGCTTGAACAAGAGCCCAGATCACCTCTAAGAATCGGGATCGACTTCTTCTGTCTGCCGCCGATTGTAGAGCCCTGGTGCACAGGGCTCCATAATGATTGTCGAGAATCTTTGTACTATCCTGCAAATCTTGGAGACGGGTGTTGCAGGAATTAGTGAAGCGGCTACTCTATGGATTTGATGAAGCACCATCAGGCAGAGCGCGAGACGCAGAGGGCGCGAGCAGGCCGCGAGGAGCTGGCCGAGCGCGTCGCTCGGGCCGTCGGCGAGGACGGGGCCGCCGAGGCGCCAGGTGGGCTCCGCCAGTCCTCGCCCACCCTGAAGGAACACGGCGTCTCCTCACCCGCCTTTTGCGTGATCGCGCAGGGCTCCAAGGAGGTCCTGCTAGGCGACGATTGCTACCCCTACGACGCCGACAGCTACCTCATCACCGCCGCCGCGCTGCCCACCACGAGCCGGGTCACCGGGGCATCGGAACGTCCGCCGCGTGAGACCACTGCGCCCACCTGATCCGGGCGCTCGGCTGCGGCGACGAGGGCGGCCCCCGCGCCGGTGCTCGCCCCGAAATAGCCGATCCTCGAGGTCTGGGTGTTGCGGTTATTCCTTAGCCAGTCGGTGGCTCCGACTAACCTCTCGGCTAGCAGGCCGATGTCGAAGCGCAGCTGGCGGGTGCGGAGATCCACCGCTTCCTCCTGCGCTGTGAGGAGGTCGATCAGGAGCGTAGAGAGGCCAGCTTGACGTAGTACCCTGGCGACGTAGAGGTTTCTGGGGCTACTTCGGCCTGAGCCGGAGCCATGGGCGAAGAGCACCACGCCTTCTGCGTCCTCGACTAAGCCCAGGTTACCTTCGAGCTCGATCTCACCGGTAGAGATCCTCACTGTCCGTTCCTCGCCCCGGTGTTCCGTTTCTCTTTCCATAATCTTGCCTCTGTTGTGGCGCTAGATGTCAGTGTCGTGGGTCTCTCCCACATTAGCACCACGAGAACACTAGATCAGCTTAACGATCTCCTTGTCAGAAACGTGTTGGAATTCATCACACCAGCAGCTGACGGTCACGACCTTGGGAGGATCCTGAGGCATTCTTCGGAGTGCGTGTGCTCAGCTAGGTCGCACCGCGCAATTCGCCCAGCACGCCGACCGCGGCCAGCACCACGACCGCGCCAGCCAGAGCCCAGGCCAAACCGGCGGCCAGGACCTGGGGCATGATGCCCTCCATCCAGCCCTGCACCACCAGACGGTGGATCACCACCGTGAGCACGGCTGAGAACGCCACGTAGATCAACGAGGCCAGCCCGTATAGGAGCTCGAGTCGGTGTCCCTTTAGCCTGCCGGGGTTGCGGAGGGCCGGGATCAGGTCCCGCCCCAGCTAGGCCAGGGCCCGCGGACGCAGATTTGGCCTATCCAGTAGGTCGCTCAAGACGTGGTAGCCGTCGGCCACCAGCGCCGCGAGGCCGCCGAGCACCAGGTTGGCGTAGGGGCCGGCAATGCTCACGGCTATTCGGGGCCAGCGACCCTCCAGCCACATATCGGAGGTGTCCACGTAGGCCACGGGGCCGAACCAATACCACCCGATCCCCACACGCGGTACCTCCCGACCGTAGTGTTTGGTCGTGAACGCGGTCGCGACCGCGGGCGGCCAAAAATGCCGGTTGACATACCTTCGTCGGTGCATTATTTTACCAACAAGCTAATTAACCGAAGGGTTTGCAAAGATGCCGACCGATACCCTCGACACCACCTTCGCTGCGCTGGCGGACCCGACCCGGCGCGCGATCCTGGCGCGCCTCGCTTCCGGCGAAGCGTCGGTCAACGAGCTGGCCGAGCCGTTCGACATGACCCTGCCCGGAGTCTCCAAGCACCTCAAGGTGCTGGAGCGGGCGGGTTTGATCTCGCGCGGGCGGGTGGCGCAGTCGAGGCCGTGCCGGCTGGAGGCGGCGCCCTTGAGGGAGGCCGCCGACTGGGTGGAGGGCTACCGCCGTTTTTGGGAGGGGAGCTTCGACCGCCTGGAGGACTACCTTAGAGAGCTGCAAAGGGGGGATGATGACGAACGGGGATGATCCCCACGCGGGGCGGCCGGGTCTCGCGGTGACACGCGTCTTCGACGCGCCGCGAGAGCTGGTCTTCGGGGCGTGGACGGAGCCCGAGCGCCTGAAGCGCTGGTGGGGCCCGAGGGGCTACACGGTGCCGTACTGCGAGATCGACCTCCGCGAGGGCGGCGTCTTTCTCTACTGCATGCGGTCTCCCGAGGGTCGCGATTTCTGGGGCAGGAGCGTTTTCCGCGAGATCGTGGTGCCCGAGCGGATCGTGTTCGCCATGTCCTTCGCGGACGCCCAAGGCAACGCGGTCCCGGCTACCTACTATGGGCTTAGCCCGGACTGGCCGCTCGAGACGCTGATGACCGTGACGTTCGAGGAACTCGCGGGCGCGACGAGGGTCGCCGTGCGGGACGAGGGCGTCCCCCCAGGCCCGGACGGCGATGGCACTCGGCAGGGCTGGACCGAAATGCTGGATGGTCTCGCCGAATACCTCGCGAAGGCGTGAGTGCCCGCGGCCGGCGGGGCGATGGGACGGGCATGACCAAACTAACGAGAAAGGAAAGCCATGAAGCTGACGACCAACACGAACGTCTCCGTCGACGGCGTGATGCAGGGGCTCGGCGGGCCGGAGGAGGACCCCAGCGGCGGGTTCGAGCGCGGCGGATGGGCCATGCCGTACTTCGACGAGGAGACCGCGGCCTTGGTAGGCCAGGTCTACCAGCGCGCCGACGCCTTCCTGTTCGGCCGGCGGACCTACGAGATCTTCGCCGGCTCCTGGGGAACCGGCTCCTGGGGGGCAAATCAGGGCGACAACCCGATCTCAGTGGCGTTGAACACGAAGCCCAAGTACGTGGCATCGACCACGCTCACCGACCCTGGGTGGGCGGACACCACCATCCTCTCCGGAGACGTCGCGGCCGCCGTCGGCGAGCTGAAAGCCGAGCCGGGGGGCGAGCTGCAGGTGGTCGGTAGCCTCAGCGTGGTCCGGTTGCTGCTCGACAACGGCATCCTCGACGAGATCACCCTGCTAACCTATCCCGTGGTCGTGGGCCAAGGCAGGCGGCTGTTCCCCGACACCGGCCAGGACCTGGCGCTCGAGCTGGTCGAGTCGCGCGCCACCGCCAACGGGGTGACGATGCAGGTCTACCGTACGGTCGGGCGCCCGCGGTACGCGTAGGCCACGCCCGACATGACGCACGTGACATAGGTACCTCATCGAGGATGCCGGACGACCGCAGAGACCAACGGTCCCAATGCCGCAGAAGCCGCAGGCCACCTAAGACTCGAGGAGACGATCATGAAGGATGGCCCGAAGAACACCAACGGCGCTGACAACCCCATGCTGCCAGCGGTGGTCGACCGAGGGACGTGGCAGGCGAGGATCGATCAACTCTGCGTCAAGGAGAAGGCGCACACCCGCGCCGGCGATGCACTGGCCGCGGAGCGACGCCGGTAGCCCATGGTCGAGGTCGATCCGACCACGAAGTTGATCGGTGCCGACGGCCGGTGCCGTTGATCGACAGCTTCGAAGGACGTGCGCAGCTCTTCGCGAAGTACATGATGTGGTACTACGCCGCGCCGGCCGCCGATCAGTGAGAGGGCTGCACGAAGGACATCACCCACGTGCGCGAGCTGTCCTACCTGCACTCGCGGGACGTGACGTTTGCGGTCTTCTGCGAGGGACCGTTTCCGGAGAGTGACCGCTACCGGGAGTTCATAGGCTGGGAGATGCCATGGTACTCGGTGCCTCCTCCGTCAAGATCACCTTGGACGTCTACGGCCACGTCGTTCCGGACATGCAAGAAGAGGCCCCGAAGAGCCTCGACGAGCTGTCTTAGAACCCCTAGTGTGGTAACGGTGTGGTATACCGCCGCGCATATTACGAGGCCCCGATTCGCAAATCCGGCGTTTGCAGGACTTTTAGAAGTGGCGAGACCCGGATTCGAACCGGGGACACCATGTTTCTCAGTCATGTGCAAAAGTCTTTAGGTATGCGAAAAACCCGCATACAGCACGTTTCACAGTAGTTGGGCTCGTGGGCGATAGCCAGCATGCTCGAAGTAACCTTGAGCGTCTTGGGCGCTCACCGCCGAAAGCGCTTCGC
>Ga0196962_10000066_pt1 | contig 77066 bp, 75 predicted proteins | sample S3v_20metaG_FD_183186 | JGI IMG/M metagenome (GOLD analysis project Ga0196962, IMG submission 183186) | Soil microbial communities from Anza Borrego desert, Southern California, United States - S3+v_20 | ecosystem: Environmental > Terrestrial > Soil > Desert | place: USA: California | collected...
TGCGGCTATCGCCACGTTCATCGGCGGTTACGTGGAGACCCTCACCGGGATCGGCGGTTGGATCGTCTACCTCGTGTGCTACTTGATCTTCGTAGGCATTCACCTCTACGGCGTCGGTGAGGCGCTCAAGGTGACGTTCGGCATAACAGTCGTAGCCGTCGTGGCGCTGGCGGCGTTCGTGATCGGCATGATCCCACAGTTCGAGGTGGCGAACCTGTTCGACATAGATCCGACGGGCGCGGCCGGTGCGAGCTCGTTCTTGCCGTTCGGGGTGGTGGGCATCTGGGCGGCGTTCCCGTTCGCGATCTGGTTCTTCCTCGCGATAGAGGGCGTGCCGCTCGCTGCCGAGGAGACCAGGGACCCAGCGACAGACATGCCCAAAGGGCTCATCGCCGGCATGGCGGCGCTGCTCCTGTTCGCCGTACTCGTCCTCTTCTTCGGTCCTGGGGGTGCCGGTTCGGCGGCATTCACGAGCGGCGAGATAGTGCTCGCCCCGTCCGTGCTGCCCCTGGCGATGGAGGAGGCCTACGGCGGTGGCAACGCGCTCGTCACCTTCGTCAATATCGTGGGGTTAGCGGGTCTGATCGCGAGCTTCTTCTCGCTCATCTTCGCCTACTCGCGCCAGATGTTCGCCCTGTCCAGGGCCGGCTACCTCCCCAGGTTACTCTCGGTCACCGGTGGGCGGAGGACGCCGTGGGTGGCCCTGATAGTCCCCGGCGCCATCGGCCTGGTCCTTGCGATCGCGGGCGGCAGTGCCGGCGGTGCCACGCTTCTTAACAGCGCCGTCCTCGGCGCCACGATCTCTTACGCGCTGATGATGCTCTCGCACATAGTGCTGCGCCAACGCGAGCCTGATCTGGATCGTCCCTATCGCACGCCGGGCGGCGTGGCCACATCGGGTGTGGCGCTCGTGCTGGCGGTTCTTGCGGTCATCGCGACCTTTATCGTAGACGTCAGGGCAGCGCTCATCATGCTCGGGGTCTACGCACTCTTCCTCGCCTACTTCGGCCTCTACAGCCGGCACCACCTCGTCGCCCAGGCGCCGGAGGAAGAGTTCGCCGCGATAGAGAAGGCCGAGTCCGAACTGGCCGGAAACTAGAGAGGAGCAGGAATTGGACACGACGCAGGCGGCTGGACGCCTCGACCTCGACACCCTGCGCTCGGAGGTCGAGGCCGGAAACATAGACACCGTCCTCCTCGCGATGACGGACATGCAGGGCCGGCTCCAGGGAAAGCGTCTCACGGCGACTCACTTCCTCGACGAGGTCGTCGAGCACGACGCGGAAGGCTGCAACTACCTGCTTGCCGTGGACGTGGAGATGAACACCGTAGAGGGATACGCGATGTCCTCCTGGGAGCGTGGCTACGGCGACTTCGTCTTCAAGCCTGACATGGACACCCTGAGGTACGTGCCCTGGCAGGAGGGGACGGCGTTCGTGACGTGCGACCTCGTCTGGGAGGACGGCTCCCCGGTCGTGGCCTCGCCCCGGCAGGTCCTCAAGCGCCAGCTAGGGAGGCTCTCCGAACGCGGCCTGGAAGCCTTCGTGGGGACCGAACTCGAGTTCATAGTCTTCATGGACTCCTACGAGGAAGCCTGGCGTAAGGGGTATCGTGATCTCGAACCAGCAAACTACTACAACGTCGACTACTCGCTGCTCGGGACGGCGCGCATCGAGCCCTTGCTGCGGCGCATCCGCAACTCCATGGCGGGGGCCGGGCTCGCGGTGGAGGATGCGAAGGGCGAGTGCAACTTCGGGCAGCACGAGATCAACTTCCGGTTCGACCGCGCTCTAGAGACCGCGGACGGGCACGCGATCTACAAGAACGGCGCCAAGGAGATCGCCGCCCAGGAGGGCTGTTCCATCTCCTTCATGCCCAAGTTCGACGAACGCGAGGGAAACTCCTGCCACATACATTTGAGCCTCCGCAGAGAGGACGGAGCACCGGTCTTCACAGACGGGCACGGTTTCTCCCCGACGTTCGAGCACTTCATAGCCGGGCAGCTCGCCTGCCTGCGCGAGCTCACGCTGTTCTTCGCCCCGAACATAAACTCGTACAAACGCTACGCCAAGGGCTCCTTCGCCCCGACGGCGGTGGCGTGGGGCAAGGACAACCGCACCTGTAGCTTGCGCGTCGTCGGCCACGGCAACTCTTTGCGCGTCGAGAACCGGCTGCCTGGTGGGGACGTCAACCCTTACCTGGCGATAGCGGCCATGATCGCCGCTGGCCTGCACGGCATCGAGAACGAGCTCTCCCTGGAAGAGGAGTTCATCGGTAACGCTTACGAGGCGGACAAGCCGCACGTGCCGACGAACCTGCGCGAGGCACGGGAGCTGTTTGCGGCGAGCGAGGCGGCCAGGAGTGCCTTCGGGGAAGAAGTAGTAGAGCACTACTTGAACATGGCGCGGGTGGAGATCGAAGCTTTCGAAGCTGCCGTTACCGACTGGGAACGCTACCGGAACTTCGAGCGCCTGTGAAGGCGGGATCCAGGCCCACAATCGGCGTGACGGCGGCGACCGAGAGGGTTAGCTACGGCGTCTGGAACGAGATACCGGCGGTCATCAGCCCGGCGCGCTACCTCCAGGCCGTCCAGCGCGCCGGCGGACGTCCCGTCCTGCTGCCTCCAGATCCGGAGGACGCAGAGGACCCTGGCGGGGTGCTGGATCTTCTCGACGCGCTCGTCGTCACGGGAGGAGCTGGGGACCTGGATCCCGCCCTCTACGGAGACGAAAGGCACCCCGAGACAGGACCCGTACAGGAGGAGCGCGACGCCTACGAGCTCGCGCTGGTGCGCGGCGCTTTAGAGCGCGAGATGCCCGTCCTGGGCATCTGCCGCGGGATGCAGGTCCTGAATATCGCCTACGGGGGCACCATAGAGCAACACCTACCAGACGTGCTCGGTCACGAAGAGCACCGCCACACGCCAGGGACCTTCGCCGACCACGAGGTACGCCTCGTCCCCGACTCACTCGCCGCCCGCGCCGCCGGCTCGGAGAGGACCCCGGCCAAATCGCACCACCACCAGGGGATAAAGGAGGTCGGGGAAGGCCTCCGGGTAACAGGCTGGGCGGTCGAGGATGACGCGGTCGAGGCCCTAGAAGATCCATCCTGCCCGTTCGTGCTCGGCGTGCTCTGGCATCCCGAAGAAGACGAGAATAGCCAGCTCATAAAAGCCCTAGTTTCGGAGGTCTCGTAGATGCTCGAAGTCCTGAACCCGGCGACCGAAGAGGTGGTAGAGAGCCTCGAACCCGCCACCGAGGATGACGCCGACGCTGCCATCGCCCGCGCCAGGCAAGCTTTCCCGGCGTGGAGAGACGTGCAACCCGGCGACCGCTCGCGCCTGCTAAGGCGTCTCGCCGAAGCCCTCGAAGGGGAACAGGAGAACCTGGCCCGACTGGAGTCGAAGAACACCGGCAAGCCCATAGGCGACTCCCGCGGCGAGATGGCCATGGTGGCGGAGACCTTCCACTACTACGCAGGGATGCCGGAGCGTTTGCTCGGCGACACCATCCCGGTCTCCGGTGGCGTCGACGTGACGTTCCGCGAGCCACTCGGCGTCGTGGGCCTCATCGTCCCCTGGAACTTCCCGCTGACCATAGCGAGCTGGAAGATGGCCCCTGCCCTGGCGGCGGGCAACACGCTCGTCCTCAAGCCCGCCGAGCTCACGCCGCTGAGTGCCCTGGCGTTCGAGCGTATAGCCCTCGAAGCGGGCATCCCCGAGGGCGTCGTCAACGTCGTCGTCGGCCCTGGTAGCAAAGTTGGGAAGCGGCTCGTCGAGCACCCGGACGTCGCCAAGGTCGCCTTCACGGGTTCCACGGAGGTCGGCAAGGGCATCATGGCGGGGGCTGCAGGCACCATAAAGCGCGTCACCCTGGAACTTGGAGGCAAGTCCGCGAACGTGATCTTCGCCGACGCCGACCTGGAGAGAGCGGCCGCGTCAGCGCCCATCGCCGTCTTCGGTAACGCCGGTCAGGACTGCTGCGCCCGCTCGCGCATCCTGGTCGAGAAAGGCGCCTTCGACGAGTTCCTCTCGCTAATGGAGCCGGCCGTTACGAAGATGCGCGTCGGGGACCCTCTCGACGAGGCGACGGAGATGGGGCCTTTGATCTCCGCCGACCACCGCGAGAAGGTCGCCGCCTACGTCCCCGAAGACGCGCCCGTGGCGATCCGGGGCCAGGCTCCGGAAGGCTCCGGATTCTGGTACCCGCCCACCGTTCTGGCCCCCGTCTCCAACGACGACAAGGCGGCCAGAGAAGAGATCTTCGGCCCCGTCGTCGCGGTGATCCCCTTCGAGGACGAAGATGATGCCATCAGACAGGCCAACGACACCGAATATGGGCTCTCCGGTTCGATCTGGACCGAGAACGGCGCCCGCGCCCTGCGCGTGGCGAGGCGCATGGAGACGGGCGTGATCTCCGTCAACTCCAACACCTCCGTACGGGTCGCCACACCCTTCGGCGGCTTCAAGCAGTCAGGCGTCGGACGCGAGCTCGGCCCGCACGCCCTCGACTACTACACGGAGGTAAAGAACGTCTACCTGTCCACGGAGGAGGACTGATATGGCCGGACGCCTGGAAGGGAAGGTCGCCGTCGTAACCGGCGCCGCCGGCGGCATCGGCCGTGAGACAGCCCGCCGCTTCACCGAAGAAGGCGCCCGTGTCTGCGTTGCGGACCTCGCCGACGAGCCGGGGCAGGAGACCGCCTCCGAGGTAGACGGCATCTTCGTCCACGCCGATGTAACCGACCCCGAGGACGTGCAACGCATGTACAGCGAGACGGCCGAGCGTTTCGGCGGCATAGACGTGCTCTTCAACAACGCCGGCATCTCTCCGCCCGACGACGACTCCATCCTGGACACCGACCTCGAAGCCTGGGAGCGCGTCCAGAACGTGAACCTCAAGAGCGTCTACCTGTGCTGCAAGTATGGGATACCTTACCTACTGGAGCGGGGCGGAGGATCGATCATCAACACCGCCTCTTTCGTCGCCGTGATGGGTGCGGCGACCTCCCAAATCTCTTACACCGCATCGAAGGGCGGCGTGCTGGCCCTCAGCCGCGAGCTGGGGGTCGAGTTCGCCCGAAGGGGTATACGCGTCAACGCGCTCTGCCCCGGCCCGGTGAATACGCCGCTTCTGCAGGAGATCTTTGCCAAGGACCCGGAGAAAGCGGAACGCAGGCTCGTACACCTGCCGATGGGCCGGTTCGCTGAGGCGACAGAGATCGCGGGCGCCGTCCTCTTCCTGGCCTCCGACGACGCTTCCTACGTCAACGCCTCGACCTTCCTGGTTGACGGCGGCCTCTCAGGGGCATACGTTACCCCTGAATAGGAGGTGGTCGGCATGAAAAATATGCTTTCCAGCAGCATCCTCGACGCCATAGGAAACACGCCCATGGTGGAAATAGAGGGCATCTACTGCAAGCTCGAGTACCTGAACCCTTCCGGTTCCATCAAAGCCAGGATCGCGAAGTACATGATCGAACGCGCCGAAGACGAGGGGCTTCTGAAAAGGGGCGATACCATCGTCGAGGCCACGTCAGGCAACACCGGCAACGCCCTCTCTATGGTCGCCGCGGTCAAGGGCTACAGGATGCTCGTGGTGATGCCCGAAGGTATGAGCGGCGAGCGGGTCGCCATCAGCCGGGCCTTCGGGGCCGAGGTGATGGAGGTCGGACACTTCCACGTCAACGAAGCCCTGGCGAAGGCAGAGGAGCTCGGCCAGGAGCCCGGCTACTTCTGCCCGGCCCAGTTCGAGAGCGAGTGGAACGTGGAGGAGAACAGGATCTGGCTGTGACCCGAGTTACTGGCCCAGCTGCCTGAAAACGTCGTCCCCGACGCCCTCGTCATGGGGGTAGGCACCGGAGGCACCCTCATCGGGGTAGGTCAGGCCTTCAGAGAAGTAAATCCTGACGTCAAGCTCTTCGCCATGGAACCCTCGGAGTCCTCGACCATCCTGTGCGGCGAGGTGGGGGACCACCTCATAGAGGGCATCTCGGACGGCTTCGTTCCCGGCATCTTCGAGCGTCACAAGAAGCTGGTCGATACCGCCCTGACCGTCGACTCCGAGGAGGCCGTAGAGGAGATGCGCCGTCTGGCCAGGCAGTACGGTCTCTTCGTAGGCCCTTCCAGCGGCGCGAACCTCATTGCCGTCCGCAAGGTGCGCGATGCTTATCCGGAACTAGAGACTATTGTCACCCTATTTTGCGACGAAGGTGAAAAGTACATCCAGGATCACTTCGCCGAAAAGGTAGAGGTGACCCCGGAGACCTTCGCTTGAGCAGGGGCACCGGTAGCCTGGTCCGGTAGCGAGTCACGACTTCCAGAAGCTCAGCGTCCGAGGCCGCCGCGCCCTAGTCAAGCGCCTCTGCCTCGACGCCGTCTACGGGTAGCGCGCCACCCTTGTGCTATAGTCCGAACTAGCCCGATGAGGGCCGCGGGAGAGAGTCGTTCGGGGGATGGGGGAGACCCCGTGACGGCCGCCGAAGGTGAAAGGGTTGCGAGAGCAGCCTGAATCTCTCAGGCAAAAGGACCGCGAGCCAGAGGGCGTCCTGGAGAGTCCGGCACGGACCGGCGCCGACGGGGTAACACTCTCAGGTTTGGGACAGGGCGGAAAAGGCAACGCTCACCCGAGACAGGGGGTATAGCCGCGTGGCGCGATTCACACCGCACACAGAGGCCGATGTAGAGGAGATGCTGGACGCCATCGGGGTCGAGACCCTGGACGACCTCTTCGCCGACGTCCACCCGAAGTACGAAGGAGAGCTCGACCTTCCGACGGCTCTCTCGGAGTACGAGGCGTTGAGAGAGGTAGACGTCCTGGCCAAGGAGAACGTCTGGGGGCTTCCGATCTTCCTAGGCGCCGGGGCCTACGATAGGATCGTACCCTCTGCCATCGGCGCGATCATCTCGCGCGGGGAGTTCCTGACTTCCTACACCCCGTACCAGCCGGAGATCAGCCAGGGCACCCTGCAGTCGATCTTCGAGTTCCAATCCATGATCTCCGAGCTGACGGGGCTGGAGATCTCCAACGCCTCGGTCTACGACGGCGCGAACGCCGTAGTGGAGGCCGCCCTCATGACGGCGAGGCTGACGAAACGTGATCCCAGAGTCGCAATCTCCGCCGGACTCAACCCCCGCTACCGCGAAGTCATTGAGACCTACCGCGTCGAAGTGGTTGACCTTCCGTTCGAGAACGGCGCCACGGACTTCTCCAATCTCCCTGACGATGTCTCCGGGGTCTTCGTGCAGAGTCCGAACTTCTTCGGGATCGTCGAAGATATAGAGGCTGCCTCGGAGGCGGCGCACGATTTAGACGCCCTCTGCGTTGCGGTGTGCGACCCGATCTCCCTCTCCGTGCTCGAAGCCCCCGGAAACCTCGGGGCCGACGTGGCCGTTGGCGAGGCCCAGCCGCTCGGGATGCCGCTGATGTTTGGTGGCCCTTACGCGGGCTACATGGCGACAAAGGAGGATTTCGTCCGCCAGCTCCCGGGGCGTATCACGGGAGAGACCATAGACAAAGACGGAAAGCTGGCCTACGTACTCACCCTCCGGGGACGCGAGCAGGACATCAGGCGCGCCAGGGCTAACTCCAATATCTGTACCAACCAGGCGCTGACGGCCCTGGCCGCGACCGTCTACACGGCCCTGATGGGACCGGAGGGACTGCGCGAAGTCGCCGGGCTCTCCATCTCGAAGGCTCATTATCTTGCAGAGAGGCTTCAGGATTCAGGCTTCGAGCTTCGGTATCCGGAGGCACCTTTCCTCTGGGAGTTCGCCGTGGAGTTGACGGATGTCCAAAGGGCCAACGAGGCGTTGATGGAGGCTGGTATTGTAGGCGGGCTGGATCTCGGGGACGGGGCGATGCTCGTCGCGGTGACGGAGAAGCGGACCAAAGACGAACTCGACGCCTTCGTGGAGGTGGTTGCCGATGCCTTTTAACCTGATCCGGGACAAAGGCCGCGAGGGGCGCAGGGGCTACACTCTCCCGAAGCAGGACGTGGAGATGAAAGGGCTCGAAACTATCCTGCCTGAGTCGGCGCTGCGGAAAGAGAAGCCACACCTCGCCGAAGTAGACGAGCCGACCGTGATCCGGCACTATACCAACCTCGCGCGCGAGAACGAGGGAATCGACACTACGTTCTACCCTCTCGGCTCCTGCACGATGAAGCACAACCCGCGCGCGAACGAAGCAGCCGCTGTAGTCCCCGGCTTCGCCGGACTACATCCGCTCCAGCCCGAAGCCCAGGTCCAGGGAGCCTTACGGGTCATGCACGAGCTACAGGGCTTCCTCGCCGAGGTCTCCGGCTTGCCTTACGTCTCCTTGCAGCCCCTCGCCGGGGCGCAGGGGGAGCTGACCAGCATCCTGATGGTCAAGAAGTTCTTCGAGGACGCAGGGGATGACGGGCGCACCACGGTCCTCGTACCTTCGACGGCGCATGGGACCAACCCGGCGACGGCCTCTATGGCGGGGTTCGGGGCAGAGGAGGTAGGGCTCGACGAGCATGGGTGCGTAGATGTGGATGAGCTAAGGGAGATGGTGGACGGGTCGACGGCTGCGCTAATGATCACCAATCCCAACACCTGTGGCGTCTACGAGCGGAACATAAAGGAGATAGCTGAAGTTTTGCATGAGGCAGGCGCCTTCTTGTACATGGACGGCGCGAACATGAACGCGAACATGGGCCGCATGCGCCCGGCCGAGGCCGACGTAGACATCATGCACTTCAATTTGCACAAGACCTTCTCCACCCCCCACGGCGGCGGCGGACCAGGCTGCGGCGCCATCGCCTGCACGGATAACCTAACCCCCTTCCTCCCCGAGCCCACGGTAGAGAAGGAGGGCGACGCGTACCGCTTCGTTCGTCCCGAGAAGAGCATCGGTCGCGTGGCAGGCTTCCACGGCAACTTCGGGCAGATGCTAAGGGCCTGGAACTACATCAGGATGCACGGGCCCGAGCTCAGGGACGTGACGGACATGGCGGTCCTGAACGCCAACTACGTACGGGCGCAGCTCAGGGGCACTTACCGCATACCCTACGACGAGTTGTGCAAGCACGAGGTGGTCGTGCAGCCCCCGCAGGGCAAGAGGGCCCTCGATATCGCCAAGGGACTCATAGACTATGGGTACCACCCGCCCACGATCTACTTCCCACTAGTCGTCAAGGAGGCGATGCTGATCGAACCCACCGAGACGGAGTCCAAGGAGACCTTAGACGACTTTATCGGAACGATGCTGGAGCTGGCCGAGACGAGCCAGGAAGACCTCGAAGAGGCGCCGACCCACGCCCCCACGCGCCGCCTCGACGAGACCCGCGCCGCCAGGCAACTCAAGGCCAGGTGGTAGGGGTGGCGAAAGACGACCTCAGGCACACCCCGCTCTACGAGGAACACAAGAACCTCGGGGCCCGACTCGTGGACTTCGCCGGCTACGAGATGCCCGTGCAGTACTCGGGCATACAGGCCGAGCATAGGGCGGTTCGCAATCACGCCGGGCTCTTCGACGTCTCGCACATGGGCGAGGCGATCTTCCGTGGCCCAGACGCCGAAAGCGCCGTCCAGCGGCTCGTCACCCGCGACGTTGCCCGCCTGGACGTCGGGCAGGCCGGTTACTCGGCGGTCTGCTACGAAGACGGGGGGACGGTGGACGATGTGATCGTCTACCGGCGCGAGGATGACTTCCTCGTCGTGGTCAACGCCTCCAATCGTGAGAAGGATCTCGAACACTTCCGCGAGAACACCGGGGACCTCGACGTGGAAGTCGCTGACGAATCCGACGACTGGGCGCTCCTGGCGCTGCAAGGCCCTGAGGCGGCTGATCTACTTCAGGACCTCACGGAGACGGACCTATCGAGCCTCAAGCCATTCCGCTTTGTGCAGGAAGAGGTTGACGGCGCCAGGAGTATCATCTCTCGCACCGGCTACACGGGCGAAGACGGGTTCGAGATCTACCTTTCCCCGGACGATGCCCCGCGCGTCTGGCGCCGCCTTATAGAGGCGGGCGCCACCCCTGCAGGACTCGGCGCCAGGGACACGCTGCGCCTCGAAGCCGGGATGTGCCTCTACGGGAACGAGCTCGACGCGGAGACCACGCCTCTGGAGGCCGGCATCTCCTTCGCGGTGCACCTGGACAAGGAGGAGCGCTTTATCGGGCAGAGGGCGCTCTTGCTCGAGGACACCGAGGGGCTGCGCAAGAAGCTCGTCGGCTTCGAGATGGAGGGGCGGGGGATAGCACGCCACGGCCACCATGTGACGAGCGGGGCCGAGATCGTCGGCGAGGTCACCAGCGGCACCAAATCTCCTACTCTGGAGAAGGCTATAGGGCTTGCGCTCGTAGACCCAGGGGTGGATGATTGGTTCGAGATCGTGATAAGGGATAACCCGGTACCGGCGAAGGCCGTGCCGCTACCGTTCTACAAGCGCGACAGAGGATAGGGGGAGAGCCTTGAACATACCTGAAGACCTTCAGTACACCAAGAGCCACGAGTGGGTCCGCATAGAGGGCGACACCGCGACCATAGGGATCACGGATCACGCCCAGGACGAACTCGGCGACGTCGTCTTCGTCGAGTTGCCCGACGAAGGAGCCACCTTCGACGCCGGAGAGTCCTTCGGCACCGTGGAGAGCGTCAAGGCCGTCTCTGATCTTTACACGCCGGTCGGCGGTGAGGTCGTCGAGGTCAACTCCTCCCTGGAGGATGCGCCCGAGAACATCAACGAGGACCCTTACGGTGAGGGCTGGATCGTCAAACTCCGCACCTCAGACGAACCCAACCTCCTCTCCCCCGAAGAGTACGAGGCGGTCGTCGAAGAGGAGTCGTAGCAGACACGCTTTCTCTCAGAAGCCAGGAGAACGCATCCCTGGAACCTGCGGATGGCGTCCGGCGAGAACGTACACTCTTGTTCGTGAAGGTTAGCGGACGAAGCCTGCTATGTGTTCCTCGAACTTCTTGCTGAGGACGTCGAACCGCCCGATCCACGGCTCCGCTTCCTCGCTGAGCTTGCCGTAAACGCGCACGTCCAGGGGCCTCACGCAGGCGAAGAACCTCCGGAACTCTTCCCACTCTGAGATCATCCCTATATGCTCGATCATACGCTCACGATTGGAGAAGGTGAGGATGGCACCCACCTCGGTGGAGCCTGGATTGCCGTAGAAGTGGACCGTGACGAGTTCCCTAACCCCTTCGGCTTCGAGGCGGCGGGTGGCGGCCCCTACGGCCTGCGCGAACTCCTCGTAAGGTACGGTCAGCTCGAGCACCTCGACGAGGGTTACATATTCGCTTGCTGGTGCCTTCATGCCCGTATCCTTTTCTGAGGGGCGGAGCACAGAGAGCTCCGCCCCCGCTTGTTGATTCTAGTTCATCTCTCTAGGACGCCACCACCTTGCGTGGCGCGGAGAACTCGGAGGTGTCTCCTGTTGACCCGTTTGTCGCCGTCGCTGTTATCGCCTGCCCCGCGGGGACCTTCGTGGCCGGAGAGAAGGTGAAGGAGACGCTGCCCGATGAGTCGGTGGTGACGGACTTCTGGCCGATGAACTTCTTCCCCTCGTCTGTGCCGGCCGGGTTCGAGTAGAACTCGACGGTGTAGGTCTGGCTGGCATTGCTGTTGAGCTTGCCCTTTATGGTGCTCTTACCGGAGGCGTTGGCGGCAGAGGAGAGGAGAGGCTTGTTCTGGAGGTTGTTGGGACCGGTGTCGGGATCGCCGGCGTCGTTCGCGGTGGGGCCGTCGTCATTCAGGTCTATTCCCAAGTCCCCGTTCGAGAAGATCGAGTTGCGGAAGACGCTGTTGTCCGTGCCTTCGTCCGAGGTCGAGGTTCTAACCCGCACTCCGTCCAGGCCGTTGAAGGCAATGGTGTTGGCCCCTTCAGTCGTACCGTCCCCGATGGTGTTGTCGGAGGAGCCGAACAAGCTCACGCCTTCGTCTAAGTTGCCCAGGCTCCCGACTCCGTCTCTCTTGGTGCCGATCAGGTTGCCCATCACCTCGTTACCCGTCGAAACGAAGATCTCTACACCCCTTCCGTCGTTGCCGGAGATGAGGTTACGGGCTGCGGGGGTATTGTCCCCGACGGCAATGTTGGCGGATTCGAAGAACAGACTCACCCCACCGGTGTGGTTGCCCCGGTCCAGGGTTCCCGAGGGGTTGGTACCTATGAAACTACCCTCGATGGTGCTTCCGCTACCGCCATCCAACGCACGGACGCCGAAGCTGCCGAAACGGTTGATCACCAACCCCTTGACCACGCTGTTCGGGGCGTCGATATCCAAGCCGGCACTAAACTCACCCGCGTTGGTCCCATTCAACTGGATGTTCAGCACCGCGTTGGTGCCCTTGGCAAGTGTGTTCGGAGAAGAGCCTGGCTGGGAGTAGCCGTCTATGACCACAGGCTCGGTTATGGTCGGTAGTGCCGAGCCCGGAGAGATGGTCTTGACGCCGGTCCCTGGGATGTTGAAGTTGATCCTGTCGGCTTCCGTAGGGTTGTTGTTTGTGTTTGCCTGCTCGATCGCGGCCCTGAGGGTGCACACCTGTGCGTTGGAGACATCTGCGTCGCAGATATTGTCAGTCTGGATTGCGTCTGCGGCATCCACGGTGGAGTCGACGGTGAAGGTAGTGCTGGCGGCCTGGGCGGACCTACCGGTTGCTAGCAGCATGGCCGCCATCGTCGCTACGAGCGCCAGCGCCACCAGTACCCTGAAGTGGTGGTTGGCCGTCTTCATCTTTGTGCTCGTCATCATCTCTATCTCTCCTTTTCTGCGTCTTCTCGGTCTCTGATCGCTACCAAGGAACTGCGTCTTTCCTCGTGCGTGCTCGCTTAATCCATCGGCTCGCCTCCTCACTCTGAGACACTCGGTGAGGCTGCGTCTTGGCGGCTTTGCTCGGTGCCGACTATCCCCGCCAGGGCGGCAGGGTCCTCCACGAAGATGCCCGCGGGCTCTATGGGGAACACCGACCTCGCCACGGGGTACATCCCTCTCACCAGGCCCAGCGCCTTGCGGATGCTCCGAGCTTGGACCGCGACCAGAAAGCGTACCGTGCCGCTTCTAACCACAACCGACACCTTCACCATCCGCTGCCTCACTGCTCTTCCTCCTTGCTAGGGGTCCTGTGCTTGCAAGGGACACACTAGGTCCCACGAGGAAAGGGGGCATCACCAGAACGACCCATTAGGGGTAACCATTTAGGAGATCAGGGGCATGGTTACCCCTACCAGACGATATCTATGGGCTGACGGGTGCTATGAGTGCGGATGTATGAGAAAAGCGTGAAGGAGAAGAGGGCTTATGCGTATCGGGTAGATCGCTCCTGGAGGAGCGGAGCGTCTGGTGCGGTGGATTCCCGCTTTCGCGGGAATGACGGTATTGTCGAGAGCGGGGGTAGGAGTCGTACTCGACCAGTTTATACGCTGAGGAAGTGGGCCAGGGGTTCTGTATCACTCTAGGCTTTGCAGGGAATACGAGTCTCAGAGGAGGTTGTGTTCCGAGGCGAATCGGGTAGCGGCGGCACGAGAGCTCACACCGATCTTGCGGTAGATGGAGCTGAGATGCCTGTTTACGGTGTTCGGGCTGATGAAGAGCTCTCTTGCTACCTGGGCATTGGTCATTCCCCTGGCTACCAGCTTGAGGACGTCTATCTCCCTGGCGCTGAGTCCGGCGGGATGGGCCGGTGGGGTTCCGGCCTCTTCAGGCATCTCTTGACTCCGAAGGGCGAATTCGACGGCCCGCTCGAGTGACATCGCCCGTCCTTCTGTCCGCGCCGTCTCCCAGGTCGCCGCGTCCAGCTGCGAGCGCGTGGCGGCCAGGATTGCCTGATAGTCGGTAGGTGTATGGTCCCAGAGTGGTAAGCCGAGACCGATCTCTTCCCGTAGGGTCTCCGCCGCCACCCACAGCCGCACCGCCCGGGCCGGTCGTCCCTGTAGGGCGGCCACCGCTGCCAGTCCCAGAAGACAGTAAGAGATCTTCGGCTTGTTTCCCAGCTCGAGCGACAGGCGAAGTTCCTCCTCGAGCAACTCCACCGCCCGCCGGTGATCTCCCTGTTCCATGACGGCGAGCCACAGATACTCCTGGGCCTGTCCCGCGACCAGGTCGATCGCCGTGGAGAGTTGGATACCTTCCCCCTGGTTGTCCGGCGCAACGTGCGACTCGCTCGCCAGTCCCCGAAACAGGTTAAGGCTCTCATCCAGCAGCGTGATCGCCCGTTCGAGATCGCCCTCGTACAACGCGACCATTCCCAAGAAGACGATCAGCTCGCCGATCGCCCGCCGATCGACGAACGCCCTTCGCAAAGTTTCGGCTTCTTCACACAGCGCCGCCAGGTATTCATCGTCGTCCTGGTGCAACACCGCGTGTCCCAGCTTGGCGAGCGAAGCGGCGATACCCGGTTCGTGCTATAGCTCCTTGAACAGACTCAAGCTCTCGTCAAGCAGAGCCACCGAAGGTTCGAGATCCCCCTGGTAGAGTGCGATCCAACCGGCCTGGTCGAGTGCCGTTGCCCGCTCGATCGCCGGCGCCGCACTACCCTCGGCGAGTTCTCGGTCGAGCCACATGCGTCCCTCGCTCAGGTGTCCGTGTTTGTACCAGAATCCTCCCAGCACTCCTGCCAGCCGCAGACCTAGACCAGCATCCCCGTCCTCGAGCGACCAACCTAGTGCGGCCCTGAGGTTGCCGTGTTCGGCCTCCAACCGCTCCAGCCACACCCCCTCGTTTACCCCGCTCAACTCCGGCTCAGCCTCCTCGGCCAACGCCAGGTAATACTCTGCGTGCCACTTTCGGGTCCTCTCCGCCTTACCGGACTCTTGCAGCTTCTCCCACCCGTACTGCCTAACGGGCTCTAGCATCCGGTAGCGAAGCGCGCCCTCCTCTGCCGGCTCGGCCACTACCAGAGACTTGTCAATCACATGTCCGAGCAAGTCCAACACCTCGTCATGTTCGATTCCCTCCCCAGCACACACCGCCTCCGCAGCCTCGAGGGTGAAGCCGCCAGCGAATACCGAGAGGCGCCCGAACAGCTCCCGCTCCTCCTCTTCGAGCAGCTCGTAGCTCCAGTCAAGCGCGCCCCTCAGGGTCCGCTGTCTCTCCGGAGAAGTCCTATCCCTGCCGGTGAGCAACCCGAGCGAATGTTCGAGCCTCTCCGAGATCTGGGCCACCGATAGGGTTCCGATCCTGGCTGCTGCAAGCTCTATAGCGAGCGGGATGCCGTCCAGCGCCCGACAGACCTCCGCAACCGAAGGAGCGTTCCTGGAGTCGAGCGCGAACTCCGACCTTCGGGAGCGGACTCTCTCCACGAACAAGCGTACCGACTCGATTCGTCCAAGCTCTTCGATCCGAGGCAGGCTGTGAGGATCCGGAAACGAGAGCGATGGTACAGGCCAGTTCCTTTCACCCGCCACCCCCAGCGCCTCGCGGCTGGTAGCCAGGATCCTCAGCTTCGGACAGGCGTGCAGCAAGACATCGCAGAGTGCGGCGCAAGCTTCCACCAGATGTTCGCAGTTGTCCAACAGTAGGAGGACTTCCCGGCCCTCCAGATACTCCACTAGAGCCTCGATCAAAGAACGTCCCGGTGCCTCATTCATCCCCAGAGCGCTGGCTACGGCCTGCGGCACCAGGTCGGGGTCCGAGAGCGAGGCTAGCTCCACCCACCACACCCCGTCCTCATAATCTCCTGCAAGCTCGGCTGCGACCGACAACGCCAATCGTGTCTTACCACTTCCTCCAGAACCGGTTAGCGTTACCAACCGTGCCTCTCCTACCAAGAGCTTCTCCAGACCGGCGATCTCACGCTCGCGCCCTATAAAGCTCGTAAGCTGCAGGGGCAGATTGTTGTACTCGGGGGGAGGCTTGGACCCAGTCCCGCGCGGAAAATCTATGAGTTGGCCGCCACCTTCTGCAGATTCCTCACCAGGTGAATGCGTTGGCCCGGGCATGTCGCAGACTTGCTCCCAAAGTTCCTTACCGATCTTACGGCATTGTATACGCCTCGCGATACCCCCGATAGACCGGACCCTCGGATCTCTCGTCGGCCAGCCGCAGCAAGAAGATTCTGACGCGCCGTAAGCGACACCCAATCGCCAGATCCACACTCCCTTGCGCGGCTTGCCGTAGACTTACACTACATCTTTATGTGCATTTGGCAGATATCTACAAAAAGTTTCTAAATTCTCTGTTCCAAGGACTTTACAAAGTGTGACGAGCGATGTATCATCTTGTTAGTCGGTTGGTGCGAAACTAAACCGGCACAATTAAAGAGTCCGGGGCGTTACTCCTCCTTTCCCTTTCCCCACCTATCACCCCTAAGTACGTTCCGGGCTCTTCCTCTGTTCAGAGCTAGTCAGCACGGCGCTTCGCGCCTCTCAGCACGCTCCGGCTTCGCCTCCGCTCGTCAGCACTTCAGCAAGGGCACGAATGGCGCTTCTGCTCGGCGAATGCGTACAGTTCTCCACAGGAAGAAGTGGTCCCCGGCTGAGTGCCGAAGACCACTAGCCGACAAGCTGAAATGCTGACAAGCCGCTGCAAGCGGCTTGCTGACATGCTGAAGTCCTTTACGAGGCTTCCTGCCCTTCCGCCTGGGTCAGATAATAAAGTGTGTGCATCAGTTGGGCGGTGGGGTCTATACGGTGGACGTCCACGTGGGATGGGACGTGGAGGAGGACGTCAGTGTAGTTGAGGATCACCCTGATGTCGGCATCGATCATAAGGTTGGCGACCTCCTGGGCCGAAGAGGCTGGGGTCGCGATGATGCCGATGATCTCCTCGGCCTCGGTGACGCTCTTCTTGAGCTCGTCTATGTGCTTGACGACGACGTTGCCCACGGTGCGGCCGATCTTCTCCGGGTTGTCGTCGAAGACGTCGTGGATGACGAAGCCCCTCTTGGGGAGGATGGTGCTCGCCGCTATGGCGCTGCCGAGGTTGCCCGCGCCGACCAGCGCGATGTTGTAGGTCTGCCTGAGCCCCAGGATGTTCCTCACGGCCTCGACGAGGTCGTAGGCCTGGTAGCCGACCCCGCGGGTGCCAGAGAAGCCTATGGCGTTAAGATCCCTGCGTACCTGCACAGGGTTTATGCCGGTGAAGTCGCCTAGTTCCTTGCTGGAGACCGCGTCGCGGCCCTCCTCGATGAGCTGCTGCGTGGTCCTGAGATACTTCGTCAGCCTGTTCGTCAGGCCGGGCTGTAGCGTTGCTCGCACCGTTGCTTCCGCTCCTTCTTCGTGGATCGAGTATCGATGGGGGCATTGTAACAAAATAGGCCGCTCTTGCAATAAAGATGATCTTAACCGACAACAAATCAGTAAGCAAGGCCGGTTACAGCGCTATGGACCTTAGAGTACGAAGATTACGCGCTGCCGGGTGTGTACCATTAGCATCTCGTTCTCTATACGTTGGAGGTTCTGGTGGAATACAGGCGGCTTGGAGGTAGTGGGGTCAAGGTCAGCGAGATCTCCCTGGGGAGCTGGTTGACGTACGGGGGGAGTGTCGCTGAGGAACAGGCGACGGCCTGCATAAACCGGGCGTACGAGATCGGCATCAACTTTTTCGACACGGCCAACGTGTACATGCGTGGGGCTGCCGAGGAGATCGTTGGCCGGGCGCTAAGAGACTTCGAGCGCGACTCGTACTTTCTGGCGACCAAGGTGTATTTTCCTATGGGAGAAGGACCGAACGACAGGGGCCTCTCGCGAAAGCACATTACCGAGCAGTGCCACGCGTCGCTCAGGAGGCTTGGGGTCGACTACGTCGACCTCTACCAGTGCCACCGCTACGATGAGAACACGCCGCTGGAGGAGACGCTGAGGGCGCTCGACGATCTCGTGCGGCAGGGGAAGGTCCTGTACGTCGGCGTCTCCGAGTGGACGCCGGAGCAGATCTCCGACGCTTTGATAATTGCGAAGGAGATGAACCTGGATCGGATCGTCTCCAACCAGCCGCAGTACAACATGATTCAACGCCGGATCGAAGGCGGAGTCATACCCCTGTCCGAGCGCGAGGGGGTTGGCCAGGTCGTCTTTTCTCCACTAGCCCAGGGCGTACTCACGGGCAAGTACCGTCCTGGAGATGCCCCCGAAGAGGGCACTCGCGCGGCCGACCCGGAGTCCAGCCGCTTTATGCAACAGCTCATGAACGAGGAGGTTCTCTCGGCCGTAGATGGGTTGCGCTCCGTCGCGTCCGAGGCCGGCCTCAGCATGCCGCAGCTGGCCCTCGCGTGGGTATTGCGCCAGGAGAACGTGAGCAGCGCGATCATCGGCGCCTCGAGACCCGAGCAGGTCGACGACAACGCCGCAGCCTCAGGGGTCGAGCTCCCCGCGGACGTGGTCTTTGAGATAGACGGGATACTGGAAGGGATGATACAGCGCGGCTAGGGCCGTTCGGCCAGCCTTCTCTCAGAGTCCTTCCATGTCGGCCTGCCATGTTGTAGCATTGCGGGTGTGGAACGGTATCACATAAGGCAGACCTCGAACTCCTTTACAGGACGGCGCCCTCGACCGTCCCTGCCCCGACCGTCCCTCTAGGGCGCGCTCGGGGCATCCGCGACACTCTGGGTTTCTCCGAAACCTTTGCGCGGAAGAGTCTCTATCCATGAATAAAGAGAGATCGAGGCAAAAAATGCTGGCCTTCACCGCAAGAGAAGACAACGAAGTAGAAATGTCAGCAGCCCAGAACCGATTGTTACGGGCTGTGATCGAGACTGACTCGGGTGTCCGCATCAGGCAGATGGACGACGCTGACCTGGAGCGCATCCTGGAGCTACGAAGCATCGTACGCTGGTCGGCCGACCCCAGGGCTTTCGACCTCCTGCGCGGCGTGCGCGATGCCCGCTGGGCGGTGGCCGAGGCGCCTGACGGCGATCTGGCGGGCATGGTCGGAGCAGTGCCGCTTGGAGAGATCGGCGTACTCTGTCACCTCGCGGTCCACGACGGGTACAGGGGACTCGGCCTCGGCGCCCTGCTCTCATCCTGGGCCGTAGCCTACCTCAGAAGTCGTGGCGCAAAGATGACCAGGCTCTACTCGACCGTGCGGGCGGAAGCCCTCTACCGGTCGCTCGGTTTCCAGGAGGTCACCCCACGCACAGTCTACCGGCTGGAGGACGGATCCCGGAGATCACGCTCCACCGAGCGAGTAGACGGGCACGAAGTCGAGACCCTCACGTTCGGGGATCTGCCCGAGCTCTACGGCGTGGACCACTGGAGCTACGGGGCCGACCGTTCGGCCCTGATCTTCGCCACCCTTAGACTACATCCGGGACGTGGCCTCATCGCCCGCGACTCTACGGGCCGGATCAAAGGCTACCTGATCCGGAGCGCGAGGGGCGGCGCGACCCGCGTCGGTCCTTTCCTGGCTTCCACGCCCGAGGTGGCCCGCCTCCTGCTCGACCGCGCTCTCTCGGCGACCGGAGATTGGCCCGTACAGGTGACGGTCCCAGGCCCGGCCGAATGCCAGGCGCACTCCATCTTGCAGGAGTTCGGCTTCCAGGGCACAAAGGACCGGATGCGGATGGAACTGGGCGAGAGGAGGGCCACCTGCCGTGCGGGACTAGTCCAATATGGTACGACGCCGTATCTGGCCACTTAGGCATCAGGTTTCAGGCAACAGGCATCAGGTTGTTGTGGAGGAGCTCTTTCTGGTTGAGGCCATCCTCCGCAGAAAGGAGTGGGTGTGTTAGATCGTCAGGTAAGAGACGAAGGTTGGCGGGTGGACAGGTACGCCCCACTGGCAGTCCTGAAGCCTGAAACCTGTAGCCTGTAGCCTGTTCGCCATGCGCATGAGCACGATGTTCGGACGGACGTTACGCGAGGCGCCTTCGGACGTGGAGGTTGCCAGCCACAGGCTGCTACTCAGGGCCGGGTTCATCCGGCAACTGGCGGCGGGGATCTTCTCGTATCTGCCGCTGGCAAGGCGGTCTATCGGCAAGATCGAGAAGATCCTGCGGGAGGAGATGGACGCGGCTGGGGGGCAGGAGGTGTCGATGCCTGTGGTACAGCCGGCAGATGTGTGGGAGAGATCTGGCCGGTACACTGCGACGGGGCAGGAGTTGGTCAGGCTAGGCGACCGCAGGAACAGGGAGATGGTCCTGGCGATGACCCATGAGGAGATCGTCGCAGGACTTGCCGCGAGCGAGGTGGACTCTTACCAGCGGTTGCCAAGGCTCGTGTATCAGATCCAGACCAAGTTCAGGGACGATCCGCGGCCGAGGGCGGGCCTGATCCGGGCCCGCGAGTTCACCATGAAGGACGCATATAGCCTGGACAGGGACGAGAGGGGCCTGGATGAACAGTACCGCACGCTCTACAAGACATACTTCAGGATCTTCGCCCGGTGCGGCCTACCGGCCATAGCCGTCGGGGCGGACGTGGGCATCATGGGCGGGAGCATGGCCCACGAGTACATGTACCTGACTCCCATAGGGGAGGACACCATCCTCATCTGCGACAACTGCGGTTACACCGCAAACCGTCAGGTGGCGAGATTCCGCAAATCTATCCCCGAAGCCGAAGAGCAGAGACCCGTAGAGAAGGTCACCACACCCGGCGCCGACTCCATAGAGACGCTGGCTCGCTCCCTTAAGATACCGAAGTCCGGTACTGCCAAGGCGCTCTTCCAGGTCGCCACGGTCGGGGGCTCCGAGCGGTTCGTCCTCGCCGTCGTCAGGGGCGACATGGAGTTAAACGAGACCAAGCTGGCGAACGCGGTGGGGGCGAGCGGGTTGAGGCCCGCACTCCCCGAGGAGATCAGGGCCGTCGGGGCCGAGCCTGGGTACGGCTCTCCTCTCGGGGTGGAGGGGGCGATCGTGGTCGTTGACGATACGATACCGGCCTCCCCCAACCTGGTCGCGGGCGCCAATGAGGTGGGATTCCACTTCCTGAACGTCAACTACGGCAGGGACTTCGAGGCTGACACGGTCGCCGACATTGCCTCGGCGGGGGACGGCTCATTGTGTCCCGAGTGCGGCTACGCCATGCGTGCTGTGCGGGGTGTCGAGGTTGGGAACATCTTCAAGCTGGGCACGCGCTACAGCGAGGCCTTCGGCGCGAGCTTCCTGGACAACGACGGACGGCGAAAGCCCGTGGTGATGGGTTCATACGGCATAGGGCTCGGACGGCTACTGGCCTGCATCGCCGAGGAGCACCACGACGAAAACGGCCTCGTCTGGCCCGTCTGGGTCGCCCCGTATCATGTACACATCGTCGCGGCCGAGGCGGATGAGAGGGCCGAAGGTCTCTACGAGAGGTTGCTCTCCGCCGGCGTCGAGGTGCTCTACGACGACCGGCGCGAGAGCCTGGGAGCCAAGTTCAAGGACGCCGACCTGATCGGGGCGCCCGTACGCCTGACCCTGACACCCCGTTCCCTGCAAAGGGGAGGAGTGGAGATCAAAGCCCGCAGCGATTCTGCAGGTTGCGTAGTCTCTATCGAAGAGGTCGTTACCGCGGTCAGCAAGGAGATCTCCAGACAGCAAGCTCAGATCCCCCGTGGCGATCCTGTCGCGTCAGCGCCTGATGAGAGCACATCCTGGGCTTGAAGCGTCCGGCGTTACGTTGGATGATGGTGTGCATGGCGCCCCGCACGAGATTGGCACCGAGTACAGTCACCCTGAGCGGGCTCTACGTCTACCCGATCAAATCCTGCGCCGGGATCCCCTTGCAGAGCGCCGACCTGAGCGCGACGGGACTCCGCCACGACCGGAGATGGATGCTCGTCGACGAAACGGGTGAGTTTATGTCGCAACGTGCCCATCCACGGATGGCCCTGATATCTATTCGTTTCTCAGCCGAACACCTGATCGTCAGCGCGCCGGACATGGAGGAGCTGGAGATTCCACTCTATCCTCAGGCCGAAAGCTCGATAGACGTGCGCGTCTGGGGAGACACGAACAGGGGTGCGTTGGTGGGCGAGGAAGCCGACGGTTGGTTCGGTGAATTCCTGCGCTTTCCTTGCCGACTCGTCCACAAGCCTGCCGACGATGTTCGGCTGGTTGACTCGTCATTTGCGGAGAGCGGGGATCAGGTCGGCTTCGCCGACGGATTCGCGTTCCTCTTGATCTCTGAAGCCTCGCTCGAAGACCTGAACATGAGATTGGAAGACCCTCTGCCCATGAACCGTTTCAGGCCGAACTTCGTCGTCAGGGGCTGCGGCCCTTACGCCGAAGACGGCTGGAGCCGGCTCAGGATAGGGAGCGTGCCATTCCGGGTCGCCGAACCGTGCCCGCGCTGCGCTATCACTACCGTAGACCAGGAAACCGGTACCCGCGGCAAAGAACCATTGCGTACGCTCGCAACCTACCGTAGATCCGAGGGAGAGGTCTTTTCGGCCGCAACCTGATCCACGACACACTCGGTACTGTCCGCATCGGTGACCCCGTGGAGGCGACGCCGCGCTGAACGACGTCGCCGGCCCTATCCCTTGGAAAGGACCTCGACGAGGAGGCCAGGCTCGACGTTACCGCCGCTGATCACGGCCACGGTTCGGCGAGACGGGGGCAGTTCTTCTCTGTGGAACAGGTAAGCGGCGAACGTCACGGCCCCGCTCGGCTCTGCGACCAGCCTGACCCGCAGCGCCAGGCGGCGCATGGCTTCCAGGATCTCCCACTCCGTTACGGCGATGATGTCGTCGACGAAGGCACGGATGTGCCCGAAGGGCGCCTCGCCGAGCTTCTGTACGCGCAGACCATCAGCGACCGTGCGGGCGACCTGATCCGCCGGAAACTCGACCAGCCTTCCGCTCTTCAGGCTGGCTCTGGCGTCGGACGCGAGCTCGGGTTCGACCCCGATCACGCGCACTTCGGGACGGGCCAACTTGATGGCGGCCGAGATCCCACCGATAAGCCCGCCGCCGCTGACCGGCACCAGCACGGTCTCCACGTCGGGCAGGTCCTCCAGTATCTCCGCCCCGATAGTACCCTGGCCGGCCATGAGAACCTCATCGTCGTAAGGAGGCACCGGAACGTAACCGTGCTCGACCGCAAGCTCCTGGGCCCTGCGAGACCGCTCTGCGCTGCCGGGACCGACCAGGACTACCTCGGCCCCGAGTTCCTCTGTCGCGTCGAGCTTTACACGAGATGCCCCCCGCGGCATGACGATGGCGGCCTTCACCCCGAGGGCCAGGGCCGCGTAGGCTACGGCCTGGGCGTGATTCCCGCTGGAGTGGGCGACGACCCCGCGGCGGCGATCCTCAGGGGAGAGGGAGGAGATCTTGTTGTACGCGCCGCGCAGCTTGAAAGCGCCGGTAGGCTGGAGGCACTCCGGCTTGAAGTACAGCGCCCTCTCCTCCTCGCTGCGCGGACACCCCACGAGGGGCGTGCGGATCGCCACTCCCTGCAGACGCCTGCGCGCGGCTTCTATGTCCCGTGATCCGATCATGTTTTCGTGCGCCTCTTCGCCTGGAGTGAGGACCGGCGATAATCCAACATCGTAACAGGAGCGCAACATCGCGTTAAACCTCTCGCAAGGTGAACGCACCTATAATGGCCCGCGCCGATGACCGAACATTGTGATGTGGACGTGCGAAGACCGGACGCGGGTGAGAGGTGAGGCGGACTTCCGCCCTCTTGCTACCTTCGCTCCTGGCGGCCACGCTCTGCGCCGGCTGCCTGAATGAGGGCCCGGAGGTCAGATCCGTAGAGGCTTCTTCCGCGTCGGGCGGTCCTGCGGAGACCTCGAAAGAGAACGTGTCGGGGATGGGAGGCATGCCCGAGGCCACTACCATCAGGGCCTCGCGGATCGAGGGCGATCTCGCTGGGGCTACTGACGCCTCCACGGGGGTCCCTTTCGTCGCGAAGCCGCAGGCGGGCGGCGGTTTCGGCTACGATGCTGACACGGTGCTCGCGGTGCGCTACGAGGTCAACGAGGACTACGAGCGGGCGGTGATCGACCTCGGTACCGGGCTGGAGCCCGCCGGTCATGTGCCGGAGTGGAGTCTCGTGAGCCAGGAGGGCAACGGCCTGCTGCGCGTAACCCTGCCTTCGGCCAGCGCGACGTGCGTATCGGATGGGAGATTCGGCGGAGGGTTGCTCCAGAGTTTCCACGTCGTGCGCGCCCCCGAGGGAGGCATGTTCATGGACATCTTCACGCGCAAAGCGTTCCTCTACAGGGTGGTCGAGCTGGGAGACCCCGCACGCCTCGTCGTCGACTTCGAGCCGAAGGGAGGCCTGAAGGCGCCCCTCCCCGCGGTGAGCGGGGACACGGTCCTCGTCGAGCCACGCCCGTACACCAGTATCTCGGACCCCCTCACGGTAAACGGCTACTCTCGCAACCCCGAAGGCGCGAATGCCATCACCTTGATCGATTCAGAGGGAGAAATCCTGGTGCGTAGGTCGGTCCCGAACAACGACGGAGGTCGTCATACCTGGGGATACTTCGAAGCAACCCTGGATCTGCCAGCGTTGTCGGGGAGTGGAACCTTGAAGGTCGGAACCGAGAACGCCCAGGACGGCTCCTCCGCAGGCGTCGAGATCCCCATTCGGACCCGGTGAGCAATGGGTTCCGAGACGGACGGTGTTCTTTGGTGCAGAATGCGTGCCGGCTCTTGCTCTACTCGAGACCGCGGAACTGCTCGATGAGGTAGCTGGTGTCGAACGGCTTGCGGCCGATCGCACGGGCGACGTCCTCGTTCTCCTGCTTCTCGCCGGTAGCCCAGAGGCCGCGCAGAAACTCGCCTGCCTCGGGGCGGGCGAACCAGTCCTCACCATAGGTTTCCTCCAAGGTGCGCCTGAGCATCGCTTCTGTGATCCAGGCTCGCAGGTAGTCGGCTGAGTAGTAGCCGGGGTCCATGTCGTTCAGGTAGTTTTGGGACGGGTAAACGAAGTGCGTCGCGGCGGAGAGTGTCGTGCTGTAGAGTCGCCGGTTGCGCCCTTCCGCCAGCGGGTCCTCGAAGAAATCGAGCTCGTAGGCGAGCTTGGCTGCGTACCGGCGGACGAAGAAGAGCTCCGTAAGCCCCGCGTAGTAAGCTACCTCCCCCGCAGTCTCTTCTGGCAAGCCGACCACCCCGGTGAGCCACGCCCGGTTCTGGGTGAGATGTTCGAGGAGGAAGCTGTATACCTCGGTGAGGGCGTTGCTCGTGGAGACGGCGCGTTCGACGTAATCGAGCGCGGGGTCCTCATTGCCGAAGTGCTGGGCGTGCCCCGCCTCGTGGAAGAAGGCCATGTAGTCTTCCAGGCCGCCCACTGGCTTGATCAGCAGGTGAACCTCTCTTGGAGGGTCGGGCGCATAGCAGCGAGCCCTGGGGTTCTTGGTCGCCCGCTCTTCGGCGTCGATGTGGATGTTCTTCTGCGACGCGGGGTCCAGGCCCAGACCCGAGAGCGTTCTTTCATAAGCGCCGAGTAACCTGTCCCTGCGAAAGTACTCGTCATACTGAGGCAAGCGGCTGATGTAAGAGACGTGGTGGCTGCCGATCTCGCCCAGCCTCCGGCTCGTCGTCTCCTCCACCCAACGGCCCATCAGCGCCGCATAGATCTCCTCCGTCTGCGAGAGGAAGCTCTCCATGCGCGAGCGCAACAGACTGTAGTCGATCCGCTTCTTCTCTGCGATGTAGGCAGTATAGTCGGAGTGGCCGAACTCATTCGCCAGCGTCGCCAGGCTCGTGCGCAAGATCTTCAGACGCTCCCTGTTGGTCGTCTCGACCACTTCGAGCGAGGCGTCCCGCAGCCTGGTGCGCCTCTCGAAGTCGTGCTCGCCGGCGATCAGCACGGGCACGTTGTGGTAGGGGATTCTCTCGCCGTCAACCTCTACGGTGGCGTTCGCCTCGAAGGAGACGAGCTCGTCTTCCTGGGGAGCGGTCCGCTGCCCTATATAGCCCTCGAGCAAGTAGTAGTAGACTCGGCGTAGCCGCTCTTTGTTCTCGGGATCGGTCTCTGCACGATACGTCTCCTCGACACGCCGGACCGTTTCTGGATTGTAGAGCCAGGCGTACTTCTCGAGGATCTCGGCGAGGTTCTGTTCCCGCTTCAAGCCGCTGTAGACGAGCCTGCTCTCGGTTTGGATCTCGTAGGCGCTCTTCTCGATGCCCCTGACGGCGTCTTCTACGGAGCGAAACTCGGTGGGCACACAATCCTCCGGTTCTGGGATTCCTTATAGTCGCATGATACCCCGCGGCGGCTATACTGGTGGCATGAAGATGACCGAGGATGAGGCACTACGTGAGTACATAAGACGTCTCGACGACCTGATGAGCTTCGTCGGACGCGAAGAGCTACCCTACTCCCTACGGACCTTGCACATGGACCGTCTGCTAACGATGGCACGGGAAGCCAGGGAGAGAGGAGCCTAGATGGGTCGGGATCAGCGCCGGGCGGCGCTCTCGCGGCGGTTGCCGAGGTAGACCACTACGAGCAGAACGATGATACCAACGGTCGTGAACTGCAAAAGTCCGTCAGGTCCCTGGCCGCCGACGACGAGGGCGGCAACGAAGGCCAGGGCCAGCGCCGCATAACCCGCGGCCCTGAAGGTGAAGTAAGCTACGACCAGCCCGACAAGCGAGTACAGGATGGGCATAAACGGGTCCAGGACCGTAACGGACCCGAAGATCCCGGGATCAACTCCTCCTGCCCACAGCCCGATCTGGCCGATAGCGATAAAGGCGAGGAAGGCTGCGACGAAGCTTACGGCACCGCTCTTGAGGGTTATGGGCTCGGGATCGAAGCGGTGGGGTTCGTACCAGCGGGCCTCACTAACGTCGTAGCGACCCCTGGTCCTGCGTCCACCTCCGCGTCCGGGGTCGCTCGTCTCGGACTCGTAAGGGTCTTCTTCTTTCCTGCCGAAGCGGCCCCTCAGGCGCTCTCCCAAGGAAGGTCCGCGAGACTCGCGCTCCCTGCGCTTGGCGGAGAGCTCGTCCTCAACGGAGCCGAAGTCCAGGTTGAGGCCGGCGAGCTGGTCAGCCGCGTGGGCCAGGTCGAGCGCCTCATCGTGCTGCCTGCGGCGGTTCGGGTCGGAGAGGACCGCGTTGGCCTCCTGCAGCCGGGAGAATTCCTCCGCGCTCCCGCCTGGATGGTCGGGGTGACGCTCCTTCGCCAGGTTGCGGTAAGCGTTCCGGATCTCGGCCTGGGAGGCTTCGCGTGGGATGCCCAGCACCTCGTAGTAGTTGATCTGGTCCGCCATCGTTTCCCTATTCTAACCCAAGGTAGCGTTCGTGGTCCCGCCTGCCAGCGCGAGCAGGATCTCCTGCAGGCACCACGGGTCCTTCTCCGTTTCGGACGCCTCTATCAGCGACTCTTCTGCGCCCCCGATCTCGCCCAGCGCCCACGCCGCGTGCCCCCGCACGAGCGGCGAAGGGTCCTCACGAAGGGCGTCTGCGAGCGCGGGAAGCGACTTCTCCAGCTTCAGGTTCCCCGCGGCCACGCAGCAGTTGCGCAACAGGCCAGCCCGGCCGGGACGCGTGAGAGGGGTACCCCCAAAGCGACCCTCGAACTCCTCGTCTGCCCTTATCAGCAGAACCTCTTCTATCTCCAGGTAAGGTCCCGACCCTGCCTCCCCGGAGAACTCCGGCCAGCGGCTCCTCGAAGCCTTCGTCTTGTTGTAGGGACAGACCTCCTGGCATACGTCGCACCCAAAGGCCCAGTCACCCACTTTAGGACGGAGGTGGCGGGGGATCTCACCCCGGTTCTCGATCGTCAGGTACGAGATACAGAGCCTGGCGTCAACGACACCGGGGGCCTTTATGGCGCCGGTGGGGCATCTGTCCATGCAGCGCGTACAGCGTCCGCAGGTACCCTTACCCGGCGGGTCGGGATCCAGGTCGAGGTCCACGATCAGGTCCGCTATGAAGAAGTACGACCCGATCTCGTCGTTTATCAAACAGGAGTTCCGCCCGAAGAACCCCAGCCCAGCGTGCTGGGCCGCGGAGCGCTCCAGCAGCGGCACGGCGTCGGTGAAACCGCGGGCTCTTATCCTGATCCCAAGCTCTTCCTCGAGTTCCTCCCTCAGCCGGAAGAGCCTCCCCTTTATGACCTCGTGATAATCGAGGCCCCACGCGTAGCGCGCCACCCTGCCCCCGCCTTCGTTCTCGGGATGATCCCCAGGATAGTAAGAGACCCCGAGAGAGACCACGCTCCTCGCGCTCTTCTGGAGCTTCTTCGGATCCGTCAGTAACTCCACGGGCCTGTGCATGTAGCCCATGTCGGCGGCCATCCCCGCCTCCTGCCACTCCCGCAGACGCTCCCCACCCTCACGCAGAGGCTCGGCGCTCGTCACGCCGAGGAGGTCGAAGCCGGCTTCTCGCGCCCGCTCCTCCAGAACACGCCGCGTCTCTGCCCTATCCTGTACTGGTCGCATGCTGACGCCGATTGTACCCGGCGGCGCGCGAGGACGGCGCCTCGTGAAAGCTCTTGCTGACGTTTCGGCCGCTGGAGGTTAGATTCTGGAGCATGATGACGAATACAAGCGAACAATGTTCCACTGGCGGCACGGCGGGTGGACCGTGATCCTACTGCGCCTGCTCGGAATCGGAGCCGTCTACGGCGTGGGCTTCATGTTCATCAAATCGCTGTTCCCCGAGCCTTTCGTGCTCCTGATACTGCAAGGGGGACGGAGCAGCGAGGGCGACCTGACCACGCTGGCCCTCGTCTACATGGGCGTAGGGTTGCTCGCGGGACTCATAGCAGGCCCCATATTCGGCGGCGCCTTGCTCCTGCGGCGCGGCAGGTCGGAACGCTCGGAAGGTTCGGGTCCCCGTTTCGTCCTTAGCCTCGCGCTCGCGCTTCTGACGGGGTTCATATCCGGCATCCTGACCCTCATCGTCTACGCGACGGGTATCCTCCCGAGCGGTGGCGTCCTCGACCCCTTGCGCCTCATAGAAGGTGCCAACCATCCGCCAGGGGCGCCACTTCTCGTAGCCTGGACCATCGCCCGTGACCTGCTGCCTGCGGGCCTCGCCGGACTCTTCCTCGCGCCACTTGCCGGAGGCGCCCTCCAACGGCTCTACGTCGCCGAAAGGCCACCGGAACAGAAACGCTATTCCTGGGAGGAATAGCGTTTCAGCACTTCAGCACGGCGCTTCGCGCCTTGTCAGCACGCTTCGCCCGGCTTCGCTAGGCTTCGCTTTCAGCTAGTCAGCAAGGAGCTGCCCATGCGAAAGCTGACTAGCTGACGAGCGACAGCCGGAGGCTGGAGCGTGCTGAAATGCTAAAGTGCTATATGATGCTTACCAACGCGGAGATCTTGCACTCGGCCAGGGTGTAGTCGTTGCGACTGCCGGTGGCGCTGACCAGGTATTCCAGGCAATTACTGCGGCAGTCTACTTTGCCGCAGGGGATCTCGACGGTTCCCAGATCTTCCACTATCCGAACTACGGGGTCGAGGCCGTCGCCCGGGGTCGCTTCCACGCGGCGTACGTACTCCCCTTCCTCGAAGTGCTCCCGTCCGTAACGAAAGGCCGCCATGCCCGGATTGTACACCGGCTTGACCTGGATCACATCGTCCGGACGGAGGCTTCGCCCGCAGAGATCCCGGGTAGGATAAGGCTTCTCACCGAACTTGCTCTATGATTGTCTGTGCAATCGAGCGGTATGCAGGAGGAGAGACTGAGGCGGACTCTAACGCGAAGAGAGTTCTTGAAGATGTCCGGCGCGGGTGTGGCCGGGGCATCGTTGCTCGCCGGGTGCGAACGCGCGGGTGTGCTCCCCGATCTCCCAGGCAATACCCCGGCTGCCGACAGGGATACCAACGTAGTCCTGATCATCCTCGACAGCCTGAGGAAGGATCACGTCGGCGCCTACGGCAACGAGGAGATCCGGACCCCCAACCTCGACGCCCTCGCTAGAGAGAGCCTGCTCTTTAGCAGGGCTTACCCCGAGTCCGCGCCGACGATCTGCGCGAGGAGGGCCATACACACCGGCCTCAGGACCTGGCCTTTCGAGGACTGGCGGCGTTACAAGGGTATAGACGTCGGTCTTCAGGGCTGGCAGCCGATACCTAACTACCAGATCACCCTCGCCGAGACTGTGCGAAGCGCGGGCTACGAGACGCTGTTCGTAACGGATAACCTGCAGCAGTACGACGCCTCCATGAATTTCCACCGCGGCTTCGAGGCATTCGATTTCATCCGGGGGCAGACCACAGACAGCTACAGACCGCTCTATACCTGCCCTCCGGGGAAGGTCGAGCAGGCGCTGTTGAACAGAGCCGTCTTGGGAACGGGGAGCAGAGCGTACTTCCAACGGTACTTCGCCAACACGGCGTACCGCAGATCGGAAGAGGACTGGTTCGCCCCGCAAGTCTTCACCCGCGCCTCCGAGTTCCTGGAGGCCGCGTCTGAGAGGCCATTTTTTCTTACGGTGGACTGCTACGATCCTCACGCGCCGTGGGACCCTCCCGCTGAGTACGTAGCCATGTACGATGAGGGTTACGAGGGCCCCGAGCCTTTCGCGCCGGTCGACGGGGCCACCGACTACCTTAGCGGCCGCCAGATCCGGCGTATGAGCGCCCTCTACTCGGGCGAGGTGACGATGACTGACCGCTGGCTGGGCCGCTTTCTGGACAAGATGGAAGAGCTGGATCTCTTCGACAACACCCTCCTCGTACTCCTCTCCGACCACGGTATCGCCCACGGGGAACACGGCGTCGTCGGTAAGCTCCCATCCTCTCTCTGGCCCGAGGTGACGGACATCCCGTTCCTGATCCGCCATCCTGAGGGTAAGGGAGCGGGGAAGACGAGCGACTACTACGCCTCCACCCACGACGTGGCGCCTACGGTCCTCGGGTTCCTGGGGATCGAACCTCCGCAACCGCTGGATGGCCAGGATCTCTCCGTGATGCTGCGAGGTGGAGAGCCCGAGGCGAGGTCCCACTTCACGCTCGGATACCACGACCACGTCTTTACCAGGGACGAGGAGTACGCCATGATTAGCCGCAACGACGGGACGGAGGCCAGGCTCTACGATCTGAGAGAAGACCCCGGCATGTACGAGGACCTCGCAGGAGACCTTCCCGCCGTGGTGCGCCGTATGTTCTCAAACTACGTCCTCGAAGACGCCGGAGGGCCGCTGCCAAGGTACTGATCGAGGCCCGGAAGACCACAGTACTCCGTGGCCACGCTGGCCCTTATGTCGAGGAGGCGATGCCATGAAGATCTACATCTCGGCGGATATGGAGCGCGTGGAAGACCGGCGCGTCTCGTGAACTACGAAACGGCCTTCAAGATGTTCATCGGCGCCATGCGGCTCTCCCGCAGCGACCCCGACTTCGGTTAGGAGGGACAGTGAGCCTCACTTTCTACATCGTGGACGTCTTCGCCGAAGAGAGATACGCTGGCAACCAGCTCGCCGTCGTTCACGGCGGGGCCGACCTGCCCGATGAGACGCTCCAGAAGATAGCCCTGGAGATGAACTATTCCGAGACCACCTTCGTCTTGTCGGACGAAGAGTCAGAGGGAGGATACGACGTCCGCATCTTCACGCCGGGCGAGGAGGTACCCTTCGCCGGCCATCCCACCCTCGGTACGGCATACGTGATCCAACACGAACTACTCGCCGGCCCCGTCGGGGGTATCACGTTGAACCTGAAGGCCGGTGAGATCCCCGTGACCTTCGGCGAGGTTCTCTGGATGCGCCAGCTCCCACCCACCTTCGGTGCGGTCCTGGACCATGCTTCCGTCGCCCGAGCTCTGAATCTCGAAGCGGCAGACCTCAACGACCATTATCCCGTGCAAGAAGTATCCACCGGACTTGCGGCCCTCGTAGTCCCGCTCCGTGACCTGGGCGCCCTGCGGCGCTGCAGGGTAGATTGGGAACGCTACACGGAAGTGGCCGGCTCTGGAAAGAACCTGTATGTCTTCTGCCCGGAGTCGCACGACGACGGTCCGGGCGACCTCTCGGCCCGTATGTTCGCAAACGACCTCGGTGTCCCCGAAGACCCGGCGACCGGCAGCGCGGCGGGCTGTCTTGCCGCCTACCTGCTCGAACACAGCTACCTCGGAACCGACCCCGTAGACGTGCGAGTCGAGCAAGGGTACGAGATCGGCCGCCCCTCACTCCTGTACCTGCGGGCCGCCAGGGAAGGGGACGAGATAAGGGTCGACGTCGGCGGCAAAGTACAGATGGTGGCGAGAGGTGAGCTGGTGTGAGCCGGGACGCCGGGCGAGTGGAAATCCGGGACGCTGGCGTCGATGATGTTCGAGAGATCCAGAACGTCGTGCGGACGACCTGGGAACATACCTACAGGAAGAGCATACCCGAGGACGTGCGTAAGGAGTTCGTAAGGCAGGCGTACTCGCCAGACTCGCTCAGGCAAAGGATGGAGGCGAATGTCTTCCTGGTCGCATCACATAACGGATGCGTCGTCGGGTTCGCGGACTTACGGTCTCGCTCCACCACGGAGGCCGAACTCGCGGCCATCTACGTACTTCCTGAAATGCAGGGACGGGGAATAGGATCCCGCCTCCTCCGAGCCGGCATTGGCAGGTTCCCACTCTCTACGAGCCTCGTGCTACGGGTGGAGCGGGATAACACGCGGGCCCAACGCTTCTACGAGGCCCACGGTTTCAGACACGCCGCAGATCACGCTGAGGAGATCTGCGGGCACGTGGTTGACGTGGCGGAGATGATCCTGCACCTACCAGGTTCAACCCACCGGACCGTCCCCAGCAACGGTCGAACTTAGAGAAAGTAACAATCAAGTAACAGCACGGTAACAAATCGTTAGAACACCTCCCGAACCCCTTTGACCGCCAGGGTCCTCGTGATAGTGTCGCTAGTGTGCGGAGCGCATATAGGTACTGGTTGAAGCTGAAGGAGGTGTTTGGTTGTGAGCCTGAGCGTGCTTACGCGGGTTCTGCCTGATAGTAGGATCTGGGGGGTACGAGGTCGGTTCGAGGAGGTGTTCGGCCGGTTGGGGGCCGGGGTATGGCCCATCTTGCAGACGGCGGTTGCGGCGAGTCTGGCGTGGTTTCTGGCTTCTGCTGCGCTCGGGCACGACCGGCCGTTTTTCGCCGCGATAGCCGCTGTAGTCTCTACCGGCGTCGTCGTCGGTCAGGAGGGGCGGCGGGCGATCGAGCTCGTGTTCGGGGTCGCGTGCGGCCTTGCGGTCGCCGACCTCCTGGTGCTCGCCATCGGGACGGGGACGGTCCAGATCGGGATCGTCGTGGCCCTGGCTATGGTTGCAGCCATGATGCTCGGTGGTGGGACGTTGCTAATCACTGAGGCCGGGGTTTCTGCGCTGTTGGCGATCACGCTCGAGCCTACCACAACGGGTCTTTCGCCTGACAGGTTTATCGACGCGTTGGTAGGGAGTGGGGTGGCCCTCGCGGTCAGGGCTGTGTTCCCGAGCGACCCGAGGCACATCGTAGAGCGGGCCGCGCATCCGATCTTCGATGACCTCGTCGACGCCCTCGAAGAGACCGCGGCGGCCCTGCGAGAGTGCGACCTCGGCCGGGCCGAGCGCGCCTTGCAGAAGGCGCGTGAGATGGACGGACGCATGGGCGCTTTCAGGGAGGCGCTCGACGCCGGCTACGATACCGTCAAGCTCTCTCCGCCGCGCAGGCGGGCGCTCGGACAGCTCGGGCTCTACGCTACGGCGGCCGACCAGTTGGACCTCGCGGTCCGCAACGTCAGGGTACTCGCGCGGGCCGTCGTGGCGGCGGTACGCGAGGGAGAGTCTGCCCCGGAGGCGCTCTCCGAGACCATCCGCGACCTCGCCCGGGCCGTCGAAACACTCTCGGCCTATATAGAACAACCGGAGCATCCCTTGGAGACCCGCAGGTTCGCCCTCGAGGCCGCGATAGGGGCGACCACCGTACTCTCGGAGCGTAACGATCTCAGTACCAGCATGCTGGTGGGCCAGATCAGGTCGACCGCTCTGGACCTGCTGCGAGCCTCTGGCATGGACTCGACCGAGTCCCTCGAAGCGCTCCGCGATGCCGCCAACCGTACGACCCGGGAGCCCACGAACCAGATCGTCTGAGCCGGGGAGATGTATGGGTCCGGCGTATGATCCCGGCTTGAGGTGCGCTTGGGGGCATGCTAGGTTTACCTCTATCCGCCACTCCCGTCCGGCGCCATCTATGTCGAGGAGAAGCCCATGTCCGATGCCAGCTCCGCGGTCTCCACCAACCCGGCCCGCTCTTCCTCAGTTTCCGGACCAGGAGATTTGCGAGGTCGTGTGGCGCTCGTGACCGGTGTCGGAAGGAAGAAGGGGATAGGCTCCGCGGTCTGCCTGGCGCTCGCCTCCCGAGGCGCCGACGTCGTTCTCTCCTACTGGAAAGCTTACGACCGCGAGATGCCCTGGGCGTCGGACGAGGACGAGCCTGGGGCATTGCTCGGGCAGTTGCGTGCCGCCGGAGTAGGGGCAGAGGGGATAGAGATGGACCTCTCCAGGGCCGATTCGGCGCGGCTCCTTCTCGACGCGACCGAGGAGAGGCTCGGGAGGCCCTCGATCCTCGTAAACACCGCCGCTTACTCCACCCGCGACGGCTTCGAGACGCTCGACGCAGAGGCGCTGGACGCCCACTACGCCGTCAACGTGCGGGCCATGGCCCTCCTTAGCGTAGGCTTCGCAAGGAGGTATACTGGCGGGCCTGGGGGCAGGATCGTCAACTTTAGTTCGGGACAGTCGCTAGGGCCGATGCCCGGAGAGCTCGCCTACGTCGCAACCAAGGGCGCCATCGAGGCGTTCACCAGGACACTCGCCGCCGAGGTCGGGCACAAGCAGATCACGGTGAACGCCATCGACCCTGGTCCTACGGACACGGGCTGGATGACCGAGGAGTTGAAGCGCGAGATCGCACCGAAGTTCCCCTCCGGGAGGATCGGACAGCCTGAGGACGCGGCGAGGCTCGTGGCGTTTTTGGCCGGAGATGAGGCGGCCTGGATCACGGGCCAGGTCATCCATTCCGAGGGCGGCTTCTTACGAACTTGAGCGGCGCGTTCGCTTCCCTTGCGCTACCATTACGTCTCGAATGAAGGTTCCCAGAAAGTTACCCAGGCTCTTCCGCGAACCGCCGAGGACGCTGTTCGACGACCCGCGCCACGAAACCTTCGAGGCGCCCGTCAAGGGACCGTTGTTCACGAACTCCGTGTTCTACGCGCTCCTGGCCGTCTTCGGCATCTTCCTCATGCTTACCGCCGACTGGCTCGGTCTGCTGCTCTTGAATTCGGACGGCGTCTTCCGTAGGATCGGTCCGCTCAACACCGTGCGCGTGACGGCCGTCCTGATGACCGGGATAGCCATCCCCTCGGCTCTCCTGATGTTCCACTACAAACGCCTCTACTCCTATACCTCTGACGAGAATGTCTTCTTCGCCGTCACCTTCTCGCTCTCATTCGTGCTGGGCTTCCCCTGCGTCCTCACGGGGATATTCGGATGAAGAAGGCATCAGGTATCAGGCATCAGGCTTCAGGAGGGTTTGATCGCCTGGCCGGCGTCCGTCCTCGAACCGTACTGCTGAAGCCTGAAGCCCAAACTCTAGCTGATGCCTGACCGCTTGAGATTCGAACGCGGCCTCTCCTCACCGAACGAAGTCTTCAGTGCTGACGGCGAGACCCGCGCTCATTACCAGCCTGTGCTCCAGGAGATGGGGCGGATGGGTCCAGAGGAATGGAGGCGAAGGGTCCACAGGGCGCAGAGGGGGCGGAGAGAACAGCAGCGAGAGTTGGGTGTTGTCCCCGACGATGAGATCCACCCGACCGACTACGTGCCCCGCATCTTGCCGGCGGGGGACTGGGCTGTGTTGGAGCGGGGTCTGGCGCAGCGGATGCTCGCTATCAACGAGTGGCTCAGACGTCTGGAGGCCGGAAAGGATGAGGTCGTCCCCCAGGAGGTCATCGAGAGCAGCACCCTCTTCGACGCTTCGATCCCAACCCGATTCGGTGACGTGCCAAACCGGCAGATGGGCTTCGACATAGTCACCGTCGAGCGTTCCGGTCGGCCCGGCGAATGGGAATACCTGGTCATCGAGGACAACGCCAAGATGCCGGTCGGTATCGAACCGATGAATATCCTCAGGGCCGGAACCCCCGATGTGCTATCCGAGTCCTACGAGGCGCTCCGGGTGAGACCGCTCGACGGGCTAATGGAGCGCTTGGGCGAAGTCGTGAGGTCCGCTTCGCCCAAGCCCGATCCGACTCTGGCGATCCTTTCAACAGGGCCTCATGACCAGTACTACCTCGACCACAAGATCTTCGCCAGCGAGTTAGGGGCGATCCTGGCCGAACGGCACGAGGTGGAGCTCGACCGCGACGGAAGACTGGTCCACAGAAAGAGCGGCCAGCGGATCGACGTAATCTACGAGCGCATCGAGGACGGCAGGATCTACGACGACATAAAGGGCCTGATCGAATCTCAGGCCAGTGGCCTCATCGACGCCGTCTTCGCCCCCAACCTGGGCGTTGCCGACGATAAGGGCGTCTATCCCTTTATCCCCGAGATGATCCGGACCTACCTCGGGGAGGAGCCCGTACTGGACAACGTCGAGACTTACTCGCTCGCCGTCCAGGATGACCGCCGCTACGTCATGGACCATTTCGACGAGTTGGTCGTAAAGAGTCGCAGCGGCTGGGGCGGTAAAGGCGTCCTCATCGCTCCCGAAGAGACTAGGGAGGACGTCGAGGAGTTCCGTAAACAGGTCGAAGATAACCCTGTGGAGTACGTGGCCCAGGAGACGATAGACTTCTCCACCCACGTCCTCTGCGAGACGGACGAGGCCAACGATAGCTTCGTTCTGCGCGACGCCCACGCCGACTACCGCATCCACGCCCTTGCCCCGGACGCCCAGACCATCGAGGTCATTCCGGGCGCCATGACGAGGGTGGCGGCACCAGGCAGCAAACTGGTCAACATCTCCAGCGGGGGCAAGATGAAGGACACCTGGGTGTTGCGTGGTACATGAGGCAGGCCTCATGCACCACGAGCATTTCAGCACGCGCCCTGTCGGGCGCTTGTCAGCATTTCAGCTAGTCAGCCTTCGCGCGCTACACCCACGTCGACGAAAGATGGTGGCAGTGCACGGTGCCGGCGGCGCTTATAGCGTGGTGAGCGCGCGCCTCATGGCATCCCAGGCGAGGGTGGCGCACCTGATGCGGTTGGGCGTCTGAACGATACCCTTGAGGGCGGCGAGCTCGCCGAGCTCTTCCCTTTCCTCCGTGCGCATCATCTCGAGGAAGGCTTCTATCGTCTCCTCCACTTCCTCGCGGCTCTTGCCTGTGAGTTGCTCCGTGAGCATGGAGGCCGACGCCTGCGAGATGGAGCATCCGCGGCCGGTAAAGCTCACCTCTTCGAAGACCCCGTCATGAGCCCTGGCGTAGACCGTCACCACGTCGCCGCAGAGAGGGTTATCGATGTGTTCGTGGATGTCGGCATCCTCCAGCTCGCGCCGGTTGCGTGGATGCTCGAAGTGGTCGAGTAGGATCTCTCTGTAGAAGCTCTGCATCACCTTGCGGGAGATTGTATCAGGAGCGCGCGGCGCTCCCGGAAACGTATCGCTCCGCGGTGGCGGGAGCCTTCGAGCAGCATGCTCGGCTACCTCCTGCGGCGTCTGGTCCCGGTTACTTTAGCTTCCGCCAGAGCCACGTAGATATCATCGCCCTCGACCTTGACCTCGTGTTTGGGGACGGGTCTTATGGCCGGTAGGGTGAGCGCTTTCCCGGTGGTCACGTCGAACTTCGCGCCGTGGCGCGGACACTTGATCTGGTTGCCGATCAACTCTCCCTGGTCCAGGGGACCGGCGTCGTGGGTGCATACGTCCTCGATGGCGTGGAACTCGCCGTCCACGTTGCAGAGCGCCACCCGGTGGCCCTCCAGTTCGTAGACGCCCACCTCGCCGGGAGCCACGTCGGCGATTCTGGCTATCTTGTGGAACTCAGCCATCCGGTTAAGCTACACGCTCCTCGAAGCCGAGCCCGATCTTGCCCTCTATAGCGCGGTCGAGCTTGTCTTTCAAGCCCTTCAGTGGGATCCTGCTCGTAACCTCGCCGAAGAAACCGAACACGACGAGCTTCTCGGCCTCGCGGCGTGGGATCCCGCGGCTCATGAGATAGAAGAGCTCGACATCGTCCACCTGGCCGGTGGTGGAGCCGTGGGAGCATTTCACGTCGTCGGCCTGAATCTCCAGCCGTGGCAGGGAGACCGCCATCGCATCATCGGTACCGAGGATGAGGTTGCGGTTGGTCTGGTAGGCGTCCGTCTTCTGCGCGCCGGGCTCGACCCGGATGAGGCCGCTGAATACCGCCAGCGACTCGTCGCGCAAGGCGCCCTTGTAAAGGAGGTCAGAGTGCGCGTTCGGGGCGAGGTGGTCCTGCAAAGTGTGATGATCCAGGACCTGGTTGGAGTCCGCGAAGTACAGGCCGAGCATCTCGGAGTCGCTGCCCGCTTCGGCCAGGCCCGCGTCCACGTTGGTGCGGCTAAGCTCGGAACCCAGGGCCACCACGAGGCTGTTTATGGTGGCGTCCCTGCACGCCTCGCTGCGGATGGTGTTGAAGTGCAGCACGTTGCGGCCCCAGTTCTGCAAGGAGACGTAGCGCAGGTTTGCGCCCTGCCCGACGTAGAGCTCGACCGCCCCGTTGCTCAGGGCGGGCTCGTCCTCCTCGGTCCCGTCCGAGGCATACTCGTCTATGTAAGTGACGCTAGCATTTTCTTCGACGATGACGAGTGTGCGCGGCATCGTGGCGCCGATCGCGTCGAGCCAACGGTAGCTCTGGATCGGCACCTCCACGTCTACCCCTCGCGGCACGTACAAGAACGACCCGCCCGCGAACAGCGCCGCCGATAGCGCCGAGAACTTGTCGTAGTCCTCAGGCACCAGCCGGAAGAGCTTTTCTTGTATCAGGTCTTCGTGCTCTCGGAGCGCTGTGTGCAGGTCGGTGAAGACCACGCCCTTGTTCTGCAGCTCGTCGTCCATCCGCTGGTACGTGGTCTCGGAGTTGTGCTGCACGAGCAGAGCAGAGTTCTCCTCGCCCTCGCGGATGAGTTTCTGGACGGCGTCGGGCAGGTCGCCTTCGCTCGATACGTCCGGGCTCGGGACGTAGGGGCTGAAATCCTCCGGGTTCACGTCCGAGATGTCCGTATAGCGCCACGCCTCGTCGCGCAGCGTGGGCATCGGCAACGCCTCGAAGGCGCGCCACGCGCCCAACCGCTTCTCCGTGAGCCAGCCAGGCTCGTCCTTGAACGAGGAGAGGGCCTTCACCGTCTCCTCGCTCATCCTGCTACCCTTCAGAACCTCCGGCGCTTCCTTCTGCATGCGACCTACCTTTGATCTCTAAGCATAGGGACGGACTCCGAAGAGAGCCCGTCCCACAAAACCTACCTGACAAGCTGAAATGCTGACTAGCTGACCAGCTCTACCCCACCGAGCCTTCCATCTCCAGTTGGATCAGGCGGTTCAGCTCGATAGCGTACTCCAGGGGAAGCTCCTTGGCTATCGGCTCGATAAAGCCGTTTACAACCATCGCGATGGCCTCTTCCTCGGAGAGCCCTCGGCTCATGAGGTAGAAGAGCTGGTCCTCACCGACCTTCGAGACCGTGGCCTCGTGCTCGGTGTTGACCTTCTTCTCCTCGATCTCGATGTACGGATACGTGTCCGTCCGCGCGTTCTCGTCCAGCAAGAGCGCGTCGCACTCGACCCGGCTCTTGGAGTCGTGGCAGCCCTCATGAACCTTCAGGAGCCCGCGGTAGGTGCTCCGTCCCGTCCCCTTGGAGATGGACTTGGAGGTGATCAGGCTCGAAGTGTTCGGCGCGGCGTGGACGACCTTGCCGCCCGCGTCCTGGTGCTGTCCGTCGCCGGCGTAGGCCACGGAGAGGATCTCTCCGCGCGCGCCCTCGCCGACCAGGTACACCGCCGGGTACTTCATGGTCAGCTTGGAGCCCAGGTTGCCGTCCACCCACTCGATGGTGGCGTTCTCGTGGGCCACGCCCCGCTTGGTCACCAGGTTGTAGGTGTTGTGCGACCAGTTCTGGATGGTCGAGTAACGGATGCGCGCCCCCGGCTTGGCGATGAGTTCGACCACCGCCGAGTGCAGCGAGTTCGTGGTGTACGTCGGGGCCGTGCAGCCCTCGATGTAGTGGACGTAGGAGTCCTCATCCGCGATGATGAGCGTCCGCTCGAACTGGCCCATGTTCTCCGCGTTGATGCGGAAGTACGCCTGCAGCGGGATGTCCACGCTGACGCCGGGCGGGATGTACACGAACGAGCCGCCCGACCACACCGCCGAGTTGAGCGCCGCGAACTTGTTGTCATCCGGCGGGATGACGGTCCCGAAGTACTCCTTGACTATGTCCTCGTGCTCGCGTAGGCCGCCATCCATGTCCAGGAAGATGACGCCTTGCTCTTCGAGTTCCTTCTTCAGCGAGTGGTAGACGACCTCGGACTCGTACTGCGCCCCGACGCCGGCCAGGCTCTCCCTCTCTGCCTGCGGGATGCCGAGTTTCTCGAAAGTGTTCTTTATGTCGTCGGGCACATCGTCCCAGGAGCGGCCCTGGTTCTCCATGGGCCTGATGTAGTAATAGATGTCGTCGTAGTCCATCCCGGAGAGGTCGCCGCCCCAGGTGGGGGTCGGCTTCTCCAGGAACGACTCCAGCGCGTTCAGCCGGAACTCCAGCATCCACTCCGGCTCGTTCTTGTGCTTGGAGATCATGGCCACGATCTCCGGGTCGATGCCCTTCCTCGGGGTCCTGAAGAAGTACTCCTCAGGATCGCGGAAACCGTACTTGTACTCGTCGAGGCCGAGCTCTTGTATAGTCTTGTCTTCTGGCATTCCTTCGTCCCTTCCCTAGCTCCTGCTAGCTTCGCTAGCTCCGGCGCCGAACTCCTGGCGCACCCAGTCGTAGCCCTTCTCCTCCAATTCCTCGGCGAGCTTCTTGCCGCCCGAGGTTACGAGCCTGCCATCGAGCATGACGTGGACGTGATCCGGCTCGATGTACCGCAGGATCCGCTGGTAGTGCGTGATGATAACCGCCGAGAACTCGGGCCCACGCAGCTCGTTGACGCCCTTCGCAACGACCTGCAAGGCATCTATGTCCAGCCCCGAGTCGGTCTCGTCCATGATGGCGAGTTTGGGGTCGAGCATGAGCATCTGCAAAATCTCGTTCCGCTTTTTCTCACCGCCGGAGAAGCCCTCGTTGAGGTACCTCTCGGCGAACTTGGGGTCCATCTGCATGATGCCCATCTTCTCCTGCAGGAGCCTGTACATCTCCATGGGAGTGAGCTCCTCCTCGCGCACGGAGTTGACCGCGGTCCTGAGAAAGTTGGCCACCGAGACGCCAGGGACCTCGCTCGGATACTGGAAAGCGAGGAACATCCCGAGCTTGGCCCGCTCGTCGGGCTCCAACTCGAAGACGTCCTCATCCTGGAAGGTGATCGAACCCCCAGTCACCTCGTAACGAGGATGGCCCATGAGCACGTTGGCGAGCGTGCTCTTCCCCGAGCCGTTAGGACCCATGATCGCGTGTATCTCACCCTTGCCAACCTCGAGATCCAGACCCTTCACTATCTCCTGGCCGTCGATCTCTACGTGAAGATCTTCTATCTTGAGCATCAAACCCCTGCCGTTAGGCTATGTAAGAACTTTGCTACAGCAAGGCTATTAAATCACAGCACCAGGGGCCTAACAACGTAAAGAGTTCACGACCAAGAACTCTTCTTGAAACGTCCGAAACCCGACTGTTTATAAGGATTTCGTGATCCAGGTCACGTTCTGCGAAGGCTTCTCGGGAACCACTGTCAGAACGTCCTGCTGCCGGCCGCTTGTAACAGCGCACAGCGCTCCTAAACGGTGGTTATTGAGAACGTTTCTCGATAAGACGTCCGGGAGTTTGACACTATCGCTACGTTTTTCGCGACTGTTGCATCTCGCGGTCTTCGGGGCGCTTCATGCCGGCTCTACACCGAGCACCCTTGCGTCCTGGGCGTTCATGGGTGCTTCGAGGTCGGCTTTGCGGGCCAGGTAGCCGAGCGTGTATATCTTCCCTTCCACCGGTAAGGGGGCAACCGAAGAGAGCCGGCCGACGACATCAGCCGAGGAGACTCGGCCAACCAGCTTCCTTTCGCCCTGCAAGATCTCATCCCCCGCCTCGGGCGGCTCCGTCGAGCCTTGCTCCAGTTCGAAGCGGTAGAGCCTCTTGTTCGGGCTGCCACGGTAATGCATCCTGGCCACCGTCTCCTGGCCAGGGTAGCAACCCTTTTCGAAGCTGATGGCCCGCTTTAGAGAGTTCTTCGACTCGCCCGGGAAGTTCTCGGGTGTGATGTCCGCGCCGAAGCGGGGGACGCCGGCTTCGATGCGGGCGGTCTCGTAGGCGTCGGCGCTCACGGTGGTAGCGCCGGTCTCGTTCAGGTATTCGCGGACCGCTGCGAGGTCCTCCGGGGGCCCGATCAGGTCGTATCCGGGAACGGGAAACGCGACGCCAACCGAGAGCAAGATCCGGCCTTCGATCTCTATCTCTCTAGATTGGTGTTCCTCGAGATCCCCAAAGTACTCTCTGGCGCGGGGACCATAGAGGCCGAGTACGGACCACGAGAGCTCCTCCAGTCTCACGCGGGAGAAAGGAGCGTAGCGGGTTAGGATCTCCTTCGCCGCCTTGGCGCCCTCCGGTTCCGTGTCGATGAGGATCTCGTCGCCGGCCTTGACGACACGGAGATCCGTTTGGATCCGGCCCTTCGGATCGAGGAGCATGGCGTAGGCGCCGCGGTCTTCCTGTGTCGGCACGTCGCTGGTCAGGACGGCGTTGAGCATCCCGATGGGGTCCTTGCCCGTGAGACGCAGGAGCCTTCTATCCGAGCGGTCCACGATCGCGGCGCCATCTCTCAGGGCTGCGTAGCCTTCGAGGTCGTTTGGGTCGGCGTTGTTTTGGGGATCTTTCGAATACTCCATGAGTCTATTCTAAGGCACGAGAGGAGCCTGGATGGTGAAAGTGGTCGTACTGGACGTTGACGGCACGTTGATGGACACGAACTACCTGCACACCGAGGCGTGGGCGCGGGCATTCGAGGGTGCCGGCCATCGGGTGCCGAGGGTCAGGCTCCACAAGCAGGTCGGTAAAGGCGCGGGGCTCTTGATCCGGGAGTTCGTCGACGACGAGGAGAAGGTAGAGAAGATCCAGAACCTCCATAGCGAGGTCTACGCAGAACTGCAAGAATACGGCCACCCGCTCCCGGGAGCCAAGGAGTTGATCTCCTCGCTCAAAGAACGCGGCTATGAAGTCTGGCTGGTCACCAGCGCCAAAGACGAAGAGCTGGAACACCACATGCAAGAGCTCGAAGCCGGAGAGAGCGTGGACGGCGTCGTCAACTCGAGTGCCGTCGAGAACCCGAAACCGGCACCCGATATCTTCGAGGAGACTTTGCGGAGGGCCGGGTCGACCGCCGACGAGACCGTCGCCGTCGGTGACGCGGTGTGGGACGTCGAAGCCGCTAGAGAAGCCGGCATACGCACCGTCGCCGTCCTCTCCGGCGGCGCCTACCACAGAGACGACCTCGAAGAGGCCGGAGCGGTGGCCGTCTACGAAGATTGCGCCGCACTCCTCGACTCCGACTTCCCTGAGTAGCGCCGGGTCCGCGTGAAAGCCTGGGGGTTTTGTACTAGAGTGCCACACGCAAGCTGGAAGAGGGACTGGTTGTTGGGGGGCATACCCCAAGGTCTGTCATCCAAAGATCGGGCTCGAGAAGAGAAAGGTGGGCGCAAAGGGTATGGCCCAGGGAACGGTAAAGTGGTTCAGCGACGAGAAGGGCTACGGCTTCATCTCCCCGAGCGACGGTGGCGAGGACCTTTTCGTCCACTACACGGGGATAGAGGGTAGCGGGTTCAAGACGCTCGAAGAAGGCGCCCTCGTGACCTTCGAGACCTCTCAGGGAAAGAAGGGACTTCAAGCGGTAAACGTTTCGCCCGCCTGAAATTGCAGGCATCAGGTTTCAGGCTACAGGCATCAGGTCTCGCCGGTGGGTGTCTGCACGTTCGGCCGTACCTCGAAGGAAGTACGATAGGGCTGTTGAGGGGAGTGGCGATGGCTAGCTTCCGGTAGCGATCAATCTGGTTCCTCCTGAAACCTGAAACCTGATGCCTGTAGCCTGATCTCAAAAGCGGTCCTCGCATCCTCGTACACCCTGGGTAGTGGGAGCCCGGTCTCTTTGGCGAGCCTGGCGGCGTCGGCGTACTCGGGGGCGGCGACGAAGTCTTCACCTTCGATGCTACCCACCTTGACCCCGCACCTGCCGTAGGGAAGGTCTACCACGACGCGGCGGCGTCCCGCGACGGTGCGGCCGACCGTGTGGTGGCGCACGCCGAGGGTTCCGGTCTCCCGCATGAGGAGCCATGCGAGACGCTCGCGGTCGCCGGTGAGGGCCAGGGCGCAAACCTTGTAAGCGCCGCGGCCACGCTTCATCACGATGGGTTCGAGCCAGGCGTCTAGGGCGCCGGCCGCGAGCAGACGCTCCACCGCGGCCCCGAGGATCTCGCCCGGAGCGTCATCGACGTTGGCCTCGAGTACTTCGATGGCACCCACAGGCCCTTCGAGCTCACCGACGACGACGCGCAGCAGGTTGGGCGCGCTCCTCAGGCGTGCCCTTCCGGTCCCGTAGCCCGTGGCGTGGAGGGTCATGGGCGGGGCCGCGTCCGTAAACTCGCCGCCCGTGAAGGATCTCATGAGCGCGGCACCCGTTGGGGTGGTCGTCTCGACGGGTTCGTCGGTCCAGCGGACGGGAGATCCCTCGAGGATCTCGAGCGTCGCGGGTCCGGGCACAGGCAGGGGACCGTGGGCGGCATCGACGACGCCCGTGCCCATGGGCAGAGGACCGCAGCTTACGGAGGCGGCGCCGAGCAGTTCCAGCGCCACGCAGCTACCGACTATGTCGACTATCGAGTCCACGGCCCCGACCTCGTGGAAGGTGACCTCTTCGGGGTCTTCGTCGTGGACGGCGCCTTCCGCGACGGCCAAAAGGCGGAAAGCCTCCAGGGCGCGTGAGGAGGCTCTCTCCGGCAATGCGGCGCCCTCTATGCAGGCGCGGATATCCCCGAAGGTCCTGTGGGGGTGCTCCCCAGGGTATCCGACGTCTGCCCTGAGCGTGCCTATACCGTTTACCTCGACACGCTGCACAGCGAGGTCGAAGCTTACGCCGAGGCCGCGCAGGAGGGCTGTGATCTCGGGCAGCGGCGCTCCCGCCGCGACGAGCGCGGCGAGGGTCATGTCGCCGGCCGCGCCTCCGATGGGTTGGAAATGAACGTGTTTCAAAACCGGTCTCCCGGCTTCGTGGAGGCCGGCCTGCGATGGATGGGAGTATTCGGGTCCGGGGGAACCGCCCCTCTATTCCTCTCGTCCGTTGGAGATCTTGCGCACGGCCATAAGGGTGACGGCCAGGCTGATGGCAAGCACGATCAGGGGCCTGGGGTCGCGCTTGACGGCGTCGGTCAAGGGGGCGGGGTTCCTCTTCCTGCCGGCCTCCCCGATCATCTTCGCCTGGCGACTGGCCGATTCCTTGAGGTTCTTGCCGAAGCGGATTACGGCGTCCCTTACGCGTTCTTTCACCTTCGTAGAGGTCCGCTTCACTATAACCTGGGGCTCGGCGTGCTTTTTGAGGTCCCTGACGTCCGGCGCCATGCGGCTCCGGATCTCGAACATCTCCCTCTCTATGCGCTCGGGTATCTCGTTCATTACCTCAACTGCCCCTTTATCCAGTTGATGTTCTGCTGAAGGGTACGGATAGTCCGGTGGGGCGTGGGATCCAGTCTCCTGAGTATGCCGGCTCCGGCCGCGCCTAGTATCCCCCCGACCAGCAGCAATACGCCACTGACGATCAGAGCCGAGACCCAGAGGGAGAGGAAGACGTCGAGTAGGTAAACCCCGGCAAGGGAGAAGATTATGAGGAAGACCAACATGAAGACCCCGGCGGCCGCGAGGAGGCCAGAAGCCAACCCGCCCCTCTTGGCTATGGGCGTCATCTCCGTCTTCGCCAACTCGAGCTGCTTGTCGACGAGCTCCTGAAGCTGGGGCCTCAGAGCGTCGACGATCTCCTTGATGCTGCGGTCCGAAGGCTCGGGACCCTCCCTGAGCTCCCTGCCGAACTCTGCTACCCGCTCTCGCCCGTCCATCCCCACGCTCCTTTCTTCTGATCCTAGAACTCGGAGTATCTCTTGCTTACGCTCCTAGTTACCCTCGCCTCGCCCTGCGTAATCCGGCAGGCCTCCTGGGGACGACCATCCCTATCCTACACCAGATCCTAGTATCCAACATGCCATAAAGCACGCGAAGTGAATCGATGATGTAACATGAATACAGATGTACAAGACCCGTCGTTCCCCGGCTGGATGGGAGTGGTATTGAAGTTGCATGTAGCGCTAGGGATCTCCTCTGGAGACGTGGCCGCCTTCGTCGGGGCGGGGGGCAAGTCCGGTGCGATCCTTGCTGTCTCGGGCGGGCTCACGGAGGAGGGTATGAAGGTCCTTGTGGCCCCGACGACGAAGATGTTGACGAGCGAGGCCGACAGTATAGGTCCGCTCGTCACCTCGGAAGACGCCGGCGACCTGCGCGCAAGGACCGAGAGGGCACTATCCTCGGCCCCTGCGGTGGTCGTGGGATCGGGGATGCTCTCCAAGAACAGGGTAGGCGGCGTGGATCCCGAGTGGGTGGGCGATCTCGCCGGGCTCGCCGACGTTGTCCTGGTCGAGGCCGACGGGTCCAGGCGGCGCCCGATCAAAGGCACCGCCGATCACGAACCGGCCATCCCGGACGCCGCCACGCTGGTCGTCGCCGTCGGCAACGTCCGCGCCCTTGGCACCCCGGTGGACGAAGAACACGTCCATCGTCCCGAGATCTTCTCCGACCTCACCGGCATCGGCCAGGGCCAGAGCATAACCCCGAGAGCATTCGCTGTCGCCCTCTCGCAAGGCTCCCTGGCCAGCGTCCCGCAAAGGGCCGGGACCGCCGTCCTGATTACCGGGGTCGAACCGGGGCGAAGTATGGCCGACGCTTCCGTCATCACGCGCGAGCTCTGGCGTCTCGGCGTCAGGAACGTCATCCTTGCCTCTCTCCCCACCGAATCAGCGGTCCGAGTCTGGATCCCTTAGACACCTCAGACCGGTCGCTACCATCCCGACAGCAGCGAGGGTGCGGCGAGAAGAACGTCTCCCACGGACGCTTCGCGCCGAGCCCAACAGGCCCGCTCCATCTCGGCAACCTGCGGACCGCCCTCCTGGCGTGGCTGTTCGCGCGTTCGGCCGGGGCGCGATTTCTCATGCGCGTGGAGGACCTCGACCACTCGCGGGTTCGTCCTGGGGTGGAGGAGGCACAGCTCTACGACCTCGGGGCCCTCGGGCTCGACTGGGACGGTCCAGTGGTGCGCCAGTCGGAGCGGATGGGGCTGTACGAGGAGGCCATCGCTCGACTCGACGCTGGCGGACTTCTCTACCCTTGCTACTGTACGCGGGCGGAGATCCGGGCCGCCGCATCCGCGCCGCACGGCATCCCGGCTTCGGACCGTTACCCTGGCACCTGCCGCGAACTAACAGCGGCGCAGCGTGCCGTTCGCGAGGCTTCAGGACGCCCTCCGGCGCTGCGGGTACGTTCGGATGACGCCAGAGTAGCCTTCGAGGACAGGCTCCTCGGCCGCTGTGAGGAGGAGGTGGACGACTTCGTCGTGCGCCGAAACGACGGCACTCCGGCCTACCAGCTCGCCGTTGTGGTCGATGATGCCGCGCAGGGGATAGGCGAGGTGGTTAGGGGTGCTGATCTTGCGGACTCGACCCCGCGCCAGATCCTGCTGGCACGACTGCTCGGCCTGCCTGAGCCCAGGTACGCCCACGTCCCCCTCGTGCTCGGCCCGGACGGACGGCGTCTCGCCAAACGCCACGGCGCCGTCACCCTCTCCGACCGCGCCGCCCTTGGCGAAGGACCCGACGAGGCGCGCGCCTGGATGGCCCGCTCACTCGGTCTCGCCGGGGCCGGAGAGACACCGTCACCCGACGATCTCATCGCCCGCTTCGACCCGCAACGCCTGCCGCGCGAGCCGACCCTCTGGTCGCTACAGTCCGCAGTCTGAGCCGCGCTCTATGGTACCTTTCCCTTAAGGCTCCACAGCGGTGTCAGCGCTTCAGCAACCAAAGAGCTGACCGCTGAAAGCTGACTGCTGACCGCCAAGATAGGAGATTTCATGGACGTATCCCAGAAGTTCGAAGGGTTGCAGGCAGAGATCGCAGAGAACTTCGGTGAGAAGATCGTCGCCCTCCGCCGAGATATCCACCGCGAACCCGAGCTGGGCTTCGGTACGGAGAGGACCGCCGAAAAGGTGCTCGCGGCGCTCGACGGTCTGCCCGTCGACGTAGAGACGGGAGTCGCCGAGAACGGTATCGTCGCCACACTCGAGGGGGAAGGGGACGGACGAACCGTGGCCCTACGGGCGGACATGGACGCCCTCCCCATACAGGAGGAGACGGGCCTGCCTTTCGCCTCGGAGATAGAGGGCAGGATGCACGCCTGTGGCCACGACGGGCACACCAGCATGCTCGTCGGAGCGGCCCACGCGCTTTCGGGGATGCGGGACCGGCTAGGCGGCACCGTCAAGTTCGTCTTCCAGCCGGCGGAGGAAGGCGGGGGTGGAGGGAAAGTTATGGTGGATGAGGGCGTCGTCGAAGACGTCGCTTCCATCTTCGCGCTGCACCTGTGGCCGGGGTTGCCTTTCGGGAATGTGGCGACGAAGGCCGGTCCGATCATGGCCGCTGCCGACGCCTTCGAGATGGAGATCGTAGGATCGGGCGGGCACGGCGCGATGCCCCACCTGGCCGCCGACGCCGTAGTCATCGCGGCCCAGGTGGTGACGGCGTTGCAGACCGTCGTCTCTAGGGAGGTCGATCCGGTCGAGTCGGCCGTCCTTACCGTGGGGGAGATCGGCGCCGGAACGGCCTTCAACATCATCCCTGAGAAGGCCCGCCTCGGGGGAACGGTCCGTACCCTGAACTCAGATCTCCGCGAGAGGATGCCGGAGCGTATGGAGGCCGTAGCCCGCGGGGTCGCGAAGGGGATGCGCGGCGACGCGAAACTGGACTACACTTTCTCTTACCCCGTAACCGTCAATGACGAAAGTGCGGCTGGCTACGCCCTCGGCGTCGCTGAGGACCTCTTCGGCGCGCACTCAGTACAGGAGCTACCCAAACCTTCTATGACCGCAGAAGACTTCTCGTACTACCTGGAAGAGGTACCTGGAGCCTTTACCTGGCTCGGCGTCGGGGAAGATGTTTCAGGGTTGCACACGCCCCAGTTCGCCTTCGACGAGGAGGTCCTGGCGCGAGGGTCGGCGCTGCTAACGGCGCTCGCGTTGGAAGCTAGTCAGCACTTCAGCTAGTCAGCAAGGACCTACCCATACGAAGGCGACAAGCTGAAATGCTGACAAGGCGCGAAGCGCCGTGCTGACATGCTAATTCAGCTTCCCGGCGGGTTGATGAGAAAGCCCGCTGCTTCCCCCGGGCCGAGCAGGGCGAGCACCGTCAGGAGAACGGCCCCGAGTGGGATGAGGGTCGCGGCTGCGGCTCGAGCCGGGCTAACGTTCATGGTCTCCTTTACGGCGACGGTGGCAACGAAGGCGCCGTATGGGATCGCGAGTAGGGGGGCGAAGGGGATCCAGAGCACGAAACCTATTGCGCTCGAGTAGCCCAAAGAGCGGAACAGGGGCCCGAAGCCGTCGCGCGAGAGCTTGCCCCCTCCGAGGATGAATAGGATGATGATCGCCAGCCCGGCCACGAGCAACGGTGCGAGCACGATCGCGACGACGAGCCCGAGGAAGGGGGCGTAGATCATGGCGTAATTGAACTCGCGGAGCCACAGCATCTGCAGCGTCGCCTCGAGGAGCAGGTCTAGGTAGAGGATCACGGAGACGAAGACGGCGGGCCGGATCGCTCCTCCCCGCGGGTCGAGTCTCCTGAAGAAGTGGATAGGATCGAACCAGACCCCTCGCAGCGCGCCCCAGAAGTCTTCGGGCGATTCACCACTGTATCCCACGTCGCCCCTGCGGAACACTACGACCCTTGCTGCTCTTTAGCTGCGGGCTCGCGCAAGACGCTTCCGACACGCGTCTCGAGCGTAAGGTCCCTCGTATCATCCGGAGGAAGCCTGACGATAACGTCGCCGGTCTCCACGGTGATCCGTCCGCCGCCGGAGAACCGCCCGGAGAGGTTGACGTCCCCGGCCTCGACGCTGGCTTCCAGGGTGCCGAGGATCAGGTCTTCGAGCGAGACATCCCCCACGCCGACCTCGAGATTCGCACCTCCGGTGTCCGTGTTGACGTCGGCGACGCTGATATCTCCCCTGGGTGCTTGGACCTCGACGTCGCCACCGAGGTCCCTGACCCTCACGTCACCGGCTTCGGCGCTGACCGTCACGTTGCCCGAGATACCCGAGACCTCGACGTCACCGACCTCGGATTCGACCTCGACCGAGCCACCGGTCGGTACCCTGAGCGCGTAGTCGGCGCCCGTGTTCTCTCCCCCGTCCGTCTCGATAACGATCATCGAGTCCTCGCGGGAGATGTCCACGGGAACTTCGGAGGCCTGCTGCTTGGCCGAGGCGGGGTCGGCGGCCATCGCGTATCGCCTGGCCTCGTAATCTACGGACCCGGATCCCTCTACGCCCTCCACACGCACCCGGCCCGCGGCGTTGGCGAGCCGTACGCGCGGTTCGGGACCTGCCGAATCTATGGAATCCCTGGCGATGCTGGTGCCCGAGATGCTCTCGCCGAGGGACCTCCAGAGGAGGATCGCGGCCACCGCGAGCAACGCAAGGAGCAGCAAGGCGAACAGCAGGAGCAGCGGAGTAGGCCGCCGGCGGTCTCTGCGGGCTCCGGTCTGCGCATGCTCGGCGCGCCCTGGCTCCTCTTCGCCCCTTAAGCCCAACCTGGATCTAATCCAGAATCGTCATTGCACTACACGGCCGTAGACGTCATCGAGCCTGACGATGTCCTCCTCATCGAACTCCCCAAAGGAGATCTCCAATATCCGCACCTCGCTTTGGCCGGCCGTGGAGAGCCTGTGCACCGTCCCCCGGGGGATGAATACCTTCTCCCCACTCTCGGGCTCGAGCACTTCTTCGCCGAGCTCTACCTGGGCTCCCTTGTCCAGTATGACCCAGAGCTCGTCGCGGCGGTGGTGGTACTGGCGCGAGAGCGTGCCGCCAGGAGCGACGGTGATTATCTTGACCGTACTGGGCAGGTTGTGCGTGTACTGCTCGAACCTGCCCCAAGGCTTGTCTACCTTTATGGAAGGCGGACGGTGATCCATGCGTGACCCCTTTCGTGAAGGGCCAGTTTAGCCGATCCACCCGCGGTTTTGGAGGCGTATAACCCCGAAAGCCCGCGACCCGGCATTCGCGCCTGGTCTGCCGGCGTGGTTAGATACAAGCACGGAAGCTTCGTCTCTGGAAGGAGGGATGTATGCCGAAGCTGGAAGTCGAGGGCGTGGGGGTTTTCGAAGTGCCCGAGAACAAGAGGTTGGTTTTGGCGATCGAAGAGGATGCCGGGGTAGACATCCTGCACCGCTGTGGTTCTTACGCCAGGTGCACCACCTGCCGTATCGAGTATCTAGAGGGCGAGCCCGAGAAAATGACCAGGGCCGAACTCGAAGTGCTAGAGAAGCGCAATCTCCTCGGGCAGGTAAGGCTCTCGTGCCAGACTCTGGCCGACCACGACAAGAAGGTGCGGGTATTGATGACCGTTAGCTCCACCGGCCTCGACGGTCCGGGTCCACATCCCGAGCCGCAAATCACACCCGAACCCGAGTGGGTGGATAAGCCGGCCTGAGAAACAATGGTGTCTATTGAGGAGTGTGGGGGAAGGGACAGATGGCTGACGTAACCGATGAGGGTGCTTCGAGGACGCAGGCTCCATCAACTCTAGGACGCCGGTTGAGGTACGCGGGACCAGGCATAGTCATCGCGGTGACCGGAGTGGGGGCCGGGGACATGGTCTCCTCCCTGGTGGCCGGGACGGACTTTGGAATGGTCCTCCTGTGGGCCGTAGTTCTCGGTGCGATCCTCAAGTACTTCCTGACCGAGGGTATAGGGCGTTGGTACATGGCCTCCGGGCAGACCATTTTGCAGGGCTGGCGTTCGCTTGGCCGGTGGGCGATCTGGTACTTCGTGATCTACCTGTTCATCGTGACGTTCGTCTTCGGGGCCGCGGTAACTTCGACCGCCGCGCTCGCAGTGGATGCGGCGTTCCCCGGCGTACTGCCGCTGTGGGCCTGGGCCGCGCTCCACAGCGTGGCGGCTTTCGTCGTCGTAGGCGTAGGGCGCTACGGATTGTTCGAGAATATCATGAAGACCTTCGCCGCCCTGAAGTTCGGGATCGTCATTCTGCTTGCCATCCTGCTCGCCCCGTCCCTCGGCGAGATCGCCCTGGGGTTCGTCCCGAGGATACCGGAGGGCGCCCTGATCAACGTCCTCGCCATCATCGGCGGCGTGGGCGGAACCTACTCGTTGGCCGCCTACACATACTGGGTGCGCGAGCGCGGCTGGCGGCACTCGGACTGGATCCCGACCATGCGGACCGACCTGACCTTCGGCTACGCGCTAACGGCCCTGTTCATGGTGTCGATGCTGATTATCGGGGCTGAGTTGCTCTTCGGTACCGGCGCGTCCATAAGCGATGAGGAGGGTCTGCTGGCCCTGGTAGACCCCATGCAGGATCGATTCGGTCTCCTGGCACGCTGGGCATTCCTCATCGGCTTCTGGGCGGTCGCGACCGGTGCCATGCTCGGAGCCTGGAACGGCGGCGCACACCTGTTCGCAGACTGCGTGCGCACTATCCGCGAGGTGCCAGACGAAGAGGCATCCGATTACCTCTCCGAAAAGAGCATCTACTTCCGGGGATTTCTGGCCTGGATGTCGTTCCCGCCCATGGTCCTGCTCGCCTTCGGTCAGCCGGTCCTGCTGGTGATCGTCTACGCCTCACTCGGTGCTCTTTTCCTGCCGTTCCTGGCAGTTACCCTGCTCATCCTCCTGAACTCCGAACGCGTGGCCCCCGAGTACCGCAACCGGCTCGTCTCCAACGTGGTCCTCGCCGTCTCGGTGATTCCTTTCATCGTCGTGGGTGTGCAGGAGGTGCTCGGTAGCCTGTAACCGCAAGACCGCTCGTAATAGAAATTGCGCCACCCGCAACAGCCAAAGTAACTGATCTGATTAACAAATAGGTGTATCCGATTGGTTTATGTTGCGATATAGTAAGGTGCTGATCGAATAGACGAGTAGTGTGCGTATCAGAAAACCATTGGAGGCTGTTGAAGCAATCCGAGAACTGCTACGTATAACGGATACCGGCCTATGGGCCGAGGTCCTACGGCCTAAAGGATTCACAGAGATGTAGTAGCTTCGCCAAAGATCAGGAGGGGGATGAAGAGAGGGACAGCCGAACAACTCAAGCGAAGTCTGGCCGTCTGAAAACGATGATGGCTACGTTGATTCTCTGGAAGATTCGTGCTTCAGCGTTTATCGGCGATTTGCATAGGACTCCGGACAAGTAGCAACGTGCTCGGTTGAGGGGGAGAGGATGTTGAGGAGGAGTCAGGTTCCCAGCATAGACAATACCGCTCAAAAGATAGAAGAGCCCCCATCGCAGCACGCGCGGCTGCCGAAACGCCGCCTGGCGCGGGCTTGGAGGCAACCGGTGGTCGTCCTGCTGTTGTTATTGTCGGACGCCTTGCTGGCGATGCTGGTCTGGCTGGCGGCGTACGAGGTACAGAGCCTCTGGGGCCGGTTGACCGTGATAGGGTGGGAGGGCTTCCCTCCGCAGACGGCACTGGTGGTCGGGGTTTTCGCCGTGGCGGTGTGGATAGGGTTACGTTCATTGATGGGGCTGTATCCGGGGTATGGTCTGAGCTCGGCGGAGAGGCTTCGCCGGCACACGTACTCCGTGGTCGGCGCCTTCGCCGCTGTTTCCTTTGCCATAGCCTTGGACTTCAGGGACATAGCCCCGAAGTTCAAGCTCTTCGACCTTTACGGGAACTTCCCACGCCTGATATTGGTACTGGGCTTTGTGGGCCTTTTGCTTCTATCCCCCCTGGTACAGAGTCTAGCGCGGTGGGGGGTGTGGAGGCTCGGCATTTGGGGCAGGCCCGTGGTCGTCATAGGAGATAAGGAAACGAGCGCCCGAACGGTCAAGCTTTTGGAAGAGGAATGGGTGCTGGGATTCGCGCCGGCCGCCCTCATCGACCGGGGCCTGACGCTGTCGGGGAAGTCGCTCAACAGCCGCTCCCACGAAGAGGCCATGACCCAGGCCGAGAACCTCGCTCGCGGACGCGGCGTGGACACCATAATCCTCGCCACGCCCTTTATCCGGCGCTCGCATTTGGCACCGCTCGTCAGCCGGGCTAGCCGCACCTTCCGGCACGTTCTGCTAATCTCGCACCTCGGCGGATTGACCAACTCGGCGGTAACGGCCCGCGACTTTGCGGGAACCCTGGCGGTGGAGATAAAGTACAACCTCCTCAGCCCCTGGGCGCGGATGGCGAAACGCGTACTGGACCTGGGAGCTACCGTGTTGGGCGGAGCCCTCGTGCTTCCGCTTCTCCTGGTGATAGCCCTGCTCGTCTATGTAGAGTCCGGAAGGCCCATCTTCTACACGGACTGGCGGATGGGTAAGGACGGTGTCCCATTCCCGTGCATCAAATTCCGTACCATGGTACCAGGAGCGGAGGCCGTGCTGGAGCTTATGCTCGCCGAGGACGCCGGCCTGAGGGAAGAGTACGTAAAGTACCACAAGCTGCGCGTCGATCCCCGCGTCACGCGCGTCGGCCGATTCTTGCGCAGGACCAGCCTGGATGAGCTGCCGCAGCTCTGGAACGTCTTGCGCGGGGAGATGAGCTTGGTCGGCCCTCGTCCCTACCTGCCTCGCGAGTCGGGAGATATCGGGGACGCGCGCGAGGAGATTCTGCGCGTACCCCCAGGGGTAACCGGACCGTGGCAGGTTTCCGGTCGCAACCACGCTTTCTTTACTGACAGGATCGGGATGGACATCCACTACGTCCGCGACTGGTCGGTATGGCTGGATCTGGTGCTTTTGGCCCGCACCTTCAGAGCTCTCTTTGTCGACAAAGGAGCCTATTAGTCGCCGTCCAGGTAGGGACGGGTTTCAAACCCGCCCCTACCCCTTAGAGAGGGTCTTCTCGCCGTCGGCGTTGCGGGCGAGGACGAAGAGGAGGTCGGAGAGGCGGTTGACGACGCGCACGGCGTAGGGGTGCTCGTTCGCGTATCCGGCGGCGACGAGGCTACGCTCCGCGCGGCGCGCTACGGAGCGGGCGACGTCGAGTAGCGCGCCGCGCCGGCTCTCACCCGGAATGACGAATTCCCTGGGGATCCGGGTGCGTCCGCGCCACTCGGCGAGGGCGTCATCGAGGTGCTTCAGGTCATCCTCGTCGACTACGTTGTCCTCCTTGGGCATCGCCAGGTCGCCCATGACGCGGTACAGGAGCCGCTGCAGCCGGATCAAGAGCCCACCGACCTCCTCGTCAGCCTCGGCGCGGGCCAGGCCAAGAAAAGAGCTCGCCTCGTCGATGTCGCCGAGCGCGACTATCCGTGCATCGTTCTTGCCCATCCGTCCCGACCCGAGCAGGGTCGTCGTCCCGTCGTCACCCCCGCCCGTCGAGACCGGCGGGTTGCTATCTTGCTCACTCAAAGGGTCTCCTGTTCTCTTCGGGATGCACGGGCACGGTAGCCCGCCCGGTCGCGTAGCGCAAGCCGAGGGGGAGGAATGTACGGATTCCTCCGTCCGCGGGTGGCGTGGGTTAGAATCTGCTGGCCATGCGAGTGAGAGTCGGTTTCCCGTTGAGATCCGAAGGCCATCTCGGCCGGGCCGTGGCGCTTGCGTCCCGCCATCCTTCCTACCGCGTAGAGGGCGTGAACGGCTCGGCCCGGGTCTGTGTGGACCTGGATCTCCCTTCCGACTGGCGGCTCCTCGACGACTTCTCGGGGCTCCTGCGCGGCGAGGTCGACACCGAGTACGCGGCAGATGGAGCCTCGCTCTCGGCGGACGAGCTCTACGGGGGCTTGAGGTGTTTCCTGCGCAAGCAACGCTCCGGGAGGACGGCGAGGGAGTGGTGCACGCCCATTTCCCTCGCGGACAAGCAGCTCTTCCCTTGCCGTCAGATCCGGGTCTACGACAACGACCATCTCACGGCCAACTCGTGGTACGCCTTCGGCAAGATGGACGAAGAGGCAGTCTTCGAGGTGGACAAGGACGCCATCACCGAGCGTGTCCTCTCGGATCTCGGCCCGTGCGTCAGGTGCCCCATCCTGGACCTCGACTCGACCGCCGAGATAGTGGCCCGCCTCCCGGAGAGGATAGACCCTAGCAGGGACAACTCCTGGGGTTACAGGGAAGTCGGAGACCTGTCGAGCTGGAGGGTCGTGAAGACGCGGGAAGGGCGCGAAGAGGCTGATCTGCAGGAGGACAGGGAGGGCTTCATCGAACGCCTGGCGCGGAGCGTGCGGAGTGGGGGAGCGGGGGTCGCGGCGGCGAGCGGCGCGGCGCCCGGCAGCCGCAACGTGCCTGCTACCCGCTACGAGGACGTCGGCGGGATGCGCGAGACCATCGACCTGGTCCGCGAGTCCGTCGAACTGCCCATAACCCACCCCGAGATCTTCCGCAAGCTCCACATCAGGCCGCACAAGGGCATCCTCTTCTACGGGCCACCGGGGACGGGCAAGACGCTACTGGCGAGGGCCGTCGCCCACGAGAGCGGGGCCCACTTCGTGGCCGTCTCGGGGCCCGAGATCCTCAACAAGTTCTGGGGCCAGAGCGAGGCGAAGCTGCGCTCCATCTTCAACGAAGCCCGCGCCAAAGCGCCGGCGATCATCCTCTTCGACGAGATAGACTCCTTCGCCTCGTCGCGCGACATGATGAGCGAGAGCTTCGAGGCTACCCTCGTCTCCCAACTCCTCTCCCTCATGGATGGACTCAATAATCTGGGCAGGGTCTGCGTCATAGCCACCACCAACAGGCCGGGCGCGCTCGACCCCGCCCTCAGGCGCCCTGGCCGCTTCGACCATGAGATCGAGATCGGGCTCCCCGACGCCGAAGCGCGGCGGCACATACTAGGGATCCACACCCGCGAGATGCCCACGGACCCCGACCTCGACCTGGATCAGATAGCGGGACTCACCGGGAGCTACTCGGGCGCCGACCTGGAAGCCCTCTGCCGCGAGGCCGCCCTCGTATGCATGCGCCGTACCATAAACCTCCGCGACTTCGAGAAGCGGATAGCCTCCCACCAGCTCTCGGCCCTCTCGGTCACCACCTACGACTTCCGCACCGCCGCAAAGCGCATAGGCCCCAGCATCCGGCGCTGACACCGTTGGCGTAATCGGGACGAAGCGCGATGGTAGAGTGAGCACGGTATGAGGATGGTCGCGACAGGATCCTTCTAACCAGCGTGGGCGGATAGTGTGAGCGCTCTGAACCTGAGGGTGATCGCGAATGCGCTGGCGGCGCTCGTTGCCGCCGTGGGAGCCGTAATGCTCGTCCCGGGAGCTTACTCGATGCTGACAGGCCCTAACGAGGGCTGGTCCTTCTGGATACCAGCAACGACGGCCCTGGTCCTTGGGCTGGCCCTCTTCTTTCTCACACGGTCCAGGCACAACAGGTACGTATCGAGACAGAACATCTTCCTCATGGTGGTCGTGTGCTGGTTGGGCGTGGTGTTAGTCGGAGCTGCGCCGTTTCTCCTCGCCGGGGTCATGGGTCCGGTGGACGCCTTCTTCAACTCCATGGCCGGCTTCACGACCACCGGGGCCGCAACGGTCACTCCGGAAGAGCTCTCACCCGCCTTGTTGCTCTGGCGCAGCCTCAGTCAGTGGATCGGGGGTCTAGGCATCATCGTGCTGTTCGTAGCCATCGCACCTTTGGCGGGGTTCGGCGCCACCCAACTCTACACAGCCGAGGCGGCGACCCCAGTGCAGGAGCGGATTACCCCTCGGATTCGGGACACGGTCAGGGTGCTGGCTTTCGTCTACGGCGGCCTTACTCTGGGGGGTGTCGTCGTCCTGCACCTGGTCGGAATGGCAACATTCGACGCGGTCAACTACGCGCTCAGCACGGTCTCGACCGGCGGGTTCTCTACCGACTCCGACTCCGTGGCAGCCTTCGACTCCTGGGCCGTCGAGCTGGCGATCACGGCGGGGATGGTGTTGGCCGGCACGAACTTCGCCATCTACTACATAGCGGCCCGGCGTGGATTGGGACGTGCCGTCGGCAACGCCGAGCTCGTCACCTACCTCGGGGTAATATTCGCGAGCACTTTGTTGATAACTGCCGATCTTCGAGTCTCCGACTACGAGAACTCATTGGCTATAGCCTTCCGCGAGGCCCTCTTCCAGAGCGCAAGTCTAACCACGGGGGCTGGCTTCAGCACAACGGACTGGAGCGTCTGGCCCCCATTCTCCGTAGCGCTGCTCGTGTTGATCATGGCCGTAGGCGGTTGCGCGGGCTCGACAGCCGGGGGGATGAAAGCTATCCGGGCCTACCTTCTGACGCGTCACGCCGCCCAGGAGATGTTTCGCCTGGTTCACCCGCGGGCCGTCACGCCCCTGGTGTTGGGCGACCGGGTGCTGCCGGAGCGGATTCGGGTGGGGGTCCTCAGCTTCTTCTTCGTGTACGTGGCAACCGTGGCCGTTGGCACTCTTCTCATCGCCCTGCACCAGGTTCCCATGGGGCAGGCTTTTGGATCGGTCTTCTCGTGCGTGAACATAGCGGGCACGTTCCCAGGCGCAGCAGGCACCTCACAGTTCTACGCCGATCTGCCCGCAACCGCCAAGAGCACTCTCGCCATCTTGATGCTCCTGGGACGATTGGAACTCTTCACGGTTCTGGTCCTGCTTAGCCCGGCATTCTGGCGAGCCTAGAGCCATCCTCGAAAACGATGAACCTTTCCGAGAATGGAGCCATCAGCTATCAGCCAGGACAAGGGCTGAGCGATGGGAGCCGAGCGCTGATAGCCCGTCGTTCATGAGAGGCCAAACTTTATGCACGTCGCCGTAGGTCATTGAGGAGTTCATAGTCCATTCTGCGCCGCTCGGGCGGCAAGAGGAGGTAGTCTAGATGGCTCACCCTCGTTACTCAGGCGAAGGGACGGCCGGTTCGTTCTCTCCGCGCATCAGACGCCGCCGCGCGGTCTCCCTGCCTCCGACCGCCCTGACGTGCTCGGTCGCCTTTGCCAATCCGAACACCGGCATGTTGCCGTAGATCGCCTCGTAGTTCCCGCGCTCCACTATGTACGTCTCGTGAAAGATGCCCACGCTGCCGTCCGAGCCTACCGTCCGGTTGAAGCGCTGCCACGCAGGCAGGTGCGGATCGTCCGGGTTCCTGGCGAAGCGCTCCAGGTCCTCGAAGGAACGCCAGTACTGGACGAGCGCGGGCCCGCGCCAGTAGAGGAAGAACTCGCCGCCGAGGAAGCCTTTCTCGGGGTGCTGGTAGAGCTCCTTTAGCATCGGGCCCATCGCACGGATGGTCGGGAGCCACTTCCTTACCGCGAAGAGGTTGTTGATCCTCATCCCGATGATGAATACCGCGAACGGCTCGTCCATCCGCGCCGTGTACCTGCCGTCTACTACCTGCGCCATCCTACTCTCCTGTCCGAGTCGAAAGGGATCTGATCCAACAATACACCGCGCTCACGCCGAACCCTCGATCCTCCGTGCGGTCTCCCACTCGTTTCCCCACAACGCGTAGAAGATCGCTCCACCCCTGGCAATGACCTCGAGGTGGCCGTTCTCGGCCAATGCCCTTAGCATCCCATCGGCCTCGGCGACCGTCAACGAGGTCCTCGCCGCAGCCGCAGCGGCCGAGATCCCACCACTCTCCCGGATCGCCTCCAACAACTCCCGCTCCCGCTCCTCTTCGGAGACCCGGACAGGCCTACCTTCGCCAAGTGCCGTTAAGCCACTCGTGAGCAGCCCTAAAGCAGGGAAAGCGATCCAGAAATAAGTCGTGAAGATCCACCACAGAGAAGGCACGAAAGCGACCAGAAATACCCCGGAGAGCCCGACCGGCACAAGCACCGAGAGCGCGGCCGAGATCCTCGCCCCAGGACTCATCTTCTCCACCTCGTACCCCAAAAACTCACGACCACCCGCACCCCACCTTAAACCATGTCCCACATAAGACCAGCCGCACATCTCTCGCTCCTCTCTCACGTTCTTTATGTCAGTCTTGACATATGATACTCTAAAGGCCGGTGGATGATATGTCAAGTGTGACATAACAAGAGATTGGAGGAGTATGACGACGCTAGGGTATGCGATCCTTGGTCTGCTATCTAGGGAGGATCTCAGCGGGTACGATCTGACGCGGCGGATGGCTGGGCGGGTCGGATACTTCTGGAGTGCGAGGCACAGCCAGATCTACCCCGAGTTGGCGAAGTTGGAGGATGGCGGATACGTGGCGCACAACGTGGTCGAGCAGAAAGAGAGGCCTGATAAGAAGGTGTATGAGATCACGGCCGAGGGATTGGACGCGCTGCGGGAGTGGGTGACCCGGCCGCCCGTGCCGAGGCCGACGCGGGACGAGTTGACGTTGAAGACGTACTCGGTCTGGCTGGCTGACGAAGAGAAGGCCATACGGCTCTTCCGTGAGGAGGAGCTAAGGCACGAGGAGCAGCTCGCGCACTACGAGGGGCTAAGAACCTGGATGGAGGAAGAGTGGCGGGAGGACCTGACCTCTACCGATAGTCCCGAGTTCGCCTCCTACGCCACGCTCCGGCGCGGTATCAGCTACGAGAGAGAATACGCCGAGTGGTGCAGGTGGATGGCCGATTCTATCGAGGGACGAAAGAGGAACGACGGGTGATCCCTGCCTCGCTCTTTCGGTAGAATCCAGGCGCACTCTAGAGAGCCGGAGGATGATGGAGCTACGCAAGTACCGTGACGGGGACATGGATGCGCTGACGCGTCTTGGGGTGGCGGCCTTCGGGGGTAGCATCTCGGATTGGGAGGGGAACTTCGACCCGGCCCAGAACGCTCGTCTGGATCTCGAGCAGGTCCACGTCATCGAGGAGGATGGGGAGGTCAGGGCGAGCACCACGGTGCTCCCGCTGGAGTCTTATGTGGAGGGCGAGTGGCGACCGATGGGTGGCATCGCAGCAGTCATGGCCCATCCCGCCTACAGGCGGCGGGGCTACGCGGGGAAGTTGATGCGCGCCGTGATTCGTGACATGCGCGAACGGGACGTCGCTCTGTCGCTCTTGTCCCCCTTCGCCCACGCCTTCTACAGGGTCTTCGGATACGAGCTAGTCACCGAGGAAATCGAGTACAGGCTCAAGCCAGCCGACCTCCCGACCAGCCCGGAACAGAGTCACCTCAGGGCCTACCGGGAAGAAGATCTCTCCTCATTGATGGAGCTCTACACAGAGGAGGCGAAGGGGCATACCCTCAGCGCACGCAGGAGCGAAGGACACTGGAAAACGACTCTGTCCAAGAAAGATGCGGACGTCGCCGTCTATGAGAGGGACGGTGACGTGGAAGGCTACATCCTCTACAAGACCTCCGGGTGGCAAGAGCGCGATCCGCGGCGCACCCTCTCGGTAGAGGAGCTCGTCGCCGCAACACAGCGGGCGAGGGCGGCACTCTACTCCTTTATGGCGGGCCTAGATCCCCTGGTCTACGGCATAAAACACTACACCCCGCGCGGAGAGCCGCTTCACCCCTACCTGAAAAGCTCGCACGTAGAGGCGAAGATCGAACCCGACCAGATGCTGCGTCTCGTCGACGTCGAAGTCGCCCTGGGGTACCTCGGGCGCACGCCACAGGCGCCGCTCGTACTCGACGTATCGGACGACGTCATACCTGAGAACTCCGGCGAGTACACCCTCGCGGAAGGCAAGGTAATCCGCGGTACGGAAGCGGGGGAGAGAGTCTCTCTCGACGTGCGCCAGCTCGCCCAGCTCTACGCCGGGTACCTTCCGGCCGGCGGTCTTGCAAAGCACGGGCTCATCCAGGCGAGCTCTCCCGAAGCTCTCGATCTCCTCGAGGCGATTTTCCCCCTGGGAGACCCGTGGCTCTATGGGCCGGATCATTTTTGATTAGCATTTCAGCTGGTCAGCACGCTCCGGCCGGCGCCTCCGCTGGTCAGCATTTCAGCTTGTTCGCGGACAGCGGCATGTTCAGAGCGACAACCGTTGGTCCCGCTGTAAACTAGCGTTTGGCGCAACAGCGGAAGATCCGACCAGAGCGAAGCTGAAGTGCTGAAATGCTGACCAGCTGAAATGCTAGGAGCGACCGAAGGGAGCGACATGAAGACTACGGGTACCGTAGGCTACGCGGCGATGTTCGAGCAGTTCCATCCCACGGATCTTCTGAATTGGAGTAAGACGGCCGAAGAGTCGGGATTCGGTTCGGTAATGGCCTCGGATCACTTCCACCCTTGGACCCCGGATCAGGGCCAGAGCGCCTTCGTATGGTCCTGGATGGGCGCACTCGGTGCGACGACGAACCTCCGGTTCGGCACGGGCGTAACGCCGCCCGGCTTCCGGTACCACCCGGCGATCATCGCCCAGGGGGCGGCGACGCTGGAAGCTATGTATCCCGGACGCTTCTGGCTCGGTCTCGGCGCGGGCGAGGCGCTGAACGAACACATCGTCGGCGATTACTGGCCCGAGGCACCGACGAGGCTGCGCATACTCATGGAGGCCATCGAGGTGATCCGCAGGCTCTTCACGGGCAAGGTCGTCAAATACTCAGGCGAGCACATAAGGCTCGAGAGCGCGAGACTCTACACCATGCCGGAGACCCCGCCCCCGATCTACGTGGCCACGGCAGGCCCTATACAGAGCCGCAGGACGGGAGAGTTCTGCGACGGTATCATAACCGTCGGTGCCCCGGACGAGAAGATAAAGAACCTGATGGAGAAGTTCGAGGAAGGAGCACGCCGCGCGGACAAAGACCCCTCCGGGATGCCGCGCATGATACAGCTGCACGTCTCCTGGGCTGAAGATCAGGAAGAAGCCGAGCAGCAGGCCGTCAGGGAGTGGCCCAACGGCGGCATGCCCTTCCCCAAGGCGGACATAAGGAATCCTGAAGACTTCGCGGCGATGGCCAGGCAGGTAAGCGTAGAGAACTTCAAGAATCGGGTCCTGATGAGCTCCGACTTGGACGAACACCTGGAGCACGTCCAGCACTACGTAGACCTCGGCTTCGATGAAGTCTACATCCACAATGTCGGGCGCAACCAGGAGGAGTTCATCAGGGCTTACGGAGAGCGCGTGATACCCAAGCTCGAGTGGCCGGAGAAAGCATAGCGCATGGGTTGGAGGAACGGAGGCTACGCTAGCGTACTGCTCGTCGCCGTCGGGGCGGCGATGTGGGGGACGGACGGCATCCTGCGGGTGCCCTTGCTGAAGGTGGCCTTACCGTCTCAGATAGTGCTCCTCGAGCATCTGGTCTTGCTTCTGTATTCGGTACCGGCCGTGGTGTTGGGCTGGAGGTTCTTCCGCGGGCTCGGAACGGCGCAGTGGGTCGCGCTGCTCATCATCGGGTGGGGCGGTTCGGCCCTGGCGACACTGCTCTTTACGACGGCGTTCGCCGTGGGCAATCCGACCGTGGTGATCCTGTTGCAGAAGACCCAGCCGCTTTTCGCCATCGCGCTGGCGGCCATCTTGCTGCGCGAGAGGCTGGGGTGGGCCTACTGGCCGTGCTTCGCGGTTGCTATGGTGGGTGCGTACCTGATCTCCTTCGGAGATTTGAGTCCGTTCATGGCCCTTGGCTCCGCCGAAGCTCTCGCGGCGTTCCTCGCCCTGGGGGCTGCGCTCCTGTGGGGATCCTCGACCGTGCTGGGACGGCTGGTCTTGAAAGACATGCCCTTCAATACCCTGACAGGCGCGCGACTCCTCATAGCCGTGCCACTACTCGCCGGCATCGTGATCGCCCAGGGTTCCTTGGATGGGCTCGGCACCGGGTTCGCTGCTGAGCCGGGCAGGGTGATCCTCCTCGCCCTGATCCCCGGCCTCCTGGCCCTGCTCCTGTACTACAGGGGCCTCACCGGCACCAGGGCCTCCTACGCGACGCTCGCGGAGTTGGCCTTCCCGGCAACGGCGGTCGTCCTCAACTGGGCGTTCCTCGGCGTGGGCGTGAGCGCAAACCAGGTCCTTGGCTTCGTGCTACTATGGGGCGCGGTCTTCGTCCTCGGCTACCTGAACGCGAGATCCCCCGCCCCTGACCCTTCCGCCCCGGCTATCGGCACCGGATAACCGCTGGTACCCGGACTGCGCACCTCTTCTGCCTCTACGGGCGTTTTGGATGCAGCCCAGGAAGGCCGTACGCAGGAAGGGAGCGAGTGTAGAGTTTGGACCTGGACGCAGCATGAATGAAAGAGACGATTCTGCCCGGCGTGGAGGCGCGTTGAGGGTCGCGATCATAGGGGCCGGTATCGTCGGTGGCTCGGTCGCCTACCGTCTCTCCGAGGGTGGGGCCGAGGTAGTCATGATCGACGGAGCGGAACCGGGTTCCGGGACGACTTCGACCAGCTTCGCCTGGGTCAACGCCAACAACAAGCTCCCCCGCGACTACTTCGAGCTAAACGTGGCCGGGATGCGCGAGCACGAGCGGCTCCGTGATGAGATCGGTGACGGTTGGCTTCACCCCACGGGGAATTTGATCTGGGCCGCAAACGATGAGCTGGCAAACCTCGAAGAACGCGTCGAACGCCTGCGCTCCTGGTCCTACGCTGCCGAGATGCTCCCCGCAGCCACCGTAAACGGGAAGCTCGAACCTGGAGCAGCTTTACCGGAGATCCGCATCGCACACTTCCCTGAAGAATCCTGGGTCGATGCTCCGGCTCTGACGAGAAGACTCGTGGAAGCTGCCGTCCGCAATGGCGCACATGAACGTTTCGGGGATGCGGTGCGCGGGATCGAGGTGGAGGGCAAAGGAGTTACGCTGCGACTGGAGGATGGAGAGGTTCATGCCGATGCTGTCGTCAACGCTACGGGTGCGAAGGCCGCATCCGTGGCTGAAATGGTCGGGAGAGAGTTGCCGCTCGACGTATTCCCGGGACTGCTCGTGCGGGTCGCCGTCCTTGACGAGCCTCTGAGACACCTCATGCACACACCGCGCATCAACGTTCGTCCCGACGGTGACGGATACGTCTTGCTGCATCACGACTCCGTCGACGAGCTGCTCACCGATGACTTCGCCGGAACCGAGGATCCGCTCTGCGCTGAGCTTCTGGAACGGGCGCGGCTCGTACTTCCGGCGCTCGGAGAGGCTGAGGTCGTGGAGGCGCGGTTCGGTATGCGGCCTGTTCCGGCGGACGGGCATTCTTGCGTCGGCGCGCTCTCTGAGATCCCGGGCTACTACGAGGCCGTGACGCACAGCGGCGTCACTCTCGGCCCTCTGATAGGGCGACTGCTGGCGTGTGAGATCCTGACCGGCGAAATAGATCCGCTCATCGCACCATTCCGTGCGGATCGCTTTCCGGCGACGTAGCCAGCCACGCAAGACTGCACAGCCCTCGGCCGAGACTCGCCGGGTGAAATCTCCTTACTATGCGATGCCGGGATACAGAGCGGGCTATTTTGACAGTGGGGCATTAGCTTCCTGACGCCCTTGGAGATCGTCCCGATTCACGATTGACGCGAAGGCGCAGGGTGTGCGAGAGTTAGCCAACACACCGCTGCCAAGTGGAAGGAGAACACTATGAGCGGACTTCTTTTCTCCGGCGGGACCGTCGTCTCGGCCGAGGGCAGTTACCGGGCCGACGTGCTCGTCGAGGACGAGAAGATAGTGGCCGTAGGCGCGAACCTCGACCCGGACGGCGCCGAGACCGTAGACGCGTCGGGCAAGCTGGTCATGCCGGGCTTTATCGACGCACATACCCACATGGACATGCCCTTCGGAGGGACCGTCACGGCGGACGACTGGGCGACGGGCACAGAAGCGGCCGCGGCTGGCGGTACGACCATGATCATCGACTTCGCCCTGCAGGAAGCGGGCGGCGCCCTCGCCGGGGCATTCGACGCCTGGACGGAGAAGGCCAGGGATAAGGCGGTTATAGACTACAGTTTCCACGTAGCCATAACCGACCTGCGCGACGATATAAAGGCCGAACTACCGGATCTCGCCGAGAAGGGCGTGGCCTCGGTCAAGATCTTCATGGCCTACAAGGGAACGCCCCTCTACACGGAGGACGAAGACCTCTTCGAGGCGCTTCAACTATCCAAAGATGCAGGGGTGCTGGTCATGGTACACGCCGAGAACGGCGATGCCATCGCCAAGCTCCAGCAACAGGCCCTCTCGCGCGGCGATACGGCCCCCCGCTTCCACGCCCTCACCCGCCCCGAGCCCGTCGAGGCCGAGGCGACGAACAGGGCGATACGGCTAGCCGAGGTCGCCGGAGCGCCGATACTCGTCGTCCACGTCTCGTGCGCGCCGGCGCTGGAAGCCATCCACCTGGCGCACGAGCGTGGCCAGACGGTCTACGCCGAGACCTGCCCCCAGTACTTTGCCTTCGAGTATGAGGATCTCGACCGCGAGGGATTCGAGGGCGCCAAGTATGTCTGCTCCCCGCCGCTCAGGGACCCGGAAAACAGACCAGCGCTGTGGAACGGCCTCAAGTTCGGTGACCTCCAGATCTTCGGCTCGGATCACTGCTCGTTCAACTACCGCGAGCAGAAAGAGCTCGGCAAAGACGACTTCACCCTGATCCCCAACGGGCTGCCGGGCGCCGAAGAACGCGCCATGACCCTCTGGACGCTCGGCGTTAGGGAAGGCAAGCTCTCCGAGAACCAGTTCGTCGCCGTCCTCTCCACCAACCAGGCGCGCATCTACGGCGCGTACCCGAGAAAGGGAACCCTGGCCCCCGGCGCCGACGCGGACATCGTACTGTGGGACCCTGAGCTCTCCACGACGGCCACGGTCGAGAACCGTCACGGTAACGTGGACTACACGCCCTACGAGGGGATGGTGTTTCATGGCGGCCCGGCGGAGGTGTACGTGCGTGGCGGACTGGTTTACAAGGACGGCGAGGTCGTCGGCCAGCGGGGTTCGGGGAGGTTCGTCGAACGGAGCTTCACGGCGACGGAGGGACTGGAGGTGCGGGTATGACAAACCCGGATGAGCTATTTCGGCGGCACAAGGCGGCGCTGCCTTCGTGGACGCCGCTCTACTACGAGCAGCCGCTCGAGCTCGTGCGCGGCGAGGGCTTCAAGGTATGGGATTCCGAGGGGAACGAGTACCTGGACTTCTTCGGCGGCATCGTCACTACCATTAGCGGTCATGCGGTGCCCGAGATAACTGAGGCCATAAAGAGCCAGGTGGACAGAGTCTTTCACACCTCGACTTTGTACCTGATCGAGAACCAGGTAAGGCTCGCCGAGAAGCTCATAGATCTCGCCCCGATCTCGGGCGAGAAGAAGGCTTTCTTCGTCGGTAGCGGCTCGGAGGCGAACGAGGCGGCGCTACTTTTCGCGACGCGCTACCGCAACTCGAGCGAGATCATCGCCCTCCGGTCTTCCTACCACGGCTCCACTTTCATGACGATGGGCATAACGGGCCAGAGCACCTGGAGCCCGACCTCGCGCTCGGCCCTCGACGTGGCCTACGCCCGCAACCCCTACAGGCTCCGCTGCCCCCTGTGCCGCGAGGAGGGGCGCTGCAACCTCCTGTGCGCGGACGACGTGCGCGCAGTCGTAGAAGAGGAGACCACGGGCAACGTCGCGGCGTTTATCGCCGAGCCCATCCAGGGCGTCGGGGGGTTCGTCGAGGCGCCGCCCGGCTACTTCGAGCGGGTAAAGGAGATCCTGGACGAGACTGGGATACTCCTTATCTCCGACGAGGTCCAGACCGGCTTCGGGCGCACGGGCGAGCACTTCTGGGGCATCGACGCCTTCGACGTCGAGCCTGACATGATCGTGATGGCCAAGGGCCTCGGCAACGGCCTGGCCATCGGCGCCGTCGTGGGCAGGGCCGATGTAGTCGAGTCGGTCTCTCCGAACCTCCACCTCTCCACCTTCGGCGGGAACCCGATCTCGACGGTGGGCGCACTGGCGAACGTGAATTACATCCTGGATAACGACCTGCAGACCAACGCCCACGAGGTCGGTACCCACCTCAAAGACCGCCTCGAGAAGATGGCCGAGGATCACAAGGTCGTCGCCGAGGTCCGCGGGAAGGGCCTGATGCTGGCCCTGGAGCTCGCCGGGGAGGACCTCGCGCCTGACCCGGCCCTGGCCGTCCGCTTTCTCGAAGCCTGCCGCGCCAGAGGCCTGCTCCTCGGTAAGGGCGGCCTCAAGGCGAATACCATCCGGATCTCCCCGCCGCTCGTTATCACCCGCGAGGCGGCCGACGAGGCCGCGGACATCATGGAGGAAGCCCTGGCCGAGGTCGGGGCCGCCACCCCCGAGAAGGTCGGCTGATGCAGGCCGAACAGTTAGACGCCGGCCGCGTCGTAGATGAACTCGAAGAGCTGGCCGAACTAACCGGCGGTCCCGACGGCGCCCGCCGCGTCGCGTGGACAGAGGAGTGGGAGAAAGCCCGCGAGTGGTTCAGGGGCAAGCTGGACGAGATAGATGGCATAACCGGGATAGAGACCGACGAGGCCGGCAACGTCTGGGCCACGGCCCCTGGCGAGTCGGAGCGGGCCGTCATCCTCGGCGGCCACATCGACTCCGTCCCGAACGGGGGCTGGCTCGACGGCGCCCTGAACGTAGTCGGCGCCCTCGAAGTCATGCGCGCCCTCGCCCCGCAAGAGCGTCCCGTTACATTGCGCCTCGTGGACTGGGCCGACGAGGAGGGGGCCCGCTTCGGGCGCAGCCTCTTCGGCTCGGGGGCGGCCGCTGGCGCGCTGAAACCGGACGACGTGCGCAACCTGAAGGACAGCGCCGGTGTCGCGCTGCCTGACGCGCTCGAGGAGTATGGTATCGACCTCGACAAGGTCAACGAGGCGGGGCGGCAACTCGAAAACGCCGTCGCCTACCTGGAGTTGCACATCGAGCAGGGTCCCGTTCTGGAGAGGATGGACCTTCCGCTCGGGGTGGTGCTGGGCACCTTCGGCGTCGAGCGCCACGCCGTCCGCTTTACGGGCCAGCAAGCTCACTCCGGATCTACACCGATGGATGTGAGGAGGGACGCCTTCATAGCGGCGGCCCGTTCTGCGATAGCCTTCAGGGAAGATGCCGCGGCCCGCGACGACGTAAGGGCCACGACGGGGTTCGTCAACGTCAGCCCGGCGATCGTTACGGCGCTCAACGGATGGTGCGAGATGTCCCTCGACCAGCGGGCGCTCGACCCTTCAGTGCTGGCGAGCATGCTCGACGCCGCGCAGGAGGCCACGGCCCGCATTGCCACAGAGGAAGGCGTCTCCGTCGAATGGGAGCGCCTGTGGCGCATAGAGCCGATCCCCTTCGACGAAGACCTGATCTCCCTGGCAGAAGAAGCGTGCAACGAGGTAGCAGGAAGTTCCCACCGCCTACCGAGCGGACCCCTGCACGACGCGGCCGAGATGGCGCGCCTTATGCCCACCGTAATGCTCTTCGTCAAGAGCCTTAAGGGCCTCAGCCACACCAAAGACGAAGATACGCCCAAAGAGGATCTCGAGCTCTCCGTTGAGGCGCTCCACAGGCTCACGAAAAAGACGATGGACTGGGCAAGATAAGCATGTCAGCACGCTCAGACTTTCAGCCTTCGCTCGTCAGCACTTCAGCCTGGCGGCTGCGCTGCCTTGTCAGCCAGGCCTTATGCTCACGAAAGCTGAGATGCTGACAAGCGACAGCCGGAGGCTGGAGCGTGCTGACTAGCTGAAATGCTGAGCGACCGAAGGGAGGAGCGATATGGAGCGGGAAGAGTTCAGGGAGACGAACCTGGGAGTGGCGGACGCTGCGGAGCTCGCTCGCATCAAGAACGAGGTCAGCGGCTCGAGCCTGTACAACGAGGACCTGGCGCCGACCGGGCCCGAGAGTCGTACCTGGACGACCTACAACATCGCTGCGCTCTGGATCGGGATGGCTATAGTCATCACTACCTACACTCTGGCCTCCGGCCTGATGGCCGCCGGGATGAACTGGTGGCAGGCGCTCCTGACCATCTCGCTAGGAAACATCATCGTCCTGATCCCGATGCTCCTCAACGCCCACGCCGGCACCAAGTACGGGGTCCCGTTCCCGGTCTTCGTCCGGGCCTCGTTCGGGGTGAGGGGCGCCAACTTCGCGGCGATTGCCCGCGCGCTCGTCGCCTGCGGCTGGTTCGGGATACAGACCTGGATCGGCGGTCTCGCCCTCGACGCCCTGATGACGGCGTTCTGGGGGGGCTGGGCGAACATCACAGGACACGGCTTCATAGCCTTCCTCGCGTTCTGGGTTGTGCAAGTGGTTATCATCCTTACCGGCATCGAGGGCGTCAAGTGGTTCGAGTCCTACACCGCGCCACTACTCATAGCCGGTAGCCTGGCCCTGCTCGCGTGGGGTTTCGTGGCCGCCGGCGGCATCGGCACCGTGTTTACCACCTCCGCGCGGTTGCAGCAGGGCGACGCATCGTTCTGGGCGCTTTTCTGGCCGTCCCTGGCGGCGAACGTGGGGTACTGGATCACGCTGTCGCTCAACATCCCGGACTTTACTCGCTACGCCCAGAGCCAGCGCTCGCAGGTCGTCGGACAGGCCTTCGGCCTACCGGTCACGATGACGGCCTTTTCCTTTATCGGGATCGCGGTGACGGCGGCAACCATCGTGGTCTTCGACGAAGCCATCTGGGACCCGGTGGCGCTCGTCACGCAGCTGACCACCGACATCCCCGTGCTCCTCATAATCGCTATGATCATCATCGCGCTCGCCCAGATCTCTACCAACATGGCCGCGAACGTGGTCTCGCCCTCGTTCGACTTCTCGAACCTGGCCCCGAGACACATCTCGTTCAGGACCGGCGGCATGATCACCGCCCTTATCGGCATCATCTCGTTCCCCTGGGTGCTCTTCAACAACGTCGGCGCCTACATCTTCACCTGGCTCGTGGGCTACGGCAGCCTCCTCGGTGCCATAGGAGCCGTCATGATCGCGGACTACTGGATCCTGCGCAGGAGGCAACTCGACCTCGCCGAGCTCTACAAGCTGGACGGCCGCTACTCGTACTCGAACGGCTGGAACTGGCGGGCCTTGACGGCCGTGTTTATCGGGGTGGTCCCCGTACTGCCAGGCTTTTTCAAGGCTGCCACGACCCCTGGGTTCGCCGGTGTCTTCCAGAACCCGACGTTCATCGAGAGCCTCTATAACTACGGCCTTTTCTTCACCTTCGGCGTCGCCACCGTCGCATACCTGGCGCTCTCCATGATCGGAGGCCGCGCCGCGGAACCGGTCCGCGAACCGGAGGCTACGTAGAGGATGCCCGAGGCCTCTACATACGCCCTTTTCGTCGCGGCGGCGCTGGTATTGTTGCTCGTGCCCGGCCCGGCCGTCATCTACGTCGTGGCCCGCAGCGTGGAAGGAGGACGCCTGACCGGGCTCGTCTCCGTCCTCGGTGTGGAGCTCGGAACCCTACTGCACGTGGTCTTCGCTGCTGCGGGTCTCTCGGCCATCGTGGTCTCTTCGGCGGCCGCGTTCTCCGTCGTAAAGTGGCTCGGCGCGGTGTACCTGATCTGGCTGGGCCTCAGGCAGATTCTAGGGCGCGACGGTGGTGATGAGGAGGTGCCGAACGGGGGCGAAGGGAACCGGTTCCGTGTCTTTTCGCAGAGCGTGCTCGTGCAGGTACTCAACCCGAAGGTCGCGTTGTTCTTCCTGGCTTTCCTGCCACAGTTCGTCGATCCTTCCAGGGGCGCGGCCTGGACGCAGATCGTAGTTCTGGGCACCACGCTCGCCATTCTCGGGTTGTTCACGGACGGCCTCTACGCGCTGCTCGGCGGTACGGCTGGTGATTGGATCAGGAAGCAGAACGCAGGCGCGGGCTTGCGGCGGGCCGGACGCTACGTCACGGGTGGTGTCTACGTGGCCCTCGGCGCCGTTGCCGCGGTCTCGGGGAAGGATTAGGAGAAAGGCATGGACCAGACAAGGTTCACGGACTGGTTGGACGCTTACGAGCGGGCCTGGGAGAGCAGAGACCCTGAGGCCGCGGCGAACCTGTTCACCGAGAACGCGGCCTACCACGAGACTCCGTTCGAAGATCCTGTGAGGGGTCGGGAAGGCATCCGCAATTACTGGTCGGATGCGACGCGTTACCAGGAGGGGATAGAGTTCTCTTCCGAGGTCCTCGCAACCACCGAAACCAGTGGCATCGCGCACTGGCATTGTGCTTTCACGAGACTGACGTCGGATTCCGTGGTCGAGCTTGACGGCATCTTTCTGGTGAAGCTCGACGCAGACGGCGAATGCACCGAGTTCCGCGAATGGTGGCACAGGATAGGATAGGAGAGAGCATGGACTTCGGCGTCACGCTACAGACGAACCCGCCGGCGAGCCGGATCGTCGCACTGACCAAAAGGGCCGAGGAACTCGACTTTACGTACGCCTGGACCTTCGACTCGCACATCCTCTGGCAGGAACCCTACGTAATACTCTCGCAGATGCTCTCCGCGACGGAGAGGATCATGGTCGGCCCCTTCGTCACCAACCCGGTCAGCCGCGACCCTTCGGTCACCGCCTCCACCTTCGCCACGCTGAACGAAATGTTCGGCAACCGCTCCATCTGCGGCATCGGACGCGGAGACTCCGTAGTGCGGGTCCTTGGCCGCAAGCCGACGACGCTCAGGCAACTAGAAGAAGCAATGCACGTCATAAAGGAGCTGGCCGAGGGGCGGGAGGTCGACTACTCAGGAGTCAAGGTCCGTATCCCCTGGGTCAGCGACGGGAAGCTCGACGTGTGGATGGCCGGCTACGGCCCCAGGGCCCTGAGCCTCACCGGGCGCAAGGCCGACGGTTTCATCCTGCAGCTCGCAGACCCCGTGATCCTGGACTGGACCATGAAGCACGTCCACGATGCGGCGAAAGACGCAGGCCGCGACCCTAAGGAGGTAAAGGTCTGCGTCGCCGCCCCCGCGTACGTCGGCGAAGACCTCGCCCACCAGCGCGACCAGTGCCGCTGGTTCGGCGGCATGGTCGGCAACCACGTGGCCGACCTCGTCGCCCGCTACGGCGAAGACAGCGAGGTGCCGTACGCCTTAACGGACTACATCAAGGCGCGTGAGGGCTACGACTACAGCCACCACGGCAGGGCCGAAAACCCCTCCACAGACTTCGTCCCCGACGACATCGTCGACCGCTTCTGCGTCCTCGGCACCGTCGAGGACCACGTAAAGAAGTTGAACGAGCTAAGAGATCTCGGCGCTGACCAGTTCAACGTCTACCTCATGCACGACGCGATGGAGCAGACGCTCGAAGCCTACGGGGAGGAGATAATACCGCTTTTGGGCTCGAGGTCTGCGGTGTGAAGGCTATCGATCACGTTCCTCGTCTCCAGCCAGCCGCGCGGCGTCAGCGATGTCTTGAGGCCGGCCCGTTGCTCGTTTGTTCTGCAACAGATGGTGTCTTCCGATCACTGGCACTTTCAAGCCGGCGACCTCTACCACCTGACGCTCCGGCCATGCCTCCTCGAACTCTACAGCATCAATGGAGGTAAGTATGTCTACGCGACGTGGTGCGACACCAATCTGGAATACGGTCCCGGGGGTCTCAAAGTCTCGCGCCTCGATTTGATGTAGTGGAGCTCCGAAGCGCGCTAACGCATCCATGATGCGCGTTGCGTTATCCTCACTGGCACTTACCCATAGATCTATATCTCCCGTAGCCCTCACAAGTCCGTGTGCGGCGAGCGCATACGCCCCGACCAGTAGGTACTCAACGTTCTCTTCTGAGAAGGCGGACAGTATGTCTCGGTAGTCGGGATTGAGCAAAATCCTCTTCCTTGAAAGCCCAGGCGTCGAGCGCAAGCTGCCACATCATCGAGATGCGCTCGGACGGCGTTGTTTTCTCGAAGTTTGCATCTTCACCTTGCTCGTGAAGCCTTCGAACCTCAATGTTCCGTCTCGATTCAGCCATAGCGTAAATATAGCGCAAACGAGCACATATCCATCGTTTCGTCCAGCGGGCTAGTGGAGGGGTAGCGCTGAGTGCCCTGATTGTCATATTCTTCGCGGATGGGAGGGTGCACAGGATAGATGAAACCAGAGGTTAGCATCGAGGGGCTGATCTACCGTTACAGGGGACAGCAGAAGCCCGCGCTCGACGGGGTTGACCTCGAAGTGGCCGAGGGGGAGTTCGTGGTCGTAATGGGGCCATCGGGGGCTGGGAAGAGCACGCTCTGTGTCTCCTTGAACGGTCTGATCCCCCACTTCTTCAGGGGCAAGATGGAGGGGGAGGTGCGCGTCGGGGGACGCTCCACCCGCGAGGGGAGGGTCGGAGAGTTCGCCCAGGAGGTCGGCCTGGTCTTCCAGGACTTCGAGGCCCAGCTCTTCTCGACGAACGTGGCCCTGGAGGTAGCCTTCGGGCCCGAGAACTTCGCCGTGGAGCGCGAGGAGATGGTCAGGCGCGTCGAGAGCGTGCTCGGCCAGGTGCGCCTCGAAGGGTTCGAGAACCGTACACCGGCCACACTCTCCGGTGGCCAGAAGCAGCGCCTCGCCATAGCCTCGGTGCTCGCCATCGAGCCGCGCATTCTTTGCCTGGATGAGCCGACCACGGACCTCGACCCCATCGGAAAACTGGGCATCTTCGAGATCGCCGAAGACCTCAAAGACCGCGACGACGTCACCCTCATCGTCGTCGAGCACGAGACCGAGGAGACCTTAGACGCGGACCGCATCATCGTCCTTCGGGAAGGCCAGATAGTCGCCGACAGGCCGGCCAGGGAGGTTCTGCGAGACGTAGCGCTTCTGCAAGAATCCAGCGTCATGCCGCTGCAGGTCACCCGCTTCTTCCACGAGATGGGATTGTGGCAGGGACAGTTGCCCCTGACACCGGAGGAGGGAGTCGTCGAGTTCAGACGGCGGGGGTGGCGGATGAGTCCCGAGCGCCATAAGGCGCTGGTGGAGGCTGACGCGAAGAGGGAGGAGGGTTACGGAGAGCCGGTGATCGAGGTCGAGGGGCTGACCCACCGTTACCCGAACGGGGTAGTCGCGCTGGAGGGGGTGGACCTCTCCGTCAGGCGGGGCGAGTTCCTGGCCGTGCTGGGCCAGAATGGTTCAGGCAAGACCACGCTCGTCAAGCATTTTAATGGTTTGCTAAAACCAACCGAGGGCACGGTCCTGGTGGGCGGGGAAGAGACCACAAAGCAGGGGTTGCGCCAGCTCGGCCAGACGGTCGGATACGTCTTCCAGAACCCTGACCATCAGATCTTTTCAGACACCGTCTTCGACGAGGTGGCGTTCGGGCCGAAGATCAGGGACATGGATGAGGGAGAGATAAAGGAGCGGGTCGAAGAGGCCCTCGCCGCGGTGAGCCTGGAGGGGCGCGGGGGCGAAGACCCCTTCGGGCTTACCAAGGGCGAGCGGCAGCGCGTCGCGGTGGCTTCGGTCCTGGCCGTGCGTCCTGAGGTCCTGATCCTTGACGAGCCGACCACGGGCCTGGATTACGCCGAGCAGCGCAGCATGATGGAACTGGTCAGGCGCCTTAACGAGGCTGGCTCCACGATCATCGCCGTCACCCACACCATGTGGGTCGTCGCCGAGTATGCGCATAGGGCGGTGGTGTTCAGGGGAGGAAAGGTCGCCCTGCAGGGCGCCGTCAGGGAGGTTTTCGCGCAAGAGGATGACCTGCGGGAGGCCTCGCTTCGACCCCCGCACATCGTCTCGTTCGGTAACGCGTTGGGATACCCCGTGTTGTCTGTGGAGGAGATGCTGAAGGTGACCGAGGAGGCCTAGATGGATCCTTCCCTGTACCTGGATCGGGACACGTTCGTACACCGTCTCGACCCGCGGACCAAGATGTTCCTGCTCCTGGGGATGTTCGCACTGCCGTTCGTTTTCCTGGACCCGCTCTACGAGCTGGGCGTGCTCGCGCTGGTGCTCTTCTTCGGATATCTGGCGCGGTCTTTGGCGAACCTCGGCCGCATCTGGTTCATCCTGCTCGCGATTCTCGTCATAACTACCATACTATGGTCCATCGTCGGGAGTGGACGGACGCCGCTCTTCCTCTTCGTGGAGCGGGAGGCCTTGCTCTACGGGTTCAGCACCGCGCTGCGCATCATAATCACCGTGATCGCGGGCATGATCTTCCTCTCCACCACCCGCAACGAGGAGGTGGCGATAGGGCTGGTTCGGCTCGGGATACCGTACCGTTTCGCCTTCGCCGTCTCGACGGCCCTGCGGCTGGTACCCACGATAGTCGCGACGGGCCTGACTATCGGCCAGGCCCAGAGGTCCCGCGGTCTCGACCTGGACTCCGGAAACATCATCCAGCGTATTCGCAATCACCTGCCGCTCTTGGTGCCTGTCTTCGTCACGACGGTCAGATCGACGAATGTCTTCTCCATGGCGTTGGAGTCCAAAGGCTTCGGTGCCGGCTCACGGCGCACCTTCTTTCTCCACACCGTCATGGGCAGGAGGGACGTCCTGGTTATGGTAGCGTTCGCGGCACTCCTGGCCGGATGCATGGCGTTGCGGTTGGCAGGGTACGGTGGACTGGAAGGATTCACCAGATAGCGTAAGCGAGCGAGGGGAGGTACGAAGATGAAGGAAGTCTTCACGATGTGGCGGCATACCCAGCTGGTGGTGCTCGTGGCGTTGAGCGCGGCGATCTACGCGGCGGTCTTGATCCCGTTCAAAGGCTTCCCCATCGTGCCGGGATACATCGAGCTCCGACCGGCCAACGCGTTCCCCGTTGTCTTCGGACTCTTGTTCGGACCGGCTGGCGCCTGGGGGGCGGCGATCGGAAACCTGATCGGGGACTTCTTCGGCACGCTAACCCTCGGGAGCGTCGGCGGTTTCGTGGGTAATTTCTTCCTGGCCTACTTGCCCTACAAGATGTGGGGCGCTTACTTCCGAAGTGACGAAAACATAGAGACGAACGTGGACTCCGGCAAGAAGTTCGGGGTGTACATACTGGTGACCATCCTGGCCTCGGTAGTCTGCGCTCTCATCATCTCCTGGTTTGTAGCCCTCCTCGGATTCGTACCGTTCCAGGCGGCGCTTCCCCTCATAGTATTAAACAACGCCATAATGGCCGGCGTGTTGGGGCCGCTACTCCTGCTCGCCCTCTACCCGCGGGTCAAGCGGTGGGGGCTCCTGTGGACGGAGATAATGGAGCCCGAGGAGGTCTCGGCCTCCCA
>Ga0196962_10000069_pt1 | contig 72427 bp, 75 predicted proteins | sample S3v_20metaG_FD_183186 | JGI IMG/M metagenome (GOLD analysis project Ga0196962, IMG submission 183186) | Soil microbial communities from Anza Borrego desert, Southern California, United States - S3+v_20 | ecosystem: Environmental > Terrestrial > Soil > Desert | place: USA: California | collected...
CCGCTACCGTTACCCATTCACCAACTGCACCAACTGCGGACCGCGCTTCACCATAACCCGCACGGTTCCTTACGACCGCTCCACGACCACGATGTCCCGCTTCGAGATGTGCCCCGAATGCCAACGCGAGTACGACGATCCCGCCGACCGCCGCTTCCACGCCCAGCCCAACGCCTGCCCCGCCTGCGGCCCGCGCGTACGGCTGCTGGACAGGTTCGGCCACCGGTTGCACGCAAAACCGGGCGACCCCATCCTGCGCACGGCCCGGATGTTGCGGGGACGGGCCATCGTCGCCGTCAAGGGCCTCGGGGGCTACCATCTCGCCTGCGACCCGTTCGATGAGCTGGCGGTGAGGACCCTCAGGGGCCGCAAGGTTCGCCAGGACAAACCCTTCGCGCTTATGGCTAGGGATCTCGCCCAAGTACGCGAATTTTGTCGGGTAGGATCAGTGGAAGAGGCACTACTCACCTCTCCGGCGCGTCCCATAGTGCTCCTCGAGCGCCTGGATGATAGCGGGATCGCCGATGCAGTGGCCCCGCGGCAGAGCACCCTGGGCGTCATGCTCGCCTACACCCCGCTGCACCACCTGTTGATGGCCGATGCGGGCATTCCGCTCGTCATGACCAGCGGCAACAACTCAGACGAGCCCGTAGCCTACCGGGACGAGGAGGCCTTCGAGCAGATCGGGGAGATCGCCGACTTCTTCCTGGTTCACGACCGGCCCATCCACATGCGCACCGACGACAGCGTGGTGCGGGTCGCTAGAAAGGAAACGTATCCCATCCGCCGCTCCAGGGGCTACGCGCCGGCGCCGCTGGCCGTGGCGGAGGGCTTCGTGCGGCACGTCGTGGCTTGTGGTGGCGAGCTCAAGAACACCTTCTGCGTAGCGAAGGAGTGCCACGTCTTCCTCAGCCACCACATCGGTGATTTGGAGAACTACGAGACCCTGACATCCTTCCGGGAGGGGGTCGAGCATTTCTGCCGGCTCTTCGATGTACAGCCGGAACTGGTGGTCTACGATCTCCACCCCGAGTATCTCTCCACCAAATACGCCCGCGAGCTGGAGGAAGCGGGATTACCAGCCGTGGGCGTACAGCACCACCACGCGCACGTCGCTAGTTGTCTGGCCGACAACGAGCGGCCCTGCGAGGAGCGCGTCATCGGGGTAGCCCTGGACGGAACCGGCTACGGGACAGACGGAGCTGTCTGGGGAGGGGAGTTCTTCGAGGGGAGCATAGAAGAGGGGTACGTACGGCAAGGGCACCTGGAATACGCCCCTATGCCCGGTGGATCGGCGGCCATCCGGCAGCCGTGGCGGATGGCGCTAGCGCAACTCATCGCGCTCTACGGCGAAGATGAGACCCTGAAGCTTCCGCTCGCAACCGTCCACCGGGCTGGCGAGCGGAACGCGCGGCTCGTCGCCCGGCTCGTGGAGCACAGTCTCAACACCCCGCCGACCTCCAGCGCAGGACGGCTCTTCGACGCCGTCGCGGCGATGATCGGAGTGCCCGGAACGGAGCGGACCACCTACGAGGGACAGGCTGCGGTGGAGCTGGAACTCGCCGCGCACGGTACGGCGAGTCGGGGTTATCCCTTCCGACTGCGGCCCGAGGGCCAAGGATGGATCGTGGAGACCCAGAGGATCCTCTGCGGGGTCGTGGAGGATCTCCTGGCGGGTAGAGCGACGGGAGAGATATCTTCCAGGTTCCACCGTACGATGGCCGAAGTCGTCGTCGCCGGCTGCGAGCGCATCCGGGAAGCCGGAGGAACGACCGCCGTCGCGCTCTCCGGCGGTACATTCCAGAATATGCTCCTTCTGAATCAGGTGGTACGATTCCTGGAGGAGAAAGGGTTCGAAATCTACCGGCACCGCCGCGTGCCGCCAAACGACGGAGGTCTGGCACTAGGTCAGGCAATCCTGGCAAATAAGGCTTCAGGCCACAGGCATCAGGAAGAGAAGACCTGATACCTGAGCGACCGAAGGGAGCGAACACATGTGTCTGGGGATACCGGGACGGATCGTGGAGATCATAGACGAGGACCTGACGCTCGCCAAAGCAGAAGTCAGCGGCGTCCGGCGCAACATAAACATCGGCCTGGTCCACTACGATGAGGAGCGAGTAGAGATCGGGGACTGGGTCTTGATCCACGTGGGCTTCGCCATGTCCAAGATCGACGAGAAAGAAGCCTACGCCACCCTGCGCGCCCTCGAAGACATAGGCGAAGACTACGAGCAAGAGCTTGAGGAGCTCAAGACCTCAAAGATCGAGTGACATGAAAGACGACCTGACGCTGCTCGGAAACTGCACCCTGGACCACGACGGATGCGTCGTCTGCTCCGACGCCGGCATCCCCGTCCGCGTCATCTCCATAGAAGGCGACGACGCCCTCTGCGAAGACTCCGCAGGCAACCAGACCGAAATAGCCATAGAACTCGTCGCCCCCGTGCAAATCGGAGAGGTCCTGCTAACGCACGGAGGCGTCGCCATCGGCAAAGTAGAGACCAAAGAGCTGACGGCTGAAAGCTGACGGCTGATAGCTGTGACGACCGTAGGGAGGAACCAATGAAATACGTCGACGAGTTTCGGAACGCGGATCTCGCGCGGGCGGTGTCGGCCGAGATCGCCTCGCTCGTAGACCCGAAGCGTCACTACAAGATCATGGAGGTCTGCGGCGGGCACACCCACACCATCTACCGCCACGGGATCAAAGACCTACTGCCGGATCAGGTAGAGCTGGTGCACGGCCCCGGCTGCCCGGTCTGCGTGCTCCCGATGGGCCGGGTGGACGAGGGGATAGCCATTGCCGAGAGGCCGGAGGTCATCTTCACCTGCTTCGGGGATATGATGCGCGTCCCCGGCTCGAAAGGAAACCTGCTCGAAGTGAAAGCCGAAGGCGCCGACATCCGCATGGTCTACTCGCCGCTGGACGCCCTGCGAATAGCCCGTGAGAACCCTGACCGGGAAGTCGTCTTCTACGCCATCGGGTTCGAGACCACGGCCCCCTCCACGGCACTCACGTTGCAGCGGGCGAAGAAGGAGGGCATCGAGAACTTCTCCGTGTTCTGCAATCACGTCACCATCGTGCCGCCGGTGCGCGCGCTCCTGGACTCGCCGGACCTGCGCCTCGACGCCTTTATCGGGCCTGGGCACGTCTCGACGGTGATCGGCTGCAGGCCCTACGAATTCATGCCCGCCGACTACGGCAAGCCGTGCGTCGTAGCGGGGTTCGAGCCGCTGGATCTCATGCAGTCCGTACTGATGCTCATACGCCAGCTCGACGAAGGTCGCTGCGAGGTCGAGAACCAGTACGGCCGGGCCGTCCTCTGGGAAGGGAACCTCAAGGCGCTCGAGGCCATGTCCGAGGCCTTCGAACTGCGCCCGTACTTCGAGTGGAGGGGGCTCGGCTTCATCGCCCAGTCCGCCTTGAAGCTCTCCCCTGCATACGCGGACCTGGACGCGGAGTTGCGCTACTCCACGCCAGGCGTGCGAGTCGCGGACCCGAAAGCCTGCCAGTGCGGCGAGGTCCTCAAGGGCGTGCTCAAGCCGCCTGAGTGCAAAGTCTTCGGCACGGCCTGTACACCGGAGCGTCCACTCGGCGCACTAATGGTCTCCTCCGAAGGCGCCTGCGCCGCCTACTACAACTTCGGGCGCAAGTCGTTCGAGAAGGTCGAGATCGGCGCCCGATGAGCGAGGGCAGGGAAAAGGTAGGGGCGGGTTTCGGACCCGTCCCTACGGACGCGCTGCAGCAGAACCGCCGCAGGTCGCCGAGGTTCACAGCCCCACGCATAGACATGAGCCACGGCGCCGGGGGTAAGGCTACCCACAAGCTTATCGAGGGTCTCCTGCTCCCGGCCTTCGACAACCCGGCGCTCGCCCCGCTCGCCGATGCCGCCATGCTCCCCTTCGGCGACACCAGTCTCGCCATCTCCACCGACTCCTACGTCGTGCGCCCCCTCGTGTTCCCCGGCGGGTCCATAGGGGAGCTCGCGGTCAACGGGACGGTCAACGACCTGGCCGTCTCCGGCGCCACCCCGCTCGCGCTCTCCGCCGCCCTCATCGTCGAGGAGGGGTTGGAGACCGATGCGCTGGCACATGAAATAGAGGCGATGGCCGCCGCCGCCAGGAACGCCGGGGTCTCCATAGCCACCGGGGACACCAAGGTGGTCGAGCGCGGCAAGGCAGACGGGCTCTACATCACCACCACCGGCGTCGGAATGGTGGACGAAGGGCTCGACCTCTCCGCCTCATCCGTGCGTCCGGGAGACAAGGTTCTGTGCTCCGGTACACTGGGGGATCACGGCGCGGCCATACTCATCGCGCGCGGTGACTTGGAGTTGGAAGCCGAAGTCCTCTCCGACACCAGGCCCCTCACCCCACTGGTCGAGGCCCTCAAGAGCGTTGCAGGACAGGGACTGCGCTTCATGCGCGACCCCACACGAGGCGGAGTCGGAACCGTCCTCAACGAGCTCGCCCGCGATTCCGGCTACGGGGTGGCTCTGTGGGAGGAGAGAATCCCGGTTCGGGAGGTGGTGAACGGAGCTTGTGAGATCCTGGGCATAGACCCGCTCTACGTCGCAAACGAGGGCAAACTCCTCGCCGTAATGGCCCCCGATGTAGCCGACCGTGCCCTGGAGGCGTTGCGCAAGGTAGAAGGTGGCGAAGAAGCCGCGATCATTGGCGAGATCCGCGAGGAGCCGGCGCGCATGGTCCTCATGCACACCCGCTTCGGTGGCGCCCGCATGATTGACATGCTCGTCGGTGATCCGCTGCCCCGGATCTGTTAGGTGTAATAAGACTCAAAATGGATCTCACGGCTAGAGTAAGGACGTGTGGATTGTTAACCATAAAACGTACCATTTGACGTACGTACGTTTTTGCGTACAATTTTGCCAAGGATCTAGCGAAGGTGTGTCATGAGTTCGATTACGGCCAGCGAAGCCCGCGCCAACCTGTATCGTCTGATCGACGAGGCGGCGGCCTCCCATCAGCCGCTGCTTATCTCGGGTAAGAGAAACAATGCTGTTCTGGTATCCGAGGAGGATTGGACGGCCATCCAGGAGACTCTTTTCCTTCTGTCCGTGCCCGGCATGCGCGAGTCCATCCGAGAAGGGATGGATACGCCCGTTGACGAGTGCGGCGAGGACCCGGGTTGGTGAGTTGGCGACTCGTATATACGAAACAGGCGCAGAAAGACGCAAAGAAGCTGGCTTCGAGCGGGCTGAGACCCAAAGCCCAGGAGCTACTGGACATACTCGCCGAGGATCCTTTCCAAAAGCCGCCGTCTTTCGAGAAGCTCGTGGGGGATCTCTCGGGCGCCTATTCGCGGCGGATCAACATTCAACACCGGTCGGTGTATCAGGTGCTTGAAGAGGCGCGGGTCGTCAAGGTTTTACGGCTGTGGAGTCACTACGAATAGGGTTATCGGAGACGATCAAGGTGAGCACGGGCTTGAAACCATGAGGATGTCCCCGGATCAACTCGATGGATACGAGAGAGCTGGGCCTTCAAGTTCAACCCCGGTCGAAAGCTGCGCACCTTCTTCGGCTGGTCCTCCACTTACTACGACCCGCTGTAGTACGGCCCCGGCGGCGTGAAGCATCCAACAGCCGCCAAATCTTGCGAACGTACCAGGCGCATATCACATGCTCAACGGAACAATCGCTGACGAGCAAGAGATTCTAATAGCTTGTCTCGCCCACCTGCACCTCGGCGAGAGGCAGGTCGTGCGGTCTCTGACCCGCAGCGGTCTGCAAGTGCCGGCAGATGAGCGGATGCTCTCCTTTTTGCGTGAGAACCTCGGGGGGCTTGACGAAGAGACACTGACCGACTTTCTGGCGAAGAACCGCGTGCAACATCCGATCGAGCCGGATCTAAACCCTGGAGGGCGTTTGATCTGCGTGGGCGACGAGGAGTTCGAGCATATCTTCCGGGATGGGGATGGATGGGCCCGATTTCGCAAGGAGTTTCCCGATTCAGACGGCACGCTCCGACTCTCTCGGGTCGGGTTCGACAGGGATGTGACGCGGGCGATGCTCTACGCCGGACAGCAGTTCGACTGGAACGTGGGTTCCGGCGGTTTCTGGCTCTTCTCGAGACTCGACGGAGAGTGGACCGAAGCCGGAAGGGCGGGAAGCTGGCTCTCATAGGCTGCATTCGACCGATGGACACAGCCACACTCGCGCATCGGAGCGTCACTTTCGACATTACTTCTCCGGCGCAGCGATATCTTGGAAGGATTCTTCGAGGCTCAGGCACCGAGCGTGGCACAGGCGTGCCACGAGATTTCCCGACGCTTTCTTGCTGGCGTTCGGTGTGTTGGAAGAAGGTCGTATGATCAATCGAGAGTACGGTCTTGTCGAAGTGTCCCCCGCGAGAGGGCTGAAGGGGCCCACCAGCGGTGGTACGAGCAAGGACGCCTGACCAGGCGCTGCATTACCCGTGGAACAATCGCGAGGAGCATTGCGTCGTGAGGTTCAGACTTCGCCGCTGGTCGAGCCGCTTGGCTCGAGCTTGTAGCTAGGCCCGGCGAACCGGAGGAGATGGGCGAACTGATACTCTTCTTGCCGCTGTCGTTGGAGATGCAGACAATCGTCTATCTCGCCTCCCGGTATAACCCAGGTTATACTTCAGGCATGAAGACGGCGATCTCTATTCCCGAGGAGCTATTCGAGTCGGCCGAGGAGTTCGCGCGGTGGCGAGGTATGTCGCGCAGCGAGCTCTACACGACGGCGCTGCGGCGCTATCTGGAGGAGCAGCGGGGTGAGATGATCACCGGGCGGCTCGATGAGATCTATGGCCAGGAGCCGGATGGTCTGGACCGGGATATCGCCCGCCTGCAGGTCAGGTCGTTGCCGGAAGATGACTGGTAGTGCGGCGCGGAGAAGTCTGGTGGGCGGAACTGCCCGAGCCCGTCGCCTCGGAACCTGGATACCGGCGACCTGTACTCATCGTCCAGTCGGACGACTTCAACCGCAGCCGTATCCGTACTGTGATCGCGGTGGTGTTGACGACGAACCTGCGGCTGGCGGGGGCTCCTGGTAACGTGCCGGTTTCGAAGGAGGATACAGCGTTATCCAGAGACTCCGTGGCAAACGTGTCGCAGATAATCACGCTCGACAAGGCGTTTCTTACTGAGCGGGTGAGCCGGGTCAGCGACCGTATAATGATGTCCGTAGAGGAAGGCCTGCGGACGGTGCTCGCCCTGTAGAACTCGGCGCTTCTCGTGGAGGGAATTGTTTACCGGAGGCCGGATTGACGGGCTGGAGGTACACGCGATGAGCCGGGTAGATGCGGACGCCCTCACTGATCAGAGTCGCGAGGAACTGCTCCGGCGCAATGGTGTCTTCGAAGGATTCTTCGAAGTGGAGGCGCCTAGGCTGGCACAGGCCTGCCACGAGATGTCCCGGCGCTTCCTCGCCGGTGGCCGGCTCCTGGCTTTCGGGAATGGCTCCGCCGCGACAGATGCGCAGCACGTCTCGGTGGAATTCGTGCACCCGGTGATCGTCGGCAAGCGGGCGCTTCCGGCACTCGACCTCGGTCCCGACTTCGAGCACCGCCTGCCCGTCGTGCTACGGCCCGAGGACATGGTGATGGGCTTCGCGTTCCCCGAGACCGACAGGCCGGTCGAGCGGGCCATCCAGTGGGCACGGGAGCGGGGAGCGCTAACGTTCGGCCTGACGGGCGAGGCGGGAGAGTACTCCTTCACGCCGCCCGATGGGGACCCGTTTGTCGTCCAGGAGGTCTTCGAGGTCCTCTACCACGTGCTCTGGGAGACGGTTCACGTGTACTTCGAGCACCGCGAACAGGGCCACGACGTGGGCAACTCCTCGTTCCTCTATCCCTTCCTCGGCAAAGGACAGCAGCCGCTCGAAGAGGTCGTGCGCGAGGTACAGGGTTCGATGCTCCAGAAGATGCAGGAAGTGAACGGCCTGCGGTCCGCGGCTGCCGAATCGGAGGCCAGGACCATCTCCCAGATAGCCGTGGCCGTCGCCGAACGGCTGGAGCGTGGAGGCAAGCTCATCACCTTCGGTAACGGCGGCTCGGCAACAGACGCTAACGACCTCGTCTCAGACTGCGTAGACCCGCCGCCCGGTTGGGGCACGGTTCCGGCAGTCTCCCTGTCCGCCGAGCCGGCCAACATAACGGCCATAGCCAACGATATCGGCACGGAAGCGGTCTTCGCCCGCCAACTAATCGCCCACGCGAGACCGGAGGATGTTGCTGTCGGTATCTCTACCAGCGGGGGCTCTGCCAACATACTTGCCGCGCTCGCCGAAGCCCGAAAGCGAGGACTTCTGACCGTCGGCATCGTGGGATATGATGGAGGTAGGATCGTCGCCGAGCGGCTGGCGGATCACGCGGTAGTCGTCCGCTCGGACTACATCCCGCGCATCCAGGAGGCACAGGCCTCTATCTACCACGTACTCCGCGGGGCCATCGAACGGTGCATGGGTTGAGCCCCGGATCTGGAATGGGAGGTATCGTATGCGCTACGTGCTGCTGATCTTGGGAGGGTTGATGATCCTCATGGGCGGCGTCTGGCTGTTACAAGGCATCGGCATACTGCCAGGTAGCTTCATGACCGGACAGATGTTCTGGGCCGTGATGGGCGCAGTTCTGTTGGCCGTGGGAGGATTTCTAGTCATCGTCGGGTTTCGATTGGGCGGCTGAGAGTAGATGAGTACAGCCCGCCTATTACCCATTTTGGGGTAAGCTCTGTCATGGCCCGGACAGGTCCAGGATAATAGACTTCAAACCGACCTAGCGAAAGGGGCTGGCGCGTTTGCAGGGTAGCGGAGAGAGCGTAGACGCGAGGACGATGCTCGCCATGGACCGTTCGGCGAGGCTGATGGAGCGTTCCGTCGGACTGATGCCGGGTGGCGTGAACAGCCCCGTGCGGGCGTTCCGCCCGGTCGGTGGAGACCCGCTGTTCATGGAGCGCGGTGAGGGATCTCGCATCTTCGACGTGGACGGCAACTCCTACCTCGACTACGTGATGAGCTACGGTCCTCTCGTCCTCGGTCATGCTTATCCCGAGGTGATCGAGGCCGTAGAGACCACGGCCAGGAAGGGTACGACCTTCGGCGCCCCGACGGAGCTCGAGGTCGAGCTTGCTGACCTCGTGTGCGGGGCCGTCCCTTCCGTGGAGATGGTCAGGATGACCAACTCCGGAACGGAGGCGACGATGAGCGCCATCCGGCTCGCACGCGGATACACGGGAAGAGAGAAGATACTCAAGTTCGACGGAAACTACCACGGCCACGGCGACGCCCTCCTAGTCTCGGCCGGATCCGGAGTCGCGACGCTAGGCCTCCCCGACAGTCCCGGCGTCACGAAGGGGGCCGCAAAAGACACCGCCGTCCTTCCTTACAACGACCTCGAGGCGGTCCGGGATCTCTTCGCGCGCGAGGGAGAAGCGTTCGCCGCGATTATCCTCGAGCCCGTCGCAGGGAACATGGGCTGTGTCCCGCCCAAGGACGGCTATCTCGAAGGTCTGCGCAAGATCACAAACGACTACGGAACCCTCCTCATCTTCGATGAGGTAATGACCGGTTTCAGGCTCGCCCGTGGTGGCGCCCAGCAACGTTTCGGCGTCACGCCCGACCTGACGTGCCTCGGCAAGATAATCGGCGGTGGACTCCCCGTCGGCGCATACGGGGGGAGCAGGGAGATCATAGACCAGATCGCACCCTCGGGCCCCGTCTACCAGGCAGGCACGCTCTCTGGCAATCCGCTGGCGATGGCCGCGGGACTCGCTACCCTGCGCGTCGCAGGGCAACCGGGTTTCTACGACCGGCTGGAAGACCTCGGGTCGCGCTGGCGGGAAGGCATGGGCGAAGCCGCCGCTGCCGGAAGCCTACCCTTCACCATAAATCAGGTCGGCTCGATGGTAAGCATTTTCTTCACCGGCGGCCCCGTAACGGACTTCGGATCGGCGGCCGCGTCGGACACCGGGACGTTCAAGGGGTTCTTCTGGCACATGCTCTCCCGCGGGGTCTACCTGGCCCCGAGCCAGTATGAGGCCGGCTTTATCTCCACGGCCCACTCTGAGGCGGACCTTCAGAAGACCTTCGAGGCGGCACACGAGTGGTTCGACGGGCGGGAATAGGTGCAGGAGCCGGCCGGCCGCACGCCCGATCTCTCGCTCGAGGATACGTTCCTCAGGGCCGTCGCGGGTCTTCCCGAAGAGGACCTGCGCGCCGGGGTAGTGGCCGAGGCGCTCGGGTACCTGCAGCAAGGCTTCGACGCCCACTACGCGGGGGACGGGGCGACCGACGATGATGTCCTCGTCGGGGACAACGCGTACGCGCTGGCCGTAGAGACGATAGCCCGTCTGGACGAGCCGCGGTTCGTCGCCGTGGCGAGCCGTATGATCCGCGACGGCGCAGGACGCATCGCCGCCGGAGGAGCGGTCTCCCTACAGACGTGGACTCCCCACCTCGCAGGCCTCCTCGACATAATCTCCGAGGAGGGAGAAGAGAGATCCGAGGCGAGGATCAGGGATGCTGTAGAGGAACTGCGTGGGTAAGGGAACCCGAAACAGGCTGCCCTCGGGTGAACAGCGGGCGGTGCTGGTGCGCGAGATGTTCGACCGGATCGCAGGCCGCTACGACCTCATGAACACCCTGATGACCGCGGGCCTCAACCGTCTGTGGAACAGGAAGGTCCTCAGGGCAACGGGGCTGAAGTCCGGCGACAGGGCGCTCGATCTCGCCTGCGGCACAGGGGCCCTCACCCGAGACCTCGCAAAGAAGGTCGGGCCGGATGGCTACGTCTTGGGCGTCGACTTCTCCAGGGAGATGCTGCGCGCGGCCCGCCCGGCGCAGGGCGTCGAGTACCGGTTCGGGGATGCGACCGACCTCCAGGGTGTGCCCTCCGGCGCCTTCGACGCGGCCACCATAGCTTACGGGGCAAGGAACATCCCCGACCTGGACGCGCTGTTCTCCGAGATGGCGCGTACGCTCAGGCCTGGCGGCGTCGCGGTGTGCCTGGAGATAGCGCGGCCGACGGGCAGGGTATCCTCCGCGTTCTACGGGGTGTGGTTCGATAAGATCGTTCCGAGACTCGGAGGTTGGATCTCCGGTGACCCATCAGCCTACTCTTATCTTCCCGAATCCGTGAAAGAGTTCGTGGCGCCCGGCGAATTAAGTGACATAATAGAGCGTAATGGATTACAAAACGTTACATGGGAGCGCGTCGCAGGCGGCATCATCACGCTCCATCGTGGGGTCAGGCCACACGACGCAGGCTAGCAGGCTCCACACAGCGCTGCCCGAGGGCGCCTTCGAGATCATCGACGAGGTCGAGGGTTTGCTCGTGGGGGTGGCCGGGAACGCCCCTCCGGATCTGGTCGAGTCGTCGCTCGAGGCCCTTACGTCGGGGGGAAAGCGTCTCAGGCCGCTGCTCTTGGTGTTGAGCGCGCGCATGGGGGAGCCCAGGCTGGAGAACCTGCTCGGGGCGGCGACGGCCATAGAGGTGCTCCACACGGCTACCTTGATCCACGACGATATCGTGGACCGGGCCGAGAGCAGGCGCGGCGTGCCGACCACCGCCGCCGGATATGGGCGTGAGATCGCGGCCGCCACGGGAGATTACCTGTTCGCCGAAGCTTTTTCGGAGCTGGCAAGGATCAGGGACCCGAGGCTCGTGCGCGCCTTCGCCGAAGCCTCCGTGGGGCTCGCAGCGGGGGAACTAGAGCAGTTCCGGGCGAACGGGGCGACGGTCGACGTCGAATCGTACCTGGAGCACATAAGGAAGAAGACCGCGGGCCTCTTCCAGGCCGCGTGCGTGGCCGGCGGAACGCTAGGCGGGCTCTCACTCGTGCAGATAGACGCGCTCGCCAGCTACGGCCAGGCGCTCGGCATAGCCTTCCAGATGTCAGACGACATAATGGACCTCGTCGGCAAGCCTGGCCTTATGGGCAAGGGCATAGGCACGGACCTCGTTGAGGGTACGGTAACATTGCCGGTCATCTTCGCCCTGAGCGAGGGAGACGCGGGCACGATCCGGCGCGTCCTAGCAGATCCCAATCCGACGCCTGAACTGCTCGAGGCAGGCATAGAAGCCGTGCTCGCCACGGACGCGGTGGCCAGGACCGAGGAGTGGGCCAGGGGCGAGATCGAAGCCGCCCTCGCAGATATCGGCCTCCTGCCCGTTGGTCCGGAACGCGAATTCCTCGAGTCCGTGGCCTCGGAGGTGGTCGGGAGGAATGTCTGAGAGCCGGGCGGAGCCTGGGATCTTCGCGGCCGGAACCCTGATGCCCATCTCGTCACCTCCACTGCAGGACGGTGCAGTTCTCGTGAGGGAAGGACGCATAGGGGCCGTAGGAGATCTCGCAACCATCGGGCACGAAAACCCTGGCACCGAGATCAGGTTCTTCCCCAACTGCACGATCATCCCCGGGGCGGTCAACGCCCACGCCCACCTCGGCTTCCGGCGCAAGGATGCGCCGGAGGGCGGCGCGTTCTCGGAGTGGCTGCGTACTCTCATAGAGCGCCTCCCGGAGAAAGAGGCCTGGACGGCCGAAGCGGCCGGCGACAGTGCCAGGGAAGCCGTAGCAGCGGGGACGACGTATATGGCCGAGTCATCCCCTTACGGAGAATGCCTGCCGCAGCTCGCCGAAAGCGGGATGGCGGGAACCGTCTACGCAGAGTTCTTCCCACATGAGATAGGCGCCCCAAAGGAGGCCATCGACTATATAGTCGCCAAGGTGAGTGATCTTCGAGTAGGTCTACCGGAGCGTGTCGACGCGCAGGTGAGCGTACATTCTCCATACACCGTGGACCCTGAGTCCTCGCGTCTGGCTGCGCGCCGGACGCGGGAGATGGGGTGGAAGCTCGCAATACACCTCTCCGAGAGCCCCGAGGAGGTGGAGTTCCTGAAGAGCGGCACCGGCGGCCTCGCGGACATCTTCGGTTCCAACGAGTGGGGTGGAATCGGCGTCTCGCCCGTCCGCCACGCGCAGGGCGTAGAGCTTCTCGCCCCCCAGACCATAGCCGCGCACCTGGCGACGGGGGTCTCCGATGAGGACATAGAGGTCCTGGCGCAGACCGGCGTGGCGGCGGCGCACTGTCCCCGTTCCAACGCCTATCTCAGGTGCGGCGTCTCGCCCGTGCCAGCCATGATCGCCAGTGGCATCAGGGTCGGTATGGGGACAGATGGGCTCTGGAGCAGCCCGAGCATGAACCTCTTCGAGGAGACGCTGTTCGCGGTGGAGTTGCACGGCATGAGTGGTGCGGCAGGCCTCGAGCTGGCCACCCTGGGAGGGGCTCGGGCGCTCGGTATCGAGGCCGGAACGGGGACGCTCGAGGCGGGGAAGTGGGCGGACTTCGCCGTGGTCGAGACCCTGGGGGAGGGCAGAGACCCCGAGCTGGGCGTTCTCGAAGCCGCCGCCGGCGGGGGAGTCGCGGCCACGGTCGTCGGTGGTGACATGATATACAATCGTCTCGGCACCTGAAGATTCCGGAGGACAGACCGCCATGATGATGAACCGCGACAAACTCAGTTTCTGGGTGAGGTTGGTCTCCATCGTGCTCGCGGCGTTCTTCCTCCTCTCCTTCATCTTTCTCGGCCTTGGGACCAACATCAGCTACAACCTCTTCGAGCTGATCGGCAACCAGGACCAACAGCAACAGCAGGCCGACCAGGCCCCCGATCCGCAGGAGCAGATCGCGGATGCCGAGAAGGCCCTGGAGAAGGACCCCAAGGACCCCGAGAAGATAAAGGACCTCGCCGCCCTCTATTACACCGCGGGCCGCTACGACGATGCGATTCAGGTACTGCAGCGAGGGCGCGAGGTCGCCCCGCAGGACGAAGAGATCCCGACCCTCATAGGTCAGATCTACAGCCAGCAGGCACAGGCCGAGAAGGGGGAGAAGGAGAAGGTGCTTCTTAAGAAGGCGGGGGATGCCTTCGCCGCTTCAGCCGCGGCGGAGCCGGACAACGCAGAAGTCTACCTGCTGGCCGCGCAGGCTTATGACCAGGCAGGTCAGCCCGCCGATGCCATCGAATACTACAACGGCTACCTCGACCTCGAGCCGAAGGGCGAGAACGCCAAGCAGGTGAAGGACAGGATCTCCGCCCTCCTCGAAGGCGGTGGCGGTAGCGCTGGGCCCTGATCCGCATCAGTAAGGAAGGCGTATAATGTGGCGTGAGATCCAGCAGATAGCTCGTTAGGAGGAAAGGTGTTTGGATCGGTCGGAATGCCAGAGTTGATCATAGGTCTTGTCGTCATACTCCTGCTCTTCGGGGCCAAGCGCGTTCCCGAGCTTGCCCGCGGCCTCGGCAGCGGCGTGCGCGAGTTCAAGAAGGGTACGCAGGAGGGTGAGATCGAGGACGAGAAGAAAGAGGAAGCGAAGAAGGACGAAGAACAGCTCGAAGCAAGCAAGAGCGACGACGAGACAAAGCTGGAGGAGGATGCTTCCGTCGAGGCCGAGAAAGCCGAGCAGAAGCATAGCTAGACCCCTTACGGGTTCCTAAGCTCCACATGGCCTCTCGCCTGAGACTCCCTTCCCGTCCGCGCGACGAGATGCGTATGACCCTGATCGAGCATCTCGACGAGCTCAGGTCCAGGATCATCAAGGTCGGCGTTGCGTTCTTCGGCGTCGCCATCGTCGCCTGGTTTTTCCGGCAGCGGATCTTCGAATGGCTACTCGCCCCCGCGGGCGGGGCCCTACAAGGCAAGTTGAACGTCACAGGGGTTACCGAGCAGCTGTTCACCGACATGAAACTCGCACTCTACGTCGGGTTCCTGCTCACGATCCCGGTACTCCTCTACCAGGTGTGGGCGTTTGTGGCCCCCGCGGTCGGCGACATGGGCCGGGTCTTCACTTACACCATAATCAGCATGGCCTCCGCGCTGTTCATAGCCGGGGTGGCCTTCGGGTACTTCATAGTATTGCCTGTCGGCACCCAATTCCTGCTCAACTGGGACCCGGAGCGCTTCGATCCCATCATTACCGCCCAGAGCTATCTGCCTTTCGTGACGAGGTTTCTTTTGGCCTTCGGGATAGTCTTCGAGTTACCCGCGGCAACGTACGTCGCCGCGAAGCTGGAGCTCGTCGACGCCCCGCTTCTCAAGAGGTACAGGAAGCACGCCATCATCCTCAACACCGTCCTCGCCGCCGCCCTGACGCCCGGACAGGACCCCTACAGCATGGTCCTGATGGCCGTCCCGATGATAGTGATGTACGAGATCTCCATACTGATCGCCCGCTACGTGAACCCGACGACACAGGTCACGGCACACGAACTGGTAAGGGACGATGGGGATGAGTCCGAAGAGCCCGAGCCCGATGAGCCCGATATAGATGACTTCGAAGACACAGAAGATCACCCCGAGAACGGGCACGAGCGGGACCTCTAGCCGTACCTCAGGTGCGCGTCGAAGCGGCGCATCGAGCGCCTGAGCAGGTCCTCGGTAAGCCTGCGGAAGAAAGGCTTGTGGGCCAACTTGTCGAGCCAGGCTGGTCTGATCAGGTAGTCTGTCGAGAGGGTTATCCTGATGGCACCGGGGGCCTCCTGCTCGACGAGCCAGCCGCCGCTTCCAGTGGCGCCTTCGACGTAGTTCCATTCCAGCCGGCGTGGCGGTTCGACCACCGTGATGATGCTCGATACCTCGTGCGTGAGACCGGCGGCGCTCAGGGTAAACTCCAGCCTGACGCCGGGGCGTAGGTCATTCGTCTCTACTTTGCCGGCAGGGTCGAGCACGCGGCAGCGCCGGAGGCCGGCCGTCCATTCGGGGAAGCGTTGCACATCGAGGAGGGAGTCGAAGATCCTCTCCGCCGGGACCCCGGATAGAACGTAGCTCGCCTTGAAAGGCCTGTGTCTCTCAGGCACCGATGAGGACTCCCGCCGTGTAGAGCAATCCGAAGACGAGGTGGAGCCCGGCGGTCCGCTTGACCACGGGGTCGAGGCGACTCGGCGTCGAGTAGCTGGCCACGTCGCGCCAGAGGCGGAGGGCGGCGAACACGCTCGGGAAGACGAGGGCACACTCTGGGGGGACGACGCCGAAGGCCATAAGCACGGCGACCGCGACGTAAGCCTCGAGCAAGAGTGCCCGGTACACGAGGATCGCGACCTCCCTGCCGAAGACCACGGGCAGCGTCCGCCGCCCGCCCCTACGGTCGGAGACGAGATCCCTTATGTTGTTGGCGAGCAGGATCGCGGCCACGGGCCCACCGATAGGCAGCGCCGCCAGCGGCACGTACACGGGAAAACCGCGAGCCTGCACGGCGTAGGCGATGACGACGATCAAAACCCCCATGAAGACGAACACCGCGGCCTCGCTGGCGGGGGTGTAGGCGATGGGGCGCGGTCCGGCCGAGTAGAGGTAGCCGCCGAGCGCCGAGAGACACCCGAGCACGAGTATGGGCCAGCCGCCAACGGCTATCAGGTAGATGCCGAAAAATAAGGCCAGGGTGTAGCAAAGCAGCGCACCCGCAAGAACGCTGCGCGAACTCACCCGACCACTCACTATAGAGCCGGCGATCCCGACCGTCCCCGCTACGTCGAGGCCGCGCTGCGCGTCGTAGAACTCGTTGAACATGTTGGTGGCCGCCTGTATGAGGAGACTTCCGAAGAGCATGGCGAAGAACGGCCCCCAGGCGAACGTGCCGTCCTTGAACGCCAGCGCGGTCCCGATGAGCACAGGCACCGCCGCCGCAGTCAGGCTGAAAGGTCTGGCAAGGCGGAACCACTCTTCGAAAGCCTGCCGTCTCGTCGAAGTCGCCATTCGGCCAATTCTGGAGAGAGTCGTCGGCGTTTGCAATCGGTCCGTTCACGGTTTTCGAAGCATTAGGCTACAGGCATCAGGCTTCAGGTAGGTTTGCTAGTGGCATCTTCGCGGGTTCTCCACACGCCCTTTCTTGCAGTGCCTCGGGGATACCAGGCGGTGCGGCAACGTTGCCCCGTTGCTCCCTGAACAAACCGAAACCTGTAGCCTGAAACCTGATACCTGATAGCTCAAACCTGAAACCTGACACCTATTGTGATACAACCGGCAGTCGTGGAAGCCGGCAGTTCCAGTGGACTCGCGAGCTCTTATCTGCGGCTGGTCAGGCCCAGGCAGTGGACCAAGAACGGGTTCGTGCTGGCCGGGGTGGTCTTCGCAGAGAAGGCTCTCTCGGCGACCGCGTTGGCCGACGCGCTGCTCGCTTTCGCGATCTTTTGTGCCCTCTCCGGGGCCGTGTACGCCGCCAACGACGTGTTCGACGTCGAGGAGGACCGCAAACACCCACTCAAGAGGTTCAGACCCGTCGCGAGCGGTGAGATCTCCGCCCGCGCAGCCCTGATCTTCGCCGCCGTGCTTGCGGCAGGTGCGCTCGCCGTGAGCTTTGCCCTTTTGCCTTACGGCGTCGGGATCGCCGGTATTGCATACCTCGTCTTGCAGGTCTTCTATACGACCATCCTCAAGCATGCGGCGATCCTCGACGTCATGAGCATCTCGGCCGGCTTCGTCATAAGGGCGCTGGCCGGCGTGGCCGCCGTATCCAGCCCTATCTCACCGTGGCTCATCGTATGTACCGGCCTCCTTACGCTCTTCCTCGGCTTCTCCAAGCGTAGACACGAGATCGCTACGCTGGGCGAAGGGGCGGTCGTCCACCGCAAGAATCTCCAGGACTATTCCGTTCCCATGCTCGACGAAATGATGAACATCATGATCTCGGCGACCATCATCGCCTATACCCTCTACACCTTCACGGTCTACGAGAGGCAGGATCAGATCTTCATGATGGGGAGCATCCCGTTCGTGGTATACGGGGTCTTCCGCTACATGTTGCTCGTCCACCGCGACGGCGGCGGCAACCCCGACACCCTGCTCCTCTCCGACAGGCCGCTCCAGATCTCGCTGTTTCTCTGGCTGGTCGTAGTAGGGACGGCCATCTACGTAATACCCCTGTGGAACGGCTGAGACGAAATCTCGTCCTCGCCCTCGCCCTGGGCGCCGCCGTCTACCTGATCCTCGCCGTTCTCTCCGACCTCGGCGAGCTCGTCGCGGCCCTCGACAGCTTCGACTACGCCCTCATACCAGCGATCCTCGGCCTCGTCGCCCTCTCTTACGTCGTGCGCTTTTTCCGCTGGACGTACTACCTCAGGGTACTTAAGGTCTCCGTTCCAACGGGGATAAACGCCGCGATCTTCACCTCCGGGCTCTCGATGACGATCTCACCGGGCAAACTCGGTGAGGTGCTGAAGAGCGTCTTCGTCCGCGACGCCACGGGAACCCCGATAGCCCGCACGGCCCCCGCGGTCGTTGCCGAACGCGCCACGGACGGTACAGGCATGGTCCTGTGGGGTTTCCTTGGAGCCTTCGCCCTCACCCTTCCCCCCTGGACGATGCTGATGTTCCTCGCCCTGGCAGCCTTCGGGATCGCCGTCCTGCGCTCCAAACGCCTCTCTCTCGCGGCCGAAAGCGTCCTATCGAAGCTGCCGCTCTTGAACCGCCTCGCCCCGCACCTGAGTGTCTTCCACGGAGCATCGAACGAGCTTCTGGGAACGAGACCGCTCCTGGTGGGGACCGCCATCTCCTTCTTCTCGTGGGGCCTGGAGTGTGCCGGCGTGTATCTGTGCGCGGTTGGCCTCGGCGTGGACCGGCCATTCCTGCTCATCGTCTTCGTGTTCGCGACCAGCTCGATCCTCGGGGTCCTTAGCATGCTCCCCGGAGGACTCGGCGCGGTCGAGGCCGGTCTCTACGGCCAGTTCGTCGCCGTGGCGAACCTCTCGACGGGGGTCGCCGGCGCGCTTACACTGGTGATCCGCCTGGCAACCCTCTGGTTCGCCACACTACTCGGGATCTGCGGCCTACTCCTGGTCAGACGCCTGCTCGGCGACGCGTCCATAGAACCGGATAAGACATAACCGAGGAAGGCTTCCCTACTAAACCATCGTCCCTCTAACGATGTAGCGTGCGTACCAGTTCGGACCGGGAGTCCAGTAGTCCCCGTAGTCCTCGATGCACGTCTGCAAAGTGACCACATCGCCGCCAGTTGGTGCGGTTACGGATAGATCCGTGGGTGACACTTCCAGGATCTCGCTCACAGCGTACGTGTACGTCGTGCCGTCGGAGGCGGTGAGCAGGATCCGGTCTCCCTGACCCAGATTGGGCAGGTTCCAGAACACGTGATCGCTCGCGGTGCCAGGGTATCCTATCCTGTGACCGGCTATGTAGGTGTTGGAGCCGGCAACCCACGGGTAGCCGGTGCCAGGAAGGTGCCCAGCCCCCTGCGAGAGGCTCGCCTCCGATGTCCCCTCGACCACGGGAATGTCCGAGATACCCATAGCAGGCACACTCAAAGACATCAGCGCGCCTGCAGGGACGGTAGCCGGTGGCGAAGCAGACGCCTCGTTCTCGGGCTCGGTCTCGGCGACAGGCTCCGGTGTGGGCGCCTCCGCCCCACTAGGCTGGATGGCCCTCTCGGCAGGCTGGGCGTCAGCCCCCGCAATCATCCCACGACCGGCCAGAGCGAGCGCGCCGATAGCAAGCATCGCAATGACAGCACACGTAAAGATGCCAAACCTGCCGAGGCCAGTACCGAAAAAACCCCTCATAACCCGTCCTCTACTTCCCCCGAATCAGAGGCTATCTACGACCCCCACCCAACAAGCCCAAACACGTCAGCCGTGACCCGCCGCACTCTAACACCGCCGCGCATGAACAGCAAGAATCTTAACAAACTTGTAACACGTCGTTCTACGAGCGACTTGCAGAGATCGACGGCTACCATCGATCAGCGAGAACAGAACGCTGAGACGCTTCTCTAGTCCGCTTCTCGCATCGTGCGGCTCAGTGCTCCCAACACGGCCGTTAGTAGCAGTAGCGCTCCTGCGGCCAGGAACATAGACGTTAGATCTAGCTCGACGAGGATCCCGGCAAGGGCGAAGGAGATCGGGTCCAGGGCGACGGCGGAGAACATCGCGAAGCTCATCACCCTTCCGATCAGAGCCGGTTCGGTGCGTTCTTGGAGCCAGGAGACGGTTATGACGCCCAGGAAGCTCGATGTCGCGCCGATCGCGGTAGCGATCGCGATTGCGGCCAAGAGGTTCGGTACGAAGGCGATAGCCCCGACGATGACACCGAGCAGGCCCGTCAGTCCCAACTCTATCAGACCCCGGCGTCTGAAACGGCTCACAGAGCCCGCGCCGACGATCCCGATCAAAGCCCCGGCTCCCGCGGCCCCGACCAGGGTACCGAAGGCGCCCGCGCCCCCGAGACGCGACTCGGCGAGGACGGCTCCACCCACGTACAGGGGTCCCATCATGGCCAGGTTGGTACAGAGCAGTATAAGCATCAGCGAACGAATAACCCCATCGCTCAACACGTAGCGTATCCCTTCGCTTAACTCGATCCGTGCGCCGCTTTGCCCTTTGTCTTCCTCTGGTACATCATCTGTCTTAGATCCCGACGGTTTCGCTGCCCGTGCGACAGCGCCGAACAACGCCGTGGCGATCAAGAACAGAACAGCGGTAGCGCCGAAGCTGGCTCCGAGACCGAGGAGCGCGAGCAGAGCACCCGCCAACGCGGGCCCGAAGATGCTGCTGACCTGCTCGGCATCCTGGGTAAGGGCGTTCGCCGCGCTCAAACGGTCGCGATCGACCAGGGTCGGTACGATGGCCATCGACGCAGGGTAGTAGAGTGCGTCGAGCGCGCTCAAGCCTGCCGCAATAGCGTAAACATGCCAGATTCGGGTTGCATCGGCCAGGATCAATGCCGTCAAGAGGACCAGGAGCAAAACGCGTCCCGCACTGGCCCAGATCATGATCGACGCGGGCGAATGCCGATCGCTCAATACTCCGCCCGCCGGTGTCAGGATGGTGCCCGGTATCGATGCCACAGCCAGCACCAGGCCAAGCTCCGCGCCGGAGCCCGTAACGCGTAGCACAAGCCACGTCAGGGCCACGAGGAAGGCCTGGTCCGCCACCATCGAAAGACCCGACCCGGCCCACAGCCGTCGGAAAGGGCGTGCCTCCAAGGGCATCCAGAAGGGAAGTGCTCGTAATCGCCTCAGCACACCTCCCCCTCGGACACTGTTCTTCGGTTCAACGAATCTTCTCCCACAGTTGTATTGCTTAAACGATTCAGAGTATGGTATCGTATATTGAACTGCAAGGCTAATGGGGTAGAGGCGGAGGGCCCAGATGCATATCGCGCAGAAGTTCGAGGGCCTCTTGGAGATGTACCGTCGTCCTGACGGGCGCAGGTGGAGCGGCCAGGAGATCGATGAGGCGACGGGTGGAATCGTGACGCGCTCTTACGTTACCAACCTTCGCAAGGGCAGGATCGAAAACCCCGGTTTCGAGAAGTTGAAAGCCATAGCCAAGGTCATGGACTTCCCTCCGGAGTTGTGGTTCGAGGAGAGTCCGGGCCTCAGGGACGGGGCGCCTATCGACCCCGTGCCCGGACACCTGAGCGTCGCCGAGAAGACCAACCGGCTCTTCGAGACGATAAAGAACGAGACGACGGGTAGAGCTTACACCAACGCCGAAGTAGAGCGCCTGAGCCTGGGAGATTTGACCGAGGAACTCGTCGAGCAGATCAGGGCAGGAAAGCTGACCGATCCGTCTATGAAACAGGTGGTTACCCTGGCGGAGGTCTTCGGCGTGCATCCCACGTACTTTCTCGATTCGACGAGAAAGTTGCCACTTCTGGATCAAGAAGCCATGAGCATCTTTCGGGACGAGACCGTAAGCGCCATAGCCCACAAGAGCCTGCACTTGCCCGGACGCGAGAAACAGATGATCCTCGGCATCATCAGGCAGTTCGAGGACGCGCACGAGGTCGATGATGAACGTTGAGGCGCCGAAACGTGACCTCGCTGGCCCCTTTCTGAACAGGTTGACCGGCTTCTGGCGTCCCCTTCGAAACCTCGGCGGTGCACGATCTCTCGTCAACGAATCGAGATCCTTGCTCACGGCCGCAGAGTTTCAGGAAGAACTGGCTATCCTGGGCTTGTCGGGCCGGAGATTCGAACCAGAAGACTATTCGGATGCTCTCGGAGAGTACCTGGACATCTCCATAACCGTACATGTGATCCCGGACTCCTGGTACCCCGAGCTCTCGCGCCTCCTGGCTCTCTCGGGACGGCTCGGGGAACTCAGGTACTCGGAGCAGTTGAATCTGGCGGCCATCTTCGTACCTGGCAGCCTGCCCCCGTTGGTCCTGACCTTGACCATCCTGCACGAGCTCGGGCACCTGGCCGCAGGCGACCTCCTGATCGAGCCCGACGAGGACTTCGAGGACGACCATCATGCCGAACGGACCACTTTTACGACCCTTCCCCTCAAGAATGGGAAGAAGCTAGCGCGAGGATACCCGTTTGCCGAGGAGTCGCTCCGGGAGCGCGAGGCCAATCTGAGGGCTTCGTATGCTCTCTTCGCCGGCTGCCTGGGTGACGAAAGTCCCTACGCCCACGGTATGCGCGACGTGCTATGAGTGCGGCCCAACACCAGGCACTCGTGCTCGGCAGCGTAAGCTTCGTGGCTTTCGTCGTCTTCTTGTGCTTCCTCATTCCATCGCGTGGGACCAAGTTCAGCGTCTTTGCCGCGTGCAACCTGCTCTTTGTGGCGCTGATGTTCGGCGCCGTAGCCTTGGTCGACCTCTCCGGCGGGCGGGCGGAGATTATGGTGGCGCTCATGACGGAGTTGCCGGTGGCGCTCATAGTAGCGTGGGTATGCCTCGCCCTGGCCGGCGGCCTATCCTCCCGACTCCCGGCGGAGCCGGTGGCGCGCAGGCCCCGGTTGCGGACGATACTGGGGTCGGCACCACTCGTACTACTACTTTCGGTGGGCCTTGCTACCGTCGTAGGACTAGTCTGGCCATCTCCGGCCTTGCGTGTTTATGCTCCCGCGCCACCCCAGTTTTTCGTGTTGAAGGGTTTGATCATGGTCCCCGAAGCACTCTACTCGGGCCTTGCCGCAGTCGTCTTTGTAATGGCCGGGCTCGTACCAGGACTCAAACGACGCTTCTACTTCAAGAACCTAGCTTTCTCCATCGGTATGGTGTGCATAGCCTTGATAGCGTTGGAATCGACGGTCTTTGCCGGCTTGAGGGTCTGGCTCTCCGGAGAGGGCCGGCGAGTGATCCTGGAGACGCTGAATACCCTGGAGGCATGCCTGGCCATCTGTTGCATCCTCGCTTTTACAGCCGGACTCTCCCTGCGCTATACGCCCGTCGTCGCCACGACGCTCCTGCACAGGCTTCAGACGGGCTGGCTCCATACCCAAGAACAGTTCGAGTCCCTCGAATGGCAGGCCGTCAGTTCCGGGGCGGCAGACCGGCTGGCGCACGCTTCGGACGCCGTCGTAGAGGCGTGCCGCATAAAGGGTCTGTCGGAGCCGGAGGTGCAGAAAGCCCTGGCTACGATCCGGCTCGTGGCCGTCATGAGAGATCCTTCGAGCGAGACGCAACATATTACGCCCGACGCGGCGCGCAAGCTCTACGAACTCCAGGAAGAGATCCTGTGCGACGATGTCCTGGCCTCGAAGATAAGCTGGGCCGCGGGCTGGAGATCTCGCGCCCACGAACCTCAGACGGTCAAGTCTGCGCCACTGCACGATGCGCTAAAGGCCGCGTCGAACTTGTCGATAATCATGGTGAGAGCGAAGGCGTACGAACGCCGCCACTCTGGTACTACATAGTCGCCGTTAGCGCGGCCGATGCGAAGATGATCGATCCGACCCATCTATCGATGCGGCTTCGCGAAGGGGTCGAGCACCGCGCGGCCCTCGAGGCGTACGACCTCGCGAAGCGCACGCTGCGGATGTTGGAAGACCACGACCGGTAAAGGAGGTTGCCAGAAGGATAGACTGCACGCAAGTGATGGCGTAGGGAGTCTCGTAAGCGAGGACGGAGAAGACCGAGTAAGTGAGGGAGGGATCAGGTTGCAGCACGTAAACGACAATCATGACCGGGTGGACAGCGGATCGTTCGGCATGTCCGGGTTGTTGGCGAGGGCAAGGGCCCGCACCGAACAGGAGTTGGGCTACTGCGCACCGGAGAACACTACACCCTACGTCAGTGCCGCGCTCGGGCAGACGCCTTACGTGGCAGTGGGCAACGGTGCCATCGTCGTGCAGCGGCGAGGCTGCAACAACTGGAACTGCTGAAGTGACGTTCCTGGACTCGAGGCCGTAGAATCTTCGGGGGCGACGTGTGTGCATCGCGGGCCGAAAGCTCGGAAGGAGGGGGTCTCTCCGCACCCACAACGCTGAACGCTCGCCAGATCGGTGAAGAGGCTGAAAGGGCGGCCCTCTCGCTGCCTCTGTCGCGGGAGAAGGTCTTCGAGTCTTACTACACGTACTTGACCGTAGACGAACCCGCCGTCCATCTGATGCCTCTTCACTTCCTGCCCCACCCGTCGCGGGAACGGGTCGGCGAGGTCGCGTTGCGCGAGCTGGCCGTGGCGGGGAAGTTGGAGTATGCGCGCAACCGCTGGCTCGACGAGATGGTCGACCAACCCGGTTCGGCGCCCGGTCTATCCCCGGCGCACGGGCTCAACGATGCCCTGATCACGCTGATCAACTCGCGCTACGCCAGAGTCCTCGATGGTGCCGCCGCTGCTTCCTTCTTCGCCGTGCTTGCGGAGCTCTATGCCCGCCATGGGCTGTCGCTGATCCTCGACGGGGCCAGGTTCCGGGGGGTTGTAACCCTGGAGGAATACGCCGAGCATGCCAGAAGGAGGCACGGTCCCGTTCGCGCTCCGGTGGATGCCCTGCTCCTACTCAAGGGGGCAGCAGACAGCCTTCTTCGACGGGCGAGGTCCAGCTGGCACAACTGGGCGCTCGGCGTCCAGTTCTACGACGACGCCCTCGATGTAGAAGAGGATTTTCGGAACCGCAACCTGACCTGGGCAGTGGGGCGTACTCTCCATTACTTTCACAAGGCCTCGCGTAACCCCGCCACACAGAAGATGCCGGATCCGGACACGTTCTACGAGCGGGCTCTTGCCGAGGGTGTCGTCTCCGAGGCCCTAAGCCACGCGGAGTCATTCTTCGCCGAATCCGCCAGGCTAGCCGGGCGGACGTTCCCGAGTTGGGTACATTTCCAGATGGCATGCGTGGGCCAGGCCAGGCGCCTGCGAGAAGACTATGAGAAGCTGGTGACAGAGGCCTGAGTCATCCGAAGAAACCAGGGAGGGGAAATGATCGATAGTTTGTTGGTGGGGGTGTCAGGGTCTGTGGCCGTCCTCAACCTTCCTTCCTACCTTGCCACCCTACGCGCCGAGCTCGCAAGAGAGGTAAGGGTGATCATGACCGCCGCAGCGGCCTCCATGCTGCCGCCTGCTACCGTTGCCCTGGTCTGCGATGAGGTCTTTTTGGATCAAGAACCTACTGTGGAGAAGAGACCAGGGCATATAGAGCTGGCCCGGTGGTGCGAGATGTTCATAGTCTTACCCGCTACGGCGAACGTTATCGGGCAGTGTGCCAACGGTCTCGGTTCGAACTTACTGACCACCACCATCCTCGCTTCACCCAAACCAGTAGTCTTCTATCCCAACGTCAACGACCTTATGTGGAGCAAGGCCGCCGTACAGCGCAACGTCGAAACCCTGAGGGGAGATGGCCACATGGTGATCGAACCGGAAGTCGCTCTCGCTTACGAGGTCGACTCGGGGGAGACGCGAGAGAGCCTGGTGGTACCAGAGCCAACAAGACTGGTCGAACAACTCCGGGAGATCCATCGTCAACCCGAGTTCTTGCCCATCTCTGGTTCCTAGCTTCCGGTTACGCAGTGTAATCTACCCTTCGGCGGTTCTCACTTTTCCGACCCTGATCCATCCAACTTTGTGTGCAGAAGCGGCATTCTTGAAGGTTGCGCTATCCCTGGCAAGCCTTCATACTTCTCCTCGTAATACAAACGTGGCGGGGCGGGACACCCCAGCCTCTCTAATTGGTTGGGGGCTTTGGAGCGCTTCCTGATGTCGAAAACGGTAATCACCATACTCGCAATAGCCCTGGTGATCATCCAGCAGAATGCCTCGGTCTTACCTGGTGCACCATTGAGCGAAAGAGGGTAAGGCGATGCCGTGGAGGTTAGCCGCATTGCTGGCCCTGGCGGTGGTAGTAGCGGCGCTTTGGGCAGGCGGACCGGCAGTGGGACAGGAGAGCGACGTCCCGGCCGTGACGGGGGACCCGGTCCTGGTCGGGGCTGGGGACATTGCCTTGTGTAGAAGCCCCAAGACAGTGGCTAGGGTTGAGGCGACGGCCTCGCTGCTAGCGGCCGAGCTGCTAGCGAATAGCGGTGTCACGGTCGCTACCTTCGGCGACAACGCCTACCCCAAGGGCACAACAGCCGATTTCAACAGATGCTACAACCCGACGTGGGGCCAGCCGTTCATCAAGGAGCGCACCAGGCCCAGCCCAGGCAATCACGAGTACGAGACGCCTGGCGCCTCAGGATACTTCAACTACTTCGGTGCGGCGGCTGGCGATCCCAACGAAGGATACTACTCCTACGATCTGGGAAGCTGGCATGTGGTCTCGCTGAACTCTAACTGTTCGTCTGTGCCGGGGGGCTGCGCCGCCGGATCCCCTCAGGAGCAGTGGCTGAAGGCCGATCTTGCCGCCCACCCGAACACGTGCACGCTTGCCTACTGGCACCATCCGCGCTTCAGCTCAGGCTTTCATGGCGACGAGACCTCTGTGGCCCCCTTCTGGGACGCCCTCTATCAGGCGGGCGCGGACGTGGTGCTAAACGGTCATGACCACAACTACGAACGCTTCGCCCCGCAGAACCCTGGTGGGCAGCCGGATCAAACTCAAGGGATCCGCGAGTTCGTAGTGGGAACCGGCGGAGCCGAGTTTAGGTCGATCGAAGGGATCAAGCCCAACAGTGAGTTCCAAATCGCCGACACAATCGGCATCATTAAGATGACGCTCCATCCTGACAGCTACGACTGGCAGTTCGTTACGGCGTCTGACCCAGTGGCTGACTCAGGCACCGGCCAGTGCCACGGTGCGCCTTCTGGTCCGCTCTCCAGCACAACCGGCATACCCACCACGGGAGCGACGGGAACCACCACAGCCACCACTACTTCCACCGCAGGTACCACTACCTCCACCACGGGTATCGTCACCCGTACGACAACAGGAACGACGGGGGCGACCACCAGCATCACGAGATCGACCGGGACCACCACAGGTACCACCACAAGCACGACGGGAACGACGGGCACCACCATACGCACGACAACGGGTACCACTACCGGCACCACAGGTACCACTACCGGCACCACAACGGGTATCACGAGTAGAACCACCAGCACTACCGGCACTACCCGTGTCACGAGCACGACGGGAACGACAGGCACCACCACACGTACGACAACGGGTACCACTACCGGCACCACGGGCACGTCAACAGGGACGACAACAGGAGCGAGCACCGGCGCTACCTCCGGGGCGAGCAACACTGGAGCAGCGACAACAGGCGATACTACATCGGCCAACGACAACGTGATTCGCGACACGATCCCCGACGACAGCGTACTACCCAACACCGGTGGCTTCTCCGTGCTCATGCCGGTGGCCGCTCTATTGACGTTGCTCATCACCGGCTCGGCCATAGGGCTGTTCTTCGTGCGCCGGCGATAGCACTCTCCATTGGAGAGAAGGGAGGCGAGTGTTCAGAGAAGGAAACTCGCTTCTGAAGGTAGGTGTACCCATGATGGCGCTCGCCCTCATGATCGCCGTGGCGGTGGTGCGCGCTACTGTGGGCAGCGAGCTCGGGCGGGCGGTAGCAGAGGAGGTTGCGAGCAAGTCTGTTCGCGAAGCGCTGCGTACCTTCCCCTTCCCGGTCCCGGCGATGTGAGAGACGAGGACCTTTCGAAGTGAGCGGCACACCAAAGGACCGGTCCGTGCAGCAATGGGCGTACGCGAAGGTCGTGGAGATCTTTGGCGCGGACCTGCGCTCGCTCGCGACGTTTCGTATCGTGCTGGCGCTCCTTGCGCTCTCCGACCTCGCCAATCGGGCCACCGACCTCTCCGCCCACTACACCGACGCGGGCATCATGCCCCGCACCGTTCTTGTGGAGCAGGTGTTGAGCCCCTGGGCGTTCTCGATCCATCTCATGAACGGGGGAAGGCTGTTCCAGGCGCTGTTGTTCGGCGTCGCGGCGCTCGCGGCGTTCGGCATGCTCCTCGGCTACCGCACGCGCCTGATGACCTTCGTCTTGTGGGCGTTGCTGATCTCCATACAGTTGCGCAACCCACTGCTCAACGGCTCCGAGAGTCCCATGTTGCGCATGTTGTTCTTCTGGGGCATGTTGTTACCGCTAGGCGCCTATTGGTCGGTGGATCGCGCGCGGTCTGCGCTCCCGCGCCCTTCTCCAGGCTTTCTGTCGCTGGCCACCTTCGGCCTGTTCTTGCAGATCGCCTTCGTCTACTGGTTCACCGCCGCCCTGAAGTCGGGACCCGAGTGGCGCTCGGATTACACCGCGCTCTACTACGCGCTCAGCCTGGACCAGCTCGCCACCCCGATCGGCCATCTACTCCTTGACTTCCCCAGTTTGCTCCAGGCGCTGACACTCAGCACGGTCGTGCTCGAGGCCCTCGGTCCGCTCCTGCTGTTCTGCCCTTTCTTCACCGGTCCGGTCCGCACCGGGGCCGCGCTGGCCTTTATGGGCTTCCACCTCGGCATATGGCTTACGATGGACATAGGGATCTTCCCCTGGATCAGCGCGTTCTGCATGGTCTGCTTTTTCCCCACCTGGTTCTGGGACAGGGTTTCGACGCTCCGCTCCGTGGTGTTGCGGCGGGTCGAGCTCGCCCGCCGCCTGCGACTCGCGACGGCGCGGTTGGGCGACGCTCTCGTCGCCTTCTCCAAGGCGGTGGTGTCGTTCCTCATGGAAGCCCGCCAACTCCTGTTCGCGGGTCCGGTCCAGCCCCTGGCAGCCGGGGGGGTGGGCACGTCCGAAACGCGGCACGACGAGGCCTTCTCCGAAGAACCGGCGGAGCTGCGGTCCTCGCTCGCTGCGAACCTGCTCGCCTTCTTCTTCATCTTCTACATCCTCTGCTGGAACCTGACCACGGTCACCTCGTTCACGTTGCCCGAGCGCACCGTCCCACTCGGACCCTTCCTCGGCCTCGACCAGTACTGGGGCATGTTCGCCCCCTCCCCGAGCAACGAAGATGGCTGGTACGTGATCCCAGGCAAGCTGCGCGACGGCCAGAAAGTGGACCTCATGCCTATCACCCGCGACGATTACTCGATGCACCCCATCTCTTACCAGAAACCGCAAGACATCCCCGCCACCTACAAGAACGAGCACTGGCGTAAGTACCTGGAGAACATCTACAACCGGGATCACGCCGGCCAACGACTGTACTTCGGCCAGTACATCTGCCGCCAGTGGAACGCCCATCATACGGGCGCGGACACCCTCGAAACGTTCCGGATCATCTACATGCTGGAGCTGACACTGCCTGACTACCGCCAGTCCAAACCGGAGAAGGTGGAGCTCTGGAACCACACATGCTAGCGACGCGTGTGCCCGAGTCGTGTCCACCTGCACGCCGCATCCGCAGCTGATGGGCGCCGAACCGCTGGCAGGTACCGGTCTCGATCGCCGCAACGCTGCCCCGAAAGCCGGCGGGTCTCTGGCGAGGCGGCGCACGGCGCCTTTCGGGAAATGATGGCGAACCGGTGGGACAAGATCGCCCTGGCCTCCGTTCTGGCCGGCGTTATCGTCCGCATAATCTGGGGGCTGGTGATCCACCCTCCCTTCGATCACCTCTACTCGGACATGGGTGCGTACGTCGAGCGGGCCCAGCACCTCGCTGTCGGCGCCGGCCTGCAGCGAACCGACGCCTTCTTTCCGCCGGGGACCCACGCACTGCTGGCCGCCCCCATGACGCACTTCGGGACGGAACGGGCGGGATTGTGGGGAGGGGCCGTGCTGTGGTGCGTACTCTCCGCTGCGATCCCGTTCTTCGCCTGGCGGCTGGCACGCTTGTTGCTCACCCCACCCGCCGCCGCACTGACGGCGCTCTTCTGCGCGTTCTGGCCGCTGTACATAACCTATGGGGGGTACTTCACCTCAGAGACGCCCTCACTGGCGTTTCTGCTCGCGTCCCTGTGGGCCGGCTACCGGGCCGCCCGGCTCTCGGGCAGGGAGGCGGGCTGGCTCGGCCTGGCGGCCGGCCTGCTCGGGGGCGTAGCGGTCGCCAACCGCCCGCAACTCATCCTGAACCTCGCGGTGCTGGTGGTGCCTTTGTTGTTTCGCCTCCGCCGCCAGGCCCTGGCCCTCACCGGCATCGTCGCCGGCAGCGCCCTCATCCTGGCCGGCACCGTATTGCACAACAGCGCGGCGGCCGGCAAACCCACCGGCCTCAGCGAGAACGCGGGCTTGAACTTCTGGATCGGACACTGCGACGTCCACGACGTGACCACCGTCGATCCCGCAAGGAACATCACCTTCCAATTCGCCAATCCCGTCTGGATGCAACTGGGTCGGGGCGGGACGTATTACTTCGAGGGACGCCTGGTATGGGATCAAGGGTTCTTCTACGAGATGGGACTGCAGTGTATCGAAAGAAACGGTCTCGGTCACGTTCGGGTCCTGGCCAGAAACGTCCTGAACATGGGCGCCACGACGGTTCCCTGGCCTCAGGTCAACGAGACCTCTCAGCGGGACGTGGTACGGCTCAGCAACCTGGCGTACAGCCTCCTGCTGCCGCTGGTCGTCATCGACTCCATCTTCGTCCTCCTCAGGCGTCCCGCATCCGGTCGGTCCTCGGGGGAGGCGGTGATGCTGCTCCAGCTGGCCTGCGCGTTGGTGGTGGCGATCTTCTTCTTCGGTGACCCTCGTGTACGCAGCTCCTACGATGTCTTCGGCCTTGCCCTGCTCGCCGCCCGCATCACCGACCGGTTCGGCCTCGGGGAGTCAAGGAGAAAGCCCGCCGATAGCGGGCTCAGGAAAGATCAGTATCCTTCCTGAACCCGCACATTTCAGCGAGTCAGCACGCATCGGCCTTCGGCCTCCGCTTGTCAGCCGGTCAGGAACAGGCTGAAATGCTGACCAGCGCGCGAGGGGGAAGGGTTTTGACCCTTCCCCCTCGCGCCAAAAGCCAATTGAAATACTGGCAACAGTGGTTTATACCCCAGGGGGATGTCCTCCGCGACGATAGGATTATCGGAGGTCTGCGCACGATCGATGGGATGGGAAGGTATGCTGCAGCGTTACAGTACGGTAGGGGTAAGGTCTTTCGAGAACAGGGCCGCCCCGAATAACAAGGACTTGCTATCTTCGGACAAGATGCTCTTTGCCGGTGTAAAATGGTAACAAGATGCGACTGATTATCTCTGAGAAAGCCAATACTGCGAAGAAGATCGCCCAGTTCCTCTCTGAAGGGTCTGTCAGGGAAGGCAAGCACCGCTCCGTGCCGCACCACACGTTCACCTGGAAGGGGGAAGAGACGGTCTCGGTAGGCCTCAAGGGGCACGTTCTCAACCCGGAGTATCCCGAGGAATACTCGAACTGGCAGAAAGTCGAGCCGCGGGAGCTCATAGACGCGGAGATCAAAAAGTCGGTCTCCGAGAAGGGCGTTGCCCAGGCCGTAACGTCGCTCTCGAAGAAAGCGGACAGGGTGGTCATCGCCACGGACTTCGACCGTGAGGGGGAGTTGATCGGTGTCGAAGCCCTCTCCCTGGTCTTCGAGGCCAACCCGAAGCTCATTGACCACGTAGAGCGTGCCCGCTTCTCCGCACTCACGCCCGGGGAGGTCGGCCGCGCCTTCGACGAGCTCATGGAGGTCTCCAACGATCTGGCCGACGCCGGGGAGGCGCGGCAGGACATAGACCTGATCTGGGGCGCGACCCTTACCCGCTGGGTCTCGCGCGCCACAAAGCGCTACGGGAGCGCCTTCCTCTCGGTAGGACGCGTCCAGTCACCGACGCTCGTCCTCATAGCCGAGCGTGAGCGCGAGAGGCGTGCCTTCATCCCCGTGCCGTACTGGGAGCTTGAGGTGGAGCTGAAAAACGGCGAGCCGTTCACCGTCCGCCACCAGACCGAGCGCTTCCAGGAAGAGGCGAGGGCGAAGAGCGCCTACGAGAACGTCGCCGGCACCGCAACGGTCGAGGAGGTCGAGCAGAAATCCGCGACCCGCAAGCCGCCGCCGCCTTTCAACACGACGGCCTTCCTGACCGCGGCCGCGAACATCGGGATCAGCCCTTCCAGGGCGGCCCGAATAGCAGAAGACCTGTACACGGATGGCTTCATCTCATATCCCAGGACGGACAACACCGTCTACCCAGGCTCGCTCGATCTGCGTGAGGTGCTCGGGTACCTGAGTAGCGTCGAGGGGGTCGGAAAGCACGCCGAGAGGTTGCTCTCTCATGAGAAACTCACACCCACGCGCGGAAAGAAAGAAACGACCGACCACCCCCCGATCTACCCGACCGGCTGCGCGTCGAAGGAGTCGATGCGGGACGACCGGTGGAAGATCTACCAGCTCGTCGTAAGGCGCTTTCTTGCCACCCTCTCAGCCCCGGCGAAGACGCTGCGCACGACGCTGCGCTTCGACTCTGGCGGCGAACCGCTCGTCACGGGAGGGACGGTCGTCACGGAGGAGGGTTGGCTCGGCGTCTACCCATACAGCAGGCGCGCGGACGAAGAGATCCCCAACCTCTCCGAGGGCGACGTCGTGCAGGTCATCGGAAAAGAGATCCACTCCAAAGAGACCCAGCCTCCCGGCCGCTACGGCGCGGGTCGCCTCATAAACGTGATGGAAGACCTCGGACTCGGCACGAAGGCGACGCGCCCGAACATCATCCAGAACCTCTACGACCGCGGCTACGTCCATGACGACCCGCTGGTCCCTACCGAGAAGGGCATGGCCGTGGCGCAGGCCCTCACGGACTTCGCGTCCGAGATCGCCTCCCACGAGATGACCGCCGAGCTGGAGCGGAGCATGGATGAGATCTCAGAGGGCAAGGTCAGCAAAGACTCGGTCGTCGACTCCTCGCGCGACGTGCTTCGCAGGGTCTACGACCATCTCCAGAGCTCCGAGACCGAGTTCGCGGACATCGTGTGGGAGGGCATAAGGACCGACGAAACCGTGGGCAAGTGCCCCGAGAGCGGGCACGACCTGATCATCCGCCGCAACCGTAAGAGCCGCAAGCGCTTTGTCGGCTGCACAGGCTACCCCGACTGCCGGGTAACCTATCCGCTACCTCAGCGGGGTGAGATCATACCCCTCGGTACCCAATGCGACGCCTGCGGCTCTCCGGAGATAAAGGTGCTTGGCGGGAAGCGTCCCTGGGTAACATGTATAAATATGGACTGCCCCAAGAAACAAGAGCAGCGTGAGGCCGCCGCAAAGGCGAAAGAGGGGGGTGAGGACTCATCGACCCCGAGCGCCCAGGAACTTCAGAAGTCCACCACATAGAGAACAGGCTCGAATTAGACCTGGCCGATGAACCTCCTTTCTATGGACCCTCCGCGTCTATCCGCGCGACTGGTTACCTGATCCTCCTCGCCATCGTCGTCGTAGTCTGGTATTCTGCAGTATATAGTTAAGTTAAGTGAAGATAGTGTTAACAGGTGAGTAGAGTTTGCCCCCAATCATAGGCATAACGGCGACGTTGAAAGAGGATATCGATGAGGTTGCGGAGCGTCCGCTGGGCAGGTTCGTAAGGGCCGACCTGGATTACGTCGAGGGCGTCGCTGGGGCCGGGGGCGCGCCCGTGGTGTTGCCGCCTGCAGGGGATGAGAGGGCTGCAGAGGCGGTGATCCGGAGCCTCGACGGGTTGCTCTTGAGTGGTGGAAGCGACCTCGACCCCGGCTATTACGGCGAGGAGCCGGTACCCGAGCTTGGGGTAACCTTACCCGAGCGGGATGCTTTCGAGATGGCGTTGGTAGGGTTGGCCCTGCGGCGTGGGATGCCGGTCTTCGGGATCTGCCGGGGGATGCAGGTGTTGAACGTGGCACTTGGCGGGACGCTTTACCAGGACCTTCCTTCGCAGTGGGGGAGGGACTTGCTCGGTCACAGGCAGGACACCCCCAAGTGGCAGCCCACGCACGAGGTAAGGGTCGAGCACGGGTCCTACATCGCCGAGGTCATGGAACGCGAGTCGGTAAAGGTCAACTCTTATCACCATCAGGGGATCAAGGACCTCGCCGAAGGGCTGGTGGCCAAGGGCTTCTCTTCGGATGGCGTGGTCGAGGCGGTCGAGGCCGGGGATCTCTCCGAGCGTTGGTTGCTCGGTGTCCAGTGGCACGCCGAGGCTATGCGCGGAGCCGGTCCTCAGCAGGAGAGCCTCTTCGAGGCGCACGTCTCAGCGGCGGAGCGTCACGCCTTGCGCAGGGCCGCTGCCTAGCGGGAAGGCCGGCCGCGCAGAGTACACGCCGGGGCATCTTCGTAACGATCGAAGGCCCGGATTTTTCGGGCAAGTCCACACTAGTGCGGGCTATAAGACCACTCCTCGCAGGTTCGACGCCTGCCACACACTTCACCCGCGAGCCTGGCGGTACGCCGGTGGCCGAGATCATCAGGGGGGTCGTCCTCGATCCTGGGATTCAGATGGACGCCTGGACGGAGGCGTATTTGTATGCGGCTGCCCGCGCCGAGCACGTGCGCCACGCAATACTCCCGCGACTGGAAGCCGGAGAGAACTTGCTCTGCGAGCGCTACCTGGACTCTAGCCTCGCCTACCAGGGCTTCGGGAGAGGGCTCGGCGTCGAAGCGGTACGCGCTATGAACGCATACGCCGTCGGGACCGTCGTACCCGACAGGACTTTCTATCTGCGGCTCGGCCACGACGAGAGGGAACGGCGGGCCAGGGAACTCGGGATGCCTCCAGACAGGATCGAGGCGGTAGGCGCGGGCTTCATGCGGCGTGTTGAGGAGGGTTTCGAGGAGTTGGCGCGTGTGGAGCCCGAGAGGATCGAGGTTCTCGACGCCTCGCTCTCGGCGGAGGACCTCGCCAGACGAGTGGTGGGTAGGATGCGCGAGTTGCAATATACTCGTGGGGCTGATGGCTGACCGGCAGGATACCTTCGAGGGCGTGCTCGGAAACGAGACGGCGCTGCGGCTACTAGGGCGGGCGCTACAGACCGGCGAAGTCTCGCAGGCTTACCTGTTCCATGGTCCTCCCGGTGTGGGCAAGCGGATGGTGGCGCTGAGGTTCGGGGCCGCGCTGGTCGCCGGAGGGGAGGCGGGGGCGGAAGACAGGGCGCTCAGGGGACTGCATCCCGACCTGACGGAGATAGTACCCCAGGGGACGTTCACGACTATCGGGCAGGTGAGGGAGGTTGTGCGCCTGGCGGCGAGCCGGCCGTTCGAGGGTGCGCGCCGGGTATTCATCCTTGGGGCCGATACGCTGAACGTGCAGGCCGCGAACGCGCTACTCAAAACGCTCGAAGAACCCGAAGGCGAGACGGTATTCGTGCTGCTCGCGAACTCGCGTGAGGGGGTACTGTCCACGATCCTCTCCCGCGCTCAGGTCCTGCGGTTCAACCCCGTGCCGACGGGCGTCGTCGCAGAGTTCCTGCGAGAGAGGGGTGTTGCCGAGCCCGGACTCGCTGCGGAGCTCGGTAGGGGGAGCGTCGGGCTCTCCCTGCGGTACGCGGAGGACCCCGAGTTCGGGAGGCTGCGCGAGGCGGTCTTCAGAGCCGGGTTCGCCTTCTCGGAGGACTTCGAGGAGCGGCATGAGGCCGTCAGGGAGATCGTCGGCCGCGCCGAATCCATGGGCGAGGCGCGGGAACGCGAGTTTGTGGCCGATTTCGAAGAGCCAGGCAGGCGCGCGAAGGAAGGAGCCAAACGCGCGGGAAAGGCGGCGAGGGACGGTGCGGTGAGGGAATCTCTCGAATTGTTGGCCCTTCTGTACAGAGATGCAGCGGTAATAGAGTCGGGTGCGGAAGAGCTGGCCGCCAACACGGACAGGGTGGGAGAGATAAGGGGGTACGTGGAGGAGTATGCTGGCGCGGATTGGGCCGGGGCCGCCCGTGCCCTGGAGGAAGCACGCGCGGCACTTGCGTATAATGTCTCTCCGGAGGCGACCCTGGAGGTGACGTTATCGCGGATACGGCGGAAGATACTCGCACCCTCCCGAGGCTCGTTGACGTCAGGGTCCCGGGCTGGAGCATCACCAGGCTCTGCTACGCGCGGGACCTTGACCTCAGGGTCGGCTACACGGTAGTCGTCGCGACCGAGGTGGGGGAGTTGATCGGTCGCGTCGCCCTGACGCCTCGCCGCCGCGAGCCTTACACCCAACCCTACGACATAGTCAGGATCGTCACCGAGGAGGACGCCAGGACGGAGGATCGCAACAGGGAACTGGGACGCGGCGTCAGGGAAGAGGCCAGAAAGCTCGCCAGGGACCACACCATCGAGGGCGTGCAGTTTATCGGCTGCGACGTCTCCCTGGACGGCTCCTACATCGAGGTCAAATACCAGACCGACGAAAAGGAACTGGATCTGGAGCCGGTCAAGAGCGGCCTCGAACGGGCCTACGACGCGCAGGTCGCCTTCAGGGAGTTCCGCTTTATAGAGCGGTCGGGGGACGCCGGCGGATGCGACACGTGCGGCCTGCCCCTGTGCTGTGCGACGTGGAGCGGTGCCAGGAGCATGGGTCCCGTCAACGTCAGGCTGGCCAAGCAGCAGGGCGTGACGCCGAACGAGAAGATCCTGGGCTGTTGCGGGGAGGTGAAGTGTTGCATGCGCTACGAGCACGACACCTACAAGGAGTTCAAGCAGCGCGCGCCCTTCCGCAACTCGACCGTGAAGATCGGTGACAGGGAAGGCAAGGTCGTCGACTACTCCATGGTCAAGGATTCCGTCTTCGTCCAGTTCGGATCCAAGCGCGCGGATCAAGAACTCCTCTCCCTCGGCTCCCTGGCCAGGGATAATCCCGGCATCATGCCCGCCGACACAGACGAGTGGGAATTGCCGGAACCCCCCTCGGGCAAGGACTCTTAACACCGGCGTGCTGGATAACCTGTGCGACGTACCAGGTGTGCTCGTTGGCCACGCCACACACAGAGAAGGGCATACGGGCTGCACCGCCGTTATCTTCGAGGGCCAGGATGGTGCTGTCGTCGGCGTGGACGTACGTGGCTCCTCCCCCGGTACGCGCGAGACCGACCGCCTGGGACCGGTCGGCGCCGTCCGGCCCACCCACGCCCTGCTCCTGACCGGCGGTAGCGCCTTCGGGCTGGCCGCCGTGGACGGCGTCGTCCGCTTCCTCGAAGAGATAGACGTCGGCCTCGACATGGGCGTGGCCCGCATACCGCTGGTGTCGGCGGCCGTTCTCTTCGACGTCGTCGTAGGAGATCCTTATGTACGTCCCGACGCGGCGATGGGCTACGAGGCGGCCTCAGCGGCCACGAGCGGCGACTTCGCCCAGGGGAGCGTGGGAGCAGGGACGGGTGCGACGGTGGGGAAGGTCCTCGGCATGGATCGCGCGATGAAAGGGGGCCTGGGGAGCGCATCGGTCCACCTCGCTGGTGGCCTTATCGTAGGCGCCATCGCCGCCGTGAACGCCTTCGGTGAGGTCAGGGACCCGCAAACCAGGAAGATACTGGCGGGTCCGCGACTGGATGACGGAACGCTTGGCGATACGGTGGAACTGCTCCCCGAGGCCGCTGCGCGCTTGCGCTGGGGAGAGAACACCACGCTCGGGATCGTTGCCACCAACGCCCGTCTCTCCAAGCCACAGGTTAGCAAGGTCGCCCAGATGGGCCACGACGGCCTTGCCCGCACTATATACCCGGTTCACACGAGCGTGGACGGCGACGTCGTCTTCGCCGCTTCGGTTGGTATGGTGGAGGCGAGGCCCGACGTCGTCGGCGCGTGGGGGGCGCGGGTCCTCGAGAAGGCCATCGTGCGCGCCGTCCTCTCCGCAGAAAGCATCGCCGGCCTGCCTGCGGCGAAGGACGTTACGCGCTAACCCCGCACTTCAATAATCAGGCTGCGTTCGCGCTTTCGGGGATCAGTATTCCCCTTCCCCTGAGCTCGCCGTTGTTGAGGTCCTGTATCGCGTCATTGACGGCGTCCAGCGGGTAGGTCGACGTGTGCAAGTTGACCTTGCCCTGGGCGGTCAGCACCATGAGTTCGGCCAGGTCGTTGTAGGTGCCGACCAGGTTGCCGGTGATGTTGCGCTCGGTCGAGATGATGTCTATTGCGGGGACCTCCACCATGCCGCCGTAGCCGATGACGTAGTGGGAGCCACCGGGTCGGGTCATCATCCAGGCGTCGTCCTGCGCGCCGCGCTCGCCCACGTAATCGAAGACCACCTCGGCGCCCATGCCCTCGGTCATCTCCAGAACCGTATCGACGTAACCATCTTCCACCTTCACCGTCTGGTCCGCTCCCCACTCCCTGGCGAGCCCGAGCGCCTCCTCCGAAGGGTCGGTTACGATGATCTCCGTCGGGGTGAGCGCCTTGAGGCACTGGATGCCGATGTGCCCGAGTCCCCCGGCCCCGATGACCACGGCCTTAGTGCCCGCGTAGAGGTGGGGCACCGACTTCCTGACCGCGTGGTAAGCGGTGAGGCCAGCGTCGGCAAGGGCAGCTATGTCCTTGGGCTCCAGAATGGGATCCAGCTTCACCAGTGCACGGGCGTTGGTTTTCAAGAGATCGGCGAAGCCGCCGTCGCGGGAGATGCCGGGGAACTCGCCGTTCTCGCAGTGCATGTCGTCCCCGGCGCGGCACGCCCGGCACAGGCCGCAGGTCATGAGCGGGTGGCAGATCACCGTGTCCCCGACCTCGACGTTGGTCACCGCGGAGCCGACCTCCTCGACCCATCCTGAATTTTCGTGCCCCAGGACATATGGCAGCAGCGTGTTGTCCGCGTCCTGTATCGGTTGCCACTGGCCCTCGACGACGTGTATATCCGTGCGGCAGAGCCCGGCGGCCCCGACGCGTACGATCACCTCGAGCGGGTTCTCTATTCTGGGCTCGTCTATCTCCTCGACCTTGAGGCTGTCTTTGGGAATGCTCTCGTCGTAGCGGTGCAACCGCGCAGCCTTCATAGCATAGCCTCCTTCTGTCCCACCCCGCGCCTGCCACCATATCGTACGTCTAGCAGCCCCCGGCACAGCCCTGCGTTGCCCTCGATGCTCACCCTGACGGTCTTCGCGAACCTGAGGTGCTCGATGACGGCCTCCTCAGGCACCTTATTACCATCCGGATCCACAACCAGCGGTGACTCCTCCGAGACGTCGAGCCCGAGCTCCTTGCGGCGCTCCAAGTACTTCTCGAAATCCTGCGATGTCGCCATCTCCCCGAGGCGCATCGCGGCGAGCTCCTGAGGAGAGCGCCCCTCCGAGAGCAGCGTCCGGCATAGTCGTTCCTGCCGCGAAACGAACGACTTGCGGCGGAAGATAGTTCGCAACTCTTCGAGGTCCGGACCTTCTGTCTCACCTGGGAAAGCGTCGTCGAATCCACCTCCGGCATTGACGCCCGAGTTTAATTCCTCTGAGGCGTAGTGCTCTTCGAGGATTACTTTGGCCTTACCTATGCCGGGTACCGAGAGCGCCGCTTCTCTTGCGTCAGCGACCATCAGGTAGGCGAAGTTCGGAGCGCAGAAGTAGGTTGGCAACCGCAGCCGAATATTTACTGCTTCGCCCTCTATCTCGAGATTCGAGACGAAGCCTAGCTCCGTTATGGGCTCATCCAGCTCGGGGTCCCGGACGCCCGAAAGGGCGCCCAGAATCCTTGCCTCGTCTACCGTCATGTGGGCAGGTCGGCGGCAGGTTTCTCTGTAACCGCGGGGCCCGTGCCCGCATGCTCGACCTGCAGCTCCTCGGGCACTTCGATGTCGTAGAGCTTTGCGGCGTTGAGACCCAGTATCTTGCGCTTGACCTCCGGAGTGAGCTCCGAGAAGTCCTCAAACTCGCCAGATTCGGGCATCTGTAAGTCCACGAACTCCTCGACGAGCCACTTCGGCGACCATATCGCGTAGTCGCTGCCGAAGAGCAGCCTATCTTCTCCCAGCCAGTACAGTAGTTCGCCGATGACCTGAGTGAAGTAATGCCGGCGCGTATGAATGAACGGTATTGCTACCGCCAGTCCACCGTAGACGTTGGGCTCCTGCACCCCGATCCAGCAGAAATCCTCGAGCCTCGGCAACCCGACGTGCTCTACGATGAAATTGAGATCCGGGAATTCTGAAGCCGCCTCATCCACGTCTGCGACGTCGAACGCGTCCCTGTTCAAAGGCCAGATGGTTGGTCCCTTGTGCACGTGGATGTTCTTGACCCCGAGCTCCACGCATTTCTCCAGGTACTTGGTAGCGGAGGGATCAGAGAGCTTCCAGCCCCTGGAGTCTCCCTTCCACTCGGCTGTATAGAGTTTGACGCCCTTGAGGTCGTATTTGTCTACCAGCTCCTCAAACTGCTCGAGTCCCTGCACGCCCTCGCGCGGGTCGAAGGAGCCGTTGAGGATGAACTTGTCCGGGTACTTCTCCTTCAAGACCGCGTTCTGTTCAGTAGTGTTGAAGCCATGGGGGAAGAATTCTGTCAGGTAAGTAGGCTGGAAGATCGCAACGTCTACGTAGCCCGTCTCGAAGAGGTCGTGCATCATATCCTCTTCGGTGTACTTGTCGTACTTCTCCTTCGGCCAGACCCATTCCTCGGGACTCAGGTTCTTGTGATAGTCGTAGAAGCAGTTGATGAACCCCTCGCCGTACTTGTTGCGGTTCTCGGGGCTGGCATCCCAATAATGGACGTGCCCGTCAACCACGAAATACTTCTCTCCATCCTTCTCGTACAAGTGATCTCCTCTCCGAAACAAACGACAATGCCGCCCCACTCGAACCCGCCGTATCACCCCTTTCTTCCGGCTTGCCTTACCCCTCAAGGTCCAATATATCCGGCTGTGTCCGTCAATCAAGGCACAAATGCGTAGCAAGGCTGTAGCTCGCCATTACAAGGTGCACAGTAGACCGCTTTAAAGCGCACACCCGCTACGATATACTTTGCGCCCCAAGAGCAGGCCGACGTAGCTCAGCAGGTAGAGCAGCTCACTCGTAATGAGCAGGTCAGCGGTTCGAGTCCGCTCGTCGGCTCTCTCGAATCAGCTTAGGAAGCGGAACACTCTGAATAGTAGCGTCAGTGGGGGCAGGTCTCGGCGGATTGTGGCTCCGAAGGTCGCGGGTTCGAGTCCCGTCGGTCACCTTGTCAAATCTGCATAGGTAAGTCCAAAACGCAGAAAGGGACACATTCTCGGTGCAGCCAACGGTACTATAGCTAGGTCCTGCACGACCACAACTGCGGATCATGATCCTGATCCGGAATCGGCCTCGCGTCGGCGAGCGTACATCCGCCGCATCTTGGCGCGGCTGCCGCAACCCTCCATGCTGCACCATCTGCGGCTCTTGTTCTTGCTCTCGTCGTAGAAGAGCCAGGCGCAACCGCCTTCGCCCACGGGACACGCTTTCACCCTGTCAAGCTCACCTCCCGTGAGCAGCCCCGACGCCGAGAGCGACACCTGCCACATAGGTCTCCCAAGCCCATCGTCTTTAGCAGACTTCCACCCGAAGCCCTCCGCCGTAGGAGCGATGCGGTAGTGGGCGAGCGCCTCTAAGTGAGCCGCCGTGAGCGCATTCAGGTCCGCCTCCACCGGACGTCCTCCGTAAGCGACGGCAGAGAAGCTTCGGTAGATCGTCTGCCGCAGGGCCAGGGCCCACTCAAAGGCGTCCGCGGCCTCTTTGGGACGAAACTCCGCCACCCGCAACAGGCGCCGCACTTCTTCCTCGCTTAGCGCCCCAGCGTGCCCGGCCCACCGCACGAGATCCGGGTAGCCTGCCAGATAGTCGCCATGACGTGGCTCCACAGTGTTGGCGAAGTCAAGGCACAACTTCCCACCCAGCAACCCGACCGTTGTAGCACTCGCAGCTTTCACGGCACTCTGCTCCTTTACGCTGCGCTATTCGCTTATACGACGCTACACGAATCTTACTACCAAAAAGGTGTTGACCGGTAAGTTCGCCTCCAGTATTGTCTCACCATCCAAGCATGTATGAGCGGAAATACAGGAGGAGCCGTGGAAATAATAGAACTTCGGTCGAAAGCAGAGTTTGAGCTGGCGTTTCCCGTAGTTCGAGAGCTGCATGGCGAGCTGAACGAACGGAAGTACGCAGAATTGCTCGCCGAGATGGTACCGAGCGGCTACCGGATGTTTGCCGTGCGGGACGAGGGTGAGTTGGCCGCCGTGGCAGGGATGCAGGTCATCACCAATTTGTACTATGAGCGTCACCTCTACCTCTACGACCTCGTAGCGACGGCGCGTGCTAGGTCGAAAGGACATGGTGCGGCGCTAATGCGTCACGTCGAATACTTTGCCCGCAGAGAAGGGTGCAAGTATGTGGCTCTTGCTTGCGGCAAGGAGCGAGAGGGTGCGCTTCGTTTCTACGAGCGTTTTGGATTCGAAAGGCCGGGTTACACCATGCGGAAGGCCCTACATTGAGGTCCATAGAAGCATGAGTACCTGTCCTCGCTTCATTGGTGGAAAGGGATCGGGTGAAACTGGGATGAGAGAATGAGAGCATGACACAACGGTTAGGGCTCATCGGCATTCCCTCCAGCGTTGGCGCCCACTGGCCCGGCCAGGAAAAGGCGCCACGAGCGCTCCGCGAGGCCGGGCTGGTTGAGTACATTGAGGAGGCGGGTCTTCGCGTAACGGATCGTAAAGACTTACCAGCAACTCGCTTCCGGCCTGATCCAGGGCGTCGACATCCGCAGAATCTCGCCGCGGTAGTAGATGTTGCCCGTTCCGTGGCCGACAGGGTAGAAGTCACGCTGCGAGCTGGCGAGGTTCCGCTGGTAATCGGTGGGGACTGCACTATCGAGCTGGGCGTTATCTCCGGTTTCTTGCGTGCGGGCGAGGATCCCGGGCTACTGTACTTCGACGGTGGTGTGGATCTGCGTACCCCCCTCGATAACCCTACGGGTATCCTCGACTCAATGGGCGTTGCTCACATGTTGGGTGAACCTGGTTCGGCGGAGGAGCTCGCCACAATCGGGCCTCGTTTCCCGTTAATGGAAGACGAGAAAATAGTGCTCTTCGGCTACAGCCACAACGAGCCAGAGGTCGAGACCCTGGCGCGGCGGTCGATGCCCCGGTACCCTGTGGAGCGGGTGCGTCACGGACCAGAGAAGGTTGCCGCCGAGGCACTCGCTTACCTCGAGGAGACGACGGAAACGTTCGTGGTGCACTTCGACGTGGACGTGATCGACTTCGTGGACTTTCCCGTAGCCGACGTGCCCCAGATCAACGCGGGTCTGACATTTCGGGAAGCACTTGCGTGTCTCGGGGTGTTCGCCGCGAGCTCCAAGTTCGCAGGGCTCGTCCTTACCGAGTTCAACCCCGACCACGCCGACGAGGAGGGCGAGGCCGCAGCGGCCCTGGTCAGGGGAGTCGTGGACGCCGTCGCAGGGAAGAAGGCGCCAGAGAGATCAGACGACCCGACCGAAAGTGAGGGAGGCTAACTAGTTGGACAAAGAGGGTCGAAGCATCATAGTAGTCGACGCCCCCACGAACCTCGGGCTTAGCCCACCCAGCCCGGGGAGAAAGCCCGGCGTCTGCGCTCTAGCCTCCGCTTTGAGGGCCAATGGCATAGTCTCGCGCCTCGGCGCGATGGACGGCGGAGCCGTCACGTCGCCGCCGTACAGGCCGAAGATAGATCCGTCGACGGGGGTGCTTGGCGGCGAAGCCCTCAGGTCCTTTTCATTGGACCTCGCGGAGCGGGTCGGTGCGGTCGTGCAGGAAGGAAAGTTCCCCTTCGTGCTCGGAGGGGACTGCAGTATCCTCCTAGGCAACATGCTGGCCCTCAGGCGGCGGGGACGGTTCGGTCTGGTGTTCATCGACGGACACCTGGACTTCCGACATCCCGGCAACTCGGAGCTCCTCGGTGCGGCAGCAGGTGCCGATCTAGCCCTGGTCAGCGGCAGGGGGCCTGACCGGCTCGCGAACATCGACGGGCTGGGACCGCTCGTGCACGACGACGATACCGTTGCCCTCGGAGAGCGCGAGGACTACCCGGAGTGGAGGGATATACACGACACGGATATCACAGTGTGGGATCTGTGGAGGATGAGATCCCTCGGGGTCAACAGGGTCGCGCTGAAGACACTCGAGAAGATGAAGGCAAGTGGCGTGGAGGGGTTCTGGGTCCACTTAGACGCCGACGTGCTCGACGATGCCATTATGCCGGCAGTGGATTCCCGGCAGCCGGATGGGCTGGGCTACGCCGAGCTGATCGAGCTTCTGAGGCCGCTCCTGGGTTCCCCGCTGGCGGCGGGTATGCAAGTTACCATCTTCGATCCTGAGTTGGATAAAGACGGTAAGATCGCAGCGAAGTTCACCGATGCCCTAATCGAAGCATTCTCTAGCGCCCGGCGAGTGGTACAAGATACCGGAAATGCGAGAACGTGCGATCCTTCTCTATAGAAGATGCCAAGAGGCCGCGCCAATAGATGTTGGGCATCAGATCGGCGTAGTTGCTTATCGATCTTACAATGCGCCCTATAATTACATAGTTACGCGAATGCAAGGGTGACATTGACTCCACTCTGACGCTACTGGGAACGCAATACGGTGCAACACTATGCAACCTAGAGCAAAGAAATCGGCTTAGATATGGAAGATTTGCAACCCTGGGCAAACCCCAGCAACACCCGATCCATCACTCGTAATGAGGTTAGGTAAGCGGTTCGAGTCCGCTCGTCGGCTTTCTCCTCTTGATTGACGATAGTTCTGACGACAGTACGGGCGATACTTGGCGGCAAACGGCGAAGCGCATCCGGATGTAACGTCGTCAATATCCCCCATTCAGGCCATTCTACGCACGTCGCAGTACGCTGCGACAGCAACGGTGCCTAACTCTGGATCAGTTAGTCCTGGTTCGAATCCAGGTCCGGCAGCTTCTCCTGATCTCTGACAAATCGGCGCCCGAAGAGAGTTTTGTATATTGTAGGCTGTTGGTGTATTGCACTAGATAGAGGAGATCGGTGTTCGGGAACGCTGGGCACGCGGAAACTGCTGGGAAGCGTCTCTCTCTGAGACGCATCGAGAAGGCAGCCCGGTGCATCGATGAGGTGTTTCTGGGCAGTCCGCAGTACGAGGCCGAGGCTCTGGGCGAGGAGCTGGGGCTCAAGCTGGTGTGCAAAGTGGAGACCGCGAACCCGATCCGCTCCTTCAAGGGCCGCGGAACCGACTATTTACTGCACCGGCTGGGAGGCAAACATCCCGGGCGGCTCGTCTGTGCTTCGGCGGGCAACTTCGGACAGGGACTGGCCTACGCAGCGAGGAAGCGCGGCATACCCTTGACAGTGTTCGCCGCAGAGAACGCCAACCCCGCTAAGGTGGAGAGGATGCGAGGACTCGGCGCGGAGCTTCGCCTGGAGGGTAAGGACTTCGATGAGGCCAAAGCTGCGGCCCGCGTGCTGGCCGAGTCGGAGGGGTGGCGCTTCGTCGAGGACGGGCGTGAGGCGGAGATCGCGGAAGGGGCTGGGACGATCGCGCTGGAGTTGTGCCGCTGGCCTGAGTCCTTCGACGCGATCCTAGTACCCTTGGGCAACGGAGCGTTGCTCTCGGGCGTAGGAACGTGGATGAAGGCGCACGCTCCCTCGACGGAGGTGATCGGTGTCTGCGCGGAAAGAGCCCCGGCCATGGCTCTGTCGCTGCGAGAAGGCGCCAGGAAGATCACGGATACGGCCAACACGATAGCCGACGGCATCGCCGTGCGCGTCCCCGTCGAGGAAGCTCTTTCGGACCTCTCCGGCGTGGTGGACGACGTCCTTCTGGTGAACGACGGGACCATGGTGCGAGCGATGCGCCTCCTCTTCTGGAAGATGGGGCTCGTGGTCGAGCCGGCTGGGGCTGCCGGTGTCGCCGCACTGCTGGCCCACCGCGAGCGTTTCGCCGGGGCGCTGGTGGCTACGCCCCTGTGCGGCAGCAACCTGACCGGGGAGCAGGCCCGCCGGTGGCTGCTGGAGGACGCTTCCGATAGCGAAGAGAAGAATGATCGACCGTAGGGGGTCTAAAGCTTGCCGGTGCGCGAAGTCCTACAACTGGGGAATCCGACGTTGCGGGAGGTGGCCGAACCGGTCGAAGATCCCGGCTCGTCGGAGGTGACCGCCCTCGTCGCCGATCTCAGGGATAGCCTGGCCCACTGGCGGAGGACTACCGGCTACGGCAGGGCCATCGCCGCCCCCCAGATCGGGGTCAGAAAACGCGTCGTCTTCCTGAACCTTGGTGAGCCGTGGCCGATGATCAATCCGGCTATCGTCGAGCGCAGCGAAGAGACGATGGTCGTCTGGGACGCCTGCCTGAGCTTCCTATTCGTCTTCTGCCAGGTGGTGCGCCACTGCGAAGTCACCGTGCGCTACCAGGACCCCGAAGGGGCGTGGCACGAGCTAGAGGCCGGGGTGGAGAACGATCTTTCTGAGCTTTTGCAGCACGAGATCGATCATCTCGACGGGATCATGGCCGTGGACCGCATGGTTAGCCCCCGAAGCCTCTGTAGCCGCGAGGAGTTCGAGAAGAGACACAGAGCCGAGAGCCCGTACGCGAGGGGCGAGGGGGAGAGCTAGTAAATCCCTCCGCGGGGCTTGAGAAGTATCCCCTCGATGGCGCAAGCTGTTAAGGCTGCTTCTTAGCAGAGCAGATTTCCGGTATCTCGGCCTGCGAAAATATCTGCAGTGTAGAGTCGATCGGACCTAGGCAGAGCGGGTGGTGAAGAAGGAGGCAAGCGTGTACGCGAGAGTGACGAAATTCAAATTCTCGTCAGCAGTGGGGACGGAGTTGGTCCGCCTCGCCCAAGGACTGACGCCGATCCTGAGGAAGCACCCGGGTTTCGACGGCCTTCAAGTGCTGACGGACCTTAACGCGAGCGAGAGCATCATCCAGGTCCTGACGAGGCGGTCGCCACTACGACGAACGCTTCCACTGCAGCGGATAGTAGAGACCATCTACGGCAGGGTTCAGGTCGCTTTCCGAATTATCGCGGGCAGTTCAAACTGGTGGCGTTGGAGTGATCAGTGCGCCGCCGATTTGCTGCCACGGCTTCCCGTTTCACGGCTCGACGGCCTGCGGGTGCCTGGCGCGAACACGGGAAACCCTAAGTACTGTTTGACACCACTCTGGCACAACCGGGAACGCAATACGGTGCACCACGGAGCAAGCCAGAGAAAGAAAAACAGCTTAGATATAGGGGGTTTGTACAGGCTCGCAAACCCCTGCACCACCCTTATTATCACTCGTCTTGGTTGGTTATCTAAGCTGCCACTCTCACGATTGTCGTTCCCAGTGGCCGCTGATCCGAAATTACCGGACGATCTTGAAGTTGAAGATGGGCTTCTGAAGTGCACCGAACAACCTCAACCAGACGGGCAGCAGCATCTCGGTACCGCGCGCGGTGGTGATATCTCCCAGGTCGATGATGTCGGTCTAGCCGAAGCTCCAGAGCAGCTCGGTCACAGTTAATTTGGCCTCCGCGTCATCGCCGCTCACGAACACGGTGTGGTCAGCACCGGCAAGCTGAGTAGGATCGACCATTAGGTAGGCGTTCATGGTGTGTAAGGTCTTGACCACCCTCGCCTCGGCAAACCTCCTCTGGATCTGCTCGCCGAGGGAGTCGGTGTTCGACACCGAGAGCGTGGGAGGCATGCCCTTGGAGAAGTCTAGTGGGTTGAATATGTCTATGAGGATCTTGCTGCTAAGGTTCTCCTGGCCAGCCTGCTTGAGCGCCTCCAGCGAGACGGTCCCGGCCGTTGCGTTGACGACCATCTCTGCATGAGCGGCTGCATCACTGAAAGTGCCGAGCTTCACCTCGGGGTGCTCCTGCTGCCAGGCACTGAATGGGGGACTGCCATATTGGTCAGGCTCGGTGCGGGAGAGCGTCTCTTGCGGGTCGCGGGTGCCGACCATCACGTCATGACCTAGGCCCGCCAAGCGGGCCGCTATTGTCTTGCCGACCACGCCTGTGCCGAGGATGCCGAATCTCATTCGTTTGCATCTCCTTTCATATCTCCTACGCGACGACATCTTAGCGAGTTGAGCGTGCCATCGTAGGAACCCAGGCTTACCCACAAACCTAGTCGCTCGAGCAAGCACTCACTGGTTCCTTGATCCCCTGCGCTTTGATTCAGGGTCGCAAGAGTTGACCCTAATTTGACCCTAACCCAGACGCAATACCCTGCAATAGTGAGCAATCGAGAGGACAGAAAACCCTTTATCTATGCGGTATTTGCAAACCCCTGCAACACGCAGCAATCACTGACTGCACACTCGTAATGAGCAGGGGTAAGCGGTTCGAGTCCGCTCGTCGGCTCTCTGGACCGAAGTCGGTCGTACTGGCTAAGGTAGTCGGGTGGACGGACTCCGACCTCTCAACGTGAAGGGAGCACCAGCCAAGCAGTCCCCTCTTGTGACGTGACCGTCTGGAACACAACCTCCTAGCACTGATCTGCCAAACAAGGTTGGGCATTGCGTCTGCCAGTGTCTCCTTGAGCTGTTAACAGCTGGGGCGAGGAGCCTTGAGGGCGAGCGGGATGACGGCACCGACCAGCATTATCCCTCCTGTAGCGTAGAGGGCGAGGTCATAGGAGCCGGTCACGTCAGCCGAGCGCGCCAAGAGCAACGGGGCACCGAAGCCAGCGACCGACGATGCGGTAAGTATGCCTCCGTAGATCGTCCCGATATCCCGGTGGCCGTAGTAGGAGGCGGTCAACGCCGACATCGTCGCGTAGCCGCCCCCGTAGCAAGAAGCCACAGCTGAGGCTAGGACGCAAAACAACGCAAAGGATCCGGCTCCGAGCACCGGCATCAAGAGGAAGGCCGCGGCCTGCACCAAGAACATAGCGAGAAACACATTGGCCCCGCCGATCTTATCAGAGAGGATAGGCCACACCAGCCGCCCCGCTGTGTCCGATAGCGCGACGATCATTACGAAACCGGAGGCTACGGCGGCGGTGGCTCCGCCGATCGAGCCGGCCATCGCCTTGGCATCGGAGTAGACCGCGACCCCTGCCGTCGTGTTCACTAAGAACACGACCCATAAGGCGTACCACTGCCACGTCCCCAAAGCTCCGCGCAGGTAGTACGATGTCCCCACAGGTTTCTCATCGACTTGATCACGTCCCATAGGAACCGAGGACTCGCGATCCTCGAGAGGGGTCCTTACGAACCATGCGGCACCGCCGATCAGGGCGGCATAGGAGAGTCCCAGGACGGCGAAGGTCCGGAACGGTCCGCCGGTCGCCGAGAGGATGGTCGAGATGAGGGGGACATTTATCACCGGCCCGATGCCGAAGCCAACCACCGCTAGGCCGTAGGCGAGGCCTGGTCTGTCCGGGAACCACTTGGGAAGCACTGCGACGGGAACTATGTACCCCAACCCGCCGCCTACGGCGGCCACGATGCCGTAGGTGAAGTACAGGAAGGGAAGGCTCCCTTCGGCGAATGCACTCAGAAAGACGCCTGTCCCGAAGAGAACACCTCCCGCGACGCCGACGAAGCGGGGACCGACGTGCCTTAGCAAGAGGCCGGCTGCCAAGGTCGAGATACCGAACACGAAGATCGCAACGAAAAAAGCGACGTTCACGCCGGTGACACTCGCACCGTAATGCGCGGAGAGTGGCTGCCGGAAGACGCTCCAAGCGTACAGCGAACCGAGTCCTATTTGCATAACCACGGCGGCGACGGCGACCTTCCAGCGGTTCATGATGCTCATGCGAGACCGGCTACGACCATTACGTTGGCAAGGAGCCTCATCCGACGCGCCCCTTCTCCCCATCGGTCTTAAGCGAGGGATCTACCCTTGAGATGGGGGTATGATGAGAGTGCTGCTAGGCGCCATCTTGCGAGCGTACCATTCTATCCGTCTGGGTGCATACGAGGCGAGTTTGCGAGCCTGCACCTGCAGGAGTTCCTCGGAACGAGCTCTCCAAAAGGCAGATCTCCAAAAGGCTAATGTGGCGTGGTCCTTACCACACTGGCACTGCGGCGGCGAAAGCCTGTGCCTCAAGTTGTCTGGATCTGCGTCGCAGCTTCAAGGGTGTTCTAGGTAGCTCCGACATTACGTAACTCCTTGCGTGAGCCACCTGGCCAAGGTCATGGCGGTTGAGTCTCGGCCTCGATTAGGAGCTTCGGAGCCGATGGCTACGCCACAGAGTTAGAGATGGTCCTTACCGAGATGGAGGTGAGGACGGGCGCCAGGCTCTTAGGAGCTACGCTGAGCCGCTGGGTTGGCATCGTGAACTCAGTGCTTTGATGACTTAGGTCAGGGTCGCCCGTCCTCCTGATACCACTCTGATACCACCGGGAGCGCAATACAGCTCAACGCACGGCAACCCGAAGAAAGGAAACGCCCTTAGAAATGCGGTATTTGCAATCCCCTGCACACCCCTGCAACGCCTGATGGATCACTCGTAATGAGCAGGGGTAAGCGGTTCGAGTCCGCTCCTCGGCTCTCCTTCTATAAGATGTGGAGGTAAAACGTAGAGCGATGCTAAGGCCTGGGTAAGGAATTGGAGCTGAGCTTACTGTAAGACGTTCGTTACACCGCGTGACGCACCGGCGCTCACGTTGGTAGCGACGGTTGTCAAGTAGAATGAAGCAGTGAATCGTCCCGTAGGAACAGTTCACTCGTAATGAGCAGTAAAGCGGTTCGAGTCCGCTCGTCGGCTCCCCTTTTTACCTGCAAATACTGCAAAAAGGTAGAATGCCCTGCTCGCTCCACTGGGGACTTGGCAGCAGTAGGGCAGCAGTAGACTTTATCCTAAGGCCTCGTCCATACCGTCGGCGGTGTGCCTTCTCATCGAGGGCATCCGGTGCGAGCAGCGGTCGAGGACTGCCAGGGGTTGTCCTAGCCGCGAAAGCCAGAAAGGCAACCGCCGTGGCTCTACCCGCTTCAATAAAAACGCGGGGTTACTAGGAAGGATAAGGATGCGCCAGGCAGTGGAGGATGGCACCATCCTTCTGTTGGAATGGCATGACTCGTCGAAGGAGCGGATCGGGAAGGGGCACAGACATGTCCACTGAAGAAAACAAGATCATCTCTTGGCGCCTGCAGGAAGAAGTCTTCGGCCAAGGCAAGCTGGAGCTGGTCGACGAGTTACTGGCTCCCGATTACCTCAGCCATGCTCCCGGCGACCCAGAGCTTAGCCGCGGGCCCGAGGACATCAAGGAGATCGTACGTGCGTACCACTCGGCTTTCCCCGACATTAACTTCACCGTGGAGAAACAGGTAGCAGAAGGGGACATGGTGGTTACCCGCTGGATCGCCCGCGGCACCCATCAGGGCGAGTTCATGGGCTTGCCTCCTTCCGGAAGAAGGATCGAGGTGAGTGGGATGAGCATGGACCGCATCTCGGGGGGCAGGATCGTGGAGAATTGGAACAATTGGGAGGCCCTGGAGATGATGCGCCAGATAGGTGCCATCTCGGAATCCGAGCATACCCAAGGGGCATAGGGCCTGCGATGCAGGGAACACAAAACCCCTTTTCTAAGCGGAAAGTGCAACCTCCTACAACCATTGACCCACACTCGTAATGAGATTAGATCACCCGTTCGAGTCCGCAAGTTTGTTTCGCTTCATTCACTTAAGTACGCAACAACGCACTTTCACAATCCGGCTACACGGCACTGGCTCTTTATCTGCTCACTCGCCTTAACTATCGCGCCGACACGTCGCATCACAGGCCGAGGTCGTTCCAGTTGATCCAGTGCTCGGTGACTAGGTGCTCCTTTCGGACGATAACTAATGCACTAGCCTAAGAAGCAGTTACAAGCTCTGAGGGACGTTGAGGTAGGCCACCTCGAGCTCGTCCCTCGGAGGTTCATCAGTGAGTAAGTCGGCGAACTTGCGCCTCAGCTCCGAACCCTCCCTCCAGGGTCCTGTGGTGGCGAACTCGTCGGCGTGGGCCTTGCTCTCCCAGAAACCGAAGCCGACCATCCTATCCTTCTGGGGTTCGGCTAAGAGCATCGAGCCCTCGAAGCCCGGCTGCTCTGCGGCGACGGGCTCAACCTGCTCACCCCATAACCGGACCGCTTCCTCAAGTTGGCCTGGCCTCACTCGATAGTCAACCATCCCTACGTACATCTATCAGCACCTCCTCAAGTGTTTTGGCCTATCCCTCTTACGGCAGGTAATTCCTAACCCGTCTCTAATAATGCCACCTTAAGGACCTCGCCGCGCCCCCTGACACCTTATTCACCGAACTCCAGGGAACGGTATTTTCGGACTTCGAAAGTCTGTGTGGGATGCATTGGGGCTCGCTGGGAGGCTATCATGCCCTTGATAAGGGTCTCGCCCCCAGCCGTACAGGCTGTAGAGGGTGGTCGGCTCTCGCATGAGCCGAGCCCGAAAAGGTGGATAGACAGGGGTGATAAAAGTGTTCTCCTTCGAGGACAAGGTGGTAGTTGTCACTGGTGGATCCAGCGGCATCGGTCGTGCTACAGCAGTGGCATTTGCACGCACAGGAGCCAAGGTTGTCATAGCTGACATAAAGGAGGAAGGTGGGCACCAGACCGTCCAGCTCGTCAAAGACGCGGGGGGTGACGGCATGTTCGTGCGCACCGATGTAAGCCGCGAGGCGGATGTAGCGGCACTGATGGACGGTGCTGCAGAGACCTACGGGCGCATCGATTGCGCCTTCAACAACGCCGGACGCGAACTGAATGTCGGGATCACCGACGGCACAGAAGCGGACTTCGACGGGATCGTCGCCACTAACACCAAGGGGGTGTTCTTCTGCCTCAAACATGAGATCCGGCATATGCGTTCTACTGGGGGCGGTGCGATCGTCAACAACACCTCAGCAGCGGGACTTGTGCCCACTGATGTCAACCACCTCTACGGGATGAGCAAGCGTGCCGTCACTCACCTGACCCAGACGGGGGCCAGGCAAGGCGGGAAGCTGGGCATCCGGGTCAATGAGATCGCGCCTGCCCTGCTCATGACGGAGATGGTCAAGGGCTACTTCGAAGGACCAAACGCCGTACCTTTGGAGAACGTCATCGCACGACTGGCACTCGACCACGTCGGTCAGCCGGAAGATGCTACCGGGGCGGTGCTGTTCCTGTGCTCTGAACAGGCGTCGTTCATTACCGGTACGACCCTGCCGGTCGACGGCGGCTTCGTACTGTACAATGCCGGCTCCTATTAGCGGCGCCCGCTACTGATAGCAGTCACCCGCTCGGTCGAGATGTGCCCTCGGCCGCATATCCGACGGTCGGAACCGCTAGAGTCCGAATCATCCTCCATGTACCGATTCTTCCAAAGGAGAGCATCGGGATACCGTGAGGTTCTTCTGTAGGCAGTTCTCTGAAGTTGGCGAGGGACTTCTTGGGGTGGCATCATGCCGATGCATAAGATCAGTTGCTAGGCGGCGCGGGAAGGAGGAAAAGAATGTCGGAAGAGAACAGAGCGTTAGTACGCCGCGAGCTCGAGGAGATATTCAACGAGGGTAAGCTCGATCTGGCCGACGAGCTACTCAGTCCCGACTGCGTAGTGCACGACTCTGCCCTACCCGAACCGGTACGCGGCATCGAAGGTTTCAAGCAGCTACGAGCCGGTTACCACAGCGCCTCCTCCGACATACGCACTACCATCGACGATATGATCGCTGAAGATGACAAGGTGGTTACCCGCTGGACAACCCGAGGCATCCACGACAAGGGCGAAATGCTGGGCGTTCCTCCCACTGGCAAACAGATAGAGGTAACCGGGATAACCGTAAACCGCATCTCCGAGGGCAAGATAGCAGAGGACTGGACAGTATGGGATTCGTTGGGCCTCTTGCGGCAGCTGGGCGCCGTTCCTGTGTCGGGACATTCAGAGGTTCTCAGCCCCGACTAACCTTTAGCGCCCTCCGTGTTCTCCAAGTCACCCGTCAGGCGCGTAAGTGCCGACCAATACTTGAGAGGCGGCTGAGCAAGCTACCGATAGTGAACCAGTGTTTAACATTGGGCAAGCTTCTGCGCCGATCATAATCTTCTGCCAGCAGGGCGATGGCCGGGGCGGCAAGAGATGATCGTAAACTACTATAGTTGACCCTAGTTTGACCCTACACCGCACGCAATATTCTGCAATAGTAGGCAATATGCGGAACAGAAGCGGGGAGGCAAGTAAGCCAGAGAAGAGGAGAGAACACAGTCCATGTCCGAGGAAAGCGAGCTCAACGCCTCTAAACACACCATGGTCGAGCTGTGGGAGGAACACCTAAGCTACGAGTTCGAAGCCCACAGCACCGAAAAAACCTTGAGTACCATGACCGAGGACCCCGTCAACATAAACGTCCCCCTGCTGACCGGCGGCGTGGGAGTAGAGGAGGTGAGAAAGTACTACTCAGAGTACTTTATCCCCAAGAACCCGCCCGATACCGAGGTCACCCTCCTCTCGCGCACCGTGGGCGAGGATCGGCTGGTCGACGAGCTGATCCAGAAGTTTACTCACACCATAGAGATGGACTACATGCTGCCTGGCATCCCTCCAACCGGAAAAAGGGTAGAGGTTCCGGTTGCGGTGGTGGTTGAGTTTCGGGACGGCAAGATAGCCTCAGAGCACATCTACTGGGACCAGGCCTCGGTTTTGGTGCAGGTTGGGCTGCTCGACGCGAATACTCTGCCCGTAGTAGGCTCGGAGAGCGCGCGCAAGATGCTGGACCCGACCTCTGTGCCCTCTGAGTTGCTTATTGAGCGTGCCAAGCGAGGCAAGCTAGGATGAGGCTTGACGACGTTCCGGATGCAGCTCTGCCGGTGAACGTTCGCTAGAGCGACACCGATTGAGGGGCGTATGATCTTGGCAATTGTCAAGTTTAAGGTGGCTGTCTTAGATCTCCGCCTACCCGATGACACTGGAGCCATCGCGCGAGACTAGTCCTGGCGAAGGGTACTAATCTTGAACATCTGCCTCGACTCTGAGCCTCGAGAAGTCGGCCGTAGCGGGCGCGGACGACGTTGTGGATAAGCTCACCGCGCTGACGAGATGCCCGGTGCGATAAGGAGGATCACGGCAGGGGTTAGCGATCCGTCTGACACCACTGCGAGCGCAATACGGTGCAATACTGGGCAAGGCTGAGAAAGGAAACCCCTTTTGATATAAGGGATTTGCACTTCCTGTGCAACCCTCTCCAACGCCTGAGTCATCACTCGTAATGAGCAGTAAAGCGGTTCGAGTCCGCTCGTCGGCTCTCCGTTTTGCCTGCAAAATTCGTAAAAACGAAAAGCCTCGATGTTAATGTCGGGGGCTTTGTCAGCAGTAGACTCTATCCCAAAGCCTCGTCCATACCGTCGGCGGCGTGCCTTCCCATGCTGGGTATCCAGTGCGAGTAGCGGTCGAGTGTCATGGTTATCGAGGCGTGCCCCAGAAGGTGCAGTACAAGTTTCGGTGGACGCCGCGCCCAAGGAGCAGGACGACGCATCTGTGACGCAGGTTGTGTCAGCGGATAGGGCAGAGATCCGCGTGCTCGAGGTGCAGCTTAAGTGGCGGTTCACTTGCCGTCTGAGTTTGCGAGTATCAGCTCCCATATGTGTTGCGGCGAAACTCTAGTTAGCGGAAGAATTACGCAAAGTCTTTCGGCAACCTTCGCGGCGCTCATTGGTTTACTTAGTTCTATCCTTAAACCACTTACTCATATACTTTCGGAGGTGTTATCCACTGGAGGCGTCGCGGGGCGGACGTTGGCAAGGCCAGCTAGCGCGACGAAGACACCCAGCAGAACGAAAGCTGCGGTGCTGTACCCCCTTTCGAGCGACACTCCGACCAAGGGGATGATTACCATGGGCGCCAGGTTAGGCCCGGTCTGCAGGAAAGCTAAGGCGGCTGCAGGGTTGTTTGGGAATAGTCGCTGTGCCTCATCGATCATGGTAGCGTAGGGCAAAGCGAAGCCCACGCCCATGAGCAAGATCCAAAGAATCGCCGCCACAAACGATCTTTCGACGGCAAGCCCGATCAGGCCCGCTGCGGCGAGTAGCGGACTTAAGCCTGCCAACGCCGTGGCCGAGAAGCCAGATCCCGCGAGCCTTCCCCCTACTGGGCGCATCACCGTCGTCACGGCGAAGAGAACGAAGCCTAATAGTCCTGCCAGCCAAGCACCCATCCCGTTACCACCTTCAGTCAGATAATGGATAAGCCAAGTGCTCACAACGAGCGTGATGCCGTTGGCGGGGATGAAGAGCAACATGAGGCGCCAGAGGGGACTACTTCGAAGCGCCGCCGACAAGAATCCTGTGGAACTTCGTCTGCTAGGAGCAGCGGCGGGTACACGACCGCTGAAGGCGGGGAGGGCAGAGATCCCAACTAAGGCTGAGATAACAAACCCGATTCGCCAGTTAAGCCCCACATCTACTAGCAAGCCCCCGATTCCGAGAGCGAGCGCGATACCGAGGGTTACAGCTCCCCCGAAGAGTCCCAGCAGGCGCAAACCGCCCGACGCCCGGGCCACCATCGGGCCTACCACGAAAGCGAAGCCTGCTCCTAATCCTACTAGAACACGGCTCAGTAAGAGACCAGAGAACAAGGGACTGGCTGCGAACACCACATCCCCCAATCCCAGGAGCACACACGCAAGTACGACGGTCCTGCCCACCCCTATATGGTTGGCAAGAGGAGGGGCGAAGACCGTGATCACTACGATAGCGGCGAAGAACACCGTCATCAGCAACCCCACCGCCGATAGCGAAACCTCGAACGCGCGGGAGATTTGAGTGACGGCCGGTCCGACGTTCCCGCCCGTCCAACCAGCACCAGCCGCGAACAACTCAACTCCCACAGTCATACGCCTAGGTTGCCTTACGCTCATTGGGACTCCGTTCTAGGGATCCACGTTCGTTACTTAGGTGGCCTGTAAGGGCACGGCGCTTACGTTGTCACTCATGCAGTCACTGCTCGAGGGTCGAGGTCGAGATCCGAGTAGATCTCCTAGGCTACGCTGGGCATCACTAAGCCATGGGCTGCGCGGTCTCTGGCAATCTCGGCACCGGTGCTCATGTCTTCTGCAGTATCCGCGGTGCGGCGACCCTGGGCAAGATGCTGCTTATCTCCGGCTAGGGTATCTGGCATGTCAGAGGGTATGGAAGGCGTTCGATTGTGCAGTGATTGAGGCGAGTTCCTTGAAACGTTGGAAAGGAGACAGCGCTACAAGTATCCCTATTTCTAGAGGTACTGCGAGTTCCGCGCGGCTTCAACAGCGAAGGGCACAGCTTTCGCGTGGCAAGAGCCGCTGGTTGAACCAGCGTCGACTACTTGGAGAACGCCTTACTTGTTGGTAACACCGCCTGATACATACCCAAAGGTGGGCCTATGTGCGAGACTCTCTAGTGCTGACCATATGACGAGCTAATCGCAGGAGGTAGGACGTGATTCCGATCTTGAACGTACCGATGCTCTTCATCCGCGCCATGCAGGAGGGCTGGCGTTACCCTCAATTCAGGAGCCTCGTTACCCTCGCGGCTGTGACACTCGCCTCCGGGACGCTGTTCTTCTGTGTGGTTGAAGGCTGGAGCTTGGTTGACGCCTTCTACTTCAGCGCCACAACCCTTACCACCGTAGGCTTTGGTGAGCCCGCACCCACCACAGCTTTGGGGAAGCTCTTCACTGTCTTCTATATCTTTGTCGGAATAGGTATCATATTGACCTTTATCAATGCTATGGCGGAGATCTCACTCGTGCGGCGTGGTATAAGTCCCGAGCGGGCCCGTCGGGATTACGAAGATATGCATCAGTCCGACCAGTGAAGCATGTATTTCCTGCGATTTTGGCACGCATCGTGCGACAGTTTACGCGAAACTAACTATCAGATGCTTTACGCTTGCTCGCTTTGGCCCCGCCTTGGTGCACCTTCAGAACGGGACCTATAGATTTGCCCTCGGTCAGTTTGTTTATTGTGGTGGGCACCAACATTAGGACACTTGGGAACTCTGTCTCCTGTGTCAGCACGATAGGCTAATAGCGTGGAAGTATGGAGGGGGGCGGAGTGTTATCTCTGAGGTTGCTGGAAGAAGCGAGGAGTTGGGCATGGAGCGCAACCAGACACAACGGACAGCCACTCAAGCGGGGCCGGTCACCATGGTCGTGACCAGGGACGTCGTTCCGGGACGTGAGCGCGATTTTGACGAATGGGTACATCTCATTGTCTCTGAGGCTGTCCGCTTCGGCGGTCAGGGAGCCTCAGTCATCACCCCTGATGCGAGCATGCGCACCCATCGTGTGGTCGTGTGCCGATTCGCAAACGAAGACTCCTTGAAGGCTTGGGAGGAGTCGGAAGAACACAATAGACTCATGCAGGAGGCCGAAGAATTCTCTACGCCGCGCCTCCAGCGGGCGACGGGGCTGGAAACGTGGTTCACGCTCCCCGGCGAGGGTGCTATGGTCCCACCGCCGCGGTGGAAGATGGCTCTCGTAACCTTGATTGGCATCTATCCGCCGGTCGTAGTGCTGCTAGCGCTTGTGGTGCCGCGTGTAGAAGCTTGGCCCCTGTTAGCACGCGCGGCGGTGATCCCGCTCGTACTTGTCCCTCTTTTGACCTATATAATCATGCCGCTGCTGAGCAGGCTTCTACGCGACTGGCTGTACCCACACAAGATGAGCCCTCCAACATAGAACTCCACTCCAGGTATTGTCACGATACGAAGGTTCCGAACACACCTGTTTTGTAGGATGGAAGAAGAAGGAGCTTAACCAGGGAAGGAAGTGAGAATGGCTGAGGAAAAGAGAGCCAAGGCCGCGTCCCGTCCTCAAGAACTGGGCGTGATGGAGGGAAAGGGATTCTACAACGAGCACTCGAAGCCGCAGCACAGCTCCGTGGCGTTCGGGCTTCCACTGCTAACCCGCGCGGTCGAGGCCGTTCCCCTGCCGACCCCGGGCGAGGTATTCCAAGTTGCCGATTACGGGGTGGCAGGGGGGCACAATTCCGTGGAGCCGATGCGGACGGTGATAGATCTGATTCGGCGTCGGGTGTCTGCCGAGCTCGCCGTCTCGGTTTTTCATACCGACCTACCAACCAACGATTTCGATACGCTCTTTAAGTTGCTGTCCTCCCCCGACGGTTATTCGTGGGGGGTACCCAATGTCTTCTCTTACGTGGAGGGTAGGTCATTCTATGAGCGGCTTTTCCCGGCGTCTCAGATCCACATCGGCTGGAACGCGATCGCCGTGCACTGGATCAGCCGCGTCCCGACAACCATCCCGAACCACATCTGGTCCAATCGAGCGACCGGTGCCGTAAAGGAGGCCTTCGCCCGGCAGTCGGAGCAGGACTGGCACTCTTTTCTCGAGCACCGGGGGCACGAATTGCGGCCGGGAGGACGCCTGGTCGTCTTGGGCGGGGCCAGCGACGAACGTGGAAGCAGCGGCGCCGAAGGGCTCCTGGATATGGCGAATGCGGCGTTGCAGGAGATGGTCGCTGAAGACACGCTTAGGCACGGCGAGTACGAACGGATGGTGATTCCGACGTACAACCGGACTTTCAAGGAGTTCGAAGCGCCGTTTTCTGGAGACCTTGCGGCCGGCGTCTTGGAACTCGAGTCGTCCTCGGAGGTCGCATTGCCCGATCCCTTCTGGCCAGAGTACCAGCGAAGCGGCGACGCCCAGGCGTTTGGCACCGCTTACGCGGAATTTTTCCGAGCGGCTTACGGACCTTCGCTCTTCGGGGCGCTGGATGCGGACCGTACACCCGACGGGCCGACGAAGATCGCCGAAGCGTTCTACGAGCGGCTCCGAGAGAAGGTTGCGGCTGACCCCGTCACCGCCTCGTGCGCTTGGCGTGTGGTGCTCCTGCTCATCGCCAAGAGGTCGGAGCGCTAAGCACTGGGTCATTAAGAAACGCAAGTTAATGGAAAGAGTTGAAGGCCGGCGAGTGTTCTACCCGTGCCCGGCCTTGCTCGACGGCGCATGCGACTCGCACGGCGCGCAGATGACCCAAGGTATTCACGGCTGCGCATAGATTTGACCCTAGTTTGACCCTAACCCGGACGCAACACTCTGCAATCCCAGGCAATCGAGGGAAGAGAAGACCGCTTACATATGCGGTATTTGCAAACCCGTGCAACGCTCAGCAACTACTGACCGCACACTCGTAATGAGCAGGTCAGCGGTTCGAGTCCGCTCGTCGGCTCTGCAAAAAGTACCGTTTTGCAGGTAAAACATGGTCGCGTATGCTTGGTGCAGTGAAGGCCCTTGTCCCAACTTACTGCAACCGTACCGCAACCCGTTTGATCCAAGGGTCTCTCTGTGTGGCGTTCTGGGGGGCGGCGACCCTGACTCGGAGCGCATTTCCCGGCTAAACAAGAGCAGGTAATGCGCTCGTTCACCTTTACGTCGGTGACCTTACTTTCTGTGTCCAAGTGACCGGGTTAGGGGCGGAGTATGCGTATCCATAGGCGGAGCGGTCCCCGCCCCCTCAAGCGTACGGTTTAATGCCTTTACACTACCTGGTGCCGCGTTATCGCAGCCCGCCAGGAGTATTTCACTCCATTGCGTCGGTCCGGCGAAGAATCCCTTGCCGCCTTTAAGGTTCGGCGTCATACATCACCTTGACAAAACGAGATCCGCCTTATTCGCCAACGCTCCCAGTTCACGTTTGCAGCCCATTACTCACCTACAGCTGGTGAGCTTGACTGCTCCTGAACCCTCTTTACCTTCTCGACGTCTGCGAACCGTTCCCTTGCCACCTCCAGAAACGGATTCAGGACCACGGTAGGGTCATCGCGACGCCAGATCATTCCTAACTCTACTGTGGGCGAGAGCCCACGTATCGGTTTGTAGGCAACGCCTCTGCGGGGGATGTTCTGTAGCGAGCAGGGTACCAACGCCACTCCGATGCCGCCGGCGACGAGGCCGACGATGGTCTGCATAAGCCAGACGTCCTTTTGCACCGCGTTTGGGGTGAAGCCCGCCTGGCGGCATGCTTCGGTGACCTGCCCGTACAGTCCCGGCATCCTCTGATAGCGCGCTGGGAGAATAAAAGATTCCTCCGCTAGAGCTTGCAGCTCTACTCGGCCCTTCGAGGCGAGTGGGTGTGCCTCCGGCAGAGCGACCACGAGGGACTCGCGCGTGATGCATTCGATCTCGAGGGAAGGATCGTTGAGTGGTAAGTACACAAACCCCACGTCGATCTGCCTCTCGTGCAGCCGCTGCACCACGCGATCCGGCCGCATCTCGCGCAGAAAGAGTTCGACGCCAGGGACGCGTTCTCGAAAGGCGTGCAGTATGGGCGGGAGGGCTTCGTTGGAGGAAGAAGGTACGAACCCCAACGTCAGTCGCCCGACCTGCCCGTGGCCGACACGCCGAACCGCGCGGACGGTCTGATCCAGCTGCACAAATATCCGCCGCGCTTCCTCCAGCAACAACGCGCCAGCCTCGGTCAGCCATACTCCACGGTTGGACCTCTCGAACAGCCGTACCCCAAGTTCTTGTTCCAACTGCTTTATCTGGTGGCTCAGCGGCGGCTGCGCGATGTGAAGCCTTTCGGCCGCGCGGCTAAAGCTCGATTCTTCGGCCACCACGACGAAGTAGCGTAACCGGCGCAAGTCCATGCGGGCACTATACCATGTTCGTATATTCATCTTACAAAGTATGTATTTGAAGTATGGCTCTCCAGGGGGCATGATTATCCAAAGGTCTAGAAAACCTGGGGGAAGGCAAGGTTGCGTACGGATACAGCTCATGTCGGTAAAGTCTCGAGGTGCCCTTCCTCATTCACCGGCGGTGAAACAGTCGCTTCCTCCACTGACACGCAGCGATGCTGTTTAGCAAAGAGAACTGCGAATGAAAGTAAAGGAGTACGAGAGTGGCGGATGTGGTAAGCCTTCGAGAGGCTGTCGCGGAACTGGTGCGAGACGGTAACTCGGTAGCTCTCGAGGGCTTCACGCACCTCATCCCCACCGCAGGGGCGCACGAGATCATCCGCCAGGACCGCGAGGACCTGACCTTGATCCGGATGACGCCGGACCTGATCTACGACCAGATGATCGGATCAGGTTGTGCGAAGAAGCTCATCTTCTCGTGGGGCGGGAACCCAGGCGTCGGCTCTCTGCACCGCTTTCGCGACGCCATCGAGAACGGCTGGCCGCGTGCTTTAGAGATAGAAGAGCACTCCCACGCCGGGATGGCCAACCGCTATGTCGCGGGGGCTTCAAACCTACCGTTCGCTGTACTACGTGGATACGTTGGCACGGACTTGCCGAAAGTGACAAACACAATCGCTCCGATCACGTGCCCCTTCACGGGCGAGGAGCTGGCGGCGGTGCCTGCCCTAAGCCCCGATGTCTCAATAATCCACGCTCAGCAGGCCGACCGCCGGGGGAACGTCGCGATGTGGGGCATAACCGGTATCCAGAAGGAGGCTGTCCTCAGTTCGAGGCGTGTTATCGTCACGGTCGAGGAAGTGGTCGAGGCGTTCGAGCCGCATCACTCCCAGGTCGTGCTACCTTCCGTTGCTGTTGACGCTATCGCGGTAGTGCCTGGTGGGGCGTACCCCTCCTACGCCCACGGCTATTACGCCCGCGACAATTCCTTCTATGAGGCATGGGATCCGATCGGTCGCGACCGCGAGCGCTTCCGCGAGTGGATGGAGCGGCACGTACTCAGTACGGAGGATTTTGCCGAGCATCTTGAGAGCATACAGGAAGCGGAGGTGAGCTGGCGATGAGCTCAAACGAGATGAGCTCGAATGAAAGCTCATACACCAAGGACGAGATGATGACGGTGGCCGCCTCAAGGGAGTTGCGCGATGACGCGCTGTGCTTCGTCGGGATAGGGCTGCCGAGCGAGGCGGCAAACCTGGCGCGCGCCACCTACGCACCTAACTGCGTGCTGGTCTACGAGTCGGGGCCCATCGGGGCCAAGCCTGATGTTCTGCCACACTCAATCGGGGACGGCGTACTCGCCGAGAACGCCGACTCCGTCGTGCCGATACCCGAAATCTTCAGCTACTGGTTGCAGACCGGCCGCATAGACATCGGCTTCCTCGGGGCCGCCCAGATAGACCGCTTCGCCAACATTAATACGACCGTTATAGGGTCTTACGAGAAACCGAAGGTGCGTCTACCCGGCGCAGGAGGGGCTCCGGAGATCGCCGCATCGGCCAAAGAGGTGATCATTGTGCTCAGGCACACGCCGCGGGCTTTTGTCGAGGAACTCGCCTTCAGGACGTCTGTGGGGTATCTCGACGGCGGCGATTCACGCGAAAAGCTTCGTTACCTCGGCGGTGGCCCCACGGTTGTCATCACCGACCTTGGCATCTTGCGGCCGGACCCCGAGACCAGGGAGCTCACCCTTGCCAAAGTGCACCCTGGGGCGAGCGTCGAGCAGGCACGCGAGGCGACGGGCTGGGATCTGAAAGCAGCGGAAGATCTGGGCACTACTGACCCCCCGAGCGAAGAAGAGCTTCGAGTCCTGCGCCACCTCCGCGCTAAAACCGAGGCGGCAAATAAAGACATGCAGGTCCTTCGCAACCTGCAAGCGAGGATAGGGGCGGCGAGAGAGGACGGGAGAAAGTGACCGAGCACGCGACCTGCGGAGTAGTCCCCGGCAACACCGGCGGAGTCCGCTGCTGGAGTCTGCTCGACCTACGGGCAGAGAGGAGCACCTAGAACATGGCCTACGAAGGAACTACCGAGGCGTGGATCGTCGGTGCGGTACGAACTCCCATAGGCAAGCGCGGCGGCGCCTTGAGCTCCGTGCGCCCTGACGACCTGGGCGCCCTGGTTCTGGAGAACCTCATGGAGAGGACAAGCGTCCCACCCGACGAGGTCGAAGACGTCTACTTAGGGTGCGGAAACCAGGCCGGCGAAGACAACCGTGACGTCGCCAGGATGAGCCTCCTGCTGGCCGGCTTCCCGGAGACCATCGGCGGCGCAACCGTAAACCGGCTGTGCGGCTCGGGACTTGAGGCGGTGGCCCAGGCGGCCAGAAGCATCATGCTCGGGGAGGCCGACGTGTACATAGGAGGGGGAGTGGAATCCATGAGCCGTGCCCCTTGGGCGGTGCCGAAACCCGAGCGCCCTTTCCCGACCGGACATGTGACGATGCAGGACACCACTCTAGGCTGGCGGTTTGTCAATCCGAAGATGGAGGAGATGGGCCACACCAACTCTTTGGGCGAGACGGCCGAGAATCTAGCTGAGGAGCGCTACGCGGTGACCTCCGAGGAGGAGCAACCGGAGGGTCTGGCCGGCGATTATGACATCTCCAGGGAGGCTCAGGATAGGTTTGCCCTGAGAAGCCACCAGAAGGCCGTGGAGGCCACCGACGAGAAGCGTTTTCGGGAGGAGATTGTGCCGGTCACGGTCAAGACCCGCAAGGAAGAAACCGTGGTGGAGGCCGATGAAGGTCCCCGCCGGAGCGCCTCACTGGAGAAACTCGCCAGGCTCCCGCCTGCCTTCAAGGATGGTGGCTCGGTAACCGCAGGCAACTCAAGTTCACTCAACGACGGGGCTGCGGCGCTCCTGGTCGTGTCGGCCGAATACGCTCGGGCGCACGGCCTCGAGCCGATGGCCAGGATAAGGAGCATGGGGGTGGCCGGGGTTCCGCCGCGCGTGATGGGCATAGGACCGGTGCCCGCGACGAAGAAGGCCCTGGAGCGGGCAGATGTATCACTGGACGATATTGGCCTGATCGAGCTCAATGAGGCCTTCGCGGCCCAATCGCTGGCAGTGCTCTACGAGTGGGGGATGGACCCGGACGACGAGAGATTGAACCCGAATGGTGGAGCAATCTCGCTCGGGCACCCGATAGGGTGCTCGGGAGCCAGGATTCTTACGACATTGCTGCACGAGATGCGTCGCCGAGAAGACGTGGAGCTGGGACTTGCCACCATGTGTATAGGGGTGGGACAGGGAATCGCCATGGTCGTCGAGAAGGTCTGAATGAGAAGAGCACCTCGTATGGCACAGCAATCGAGGAGCGGAGTCGCCGGGTATCGGCGCGATGATGCTGAGGTTCATCCACCTTACCTATATCCCGACTACAAGGGCACACGCCTGCGGGCGCCGGAGAAGCCGCTCATCATCTTGCCCCACACACTCACGGAGATAACTGGCCCCGTCTACGGTCACGAGCCGGTAGGCTCGTTGGATCACGACCTGACGCGCCAGCACAAAGGGGAGCCTTTAGGAGAGCGCATCATCGTGCACGGCAGGGTGCTCGACGGCGACGGCCGGCCGGTCAGGAACAGCCTCGTGGAGATCTGGCAAGCCAACGCCACCGGGCGCTACATCCACCAGGGCGATAGACACCCGGCGCCGCTCGACCCGAACTTCAGCGGGGCGGGACGTTGCCTGACCGACGACGAAGGCCGTTACCGGTTCGTGACAGTAAAACCCGGCGCCTACCCTTGGGGCAACCACTACAACGCCTGGCGGCCAGCCCACATCCACTTCTCCCTCTTCGGGCCTGCCTTCGCGACCCGTCTCGTCACCCAGATGTACTTCCCAGGAGATCCACTCTTCGACCAGGACCCCATCTTCCGCTCGGTGCGTGACCCCAAAGCGCGGGAACGATTGATCTCGTCCTTCGACCTGGAGGCGACCGAGCCGGAATGGGCGCTGGCATACCGCTTCGACATCGTTCTTCGCGGGCGCGAGGCGACGCCGACGGAAAGGAATCACAAGTGACGCCCGAGCCCCGGCTAGAGCCCACACCCTCGCAGACTGTCGGTCCCTTCTTTCACTTCGCCCTCACCGAGGAGGATCGGTCGAGACTCGTCGCACTCGATCACCCTCGGGCCGTCCGGATCGAAGGCACGGTGCACGACGGCGCAGGCGAGCCCGTCACCGACGCTATGGTGGAGATCTGGCAAGCGAACAGCAACGGCCGCTACGCACACCCGGAAGATCACCGGGACGAGCTTCCCCTTGAGGAAGGCTTCACCGGCTTCGGTCGCTGCCAAACCGATACCGAGGGACGGTTCGAGTTCGTAACGGTCAAACCGGGCGCCGTACCCGGCCCGGATGGACTGCCCCAGGCACCGCACATCGACGTTGCGATCTTCGCGCGGGGTCTGCTCAGGCAAGTCGTGACCCGCATCTACTTCCCCGATGAGGAGGAGGCCAACGCCGCCGATCCGGTTCTCACGTCGATCGAGGACCACGACCTTCGCTCGACTCTCACAGCCCGCGGTTCTCAGGAAGGCCACCTGCACTTTGACATCAATCTGCAGGGCGAGCATCAGACCGTATTCTTCGATGTCTGAGGACCTGTTCGAACCGCTCTTCGTGCCGGATGAAATCCGGGAGGCGCTCGGGGGCCGCGCATGGCTGCAGGCGATGCTCGATGCGGAGGCGGCGCTGGCGCTTGCCGAGGCGCGGGCCGGCTTGATCCCGGACGAAGCCGCCGTAACGATAGCCCGGTACTGCGATGCAGACCGCTTCGATCCGGAAGAGATCGGCCGGAAGGGGCGAGCCGCGGGCAACCCCGTCCCACCGCTGGTGCGGGCGCTCACGGCCGCCGTTTCTGGCGAAGCCTCCGGAGACGCGGGTAGCTACGTACACAAAGGAGCCACTAGCCAGGACATCGTGGACACCGCCGCGATGCTCGTCGCGCGTAGGGCTGTGGACCTCATCCTCGTCGAGGTCGATGGGATCGCGGCGGCGTGCGCGCGGCTCGCAGACGAGCACCGTGCAACCATCATGGCCGGGCGAACGCTGCTGCAGCAGGCTCTTCCGACAACCTTCGGCCTCAAGGCCGCCGGCTGGCTGGTCGTCGTTCTCGAAGCCCGCAGGCAACTCTTCTCCGTACGCGAGTCGGGGCTGGCCGCACAGCTCGGGGGAGCGGCCGGCACGCTCGCCTCGCTCGGCGACTCTGGCACCGAGGTTCTTAAGGAGTACGCCCGGGAACTCAAGCTTGCCGAGCCCCTCGTTCCCTGGCACACGGACCGATCTCGCATCGCAAAGATCGGTGGTGCGCTCTCGCTCCTCTCAGGCGCGCTCTGGAAGATCTCGCTCGACATCATCCTGATGGCCCAGACAGAGGTGGGGGAGGTCTCGGAGCCCGCGGGCGCCGGACGTGGAGGTTCCTCGACGCTGCCCCACAAGCGAAACCCCATCCTCTCCGTGACCGCGGCTGCCTGCTCGCGACGGGTGCAGGATCTAGCACGCACGCTGCAGTCGGCGATGGCAGGAGAACACGAGCGGGCAGCGGGCGCCTGGCACGCCGAGTGGGAAGCCCTCTCCGACGCCTTAGCCCTCACCGGCGGGACCGCGGCCGCGGTCCGGGAGGCGACGGAGGGCTTGGAGGTGTATCCCGAGAAGATGAAGGAGAACCTTGACGCCAGCGGGGGTTTGCTACTCACCGAACGCGTGACGACGCTAGTCGCTGAACACCTCGGGCGGCTCAAGGCGCACGATCTGGTCGAGGCTACCTCCAAGCGCACACTCGAGAGTGGGAAATCCCTGCGCGATGAGTTACTCGCAGAGCCGGCGCTCGTGGAAGTCCGCTCCGAAGAGAACATCGACGATGCGCTCGACCCAGCAGGCTATCTCGGTTCGACCGGGGCGTTCGTCGACCGGGCCCTGGGACTCTACCGCAAGGAGGTGCAGGCATGAAGGCGGAGTCCGCCGTCGAGGTACACCACCTGCTCGAAGGCCCCGAGGATGCGCCGGTTCTCGTGCTATCGAACTCTTTGGGCACGACGCTCGCGATGTGGGACGAACAGGGGCCTGAGCTGAGCAAACGCTTCCGCCTCGTGCGCTACGACCACCGTGGCCACGGCGCCTCACCCGTACCGCCAGGCCCATACAGAATTGAGGACCTCGCACGCGACGTTTTGGTGTTTCTCGACCGGCATGAGGTGGAGCGCTTCTCCTTCTGCGGCCTCTCTATCGGAGGGATGGTGGGGATGTGGCTGGCCGGCGAGGCACCGGAGCGCGTCGAGCGCCTGGTGTTGTGCTGCACAGCGGCCCGATTCCCACCCGACACGTTTGATGTGCGTGCCCGGACGGTCCGCGCCGACGGAATCGATGCCATCGCGGATACGGTGGTGGACCGCTGGTTTACCCCTGCCTTTCGGGAAGGACAGCCCGAGATCGCAGGGTGGGCCCGACGTATGCTGGTGGAGACCCCCGCCGAAGGCTACGCGGGCTGCTGCGAGGCTGTCCGGGACACTGACCTAAGGGACACGCTCGGCACGATCTCCTCGCCTACCCTCGTTATCGCCGGCGCTGATGACCTCGCCGCCCCGCCGGAAGGGGCGAAGTCGATCCGCGACTCCATCCCCGAGGCTCGCCTCGAGGTTATCCCGGACGCCGCCCACCTCGCCAGCATAGAGCAGCCCGAGGCCGTGACGCAAGCGGTCCTCGATCATCTGATCCCGGTCGTGAGGGAGTGGAGATGAACCCGGGTGAATCTGCCCACGAGCGCGGGATGAAGGTGCGTCGCGAGGTCTTGGGTGACGAGCACGTCGACGCCGCCATAGAGCGCCAAACGGATTTCACTGCCGACTTTCAGGATTTCATCACGCGCTATGCCTGGGGCGAGATCTGGATCCGTCCTGGCCTGGACCGCAGGATTCGCAGCTGCATCACCCTGACCGCGCTGGTAGCGCTGGGCAAGCTCGATGAGCTGGAGATGCACGTCCGCGCGGCCCTTCGAAACGGTCTTACGCAAGACGAGATAAAGGAGGTTCTGCTGCAGTGCGCTGTCTACTGTGGAGTACCGGCCGCCAACTCCGCTTTCGCCGTCGCCCAAGGTGTACTCGCCGATGGCGGCCGGCACCCGGAAGCGAAAGGGGACGCACCGGATTGATGGCCCCAAGTACCGCCAGGTTGCTTATGGATGGGAAGTGATTATGGTTCAGACCGCAAGACCAACAAACGCCCACTATCCGGTTGACCCGGATTTCGGTCCGCCCGGTCTTGATCGCCTTCTGGTGCCCTACCCGTGCCTCCCGGGGCTCCAGAGGAGAACGTATGAGGGGGGTCGAGGATGAAGGTGTACGAAGCGGTCGCAGAGACCCTTAGTCGGCTCGGGGTTGAGACGACCTTCGGGCTGGTCGGCAGCGGAAACTTCGGTCTTATCGACCACATGACGAGGCAATGCGGCATCGCATACCACGCCTCTCGGCACGAGACGGCCGCCGTTGCGATGGCGGACGGCTACGCCCGCGTCAGCGGCAAGCTGGGCGTCTGCACCGTCCACCAGGGGCCGGGTGTCACCAACACCCTCACCGCCATGACGGAGGCCGTGAAGGCCGGGACCCCTTTGCTCCTGCTGGCGGGCGACATCGCGACCACCGCGCTCTACCAGAACCTGGACGTAGATCAGGACTCCGTTGCCGGTTCGGTGGGGGCCGGCACCGAGGAGATACGCAGCGCGAACACCGCTGTCGAGGACATCGCCCGCGCCGCGCGACGGGCGAAGATCGAGCGCCGACCGATAGAGATCTCGCTGCCCATAGACATACAGGAGCAAGAGTGCGAGGCGAAGGAACCGCCCGCGTTCGTGGAGCAGGAGATCGCCGCCCCTCGACCGTCCGAGGAGGCCGTCTCGCGGGTCGCCGATCTGCTGGAGTCCTCGAGCCGACCCGCGATCATCGCCGGGCGGGGCGCGGTGCTGGCGGGCGCTCGTCCGCAGCTGGAGGCGCTGGGAGACCGGATCGGGGCGCTCTTCGCCACGTCGATGATGGCCAAGGGCTTCTTCGCGGGCAGCCGTTTCGACCTCGGCGTCTCAGGGGGGTTCGCCTCCCCGCTCGCTGCGCGCTACTTGGGCGAGTCGGACCTCGTGCTCTCCTTCGGTGCCAGCCTGAACACTTGGACCACGAAGCACGGCACGCTGTTTTCCCCTTCGGCCCGGATCGTCCACTGCGACCTCGAACCGTCGGCGATAGGTCGCATACTGCCCGTGAGTCTGGGCGTTGTCGGCGACGCGGCCGAGATCGCTGAGGCGCTGCTCGAAGAGCTCACCCGCCGAAACGCGAGGTCGGAAGGCTTCAGGACGGATTCCGTAAGGCGAAACATCCAAGGCTTCCGCTGGGAGGACGAGTTCGAAGACGAGAGCACCGAAGATACGGTGGACCCGCGTGCCGCGCTCATGGCCCTCGAGGAGATGCTGCCTGAGGAACGCACGGTCGCAGTCGACTGTGGGCACTTCGCCGGGTTCGCCGCGATGCATCTCACTGTGCCGGATGCCGCGGGATTCGTCTTCGCCGAGGCTTTTCAAGCCGTGGGGCTCGGCATGGGAACGGGAATGGGCGCCGCCGTGGCGCGTCCGGACCGGTTGGCGGTGGTTGTCGTGGGGGATGGCGGGTTGCTGATGAGCCTCGGCGAGATCGACGCGGCGGTGAAGATGGGCGTCCCCATGCTCGTCGTGGTCATGAACGACGCCGCCTACGGCGCCGAGGTCCATCACTTCCGCTCCCTGGGCCTGCCCACCGACCTCGCGCTCCTCGGAGGCATCGACTTCGCCGCGATAGCGGGCGCCATGGGCGCGAGCGGGCTCGAGGTGCGTGGCGACGGCGACCTCAAACGGTTGGAGGAGTGGCTCGAAGAGCCCGACGGGGTCATGGTCGTCGACTGTAAGGTCAACCCTCGGGTGGAAGGAGAATATTTGAGGGAAGCGTTCGTTGCCGAGGCGTAAACGACGCGGTCGGTGGTGCCGGACGTAGCGCCCGCCGCGCGGGGGAAACCGGAGCGCGTGTCGCTCGGATGGGAATTCGCGAAAGCCCTAGCAGAGTTGCTAGCGGGAAAGGAGATGCAGGTGGAAGCAAGCACCGAAGTCAAGACTGCACCGTACCCGGGGTTCCGGACGTTATGGATCTGGCTCGGACTGGGATGGGTGGCGAGCGGCGTCGATCGCACCATCACCGGACCGGTAATGACCTACATGATCGACAACAAGGTTCCCCTTTTGCAGGGCGTAGCGAACCCCTTCGCCGTCAGCGGGTTGGTTGGCAGCCTGTTGTTCGCGGGTTATATGCTGATGCAGTTCCCGGGCGGGTACGTGGGGGACAAGCTCGGGCACCGGACCGTGATCGTCATAAGCATCGTCTGGGCCGGCGTGGCCACCATCCTGAGTGGGCTCATGACGGCCCTAATCGGGCTAGTTGCCCTGCGCGTGATCACCGGTCTCGGGGCCGGACTTTTCTACTCCAACGACCGCAGCGTCATCACCGAGCAGACCCCCTTCGAGAAGCGCAGCCTCGGCATGGGATTCGTCATCACGGGGTTGGCGATCGGGATCACGCTGGCGTTCTTGCTCGCCCCGCCGCTGATCGGGTTCGGAACCTCGGTCTTCGGTGCCGAGGGCGCGTGGCGGATGCCGTTCATCGCGCTTGGAGTGGCGGCCGTGGTTATCGGCATCGGCATGCACGTGTTCTTCAGGGGGCAAGGAGGGGAACACGAGTTCAGGCCGGCCTACGGGGCGGCTCTGGCGAGGTTGGGCACCTACGCCGCCATCTTCCTGGTTGCCGTGGTGGGCATCTACTTCGTTGCCACCAGGGCGGGGCTGCCCGAATGGGGGGTCGCGTTGCTCGAACTCGGCGTCGCGCTCCTGCTGGTGGGCTTCATCTTCGCCAGATTGGGCGGGGAGATTTCCCCGGTCCTCTACAACAGGGACCTCTTGCTGATCTACATCGCGGCCATCGCCATCCTCTGGAACCTCTGGTTCTTCGGCTTTTGGTCGGTCTCTATCATCGGCGACGCGGCGCAGTCCTCGTTCCTACAGGCAGCGCTGACGGCGGCGTTCAATGCAGGAGCCGGCATCCTCGGCTTCCCCGCCGGCGGGTGGCTGGCCGACTACGCCAAGCGGAAGGGCTGGGGACGCAAGCCGATGCTCGTGTCGTTCACCCTGATCCAGGGCCTCCTTACCCTCGGCTTCGGGTTCTACATCATGAACGGCGGACAGTCCGTGCTCGTGTTGGGCGCCCTGTTATTCACCGCAAGCCTCTTCTTTAACGCCCTCCAGCCCATGTCCCAGGCTCTCACCGCGGACCTGGTACCAAGTGCTGCGTACCTCGGCGCGGCGTTCGGCCTTTGGAACCTGATCGGTGAGATGGGAGCGGTCCTCTCGCCCGCCATCAGCGGCACGCTGCGGGACGCGACGGGCAATTGGACGGCCGCGGTGATGCTCGACGCGGGTATCATCCTGGTCAGCTTCGTGCTGCTCTTGTTCGTCAGAGAACCGAGGGAGGAAGTAGAAGCGCCTGCAAGGGCACAGACACCCTTGGAAGGGGAGCCTGGTTGAGCGGAGCTCCTTGACAGGAGGATAATAGCCGGACGAGTTACGGAGGAGCAGCGCATAATGCGTACACAGGTGGGCATCGTCGGAGGCGGGCCGGCTGGGCTGGTGCTCTCGCACCTGCTGCACCTGCAGGGCATCGAGTCGGTCGTGCTCGAGCTCCGCAGCCGCCACGTAGTAGAGACGACGGTCCGGGCTGGCGTGCTCGAGCATGGAACGGCGGAATTGCTCAGGGAGACGGGCGTCGGAGAGAGGATGGATCGTGAAGGGGCCGTCCACAATGGCGTAAACCTGCAGTTCGGTGGTCGCCGCCACC